>PPYF01027461.1_pt1 | contig 22792 bp, 27 predicted proteins | sample 1559871 | NCBI WGS metagenome assembly PPYF01 (sample SAMN08240021, study PRJNA423297) | Human gut metagenome, whole genome shotgun sequencing project.
GGGATATGTATACAGAAAAATAGTAATAATTACTATTTTGAATAAATTTTTTGTTCGTATGGGAAATATAGGTGAGTTCGAGAAGAAGAAACATTAAAAACTCCTTATAAATACTACAAAAAGTGAAAGAAGGATTTTATGTAAAAATCAATAGAAAATTATATAAAACAGGAAAAAATAGACGGAAAAGTATATAATACGTCTCCTTCTGCTAATTACCGCCACAGTATAGTAAACGGTAATATATATGTAAAATTACGAGAAGGCTTAAAAGGCAGTTTATGCCTTACATTCATGGAGAATCTTGATTACAGATACCATGCAGAGGAAAACGATGATTATGTTATTCCTGATGTTATGGTTATTTGTGATCGCAAGCATTTAAAAGGCAGTGCTTATACAGGTGTTTCACGTTTTATCACTTGCAACTGCTCTAAATGATAAGACGATTAAGAAAGATATATACCAAAACGCAGGTGTAAGTGAATACTGGATTGTATCACCGAAAGAAAGAGCGGTAGAAATCTATTATCTGGAAGATGGAACATATATATTAAAGGATTTGTATATTTTACAGGATGATGCCGAAGAAGATTATAATGCAGATACTATAATTACAGTAAGGGATTTTCCACACATAACAATGACTCTTGCAGAAGTATTTGAGAATGTAGAATAAAGGTGTAACTATCCTTTAGGTTTTGGACAAATCTGTCCAAAAGGCTTAATTTGAGCCATTAAAATAGGAGGTGCAGCATATGTATATTATGGATGGAATTGTATATGCAGGAGAACCAACAGAAAGCCTAGAAGTAACAAAAGTAAAACCATTAGATGATATGATAATGCTGATTACATTTTCTAATGGAGAAACAAAGTTGTTTGATGCAACCATATTAACAGGGCAAGTATATGAATCATTAAAGGATGATAAGATTTTTAAAAATCCTGTAATAGAATACGGAGTTGTTAGATGGAATGATGGAGATATTGATTGTTCTCCAGAATATATGTATAAGAATAGCTATGAGTATCCAGAAGTTGCGAGCTTCTAGGATGCAGGAAAGTATAAAAATAAAAGCTCTCTAGAAAATATCCAGAGGGCTTATTTTGATACTAAGAATTATCTTTATCCTTATTTTTTTGTTGTTCTTCTAATAATTTGTAGAATGTTAATTGTTCACTATCTGTTAAAGAACCCATAATACGGTCTAATTTTTCGGTAGAGTTTGATTCCTTGATATTGTTAAGACGTTCGCATTCTTCCTCAGACAATATATTTTCTGGGGTAAATTCAAAAACAATATCAAGAAAACCAAGATTATCTAAAGCGTTTTCAAGTGTATCTAAAGCATCGTGAGAAGCATTATATAAATCTTTGGGTTCTTCATCAAGAGCACTTAAGATTGAATCTTCAATATCTTCAAAACATTCTTTAGCAATTTCAATAGATTCAGAATCAAATGGAACTATACTAAGCGGACATTCACAAGCGTAGCAAATAATTATGAAATCATAAAGAGAAAATGAATCTCTGGAAAATTTATTTCGTAATGATGCTTGTGTACAGTTTAAGTATCGAGCTAAAGTTTTTTGAGATATTCCACGTTCAGAAATCATTTTTTTAACTATATTAGATTTTACAGATGGTTGAAAAAATTTTTTATCAGAATATCCTTTTTTCCCAGTAGTCATGAAATACAATCGCTCCTTTCAATAAATAATATAACACAATTAATATGTATAATCAAACGGATTATAACTAAATTGAAGTGTAATCAAATCGATGATAAAAAATAAATCAAATTTATACTTGACGAATAATCATATTAGTGCTAATATAACATCATGAACAGTGAAACAACCCTACAACACAGAAAGGAGATAATCAAAATCACATAATTAATCCAGATGCTTCTTAGTATCATACAAAAATACAAACAAATATTCGAAAATAATTGACAGAACATTAGTTCTTGTGCTAACATAAAAAAAAGAAACCAAAATGTTTGGTAGACATTTTGGTTCCTGAAAATTCGGTAAGAAGAATGTTGGTAGCATTCTTTACCTTATGTATGTACAGATTATCACGAATGGAAAATCCATACTATATGTAAGCAATATAAGTATATCATTTTTTTCGATTCGTGGCAAGTCTGCCATGTTATTTTCCAACAAAAACTTAAAAACAAACAAGAGAACAACAGGAAGAGTCTATATTTTTATAGCCTGTCATACAGGTCTATTTGTTGTACTCGAAAAGCATTGTACATTGATAATCTCATATAGAAAGTATTAATAAGGGCTGAAAAAGCCTATATATTTTTACCTGTCGGTGAACTGATTCAATACGAATAATAAAAAGAGAGACAACAGATAAGTAAAGTATAGACTACCAGTTATTTACTGATAAGAAAGAGGTGAATGATTTTGGAATTGAATAGACAGGAATATGCCTATTTAAAAGTTTTAAAAAGCCATAACTGCGTAACTCCATACGAAAGTATGACACTAAAGGAAATCATGCATTTTGCAGGAGGGACTAGAGTTACAGCATATCGCAAGTTGAAGAGAATCTGCAAATTGGGTTATATGAAAAAAGGATGTAAGTCTGCACAGGCTGATACATATTACATCACAAAAGAGGGACTTGCAATTTTCGAAAGAGAGGTAAATTAAATATGTTAAAAAATGAAGTTGCGATTATTGGAGCAGGACTTGGAGGAACAACAGTTGCATATGGATTTCAGCAAAGGAATTATAACGCAGCATTGATTAACGGGTCAACACAGGATAATGAAACTTTACCAGACGCAAAAAATGTTATGGTTCTGGAAGGGTATGACGGATTAGCAGGTGACAGAGGTTTAGCCTTCAATGCTTTGAAAGATAACAATGTTATCATTAAAAAGATTTTAGATATTAAGGAGAAGATTGTTGTATGTATTGCATCAGGTGGTGGTACAACAGGATCAGGTGTAATACCTCATATCTGCACCCTTCTTTCAGAAGAAAAGATTGTGGTAGCGGTATTATTGATGCCCCGAAAGGATGAGTCAATCCAGAAGAGGCTTAATGCTTATAATACAGCAAAAGAGTTAATGAAAATCGAAGATATGGGGGCAATAATCTTTGTAAACAATGAAGCCTATTCTGACTTAGGTAAAATAAATGCAGTTCTTATTAATATGCTGGACAGTTTCTTTTCTGATAATTCTTCGTCCAGTGGTTCCAATTTTGATGATTCAGAAAAAATAAAAATGTTAAAAGACAGAGGTGCTTTTCTTCTTTCTGTTCTTTCCGATAAAAATGCAGAGGGCGAAAAGGTTACTACACAAAGTATGGTAAATGCCCTTACTGCAAAAAATATCTTCCTACCTATTAATAATGATGGGATTGTGGGAAATATTGGAATTGTAAATCAGGGCAAAAATAATATTAATGAGCATGAGATTGAGAAAGCAATCGGTACACCAGAAAACGTATTCATTGGACATAATGGAGCGGTTAATATTGCGTGTGCTTCGGGACTGTCTTTCCCTACCGAATATATCAGTAAGCTTGGAAAAGATGCATTGCAGGAACAGAAGAAACGATTAGAGAAGCGAAAAGGTTTTTCTTTATTAGATGATTTAGAAGAAATTCCGCAACCAGAACAGCCAGAGAAAAAGAGTAAAAATAAGAGAACATCAATGAGTTTTGAATTATTACAGAATTTATAAATTGAACAGATAAGTAAAGTTTAGTACACAACAACATTACATATAAGCAACATATAACACAAGAATTATTAACAACTAAGGTAGGGATAAGGACAATACCGCTCCCTACCACATTATAAGAGAAAAGGAGATTTACCTATGAGAACATTAACATTAGAAGAATTAGGAAGAGAGCTTGGAGAAAAGGAATGGACATTGGAAAGCAAGCATGAGTATGAAGCTGCAATCTTAATTGAAATGGAAAAAGCAACAGGATTCTATGAGGAAGATTGTGAGGAATTAACTTTTACGGCAGGTAATAGATTAAGGGATGGTCTTGGTTCGTTACGCATCACAAAGCCTATGGTATACGGAATTACAGAGCAGGATGGAATTTATACAATGACCTTCACTGATTCCATAGATGATATTGAAATTACAGAATGGGAGCCACTACCAGTACAGCAGAATAAAACCGTTGATGTAGAGGAATTTTTCAAAGTCCTTGAAGATGCTAAGAAAAAGAGTGCAGAATATTTCCTTCATTTGAATGCTGGTGGATTAGATAATGTTGATTTATCAGATGCATATTTTACAGATTGGAGAACATTGGGAGCATTACTTACTTTCTGTAATAGCAATAGAAAACCTATTGACTTTAAAAAAGATGGTACTCCAATTTACTCATTCGATAGTGATATGAGTTTCTTCATTAAAAAAGGAGAGATTTCTTATATAGAAGAAACAACGGAGACAGAAGCGGATGATTGGTTTACTCTTCCTGTTCACAGAATGTTTCATATTCACATGAAAGAAGTAGGAGGAAGAGGAAATGTCGTAACTGTAGGAATTTTTTATAATAACTAAGAGAATGACATAGAGACAACTAAAAGGGTGTATTCATTTCTGGATATACCCTAACAAAATAAGCGATAAATAAGGGGTAAAAATCAATGAAATACATTGCAACAACAGAAAAGGTGTGGGAACTTTTAAAATCCAATACAACAGAAATAACGAAGGTAATTGCTACGGATGGTGACTATAAAGACACAGTGATAGAGAAAAATATCTTCATGGAGAACATGGAATTTCTTATGGAATCAGGTTGTCTTGTAAATTGCATAGGATGGCATTATGACAGACCATATTCTTGTAAAGATGTTCCAGAGCAGGAATGGGTACTTACAACAGGAAAGATGAACTGTGAAATAGAAAATTTTCTAACGATTTATTTAAAAGTGAAATATGCAATGGCAACGGAAAAAATACTTAGGTTAGAAGATTGTTAAAAAAGGAGATAAAAACCATGAGAACACCCGCTATGTACACGAAAAATTTAAAGAATCATGTCATTACAATACAGATGCTTTTAGATTGTTTGTTCAGTGTAAATAAACGAGCCAAAAACTATCGAGATCAAGAGAGAAAATATCGTCATATGCGATATGACTATTACGATAATGAAGAAAAAAATCGTTCCAAGAAAGAGGAGTATTATCGTAAAAAAGATTTAATGTTATCTATCATTGAGCCAGTATGTATCCATAGAGAGGTATTCGAACGCTCATGGAGAGAACGAATTTATGATTATGATGATGAATACTGGCAGTATTATGAACAGGGAGGATTCGTACATACAGGTGGATATTGGGATAATGAATTAAAAGAATATGTCGAATTTGGAGATGTAATTAGAGAAGAAAAAGATTATAGATATTATCTTTTTTATGATTTGGGTGGAAATCATACCTTCCATACTCCGATACATGATATTCCGAAAAAATATGAGCATTTGCAGATAATCGACATTGACGAATTGTGTACCTATGGACATGAGGTAGAAGATTTGGTTTCAACTCAATTTGTAAAGAAAGTAATTGAGCTGATTGAGTCTGGAGAATATAAATTTGTAGCATAAAATTTAGGAGGAAACGAATATGCAGGGAACAGTAAAAAATTTTGGGAAAAGTTATGGATTTATTTGTGGAGAGAATGATAAAGAGTATTTTGTTCATTACTCCAATCTGAAAGCAGGTTATAAAAGACTTCATTCGGGAGATTATGTGGAGTTTACACCAGAAGAAAATGATAAGGGACTCATTGCAGTAAATGTTGTGCCAGTGCTTACTTTGAAAATGATGAAAGATAAAGCACGAAAAGAGAATTTATATTTGAAGCCACGAAAAGATATGTTTGGAATAACAGTCTGGTTGGTTGTAGATCAAAACGATGTTATTCAAGCAGGCGAACAAGAAGGAATGAGTCTTAGAGAGTTGAATGAGTATTTCAGTTAGAAAATTACAAACAGGAGGAGAAAATGAGTTATTTTACTTATTCAGACGGTTGCCTTTTAGAGAAGTCAACAGAGAAGATTATTAAGGAGCTATTATCTGGTACATATATAATTATTGCAGATTTCCGACCAGATTTGCCAACTAATATGCTGTTGCAAAATGTTTTACGTTTCAACAAACATAACAGGGCATTAGAAATTTATACATTATTTGAGGATGAAGAATCTGATCAATATAATTTGAGATTTGAACATGCAATATGTTTTTATGGAAAAGCAAAAGAACAACTTTATCCGATAATAGAAGGAAGTCTGCCAGAATGTGATTTAATTTTCGCAGATAGAAACAATAGTATTAATAAAAAGGTGGTTTATGGTAAAAGCGGAAAGGTGTATCAAAACAGAGGGTAAATTATATAGTGAATGACAAATACAATCCGATAGATATTACATGGGAAGATTTTGAAACATACCTTCCTGATTATCAGTTTGATGAAAAACAAATACAATTTTTTAAAGATACATTGGAGATGATTCTTCATAATAGGGATACAAGTAAAGTCACTTGTTTCGGTACAAGATGTGGTATTGGAAAGTCAACAATGATTCATACATTTATGCATTGCTGTATAGGAGACTGTAGATATGAAGCACGGCACGAACCTCAAGGGTTAGTAGTTGTAACTGACTCAATAAAAAGATTAGAGGAGCTGTCTGATAGTGATAGGGATACTGTAGCGGCAGAAAAATTTTGGGGAGAATGGTTCACAGAATTTGGTTACGACAATCATTATAGAGATTTTAAGAATAATGTGATTGTCTTGAAATCAGGTGAACCATTCAAAGAACAACTCATAAAACAGCACTATCGACCTATCGTATTATTATCTACACAGAGATATTTCATGTTAGAAAAAAACACAAGAGAGCAATTGTTTTCATTTACATATAAGGGAAAATCATTAAAGAGAGATATTGTTATTTTCGATGAATGTCCACAATTTTCAGAGATTGTTACTATTAACAGTCTTAATTTAAGCAAGATTGAATCAGCACTATATGAAGGATTATCAAATGAAGTTAAAGATAAGAGTTTTGTTATTAAGGAATATAAAACATTCAAGGATAGATTATTAGATCAGATGGATGAAAAAGAAAATTTAACAAAAAATTCCAATGTAATTATCTACTGGAAGGATGAAAGATATTCCTCTATAACACCGAATGATGACTTGTTTTTTAAGGTGATTCATGACAATTTAGAAGCTCTTTTAAAAGAGTATAATTCATTTCTTAAAGATATTTTGTGTTTGAAAAAAATAGCTCAAGAGGGAGCAATATTCGAGTGTATCAAAAAGAAGTCAGGAGAGAAATATAAACGGTCATTTAAGCTGCTGATTGATAATAGGGAATACTTCTATTTGGGACAGGATAAAAAATTCTTTATTTTTGATGCCACCGCCGACATAGACCCACGTTATGACTTAGATTATATTGAAATCATCAAAGGAGAAAAATATAATAAGCCATTAAATATGCTGATAACGAATGTAAAAATGTCCACAAGCAGAAATGTTCTGTGCAAGAATAATAAAAGAGCTAATGCAACAGTAAATGCGATTATTGATTATTTAAAAGACAAAAAGAAGAACGGATTTGGAAATAAGGAAATATTAGTTGTTGTATATAGTAGCTTAATAAAAAAGTTCCAAAAAGATTTTGATAATATAGGATATTTTGGAAATTTAAAGGGATTTAATGATTTTAACAAATTGTGTCGTATGGCTCATATCGGCATGAATAGATTTCCTAATTTAATCTATTTCTTCATATATTGCGGTTGCCATATGGAAGTATATAGAAAACTGTCTCAAATGTCAGAGAAAGAATCTATGGAATTCTTTGACAAATTAATAAAGAATCATAATGAAGAATATGACAAGATTATCACTGATGTAATGATGAGAAGTATGTTGGCTGATTTTGAACAGAATATATTTCGTCTTGCCATTAGGAATTATAGCAATACTAAGCCTGTGCATATTTGGACTTTTTACAATACGGATAACGATGTTTACAAATTGTTATCTACCATGATTGAGAAAAGGTATAGCCCGTATGATGTGAAATTTGAATATGAAGATGCACCAGATAAATTAAAAATTGAAATGGTTAAGAATCGCAAACCACCAAAAGGGAAACGTATGACGAATGCACAGAAAATTCTTGAATGGTGTGATAATCAGCAATCAGGAAAGGAATTTAAATTAAGTGAATTATTGCATGATGTTAATTTAAGTAATGATACATTTAAAAAAACTAAGAAAAATAACCAGATAATAAAAAGTCTTTTTGATAATATGAAAACAGATAAGAAAGGTTATTACAAGATTAATTAATTTTAGGGGACACTTTCCTAATAATATTATATTAGAAAACCGTCCCCAAAAAATAATCAGATAAAACAAGTAAGAAAGGTCATTACAAAATTAATTAATTTTATAAATATATAAATAATCTACTTAAAAGAATAAATCCAGAATGTGTCATATTTTTTATGTTTCGTAGCGTAAGCGGAGAAATGTAAAAAATTGCACATTTTGATGCTGCTAATTCTCTGTTCACAAGCTTGCTTGTGGGCAGAAATTAGTAGTCTACTGTCAGAGACATAAGATGCAAACAGAAAGGCGAACACATATGTATAGAAAAAAGATACAACATGAGAAAGAGAATTTGTCCAATAGATTAATCAGTGAAGAACTGATATATGCCTGTTTAATGACTTGCGAAAAGGTTATCAGTAAGAATGCATATTTAGAAAAGAAATGGGGCAAATGGTATGAGGGTCTTACTGGATCTGCTGATGCTAGTAACTATACAGCAGATAGACTTACATGGATGGAGTATAGAAAGAAATTACAATCCCTGCTACTGACTAAATATTCTATAAAAGAAATTATTCAGAATACAAAGTCAACAAAAGTATATACGGATACCGCTCCTAAGACATTAGTAAAATCAGTTATTGAACTGATTGACAGTAAGGAGTATGAATTGGTTTTTTAGTAATAAAGAACATGTCAATAAATATTAAAAAAGGAAGAGCGAATTATATATAGGGGGCTAACCTAACAGAAATCCACAAAGTCTTACACGCAGATGCTACGATTCCCTTTCGGGGGAATCTTGCATCTTGCTAGTGCGACTTGTTGTGTCTGTTCTGTCAGTCCGTTCACCGCCCCCTTAAAACCCCTGTGAAGTATTATTAATTATATAATTTTTAGAAGGAGATTTTTATGGCAAATAAAAAGAATGAAATTTGTTTCTTATGTGGCAAAACAAAAAATCAAACAGATAGATTGATAAAGGGGAAATATGGATATATTTGTGGTGATTGTATTAGTGCTGCATCAGATTTAATCTTAGAAGAAGAACAGCAAAGTATTTCAACAAATGATGTAAAACTTGTAACACCTTCGCAGATTAAAGCTTATTTGGATAAATATGTTATCGGACAGGATGAAGCAAAGAGAACATTATCTGTTGCTGTTTACAATCATTATAAAAGACTTAATCAGAATAGAAAATCAGATGTAGAAATCCAAAAATCAAACATCCTCATGATTGGTTCTACGGGGAGCGGTAAAACATATCTGGCACAAAATTTGGCTAAATTTTTAAATGTTCCATTTGCTATTGCAGATGCAACTACACTCACACAGGCAGGTTATGTTGGTGATGATGTTGAGACAATGTTGCGTACTCTGATTGAAAATGCGGATTATGATATTGAAAAAGCACAGCAAGGTATCATTTATATAGATGAGATTGATAAAATCGCTCGGAAGGGTGAAAACACTTCTATTACAAGGGATGTTTCAGGAGAAGGAGTACAGCAGGCTTTATTAAAGATTTTAGAGGGAACAATATCAGAAGTTCCTGTTGTTGGCGGTAGAAAACATCCACAAGCTCAGACCACTAAACTCGATACATCCAATATTTTATTTATTTGTGGCGGTGCATTTGACGGTATTGAGAAGATTATCGGCAAAAAAGAGCAACATAATTCAATAGGATTTTCTGCAAATATTTCCGATAAAAAGAGTGAGGGAGCGGATTTATCGCAGGTAGAACAGTATGACCTTGTAAAGTACGGTTTAATGCCTGAACTGATTGGAAGATTACCTATTCTTGTTACACTTAATCCATTATTAGAGGAAGACTTGGTGCGTATTTTGACAGAACCGAAAAATGCAATCGTAAAACAGTATAAGGAATTACTTTCAATGGATGGTGTGGAATTAGAATTTGAAGATATGGCACTGAAAAAAATTGCAGAGCTGGCTATTAAAAGAGGTACAGGTGCAAGGGGATTACGTTCTATCATTGAGAAATCTATGCAGAAAATTATGTTTGACGTTCCAGATATGCAGGATGTAGAAAAGGTTGTGGTTACAAAACAATGTATAGAAGGAAAGACAGACGCACTTGTAATTGGTAAAAAACAAATTGCCTAAGTGGAACAGATTCACTTAGAGATAATGAGAAGGGGATATATATGGATAATAATTTTACAGTGACAGAAGGAAACAAGAATGCAGAAGATTTAAAGAGAATTAAAAGAGTGATTGTTAATTATGATGCCTGGATGAGACAATATTTTAATACGGTCAATCAGTTATTTGACGAGAAAGGGTCAATGGATAATTGGACACAACATGATTTAATGAAGTTTGCTTTACAGGCAACAAAGTACATAAATGCAGCTCTTGATATAAAACATGAAAATATGAGGGAAAATCCAAGCTATGACATGACTTTAGAAGAAAAGAAAAAATCCTTTGCCTTGATTGACAGCTTATTTGGAGTAATTGGAAGAATTAAGTTGAAAAATCTGATTAAGGTATTTCCTGTCACAAAGGATTTCGATGGAGCAAAATATGAATGTAAGGACTATTTTTACACCATGAATATATTGAGAGAAAAAGGACTTGATAATGCTGTGGGACGGGATAATGTATTTGAATTGTTATGGGATTATCAGAATGATGATTTATGGGATATTTTTAGCTTTTTCTTAAGTTGCATGAGTACGATTCATAGAGAACAAACAGGCATGGGAATAGCAGAGGAATTCTTTAGTAAACAGGGAGTCTCAATGAGTTCCATAGATTTTGAGAAGGGAATCATGATTGATGATAATGGGAAAATAGAAAAGATAAGTAATAAGCCTTCTTATTTACAGGTAGTGAAGTAAGATTGGATGCTCACCCATCAGTTGTCTTCTAAGAATTTATCAATTGGTGAAAAAATTGCTATAACAGAAGAATTCCAAAAGGAAGTTAAGATTGAAAACGAGAAAAAGAAATTATCCACTTTAAAACAGAATTCTTCAAATCGTTCAATCCAATTGGAGGGAACGGATAAAAAGAAAAATAATACAAGCAAAGACATTTGGATAGATTCTCAAACAGCATAGAACCTATTATCGGTACTCTTGCTTATGAGACAAAAGAAGAAGTTATGGAATGGATGTTGGATATTCAGCTTGGTCGCCGTAATCTCAGTCCTATCCAGAAAATTGCCATTACTGAAAAGTATAGACCTATATATGAGAAACAGGCGAAAAAAAATAAACAAAACGCAATGATGATAGCAAGACAAAATAATGAGAATAATAAGAATGAACAGTTTTCGCAGATTTCTTCAACAACTGTCGATTCTAAAAATAAAATTGATGTGCGTGCTAAATTAGCAGAAACAGCAGGTGTATCAACTGATACATATTCCAAAGGAAAGAAAATATTAAATTCAAACAATGAGAAACTAAAGCAAGAAGTTCTTTCAGGTGAAAAGAGCATCAATGCAGGATATAAGGAATTAACTGGAAAGAAAGAGAATTAGTATATAACCGTCCCCAAATTTTGTGACGCTATCATATCACTTTCAGAAAATCAAATTATTTATAATTCTGAAACTGATCCCCAAAAAGGAAATGCTAATACAGTTCACAGAAATACTATAGTAGTCATTCTGTGAACAAAAAACAACCCTATACCACAAAAGAAAGGAATCAATAATATGCGACAAATACCAATCCAACCATTAAAACGAAAATGCAGTGGATGTGGTGACATTATGACCATTACTAAATCTGATTATCACAATAACTATATTTTGTTTGACGGTAAACTCTATCATAAGGATTGTTACTTCAAGACAAAGACCATCACAAAAAAATGCTATGGATGCAAGAGGAATATCTCATTTCCACCTATTACAGCAACACTTACACAGCCTGATAGCGTATTCTATAACAATCATTTCTATCATACGAAATGTTTTATCAAATGGTGTCACAGCACTGTACGAAAAAACAAAATGCGTATGATTGCATTGGATAACATTGATATTTACCGGAAGAACGCATCTGAATGTGTACAAGAAACCTTTATCAATAAGAAGCAGGACGCAGCCAGTATAAAAAAGTTCATTGAAGATGCGAATACTTATATCATGAACTGGTTTGATGGGACAGAACTAACTGCATTCTTAAAAGATATGTATGGTATTACTGGCATAGATCAGTTTACATGGAGCAAGATCAAAGATTCTGGTATCCCACTGTCTGATTTACTATACATGTGGAAAAGACGCAAGGAAGATTTGTACAAGTTAAATCAAAAGTTGATTACCAAAAACAACAATCATATATCGACAGAATCACTTATCAGATATGATTTAAAGGTTCTCATAAACAAATACGGCAGTTATCTGAAATGGAAAGAACAACAAAAAATTTTAGCAAATGAGAAAGAGTCTGAGAAAGCAAAGATGAAAGACGATCACATTATTAATGAGATTATATCTGCCAGACAGCACAATGAAAAACCGGATACTGACACATCAGAAGGTGGTGTTGACATCAATGCGTTAGTCGATGATATATTTTGATGAGGGATAATCATAGCATTTTCAAAAGAGAAGAATCTATATAGGAAACTATTAATCATTCCACAGCAGAACAGGAGAACACAAACCATGAGATTAATAAAAGATACCGTAAAATTAAGCAACAAAATTATAACCAGTAAATCATTATCCCATAATGCTGTATTGGCATATACAGGTTTACGAATGTTAATGCTTCGAGATTCCTATGTGAGATCAGGATTATCATATGATATATGCACTTCTTCAGGAGCTATTGCATATGAGTTAGGTATCCAGGAACCAGATAAATACATACTTGATGCAATTTGATGGAGTTATCAGAGAAAGAAATAATTAAAAGCACACCATATGTAAACGACTTTGTTATTGATATACATGGTATATACTTAGATATTACAGAACCTATTGTGATAACACCAGACAAAGTTATTGTATCAGGACATCAGAGAGTTAGAGCTTGTAAAGAGTTAGGAATTGATGAAATAAATTGTGATATTCATTTATATAATAATGAAGATGAAATTTTACAGGATCTTTTGGAGACTAATATTCGTCAAAGAGGTGATGTTGGTGGGTCAGCGAAGAAAGTTGGTAAAAGGATTAAGGAACTAGAGAGAATTTATGGGATTGAACATGGAAATAATCAGTATGGAGACGAAAAAAATTCATATCCTAAAACCCAGACTCAATTAGCTTCAGATATGGGAATGGATGTCCGTACCCTTCAAAACTACAAACTTCTTGCTGACATGATTCCTGAACTTTCTGATTTGGTGATACAGGATATTTCTAGCGTTTATTTTACGGTGAAGAGCGGAGGATTACGGTAAAAAACGGCATTACAATACTCTGCGACAACACATCCCAGTGTTATCGTGGAATTTATGCCTAAATTTCTTAAAAATTAGCCGATGAAATCGCTCTTTCATTTGTTTAAAAATTCGTATATAGCAATGGTATTTTTAATGCTATTTGCTCTTAAATCCATTTTAATTTTCCAGAGGTTTCATTCTCATACTGAAATATTACGAGAGCAAATAGACATTGATTTATGGGGAAAAGGTAGGTGATATAGACAAAACATTTCTAAAAAACAGATATACACAAAATAAATAACGGAAGGATGATTATTATAGCAGCACGGATGAAATTAGAATTTGAAAGATGTCAAGTTTATAAATTGAATATCTCAACCTGTCTTACAGAGCAGGAGCAGGAATATTACAATTTTTATTGTGAGGGAATCAGCGGTAAACAGTTAAAAGAAAGATTAGGAGTGCAGTATCCGACTCCCGACCGCTTATCAGAAGAATTTCATATTACTTATGAAGAATCAATAGGACTGTTAAATTCTCAATTTGATAAGAAACAGTTCAAACCATTTCTTTGTAATGAGATTGAAAAATTTCCAGAAGATACAATTCGTGAGATTCGGAAGAGTGCAATATATTTTTGCGATGAAGAAGGAAATCTTACGGATACCATTAAAGATGAAAAGCGGATTGTTTGGTTTGAGAATGAGTGTATTAGAAGATGTAATACTGACTTATCAGAGATACCGCTCCTGAATCAGTTTCTTCTATTGAAATGTGGAAGTGAAGCATTAACAGGTGTATTAAGGCAGATTATAGAACGAGGTGTCAATTTAGAAGGTAGACATTATGTATTCTATACATCAAGTACAGGGCAGATGAAAGATTCCGAAATAACACTTGTTGAGGAAAATTATTGGAGAGAAAATAAATATGCTCTTATGTGTGGACTAACAGAAGAACATATTAATGCTAAAGGCGGTATTAATATGGGAAAGTTCTTTGCGGCGAAAGCGTTGAATATCTCTAATAGTGTTCTCTATGATTCGGGCGTTAGTATTGATGATGTAATTATTGTACCTGATTTCGAAACAATGGTATCGGGTATGGTTAATTATCTTGATGTAGATACATTGGAAATTGAAGGAAAAATGATGGATATTCCAATTCAACATATGGATGGAGCAGGAATTTTTATTCCCGGTACATTTCCTTGCAGTTGCCAGATTCGTGGTGGTTGGTTAAAGGGAGCGGCATTCCCATTTGATTTCCATAAGTTCATTAAAAAATATGAGTCTAAAGTAAGTCCTGTAAATATGAAAGATGCATGGGGAAATTCTCTTACAGTGAATGATTTCTTAAAAGCAAAGGTTATTCTGACTGATAGCCAGTTAAAAATGAGAAAATATTATGATTCTATGCAGGAATACAGAGAGTGCTTTAAAAAGTCAGGTTTATCTATCACAATTAATAACTGTTCTCATGTGCCAGATGCAGAGGTAAAAGTAGCATATCAACCATTTCAGACTATTCCAAGAGAAAATCTTACAGATGAAGCTATTAAAAAATTGGCAGCAAAGACTGTCAAATATATTAATGATGCGAAAACAAATCCCGAAATAGCATTAAAACTAATGGGAATTGAAATGGAAGCAAAAGAAAATAAGAGTGATAATAATGAAAATAAAATGAATGCCCTGTATGCTTCCATATTAAAATACCCCGCAATGCTGAATGATGTTCATGTGAAAAAAACAATGAAAAATGCTGTACAATCAATCAGGAAAGAAGCACAGGGATGTAAGCTGATTATGGATGGATTTTGGAGTTATATTTGCCCCGACTTATTTGCGTTCTGTGAATGGCTATTTCTAGGAGAAGATGCACCGAAGGGATTGGTGCCAGAAGGATATATTTATAATCATTATTATGATGATGCTAATATAGAAGAAACTTGTTGCCTACGTTATCCGCACCTGTCAGATTGTGAACATGGAATTAGAAAAGTGTTGCAGTCAAAAAAATGTAAGGAGTGGTTTATTGGAACAGATACTGTTGTAAGTTCCCATGATTTGATTTCTAAAGTTTTACAGGCTGATTGGGACGGAGATCATATCTGCCTTGTACATGATAAAGCATTTCTTGATGTTCTGGACAGGAACAAGTATCCTTTGTTTTATAACATGACAAAAGCAGAACCAGCACAGATTACAAACAATGCTATTATGCTCTGCCTGACAAGTAGTTTTAATAATGAAAATATCGGTTATGTTTCCAATGCTATTACAAAGATATTTAATTCCGAAAAAGAGCCTGACATAAAACTGGTAAGAATCTTATGTGCATACAACAATTTTGTGATTGATTTTTTTAAGACACAAAAGGCAATGGATTTGAATGGGTATGCATCAGAATATAATGCTTATAAGGATTCAAGGGAATATAAGTGTCCACATTTCTTCATGTATTCAAAGGGGAAGAAGCAAACTCAATGTGAAAAAATTAATGAACGGGGGAATATAGATAGGATTAGTCAGTATATTTCTGATAAGACTTCTGGAGGTATAACGAAGATAAAATATCCAGACGAAGGGGTATTCAATCCGCAGATGTTAAGTAACATTGAAAAAGGTACGAATGAGAAAGATAAAAAGTATAAAGTGGATAGGACATCGGAAGAATATAAAAAATTGAAGCTACTTCTGGCAGAATTGAAGAGAGAAAAAATGTACTTATATAAAAGGGTACAGGAAGATTTAGGAAAAAAAGAATCGGATAAGGTGCTGTTTAGAATATACTGCATTTCAAAATTTAAAGAAATTATGGAAGACAGAAAGAAGATTGCCAATTATCTTGTGGATATTGAATATTATAACGAAGAAAATAAACAAGATCGGAAGGATATTCTGTGGAATTGCTTCGGGGATATTCTGTATGATAATTTATGTAAAAATATCGAAAATGGCAAGGAGGTTCCATTCAAAAAAGACATGTATAAGTCTTCTTCCAAAAGAGAGCAGGAGATAAAAGAAAGTCGAGATAAGATAAAGAAAGAACAGGAAGAAATTGTTAAAATTTCAATTGCAGAAACATTATATAACTACTTCATGGGACTTACGACAAGAAAAAGATGTGAAAAGGACAGATATATTTTATATATTCTATATGTCTTGCTTGAAAGATTCAAAAAGAAATATGGAGATAAAAAGAATTATATCCGTCTTTACAAAGGAACAAAGCAAAAAGGGAAGATTACCGCTGCCACCCTTGATAATTGGTTAGAATCAAAATGCACACAAAAAGGATTGGAGCGGTTGGAGAAAAACGGTTATATAAAACAGGAAGAATGTCAGAGATATAAGAAGATTTCTTTATGTGAGCTGCCAGTAGTAGAGGAGGAAGATGTACCACAAGAAAAGATATTATTCTATGCAAAATCCAATAATCCATTGTTAGATTTATGGAAATATAACGGAGATAGAAAAGTGAGGATATGTGAGATATGTGGTAGTAAATTTCTGGTGGTTGGTAATGCGAAAACCTGTACAGATAAATGTTCCACACTTTTGAAAAAAAGAAATAAAAATAAAGGGAGTATATAAAGGGAGGTGTTGTATATGATTCAAGTAAAGAATTATAGTTATTATTATGATAAAAAATATGATGACTTACTAATCACATTTAATGCACGTATACCAACATACTCTGATGAGGTTCATAATAACATTTATCTTATATATTCTGAGGAAGATGATAGTGTTATTGGAACACAGATTATGTATTTTAAGAAAAGGTCTTTAAAAACTTTGAAGAAATATTTACCAAGATTCTTATTTGATACTGTTGAAGAATTAAAGTTAGAAGTAGAACAGATAGGTGAATAGTTGGCTGAATCGACATAATTAGGAGATTCAGAAATATAATAGAGGGTCATTTTTGGTAGAAAAAATATACAGAAAATGACTCTCTTTTTTTTATTGAAGATTTAGTATAGGGAGGAGATAAGAATAAAAATATTCTAATTTTTCATATAAAAAATCTAATAAGAAAGGATGATAAAAAATGGATACATTAAGTAATATAGTAAGAAAATATCTTACCGAAAATGGAATTTCTGATAAATTTTTTGAGAAATATATTGGATGTTCGCAATCTACTTGCAGTAAATGGTTTTCTCATAAAGTAAAATTGACACCAGAACAGTTGGAGAAAACACATGAATTTCTGAAGGGAAAGCACATTAAAACGATTGAAGAAGTATTAAAGGGAGAGTGATTCATTATAGTAATGGTTGAATTCGATGAGGAAAGTTATACATATTTGATTCAGTTATTAAATGAAAAGTATTATAGAACAGAAGATGTGAGTGAATTAAAGCTGATAAATCATATCTATAAACAATTAAAATTCAAATCAGAATCGTGGTTATCTGCGATTCCATCAAAATAAATATTATTCTTACGGCAATTCTGCCGGAGTTTTCATAAATTAAAAATAAATAACCACAGAAGAGATTTTAATAATTTCAATCTTTTCTGTTTTAGATATATGAAAGGAATTAAATATATGGAAAAAGTATCATTAAGAGAAGTAACTTTAGAGATTGGAAGAAACTGTAATCTAAAATGTAGACATTGTATGAAAGGAAAAAGTCAGGATGTTGCAATGTCTGATGAGGTGATGGATGCATTGTTAGATAATGTGTATTTTATTGATGAATTTATTTTTGGAGGTGGAGAACCTTTACTATATATAGAAAGAATGGAAGCTTTATTAAGAAAGTGCAAAGAAAAGAAGATAAAGGTTAATTACATAACGGTTGTTAGTAACTGCACCATCAAGTCAGAAGAATTTGTAAGAGTGTTTAATGAGTGGGGTGAGTATACCACTTTCAGAAACAATAGGCTGTTAGTTTCTAATGATATTTTCCATGAGGAATATGTGAAAGAACATCTGCCCTCAGTGAATCTGGAAGAAAATATAGAGTGGTATAAAGAAAGATTAAAACATTGTGGAGTAGAAAAGGCAGATAATATGAATTTGAATTTAAAAATTCGAATTTCGGATGAAGGAAATGTAAATTCATGGACTCAGGAAGAAAAGGATAAATTTTTAAAAATAGTAAAAATTAATAAAGAAAAAAATAAATCCTTTTTAACACCTATCAAAGCAATTTGTAAAGGAAAAGAAAATGCGTGTGGATATGGATGTGTAAAAAATTGTATATCCAGAAATATAGTAGTGAATGTTTATGGAAAGATATATTTACATGACAGTATGTCTTTTAAAGACCAAGATAATCCTGAAAATAAAATGGTAATGGGGAATATCTTGGAAAAGGATGTATATACGATAATTAAAGAGTGGAATGAGAGTTTAGATGGAACAAAAAATGGACTGTCAGTTGAAATAGAAAAAGATGACTTTACAGATATTATAGATAGAATAAAAGGAGAATTATTAAAAGTAGATCAATCGTGTAGAGTAGGAGAGTTTGAAAATGCAAAAAAAATCTTAGATAGAGCAGAATCATATTATGCAGTCGTATTAAATCAAAGAGAAGAGACGTTATCAAAATTAGAAATAGAGATAGAAAAAGAATTAGAAAATTGGGATGGTGCCTTTGATTATATAAAATATTTAGCACAGAATAATCCAGATAAATATAAACAAATTGGAAGAATGGAAAAGATGTTTAATCCTGAAGCTTCCGAAATGTTTGAAAATGTTTTAAATGATTTGAAGAATATAAGAAAAATTTTAGAGGAACGGAAGAAATTAGATATACCGGGTAGCATTTTCGAAAAACCTATTAGAAATGATTTTACTGGGATTGTTGATTTGGCAACAAGAATAAAGTGTATGTGGGAATTTGCAAAACTATTTAAAAACATTAAGATGGATTAGAAAAGTGAGATAGTAAATAAATTGTGGAAGAAGAGTATCAGAATGTCAAAGTTCTGGTACTCTTTTCTATTTGGAGAAAAGTAAGAAAGGATATGATTGATTGACAGAAAAAGAAAAAATAATTATTCCAGTATGGAGAAAAGTCACAATGACCGTTGAAGAAGCCGCTGCATACAGCAGTATAGGCATAAATAAAATACGAGAAATGTTGAAAATTCCAAATTGTCCATTTGTATTATATATAGGAAATAAAAAGTTAGTGAAGCGGAGAGAATTTGAAAATTATATTGAAGGAAATATTGAGTTATAGATTAAAAAAGAACATATGGACGATAGAGTCTTTTTGTAATAAAATAAATTTATTATATTAAGGCTCTTTTTAAAAGGAGGAATAATTGATGGGTAAGAGCCTGAAAGGAAAAGAATTAGGTACAGGAATTTCTCAAAGGAAAGACGGATTATATACAGCAAGATATACTAATAGACAGGGAGGAAGAAAACAGAAATATTTTAAAAAATTGCAGGAGTGTAGACAATGGCTGGCAGATCAACAGTATAAAGATGAATACGATTGTGCTGAAGCTGGCGAAGATATGACCGCTAATGCATGGTATGAATATTGGATGGAAGAAGTAAAGTCTCCTAATGTAAAGTGGGGTACATTAGAGAGTTATGATGAGATGTATCGCACACATATGCAAGGAATATTAGGAGAAATGAAAATGTCTAAGATTCTCCCTATACATTGCCAGAATGTTTTGAATGCTATGAGTAATTCTAAAAAGAGAGAGTATAAAAAGTCTACTATTAAGAAGGTTAGGACTTTTATGAAAGCCTTTTTTTCTGATGCGGTAGAATATCAAATAATAAAATCTAATCCAGTAACTAAACGAGTGTATTGTAAAAAGGGAGCGGAATCTACAGAAAGAAAACCATTAACAAGAGAAGAACAGATTCTATTTTTACAAGCGATGAAAGGTTATTTATACTATAATCCTTTTGCATTGATTTTACAGACAGGACTGCGATACAGTGAGTTGACAGGGTTACAATGGAATGATGTTGATTTTGAAAAGCGTGTTATCCATGTGAGAAGAACATTAAGATATGATACGAAAACTCAAGGTTGGAGATGGGGTAGTACGAAATCAAAGTCTGGAACAAGAGATATTCCAATGACTGAGGAAGCTTATAATATTTTAAAAAATCAGAGAGAACAGAAAAACAAAGTGATTTCTTTGGAATTTGCTAATCTGGTATTTTTTAATAGAAAAGGTAACCCTACTTTATTTTCTGCGTATAATGGCAAATTATCTGAGATTGCAGATAAATTAAGTATTCAGAAGTTTTCAATTCACTCGTTAAGACATACATTTGCAACAAGGTGCATAGAAGGTGGTATGCGTCCGAAAACTCTGCAAAAAATTCTAGGTCATTCCACTCTTGCGATAACAATGGATAGATATGTACATGTAGTAGAAGATGAGCAACAAAAGGAAATGGAAAATATACAAAGCTATCTTAAAGTCGTTGGATAAATTGGTGTAGTAATTGGTGTAAACGAGATTTTGAACTGTTAAAAAGTCCAGTAAATATAATACTTTTGCAGAAAACTGTACAATCTTTATAAAATTCGATGACTTTTTCCTGCTTTTTTGTGATATAATACCATTGTTAAAGTGTAATCAATACATAGCTTACGATTGAACACAAGAGGGGAGACGGAATATGGGATTATTTAGTTTTGAGAGTAAACAAGTGAAAGAGTGGAAGAAACTTGCGAAATCTGGCGATATGGAGGCACAATATCATTTGGCAAGGGCATATGCGAATGGAAAAGGTGCAAGTATAAATATGAAAAGGGCAGTTGATTACTGTGTACAGTCTGCAGAACAGGAATATGCGCCGGCACAGGCACTCCTGGCACATTTTTATGGTTATGGAAAAGGTGTAGAGAAAAATTATGAAGAGATGATTTACTGGGGAGAGAAAGCAGCTTTGCAGGGATATGCACAGGCACAGTATAATGTGGGTCGATGTTATGAACAGGGAAAGGGCAAGGAAAAAGATTTTGAAAAGGCAATGCATTGGTATATGTTAGCGGCACAGCAGGGAAGACCAGATGCAGCATACAAGTTAGGGCAATTTTATGAGCATGGACTTGGAGTAGAAGAAGACATTGAGAAAGCAGAAGAATGGTATAAAAAAGCTGCAGAAGAAGATACAGGGGATGATGCAGGGATTGGAAATACGAACATAGATATAGAAGAAAAAATGAAAAAAGATTTGGAAACTTTGACAGGTACTCAGATAGAAAAAACGCAGGATTTAGATAATAAGAATATAGATAATAATAGAAAATACCGTTGCCTTTCGGAGATGAAAGTAGGTGAGGCTATTTATCTACATGAAGAAGAATTATTAGAAAGTCCATTTGTACTTATAAAAGCAGAAAATCATGAGACGGAACTTGGCTGGGGAAAAGCAAAGGCTATCTGTAATACGGCAACCCTTGTGAGTCTCACTACCGGTAAAAAGAGAACAGCGATTCTTTATTGCAATAACGGAAGCATAAGTAAAGGAGCGTTAAAGAGTATACAATCTCAGGTGGATGATGAATATAATCATGAAGCAGTAGCTTGGAATGAACCGCATTCAAGAATTCCTGTTGTGTTGAAAAATGTGCAATATACTCATAAACATAACGATATGTATGTTATGACTGATAGGAAAACAAACGAAGAATATGAGATGGTTCCACAAAGATGGGCAGTACCAATTCTTGATAAGTTAGAATATAATACAATTGTGACAATTATATATTATGAAGGAAAGTGGGATTTTGTAAGCAAAAAAGAAACGGTAGATATTGGAAAGTATAAATTTAATATTCGTTAATAGGCATTTGAGTTAAAGATGGCTCTCTATAATTTCTTATTTATCCTTTTACAGCAAGAAGACGCCGACCTCTAAGGTGGGAGATGAATTGCGTCTATACCTACTTGATAGAGCATCCTAATTATAGTATAGTATCTTTAGTCAAATAATAAAAAATTGAGATAATAACGCACATTTAGTATTCTTACTATACTATCATCTTGTGCTTGTGTTCAAGTATCGCA
>PPYF01612814.1_pt1 | contig 22758 bp, 24 predicted proteins | sample 1559871 | NCBI WGS metagenome assembly PPYF01 (sample SAMN08240021, study PRJNA423297) | Human gut metagenome, whole genome shotgun sequencing project.
GGTCTGACCTTCGCTTACTCGGTGTTGTTTACCACCACTTTGGAAAACCGCGTACATATAAAACTCCGCTTCCGCGCACCTCTTTATGTGATTCAGAGTGCGCTATAAATATTCACAATAGGGCGCGAATATTACGCAAAACGCGAGCCTTTGACAAGAGCGATTAGCGATCAATGCAGAAAAAAAACACAACTTTCACGACAACGTTTATCTACGGCAATTTTTAAGTACAATCATATCTTCTTTTAATTCTGTCTTAATCCTTCTGTGATCCCACCTGGATTCATGGTAACAGGACATTTGGCCCGGCTTTTGCGATGAATTTAGAAAAAATCAATGAGTTAACCGCGCAAGATATGGCGGGTGTCAATGCGACGATTCTTGAGCAACTCAACTCCGATGTTCAGCTTATCAATCAGTTAGGCTATTACATCGTCAGCGGCGGCGGCAAACGCATTCGCCCGATGATTGCTGTGCTCGCCGCACGCGCGGTGGGCTATCAGGGGAGCGCGCATGTCACCATTGCCGCGCTGATTGAATTTATTCATACCGCCACCCTGCTGCATGACGACGTCGTCGATGAGTCTGATATGCGTCGCGGCAAAGCCACGGCCAATGCGGCGTTTGGCAATGCCGCCAGCGTGCTGGTCGGCGATTTTATCTATACCCGCGCCTTTCAGATGATGACCCAGCTGGGCTCACTGAAGATCCTTGAGGTCATGTCGGAAGCGGTGAACGTCATTGCCGAAGGCGAAGTGCTGCAGCTGATGAACGTCAATGACCCGGATATCACCGAAGAGAACTACATGCGCGTTATCTACAGCAAGACGGCGCGCCTGTTTGAAGCTGCCTCGCAGTGTGCGGGACTGCTGGCCGACTGCACTGCGGAAGAAGAGCGCGCGTTGCAGGATTATGGCCGCTATCTCGGCACCGCTTTCCAGCTAATCGACGATTTACTCGATTATAGCTCTGACGGCGAGCGGCTCGGTAAAAACGTCGGTGACGACCTGAACGAAGGTAAACCCACGCTACCGCTGCTGCACGCCATGCACCATGGCACACCCGATCAATCAGCGATGATCCGCGGTGCGATCGAGCAAGGCAACGGCCGCCATCTACTGGATGCTGTGCTGGAAACGATGGCGACCTGCGGTTCGCTGGAATGGACGCAGAAGCGTGCCGAAGAAGAAGCTGACAAAGCCATTGCCGCGCTGCAGATCCTCCCGGACACGCCCTGGCGCGAAGCCTTGATTGGGCTGGCGCATATTGCAGTCCAGCGCGATCATTAATCCCCCCTCCTTTCCCGCGCGACGCGCGGGAAAGTTCCAGTAAAATGTCATTTCTCTCCCTAAACTTCCGAATATCTTGATAGATTCTGAATATTCCGGCGCTTTAACAGAACTTGTTAGAACCCTACATAGTACGCGGGTATAGTGTCTCTATCGCCCATGTGGGACGATCTGGACCTTTAACACCAGGAGAATTTATGGATAAGTTCATCGACTGGCATCCCGCAGATATTGTTGCGGGATTACGTAAACGGGGAACATCGCTGGCGGCAGAGTCGCGACGGCACGGACTAAGTTCTTCAACGCTGGCGAACGCCCTGACCCGCCCCTGGCCGAAAGGCGAATTGATTATCGCCACAGCGCTGGAAACGCAGCCGTGGGTCATCTGGCCGTCACGCTACCACGACCCGGTGACTCATGAGTTTATCGACAGAACGCAGATGATGCGTCAGAAGAAGATCGACAAGTGATGTGATTGCTCGACAGCGCCCCGGAACAACGTCCCGGGGCGCTGTCAGGACGCGGTTACTCGCCCTTCACGCGTTGAATATTGGCGCCCACGCTACCAGGTTAAGCAGCGTGAACTGGGCCTGCATATCGGTCGGGAAGCCCGGGTGCGGCGCGGTACGCACGTTGACCGCTTTCGGACGGTTGCCGTGCATATCGAGGCTGATCCAGTCTTCGCCCGTTTCGATGTCAGCCCCGGCGTCGCGCAGCTTCGCCAGTACGGCATCCAGGGTATCCGGCTGCGCGTTACGGCAGAGGATCTTGCCGCCGGAAATCGCCGCGGCCACCAGGAAAGTCCCGGTTTCAATACGGTCAGGCAGCACACGGTAGACGCCGCCGCCCAGGCGCTGCACGCCTTCGATGGTAATGCGATCGCTACCCTGGCCTGTGATTTTTGCGCCCAGCGCGTTCAGGAAGTTGGCGGTATCGACAATCTCCGGCTCGCGAGCGGCGTTTTCAATAATCGTCGTTCCCTCCGCAAGCGTCGCTGCGCTCATGATGGTTACGGTGGCGCCGACGCTCACCTTATCCATCACAATATGCGCGCCTTTCAGGCGACCGCTGACCGAGGCTTTGACATAACCTTCTTCCAGTTTGATCTCGGCGCCCAGCTGCTCCAGACCGCTAATATGCAGATCGACCGGACGCGCGCCGATAGCGCAGCCGCCAGGCAGAGAAACTTGCCCCTGACCGAAACGTGCCACCAACGGGCCCAGCGCCCAGATAGAGGCGCGCATGGTTTTCACCAGATCGTACGGAGCACAGAATACATCGACCGGGCCGGCGTCAATCCATACCGAACCATTGCGCTCGACCTTCGCGCCCAGCTGGCTCAGCAGCTTCATGGTGGTATCGATGTCTTTCAGCTTAGGTACGTTTTGGATCTCTACCGGCTCTTCGGCAAGCAGCGCGGAAAAGAGGATTGGCAGGGCGGCGTTTTTTGCCCCGGAGATGGTGACTTCACCCTGAAGGCGAGTCGGCCCCTGAACACGGAATTTATCCATTGATTCTGTTCTCTATTAAAAATTCACATACGCTGCAGGGGATCCCCCACAGCTTAGAAGCCATTGAGTTTGCGGTCTCGCGCCCACTCCTGCGGAGTAAAGGCCTTGATCGACAGCGCATGGATGCGGTTGTCGGCAATATATTCCATCAGCGGCGCGTAGACGCTCTGCTGCTTTTTCACCCGACTCATGCCATCGAACATCTCACCCACAGCAATAACCTGAAAGTGGCTGCCATCGCCAGAGACGTGGACTTCCTGGAGGGGGAGTGCGTTCATCAGCACGGTCTGAATTTCATGATTTTCCATGGGCTCAAATTTATCTGATAGTGAAAACAGCCCAACATCTTAGAGGAAAGTGGCGCGGTCTTAAACAAGCAAAAAGCCCCGGCGAAAAGATTGCCAGGGCTTTCGGAATAGCTTCAGTGCTAAGGCACTGAAAAGATTATGAGATCAGATCGGCAGGCAGGTTGTAAAGACCGATCAGCGTTTGCAGGTTTTCGCTCTTGCCGACCAGCTGCGCTTCCCGGCCCTGACGGCGAATCAGCGCCACAAAATGCACTAACAGCGCCAGGCCCGCGGTGTCCACGCGCGTGGTCTGACTGAGATCGATGATCGCCGTTCCCGCCGTCGCCTGGGCGCGCGCCTCCCAGAGCGGGACCAGCAGATCCTGATCCAGCTCCCCGTGCAGCGCCAGCGTCTCGCCCTCGCGAGTCCAGCTCAGCTGCCCGCTCATTATTTTTTCTGTTCCAGGGTGATCGGCTGCGCAGAGATCGCTTTCAGCTGCGCGGTCAGGCCATCAACGCCCTTGGTGCGCAGCAGATCGCTCCACTCATTCTGTTTGGTGGTGATCATGCTCACCCCTTCCGCGATCATATCGTAGGCCTGCCAGTTGCCGGTCTGGGTATTTTTACGCCACTGGAAGTCAAGACGTACCGGCGGACGACCGTTCGGGTCGATGATAGTGACGCGGATCGGAACGATGGTTGCGCTGCCCAGCGGCTGCTCCGGAGCAATCTGGTAAGTCTGCCCATGGTACATCGCCAGCGCCTGACCGTAGGCCTGCTTCAGGTATTCACGGAAGGCGGCAAAATAGGCCTCACGCTGCGCAGGGGTCGCTTCTTTGTAATAGCGGCCCAGCACCAGCGCGCCGGCATATTTCACCTGTACATACGGCAATAACTCCTGGTCGACGATGTCGCGCAGATAGTTAGGATTAGCTTTAATCTTCGGCTGTTCATTCTTCAGGCGATCGAAGGTTTTCTGCGCCGCTTCATTCATCAGCTTATACGGATTGGACTGATCTGCAGCCTGGACGGCGGTCAGCGGGGCAATCACCAGCATGGCGACCATGAGTAAGCGTTTAAACATATCGTATTTCTCCTGAAATTAATGCGTCGTGCCGGCTGCCGGCGTCGCGTCAGTATGACCTTCTGCCTCGGCCTTATCATTGCCAGAATTCTGATTGTCGCCGCCCTTACTGTTATAAAGGAACTGACCAATCAGATCTTCCAGCACCATGGCGGACTTGGTGTCCTGGATAGTGCCGCCGTCTTTAAGGATAGTCGTCCCGAGGTCCGGGTCTTCAAAACCGACGTTCAGCGCCAGGTACTGCTCGCCCAGCAGGCCAGAGGTGCGGATCGCCAACGAACTGGTATCCGGGATATGGTTGTAGCGCTCATCGATATCGAGCTCCACGCGTGGCAGATAGGTTTTCGGATCGAGCGTAATGTCCGCTACCCGCCCCACTACCACGCCGCCGATGCGCACCGGCGAGCGCGCCTTCAGGCCGCCGATGTTATCGAAAGTCGCATAAAGGCGATAAGTCGGCTCGGTGCGTAGCGAGGTGACGTTCGCCGCCTTCAGGCAGACAAACAGCGCCGCCAGCAGCGCCACCAGTAAGAACACCCCTACCCAGATTTCAGTTTTTTTCGTTTGCATGAACTCAATTCCCAAACATCAGCGCAGTCAGCACAAAATCCAGCCCCAGAACCGCCAGCGACGCATGCACCACGGTACGCGTTGTCGCCCGGCTAATCCCGGCGGAAGTGGGGATAGCGTCATAACCATTAAATAACGCAATCCAGGTTACCGTAATAGCGAACACCAGACTCTTAATCAGGCAGTTCACCAGATCCATTCGCCAGTCGACGGCATTTTGCATCGCGGTCCAGAAAAAACCACCGTCAATGCCTTTCCAGCTCACACCCACCAGCGCACCGCCCCAGATCCCTACCGCGACGAAGATAATCGTCAGCAGCGGCAGCGAAATGACACCGGCCCAGAAGCGTGGGGAAATGACGCGACGCAGCGGATCCACCGCCATCATCTCCATACTGGAGAGCTGTTCCGTGGCCCGCATCAGGCCAATCTCGGCGGTCAGCGCCGACCCGGCGCGGCCGGCAAACAGCAGCGCGGCGACCACCGGCCCCAGCTCACGCAGCAGCGACAGCGCCACCAGCATGCCAAGACTGGTCTCTGCGCTGTAGGTGGTTAACACCAGATACCCCTGCAGCCCGAGCACCATACCGATAAACAAGCCCGATACAATGATAATCAGCATCGACAGGACGCCGACGTTATAGAGTTGACGAACCAGCAGCGGCGCGTGCTTGCGAAACTCTGGTTTGCCGACAACGGCGTTGAAAAGCATTAATCCGGCGCGTCCAAACGTCGCGGTGGTTTTAATACCGCGATGACCTAGCGCGGCCAGCGCATTAAACAGCATGAGTCGCTCAACTCCCTATGCCTAATAAATCATGGTGATAGTCGCCAGCAGGATAACGGAACGGCACCGGACCGTCGGCAATACCATCAATGAACTGACGAACCCGAGGATCGGTATTCTCCCGTAGCGACTGGGCGCTACCGTGGGCGACAATCTTTTTATCCGCCACGATATACGCGTAGTCCGCAATACTAAGCACCTCGGGCACATCGTGCGAAACCACGATGCAAGTGACACCCAGCGTGCTGTTGAGTTCAGAAATCAGCTTCACCAGCACGCCCATAGTGATGGGATCCTGCCCGACGAACGGTTCGTCGAACATAATCAGATCCGGCTCCAGGGCAATGGCTCTCGCCAGGGCGGCGCGGCGCGCCATCCCACCGGAAAGCTCAGAAGGCATTAACTTCGCCGCACCGCGTAGCCCCACCGCTTCCAGCTTCATCATCACCGTCGTATGCAGCAGCGCAGGCGGCAAATGCGTATGTTCGCGCAGCGGATAGGCAACGTTGTCAAAGACATTGAGATCGGTGAACAGCGCGCCGGACTGGAACAGCATGCTCATCCGCTTACGCACCGTATAAAGACGCGAACGCGTCATCTGCGGCACGTTCTCGCCATCAAACAGGATCTCTCCCCTGTCCGGCGGGATCTGGCCGCCGATCAGGCGTAACAGGGTAGTCTTGCCGATCCCCGAAGGTCCCATGATCGCAGTAATTTTACCGCGCGGCACCGACAGCGAGATGTCGTCGAAGATCACACGATCGCCGCGTGAAAAGCGGATACCGCGCACTTCAACTAAATTCGCCTGAGTTTGGCTCATAAAATCATCCTTACTAAACACCTGACGGGCAAGCATGGCCCTTTCTTGCGCCACAATCACAACATTTTTACAGAATCTTACCTGCACAGGTTAGCGAAAGCTGGCATTTGTTTTACTTTTGGCACACATAAAGTCAAAATTAAGAATTCGTTACGCTGCGTAGGGATAACCCAGCGAGGCGACGATTATACCTGAAGAAAGGACTTTAGATGCTCTTAGCGACGGCTCTGTTAATTATTGGTTTATTGCTGGTTGTCTACAGGGCTATTTTTACTGGCGTTAGCGCTTCTGTGGCTGCTGTTCACCATCAAAATCGCTCGCCTGGCGGAGCGCCAGGGAAGCGATAGCCTGACCCGCGAACAGCTGGCGGAGCTGCCACGCGAAGGGTCGCTGCCGGTCGCCCTGCTCTGGTTAGGGGTAGCGATGATCGTCATGCCGATGGCGACCCGCATGGTGGTGGATAACAGTACAGTGCTGGCAAACTATTTCGCCATCAGCGAACTGACCGTCGGCCTGACGGTGGTGGCGATAGGCACCAGCCTGCCGGAGCTGGCCACCGCCATCGCCGGGGCGCGGAAAGGGGAAGATGATATTGCCATCGGCAATATCATCGGCGCCAATATCCTTAATATCGCACTGGTGCTGGGTTTACCGGCGCTGATCGCGCCGGGGAGCTTTGCGACCGAAGCCTTCACTCGCGATTATGGCGTGATGCTGCTGGTCAGCCTGATCTTCGCAGTGCTGTGCTGGCGCCGTCAGCAGCAGCCGGGACGACTGGTTGGCGCGCTGCTGGTCGGCGGCTTTGTGGTTTGGTTGGCGATGCTGTTTTGGACAGCACCGCTCTTCGTTGAATGATTCGGGATAACATCATGTCGCAAATAGATTTGCCCACGGATTTTGACTTTCAACAGGCAGGCCGTCAGGTGCTGGAAATTGAACGTGAAGGTCTGGCCCAGCTCGATCAATACATAAATGAAGACTTTACCCATGCCTGCGAAACGATTTTCCGCTGCGGCGGGAAAGTCGTGGTGATGGGGATGGGCAAATCCGGCCACATCGGCCGCAAAATGGCGGCAACCTTCGCCAGTACCGGCACCTCGGCATTTTTTGTGCACCCCGGCGAAGCGGCGCACGGTGATTTAGGTATGGTCACCCCACAGGATGTGGTAATTGCGCTGTCGAACTCCGGCGAATCGAATGAAATCCTCGCGCTGATCCCGGTCCTCAAGCGCCAGCAGGTGAAGCTTATCTGTATCACCAGCCGGCCGGAGAGCAGCATGGCGCGCGCGGCGGATATCCATCTGTGCGTGAAAGTGCCGAAGGAGGCCTGCCCGTTAGGACTGGCGCCCACGTCGAGCACCACCGCCGCGCTGGTGATGGGTGATGCCCTCGCCGTCGCCCTGCTGGAAGCCCGCGGCTTTACCGCTGAGGATTTCGCCCTGTCGCATCCGGGCGGCGCACTCGGCCGTAAGCTGTTGCTGCGGGTCAATGATATTATGCATACCGGTGATGAAATCCCGCACGTCGGCCTGCAGGCGACCCTGCGCGATGCGCTGCTGGAAATCACGCGTAAAAATTTAGGCATGACCGCTATCTGCGATGACGATATGAACATCATCGGTATTTTTACCGACGGTGACCTGCGCCGGGTCTTCGATACCGGCGTTGATATGCGCGATGCCAGCATTGCCGACGTCATGACCCGGGGAGGTATCCGCATCCGCCCCGGCACTCTGGCGGTGGATGCGCTAAACCTGATGCAATCCCGTCATATCACCTGCGTGCTGGTTGCCGATGGCGACCATCTGCTGGGTGTGGTACATATGCACGATCTGCTGCGCGCGGGCGTAGTGTAAGTAAGGAAAAAATAATGAATAATGCTGATGCTCAGTTAGCGACCTGCTACGGGCCGGTAAGCCAGGCGTTTGTCGATCGCGCGGCGAAGATCCGTCTACTGATCCTTGATGTCGACGGTGTATTATCCGACGGGCTTATCTATATGGGTAATCACGGCGAGGAGCTGAAAGCGTTTAACGTCCGCGATGGCTATGGTATCCGCTGCGCGCTGACCTCGGGTATTGAAGTGGCGATTATTACCGGGCGAAAAGCTAAACTGGTAGAAGATCGCTGTCAGACGCTGGGCATTACGCATTTGTACCAGGGGCAGTCGGACAAGCTGCTGGCGTTCCGCGATCTGACGGACAAACTGCACGTGCGGCCGGAAGAAGTCGCCTACATCGGCGACGATCTGATTGACTGGCCGGTGATGGCCGAAGTGGGCCTTAGCGTCGCCGTCGCCGATGCGCATCCGCTGCTGCTACCGCGGGCGAATTATGTCACGCGAATTAACGGCGGACGCGGCGCGGTACGCGAAGTCTGCGATTTGTTACTATTGGCGCAGGGCAAGTTGGATGAGGCCAAAGGGCAATCAATATGAGTAAAACCAGACGTTGGGTTATCATTTTACTGTCGCTGCTCGCGCTGATCCTTATCGGCCTGAATCTGGCGAATACGGACGACACGGCCCAGCCGGAGGTCAATCCTAACGACCCTACGTATAAAAGCGAACATACCGACACCGTGGTATACAGTCCGGAAGGCGCCCTGAGCTATCGGCTGATTGCCGAGCACGTGGAATATTTTTCCGATCAGGAGGTCTCCTGGTTTACCAAACCGGTGATGACCACCTTTGATACTAACAAGGTGCCTACCTGGTCGGTCAGAGCAGACAAAGCGAAGCTGACGAATGACCGGATGCTCTATCTTTACGGGCACGTTGAGGTGAATGCGCTCGCGCCAGATTCTCAACTGCGCAAAATTACGACGGATAACGCCCAGATAAATCTGGTAACGCAGGACGTTACCTCCGATGACATGGTGACGTTATACGGCACCACATTTAATTCCAGCGGCCTGAAAATGCGTGGAAACCTTCGCAGCAAAAATGCCGAGCTGATTGAAAAGGTGAGAACCTCTTATGAAATTCAGAACAAACAAACTCAGCCTTAAGATTGCGCTCGCCGGCGCGTTACTGGCCGCCAGCCTGCCGGCCCTTGCCAAGACGGGCGATACCGATCAGCCGATCCATATCGAATCCGATCAGCAGTCGCTGGACATGCAGGGCAATGTCGTCACCTTCACCGGTAACGTGGTCGTGACCCAGGGGACGATCAAGATTAACGCTGATAAAGTGGTGGTCACCCGTCCGGGCAACGAGAAAGGCAAAGAGGTGATCGAAGGTTTCGGTAACCCGGCTACTTTCTATCAGATGCAGGATAACGGCAAGCCGGTAAAAGGCCGGGCGTCGAAAATGCGCTACGAGCTGCAGAACGATTACGTCGTGCTGACGGGCAACGCTTATCTGGAACAGCTCGACAGCAACATCAAGGGCGACAAGATCACCTATCTGGTGAAAGAGCAAAAAATGCAGGCCTTCAGCGACAAAGGTCGACGCGTCACCACCGTTCTGGTGCCGTCCGAGCTGCAGGACAAAAGCGGCAACCAGCAAAAGAAGAGTAACTAATCCGTTATGGCAACCTTAACTGCGAAGAATCTCGCTAAAGCGTATAAAGGCCGCCGCGTGGTGGAAGATGTCAGTCTCACCGTTAACTCGGGCGAGATTGTCGGCTTGCTCGGCCCGAACGGCGCCGGTAAAACGACCACCTTCTACATGGTGGTCGGGATTGTGCCCCGCGACGCAGGCAATATCATCATCGATGACGAAGACATCAGCCTGCTGCCGCTGCACGCGCGCGCGCGACGGGGCATCGGCTACCTGCCGCAGGAAGCGTCGATTTTCCGTCGCCTCAGCGTCTATGACAACCTGATGGCGGTCCTGCAGATCCGTGACGATCTAACCAGCGAACAACGGGAAGATCGCGCTAAAGAGCTGATGGAAGAGTTTCATATTGAGCACCTGCGCGACAGCCTCGGTCAGGCGCTCTCCGGTGGTGAACGCCGCCGCGTCGAAATCGCCCGCGCGCTGGCGGCGAATCCGAAATTTATTCTTCTGGATGAACCCTTTGCCGGCGTGGATCCGATCTCCGTTATCGATATTAAACGCATCATTGAGCACCTGCGCGACAGCGGTCTCGGCGTTCTGATTACCGACCATAACGTCCGTGAGACCCTCGCGGTCTGCGAACGCGCGTATATTGTCAGTCAGGGACACCTTATCGCTCATGGTACACCGCAGCAGATCCTCGAAGATGAGCAGGTTAAGCGCGTGTATCTTGGGGAAGACTTCAGACTCTGATAGGGTAGAGGTTACAGACGTTTTAGCCGGAGATATTTACCCTGAACATGAAGCAAGGTTTGCAATTAAGGCTTAGCCAACAGCTTGCCATGACGCCGCAGCTGCAGCAGGCGATTCGTTTGCTGCAGTTGTCCACGTTAGAACTCCAGCAAGAGCTCCAGCAAGCGCTGGAAAGTAACCCGTTGCTTGAGCAAACCGATCTTCACGACGAGGTAGAGGCAAAAGAGGTGGAGGACCGCGAGTCCCTCGATACCGTCGATGCGCTTGAGCAAAAAGAGATGCCCGACGAACTGCCTCTCGATGCCAGCTGGGATGAAATCTATACCGCTGGCACGCCGTCGGGTAACGGCGTCGACTATCAGGACGACGAGCTTCCCGTCTATCAAGGCGAGACCACCCAGACGCTGCAGGACTATCTAATGTGGCAGGTTGAGCTGACGCCTTTCACCGACACCGACCGCGCTATTGCCACCTCTATCGTCGACGCCGTCGACGATACGGGCTACCTCACGATTCAGATTGAAGATATTGTCGACAGCATCGGCGATGACGAGATCGGCCTGGAGGAGGTGGAAGCGGTCCTCAAGCGAATCCAGCGTTTTGATCCGGTTGGCGTCGCAGCGAAAGATCTGCGCGACTGCCTGCTGATCCAGCTGTCGCAATTTGCTAAAGAGACGCCGTGGCTGGAAGAGGCGCGGCTGATTATCAGCGACCATCTTGATCTGCTGGCCAACCATGATTTCCGCACTCTAATGCGAGTCACCCGCCTGAAAGAAGAGGTGCTTAAAGAGGCGGTCAACCTGATCCAGTCCCTGGATCCTCGCCCTGGCCAGTCCATTCAGACCAGCGAACCGGAATATGTCATCCCGGATGTGCTGGTGCGCAAGGTGAGCGGCCGCTGGACCGTCGAGCTCAACGCCGACAGCATTCCACGGTTGAAAATAAATCAGCAGTATGCGGCAATGGGCAACAGCGCCCGCAATGACGCCGACGGCCAGTTCATTCGCAGCAATCTGCAGGAAGCCCGCTGGCTGATTAAAAGTCTGGAAAGCCGCAACGATACCCTGCTGCGCGTCAGCCGCTGCATCGTAGAGCAGCAGCAGGCTTTTTTCGAACAGGGTGAAGAGTATATGAAGCCGATGGTGCTGGCCGATATCGCCCAGGCCGTCGAGATGCATGAATCGACGATTTCCCGTGTCACCACGCAAAAATATCTGCACAGTCCGCGCGGTATTTTTGAACTGAAGTATTTCTTCTCCAGCCATGTGAATACCGAAGGCGGAGGCGAAGCCTCGTCGACGGCGATTCGCGCGCTGGTGAAGAAGCTCATCGCCGCGGAAAACCCCGCGAAGCCGTTGAGCGACAGTAAGCTCACCTCCATGCTGTCCGAGCAGGGTATTATGGTGGCGCGCCGCACTGTCGCGAAGTACAGAGAGTCTTTATCCATCCCGCCGTCAAACCAGCGTAAACAACTGGTCTGACATAACCGATAAGGAAGACACTATGCAGCTCAACATTACAGGACACAACGTCGAAATTACGCCTGCGATGCGCGAATTCGTTACGGCGAAGTTCAGCAAGCTGGAGCAATTTTTCGACCGGATCAATCAGGTCTATATTGTGTTAAAAGTAGAGAAGGTGACGCAAATTGCGGACGCGAATCTGCATGTCAACGGTGGCGAAATCCATGCCAGTGCGGAAGGGCAGGATATGTATGCGGCTGTCGATGGTCTTATCGACAAGCTGGCAAGACAGTTAACGAAGCACAAAGATAAACTAAAACAACACTAATTGTCCGGGCCCCCTTGCGCCCGCCGCTGGATATCATCGGCGACGGGCGCGGGGGCGCTCAGGTGAAATTATGATGAACAACGATTCGGCTCTACAACTGAGCAACGTCCTGAACCAGGAATGTACCCGTAGCCAGGTGCACTGCCAGAGCAAGAAGCGTGCTCTGGAAATCATCAGCGAACTGGCCGCCAAACAGTTAAGTTTGCCGCCGCAGGTGGTGTTCGAAGCGATCCTCACCCGCGAAAAAATGGGCAGTACCGGGATCGGCAATGGTATCGCCATTCCCCACGGAAAACTGGAAGAGGATACGCTGCGTGCTGTCGGCGTTTTTGTCCAGCTGGAAACCCCCATCGCCTTCGACGCGATCGACAATCAACCTGTCGACCTGCTGTTCGCGCTGCTGGTGCCGGCCGACCAGACAAAAACTCACCTGCATACGCTCTCCCTGGTGGCCAAACGGCTGGCGGACAAAGCGATTTGTCGTCGCCTGCGCGCGGCGCAGAGCGATGAAGAGTTGTATGAGATCATCACCGAAGCAGGAAGCAGCGATGACGCATAACGGCAGTCGCACCTTATCCTTTATCGTACTGAGGAGAAACGGTACATGGTACTGATGATCGTCAGCGGCCGCTCGGGCTCGGGGAAATCCGTCGCTCTGCGAGCGCTGGAAGATATGGGCTTTTACTGCGTGGATAACCTGCCGGTCGTGCTGCTGCCCGACCTGGCGCGGTCGCTGGCTGACCGTAATATCTCCGCGGCCGTCAGCATCGACGTGCGTAACATGCCGGAATCCCCGGAGATCTTCGAGCAGGCGATGCAGAATCTGCCGGAATGTTTTTCTCCGCAGCTGCTGTTCCTTGATGCCGACCGCAATACCCTGATCCGCCGGTACAGCGACACCCGTCGTCTGCACCCGCTCTCCAGCAAGAATCTGTCGCTGGAAAGCGCCATCGACGAAGAGAGCGATCTGCTGGAGCCCCTGCGCTCCCGCGCCGATCTGATCGTCGATACGTCGGAAATGTCGGTGCATGAGCTGGCGGAAATGCTGCGTACCCGACTGCTGGGTAAACGCGAGCGTGAACTGACGATGGTCTTCGAATCCTTCGGCTTCAAGCACGGTATTCCGATCGATGCCGATTACGTCTTTGACGTGCGCTTTCTGCCCAACCCGCACTGGGATCCGAAACTGCGTCCAATGACCGGTCTGGATAAACCAGTGGCCGCCTTCCTCGATCGGCACACTGAAGTGCACAACTTTATTTATCAGACCCGAAGCTATCTTGAGCTATGGTTACCGATGCTGGAGACCAACAATCGCAGCTATCTGACGGTGGCCATTGGCTGTACCGGCGGTAAACATCGTTCGGTTTATATTGCTGAACAACTGGCTGACTACTTCCGCTCGCGCGGCAAGAACGTGCAGTCTCGTCATCGGACGCTGGAAAAACGTAAATCATGACCGTAAAGCAGACCGTTGAAATCACCAATAAGCTGGGCATGCACGCCCGCCCGGCGATGAAGCTGTTCGAACTGATGCAGAATTTCGATGCCGAAGTACTGCTGCGCAACGATGAAGGCACGGAGGCGGAAGCCAACAGCGTGATTGCCCTGCTGATGCTGGACTCGGCGAAAGGGCGACAGATAGAGGTGGAGGCCAGCGGTCCGCAGGAAGTTGAAGCCCTCGCCGCGGTGATTGCCCTGTTTAACGCTGGCTTTGACGAAGACTAAACGTGACGCTTCCCGGCGACGGACGACTGAACTCGGCAATATTCAGGTAGACGGTCAGGATCCGCTTTTTACTCCACACGGTTTCGATCCCGACAGTCAGCCCGGCTTCCAGCCCCTTACGCAGCCAGCTGCGGCCATCCCATAAAAACAGGTTTTTCGCCGTCTGCTGCGACAGCGTTGACGCGCCGCGGATGCGGGTCTCGTGACGTTCATTGTGCGCCAGCGCTTTCTCAATCGCCGACACGTCGAACCCCCAGTGTTCCGGGAACTTCTGATCTTCGGCGGCAATCACCGCCAGCCCCATCCATGGGGAGATATTATCCATAGCGACCCAGTCGGAATGCGCCAGATAATGGAAATCGCCGGACAGCCAGGCGCTCACCTGCCGCTCAAGCATCACCGCCGAAAACGGCACCGGCAGCACGCTAAACAGCGCGATCCCCCCGCCCCAGAAAACGGCGGCGATCAGCAGCAGACGCAATGCCAGACGTTTTAGCAGCGCAAAGGGCGCAATGCGGAGCCTCATGCGCTCAGCGCCAGCACGCGGGCCACCAGCTTCTCAATTCCGGTGGCGGCTTGCGCAATGTCCTCCGCCAGCATATACGCCGGAGTGGTGACCACTTTGTTGTCTTCATCCACCACGATGTCGTCGACCGGGCAAGGCACGTGCTCTGCCCCCATCTCTTCCACCACATCGGCGGTATCAAGATCGGTCCCAATGGTTAGATGGTTGATGACATCGCGCTGCGGTTTATCGGGCGCAAAGCACACTGCCTGCGCGCCGTTGCGCGCGATCGCCAGCAGGGTAATCACCGCCTCATGGATTTCACTGCCGTCGTACACGCCGCAGCCGCCCAGTACCACACCAATTTTTTTCATCGCTTTCGCTCCTCCATGCAACTCGCTGAAACCAGTCAAAAATGTCGATTAACTCGCTATGCTTCACATATTTTACTGATTCATGTAACAAATTAGTTAAGCTTTGCTATCTTAATGAGCGAGCAATCCACTTCTTCGGTTGCGCCACGTAACAACATCACTCAAACAACACTGGCTCAACCACCAGTTCCCTGGTGTTGGCGCAGTATTCGCGCACCCCGGTCTGTCCGGGGTCATTTTTTGCTGGCTTTCGCCACCCACGCCTTCAGTACCGCTACATCGTTTTGCCACTCGGATTTCATCTCTTCAACCCATTCAGCGACATTATCAGACCAGGCAGGCAGATCCGGAGTCTGGATCTGCTGGCCCAGCTGCTGGATGTGGCGCAGTCCGATAGAACCGGCCGCCCCTTTGATCTTATGCCCCTCTTCGACAATCCCTTTTTGGTCGCGGGCGGTCAGATTAGACTCCAGAACGGACATGTAGCCCGGCATCATCTTCTCAAACACCGCGAGGCCATCGTTGATAAGCTTCGGTCCCACCAGCTCGATATATTGCTCCAGCATATCGGTATCCAGCACCGCGTCGGCTTTATGCAGATCGGCCGCCGGCGCTTCCTGCGCTTCCTCATCCGGTGCATCCCAGAATTTCTTGATCATGGCCGTCAGCGCTGGCACCGATAGCGGCTTACTCAACACATCGTCCATTCCGGCGTCGAGATACTCTTTCTTATTCTTCAGCACGTTGGCGGTCAGGGCGACCAGCGGCGGTAGCTCGTCAGCGGCAAAGCGCTGTTTCAGTTCCCGGGAAATATCCAGTCCGGTCATGTCCGGTAACTGAATATCCAACAGCACAAGGTCATATTCGCCTGGCTCAAACATCTCCAGCGCGGCTTTCCCGGTCATCGCCACATCAACGCTGTTACCCAGTTTTTCCAGCACTGAACGGGCCACAATAACGTTGAGCTCAATGTCCTCAACCAGCAGCACGTTGAGCGCCGGTAATGGCATGTCGTCTTCCGCCAGCGTATCTTCCACTTCTTCCGCAATGGCAGGCGCATGGACAGTAAGCGTAAAGGTCGCCCCTTTACCCGGCTGGCTGGTAACGCTGATATCACCGCCCATATTACGCGCCAGGCGACGCGAGACGGCGAGACCAATCCCGGTTCCGGTGGCCGGTTTGCCGCCGTGGCTGTCTTTGACCTGGTAATACATGGCGAAAATTTTGTCCTGTTCCGCTTCAGGAATACCAATTCCGGAGTCTTCCACTTCGAAGTGCAGGATATCGCCTTCGTCATAGCGCACGCGGACGTTCACCCCTCCGCCCTGCGGGGTAAACTTCACGGCGTTACTGATAAGATTCCACAGGATCTGCCGCAGGCGGGTCCCATCCGTGATTACCTTATGCGGCAGCGGCAGGCTCGGCTCCAGCACAAAGCGCAGCCCCTTCTGCTGTGCCTGCAGGCCGGATAGGTTTTCAAGGTCGGCAAGGAAGCTGGTGAAGTCCACCGGCTGGTTATCGAGCTGCACCTTGCGGCGCTCCATTTTGTCCATGTCGATAATATCATTGAAGATATTCCCCAGCGTCACCGCCGATACATGGATAGTTTTCAGGTATTTTTCCTGTTCGCTGGTCAGTTCGGTATCCAGCAAAATTCGGCTCAGCCCGACGATCCCGTTTAGCGGGGTACGCAGCTCATGACTGATGGTGGAAATAAAGGTGGTTTTATCCCGGCTGGCGCGCTCAAGAGCGTCCTGATAGCGTTTACGTTCGGTGATATCGCGGCCGAAGCCCATCAGGCCGCGACGCTTACCGACGCGATCGTAGTAGGGGACCTTGCGGATTTCAAAGCACGCTTTGCGGCCATCGGGATAGTCCAGCCACTGCTCATAGGTCAGCGATACATTATGGCGGAACACCTTCTCGTCGGTCTCCAGTACCTTTTCCGCCGCCTCTTCGCTATAGACGTCCTGCGGTTTGAGGTGGATCAGCTGTTTCTCGCTTTTGCCGGTCAGCAGCTCCATCGCCCGGTTACAGCCTGAAAACTCCTTATCCTCATTGCGATAGAAGACCAGGTCCGGGGAAGCATCAAGGAAAGAGCGCAGAAAGGAGGATTGCTGTTCGAGCTGGATCTGCGTCTCTTCACGCTCTTTCATCTCAATCTTCAACTGCTCGAGGGTGGTCTCGCGCTCGGCTTCCGCTTTTTCACGTTCGCCAATCTCCTGATTCAACTGCGCGATGTTATCTTTCAGTTGGACGTTCAGCTTTAGATCGCGCTCACGCATCTCCTCCAGCTTGTCCACCAGCCGCGAAAGACGCTGACGGGACTCTTCGAGCTGCTCCACCACCACCGAGAGAAAGTAGACCGCCCAAGGCGTGATCAGCAGGCCAAAGAAGATAGAGCGGATAACGTCGATACTTTCAACCTGGCCATGCAGCACCATGGTAACCGCCATCTGTACCACGATGGCCAGCACCACCAGCGCAAGAGCCAACAGCATCGAAAAGCGGACCAGACCCAGCTTCATCATCAGGTCGACATAATACTGCGCCAGCATACGAATTTGCTTCATAGGGGATTCCTTCACGACAACTCCGCACAATAATACTCAATTCTGAGCAATGCGCTGTAAGTTGTGCAAAAAATGCGGGCAGGAGTCGATACGGCGGCCGGCCGCTGAGGCGAACCAGCCGCAAAAGAGGGGGATCAGGAGAGGGATTAACGCTTGCTTAACGCCTCCCAGAGTCCTTTCAGGTAGGTCACGCCAAGGGCGCGGTCGAACAGGCCATAGCCCGGCCGTCCGGTCTCTCCCCAGATAAAGCGACCATGATCCGGGCGAATATAGCCGTCGAATCCGTTGTCATACAGCGCTTGCATCACTTTGTACATATCCAGGGAGCCGTACTCTGACGGATGGGCGCACTCGTAAAAGTCTTTATCCTGCATCAGCTTTATATTGCGGACGTGGGCAAAATGAATTCGCTTACGCCGGGTAAATTCGGCCAGGATGGCGTACACGTCATTATCAGGATCTTCGGCAATCGAGCCGGTGCAGAGCGTAATGCCGTTGGCGGGTGAATCGACGGCCCGGCAGATCCAGTCCAGATCGTCGCGGTTTTTGACCACCCGCGGCAGGCCAAAAATGGAGTACGGCGGGTCGTCCGGGTGGATCGCCATTTTCACCCCAACCTCTTCGCAAACCGGGATCACCGCCTGCAGAAAATAAACCAGGTTCTCCCGCAGCTTCTGATCATCCACCGCGCTATATTTGGCAAACAGGGTCTGCACCTCCGCCAGCCGTTCCGGCTCCCAGCCCGGCAAGGCGAAGCCGTTTGAATTCTCAAGCACCTCCTTCACCACGTCTTCCAGCCGCTTATCGATATCTTTCTTCTCAAACGCCATCGTCAGCGAGCCATCCGGCAGGACGTAGTTCATATCCGTCTTCATCCAGTCGAAAACCGGCATGAAGTTATAGCAGATGACTTTAACGCCAAAGCGGGCAAGGTTGCGGATGGTCTGCTGGTAGTTGGCAATATAGCGCTCACGGGTAGGTAGGCCGATTTTGATGTCGTCATGGATGTTGACGCTCTCGATCACCTCCATTTTCAGGCCTGCGGCATGGGCCTGATCGACCAGACGCTCAATTTTATCCACCGGCCATACTTCGCCCACCGCGACGTCGTAGAGCGCGCCGACCACCCCCTCAACGCCAGGCACCTGGCGAATATGTTCTAATGAAATCTTGTCTTCCTCTGGTCCAAACCAGCGCATTGTCATCTGCATTGTCTTCACCTGCTCAACTTAGTTTAATTTACCCTACTACCATACCAGTAATCATAGATGATTGAGCGTTGGCTGTCGTGATAGCGATCACATTCCTGCCGACCGGCTCGCCAGCGGTGAATGCGTCGGTGCATTCATAATTTTTTTCAATTTATTTCAATAGATTAATCATGCCATGGCTTTTTCTGCCGAGCTTTCTCAAATGTGATCCAGGCCTGATTATGATCTTTTGCATACTTGTATGGTAATAAAAGTAGCGTAATTTGTTCAGAAAAAAGACAATGGAAGGAATCAAAATGAGAAGCGTCGTCGTCAAAGAGCCAGGCCAACTGAACATTGAATCACGTCCGGTTCCAGTTCCGGGCGCCCATGAAGTACGGGTGAAAATTGCTTTTGCCGGGATCTGTGGTTCCGATGTACACATCTATCACGGCCACAACCCTTTCGCGAAATATCCCCGCGTCATCGGCCATGAATTCTATGGCATCATCGACGCCGTCGGCGAGCAGGTATCTCCGGCACGCATCGGCGAGCGTGTCGCGGTGGACCCCGTTGTCAGCTGCGGCCATTGTTATCCTTGCTCGGTAGGAAGGCCGAATGTCTGTACGCAGCTCCAGGTCATAGGAGTTCACCGCGACGGGGGATTTAGCGACTATGCCTGCGTGCCGGCGAAAAATGCCTGGCGCATCCCCGAGGCTATCAGCGACCGTCAGGCAACGATGGTTGAGCCTTTTACCATCGCGGCAAATATTACCGCCCAGCTGCAGCCCACGGCGCAAGATATTGCCCTGGTTTACGGCGCTGGCCCGATGGGGCTGACAATCATTCAGGCGCTAAAGGGGGTATATGGCGTTAAGCAGGTGATCGTCGTGGATCGCATTGCCGAACGTCTGCAGATGGCCCGGGAAAACGGCGCCGATCTGACGCTCGATAACACTGACCAGCCGCTCGCGGAACAGCTGGCGCAGCGGCAGCTTGCCCCCACGCTGGTCATTGATGCCGCCTGCCACCCGGCGATCCTGCAGGAAGCCATTCTCCTCGCCTCCCCCGCCGCCCGCATCGGTATACTCGGTTTCTCCGGCGAGGCCTCAACCCTCACTCAGCAAAGCATCACCAGTAAAGAAATTTCTATTTTCTCCTCCCGGCTGAACAGCGGGCGTTTTCCGCTGGTCATCGACTGGATGGAGAAAGGCCTTATTCGTCCGGAGGCGTTAATCACCCATTGTATGCCGCTGGAGCAGGTGAAAGAGGCCATGGAGATTTTTGCTAACGACCGTAAGACCTGCTGCAAAGTGCTGCTGCAGCTGGGTTAAACCGGCATCGTATAGAATAACGGCCGACGGATATCTGCGTATCCGCCGCGCCTGATATAAATAATATAATGAGCATGGTGTTATCATGGGAAAAAATATCCGCTGGATTATCGTCCTGTTATTATTTTTAGTATATATGATAAATTATCTGGACCGGGTGGCATTATCCATTACGGTCCCGATGATTGAAAAGGACCTTGCACTTAACGCTGAACAATTCGGCATTATTTTCGGCAGTTTTTTCTTCGGCTACGCGGTATTTAATTTTATTGGCGGTTTGGCCGTGGATAAGTTTGGCGCAACGCTGGTAATGGGCCTGGCGGTCGGTCTGTGGTCGCTGTTTTGCGGCTTAACCGCGGTAGCCACCGGCTTTTATTCCATGCTGGTGCTGCGGGTGCTTTTCGGGATGGCGGAAGGCCCGATCTGCGCATCGGCGAACAAGATGATCAACGGCTGGTTTCCTAAAAAGCAAGCGGCTACCGCCGTCGGCTTTCTCAGCGCAGGCTCTCCGCTGGGCGGCGCGGTCGCCGGCCCCATCGTCGGTTACCTGGCCCTGGCATTCGGCTGGCGCCCGGCTTTTATGATTATTTTCGCTATCGGTATTGTATGGATGATAGCGTGGTTTTTCATTGCCGCTAATTCGCCCGAAAAGCACAAAAAAGTCAGCCAGGAAGAACTTAAGCTGATTAATAAAATGAAAGAAGAAGAAACTCACCGGGCGCCTGCTGCTGTCGCGCAAAATTGTGCTGGTGGTATGCCTGCTGATGGCCGCTATCTGCGTGGGACTGGCGGGTACCGTCAGCAGCGTCGTGCCTGCCGTTCTGCTGATGTCGGTCTCCATCTTTTTCCTCTATGTAACCGGGGCGATCTACTGGGCGATTATCCAGGACGTGGTGCATAAATCCCGCGTCGGCGGCGCCAGCGGCTTTATCCATCTTATCGGCAGCGTCTCCGGCATCGTGGGGCCGATTGTTACCGGCTATATCGTGCAGTCTACTGGTAAATTTGACAGCGCTTTCGTTCTCGCCGGCACTATCGCCGCGCTTGGCGCCCTGCTGGTGCTGTTCGTGATCAAAACTCCGCGTGTGACGATGAAAGCCAGCCAGGCATAAATGGCAGGAGCGCGATGTCCGCGCATTGTTCCGGACATCACGCTCGTACTTCTCACTCAGCCTGGGGAGCAACCCAGCTACGGCCCAGCGCCGAGCCCTGAGCGCCCTGCTGATTCAGATAACGATCCAGTTCAACCATGCCGGTCCAGCGATTTTCACACCACAGCGGCGCCAACAGCGTGGGCCGACGGGCGCTGGCGGAAATACGGTGGTAGATCACCTCCGGCGGCGTATGGCGGATCATCTCTCCAGCGGTGACGGTATACGCCTCCAGCTCAATGCCATCGAGACGCCCGGCCTGCCACGCTTTGGCCATAATGCTGCCTTTCACAATATGCAGTGGATGCAATTTGATCCCATCCACGCCGGTCGCCACTACCTGCTCCAGCGTCTGCAGACAATGCCCCTGGCTCTCTCCGGGCAGACCGACGATCAGATGCGCACAGACTTTCAGGCCCCGCTCTCGCGCCAGGCGCGCGGTACGCTGATAACAGGCGAAATCGTGTCCACGGTTAATGCGATGCAGGGTCTTATCATGAGCAGTTTGCAGCCCCAGCTCCAGCCATACCTCATACCCTTGCTGATGGTATTCACTCAGCAGGTCAAGGACCGCCTGCGGAACGCAGTCCGGGCGGGTGCCGACGCACAGGCCAACGATATTTGCGGCCCTGACGGCCTGACGATACATTGAACGGAGCACCTGTACTTCAGCGAAGGTGCTGGTGTAGGCCTGAAAATAGGCCAGATAGCGCTTCGCCCGGTTGACGAGCTGCGCCTGATGAGCGAGCTGTTCGGCGATAGAGCGATGCTGCTGCGCCTCATCGGCAAACGATGCCACGTTACAGAAAGTGCAACCGCCGCGGCCCAGCGTGCCGTCGCGGTTTGGGCAGCTAAAACCGCCGTGCAGCGTTAGCTTATGGACCTTTTCGCCATAGCGACGCATAAGATCCCCACCAAACATATTGACTAATTTCTGTAACTGCATAATCTGATAGACCGCCCTCAACAAAGGGGGCCAAGCCTGCCACTTTTCGTCACCGACGGCGATGACCTGGATCAATCGTCAGCGCGGCGACCAACCCTATTGCATAAACAATCAAGATTACTGCAATTTCATTCAACCACCAGGTGATGAGTTTTCCTTATATTTTATCTTCGCATTGCCCTAATCTGCTTTCTGGTAAAAAACGGTATTAATGTCCAGTAGTTAAAAATATTGCAGTCAAATATGCTAATAATGAAATATATTTCAGCGCATATTGGTAATGCAAAGCCGCGTGCACAGTGAGACAGATCACACTAGCCGCACCACCAGCAGGCGTATTCAAAGCATAAAAATTGCCATTATTTTCTTTAATAACAATTAGTTAACTTGTGTATAGCACATTTTTGTATTAATAAGATTGCCATTTGACGTAAGTGTGGATTCCCGATAAGTTGGGAATCCGCTGGAAGCTTTCTGGATGAGCACTCTGCTCATCATATTTATGCAGTAATTGAGATTCCCTCTTAACAGCAAGTCCTCAAACTTGTGTACCGATGCGAAAAG
>PPYF01370483.1_pt1 | contig 22756 bp, 27 predicted proteins | sample 1559871 | NCBI WGS metagenome assembly PPYF01 (sample SAMN08240021, study PRJNA423297) | Human gut metagenome, whole genome shotgun sequencing project.
CCGTCCGCCGAGAGGCGTGTGAGGAGTTCACGTCCCGCCGCATGGATGTCGGCCGCCGAGCGGAGTTCACGCCCGAGTGCCGCCGCGAGCTCCGCGTCGTTCTGCTTGACGTAGCCGATGCCCGCATAGCTGAGGATGTCATAGCGTGCATCCACGATACTCGGAATCCCCGCCGCACGTGCCGCGTCAATCACCGTACGGCGCACGCGCTCCGTCACCGTACCCGACCCATAGTCGGAGAGCACCACCGCGCGCACCTGTGGGAGGAGGCGCGTGATCTCCGTGAGGAGACACTCCTCCACCGCCGCCGCAAGCGGCGTATGCCACTCACGGTCAACGCGCACAATCTGCTGGCTGACTGTCGCGCGCCCGCCCGCAATGATGCGCGTCTTCGTGATGGTCGGACGCGCCGCGTCGCGGACAAATCCCGCCGTATCGACGGCGTTTTCCCCGAGCACGGCGCAGAGCGCATCGCCGCCCGCATCCGTCCCGCAGACGCCGACGGCATACGAACGTCCGCCAAGCGTTGCCGCATTGTTCGCTACATTCGCCGCACCGCCGGCCACGACGCGCTCCTCGCGCTGCTCCAGAACGAGCACGGGGGCCTCACGCGAGATGCGTGCGATCGTCCCGTCGAGATAGACATCCGCCACCATATCCCCGATGATGAGCACGGGGACATTCTTCAGGCGCTCCAGTGCACTCACCATGGCGTGAACTCCCATTTGATCCGCCACGCATCCTGCTTGGAACGGTAACGCAGGATGATCTGCGAGCAGTGCAGGTCATGGAACCAGTAGTAGTCCACATCCGTCCACGCACGCGGCTCGACAGCGTACTTCGCGCCAATGGCAATGCGGTCACGTTCGCCGAGGCGATAGCTCAGCCCGCCCATAAAGACCTTGGAGTAGTCCTCTTCGTTGTAAGAGAAAAGGGCATTTTCTTTGGAGCTCTTCGTGTAAATACCGCCGGCGTAGGCCGCAAATCGGTCGTTAAATTTCTTCGTCAGGAAGGCACTGGCACTGAGCCCCTGTACACGTGAATGATCGTAGCTCTCACGCGTCACGGAGTAGCCCGCCGAAAGATCAAGCCCATAGCCGTGCAGGGGAATCGTGTCGTGTGTAACGGAGATCCCATACCTAAGATGGTTGCTGTGGATCCCACCGCCGTACCAGCGTCCGTATTCCGAATACAGGCTGTAGGTGATGGGGGACTGTCCGACGCGCTGCCCATAGCCAAGAGAGAGCGACGGCATCTTTTTGACCCACTCGTTGTCGCCGTCCTCAAAGACGCCGTAGGTCAATGCGGCACTCGCGCCCCCGTTCGCCCAGCCGAGATCATAGGAGCTGCGCCATCCGCGCTTCGTCGTCACATGGATATTTGCTCCGACGGTCACGCGCGGGGCAACGTTCTGCTCAAACCGCTGTTCCAGCCAGAGCCCGTCGTCACTGTCATAGCCCGCGCGCGGGAAATTGTTCTGCATCGGGTGCGAAACATCGACCTCATGCCGCTTTTTAGAAAAGATCACCTTGTTCTTTACCCAGAACTTCACGTTGTGCAGGATGAGTCGGTCGCCGGGATAGAGCTCCGCCATCTCCGAGCTGAGATGATAGTCAGGGCTCTTCGCCCCGCACTTCGTCTGCGTGCCGTCATAGACAACGATCTTGTCGGGGTAGAACTCAAAGCGCTTGCCCGTCATATAGTAGGCGCCGACCTTGCCGTCCGCCCGTTCCATCGTCCCCGTGTGTTTCTGATAGTTGTAGTTAATGTGATAGCCGTCGAGCGTCACGCGCGACGTCCCCTCCGTCAGCTGCAGCACGTGCGCGCGATCCGGCACGGACACCTCACCGCGCACCGTATTGCCCGCCACATAGTCCCCCTGAAAGCGGCGCGCCTCCAGCTGGACAATATCCACATGCCCCGTCGCCGTAAAGTCGCCCGTACTCTCGTCATACGTCAGGTCATCGCCCTCAAACGCGATCGGAGAGGGCTGATCTGCCGCCACGGGGTGACGCAGATGCTCTCGCATCGCCGCCACGTCGGCAAGCAGCTTTTCCTGCTCCGGCGTGAGGCGATTGGCACGCTCCGCACGCCGCTGATTTTCGATAAAATCTAGGCGCTCGATCCCCGTATCCGAGTCTGAGCTGTACGCCGCGTGCGCCGCTCCCGGAAAAATCGCACAGGCGGTGGTCAGTGCGAGCAGAATACGGGTGGTGTGGGCTGTACTCATCGGCGCGTTCTCCTGTCCTTTAAAAGTGATTTGACGTTCTTATACTACATCATAAACGGAATTTTCGCAACTGAAAAGAGCGCACGCGCCCTGCTCGTTCCGAGGGAAACACTACGACAGAAAATCCCCAGCATTCGTTTTCCCGCAGTCCTCAAAAAATCTACACCAATCTGAGAAACTTCATTGTATCCATACGTCCATAGGATTTGACGCGTAAAAATTTTTCCTCTATAATAGAGCGAAATCAGAGAGAAAGACAGGTACGGAAGGAGTCCTGCGGATGCGGCGTATTGTAGTGTGTGGATTTTGGGCGGTGCTGATTGGCCTTTTCACTGGCCTCAGCAGCGTCGAAGCGGCAGAGGATATGCGCTTTGTCGACGCGAACGGCGACACGGGCTACTACGTGGATGCCGCGAGCATCACACGCCTCTCGGATGCCGAGCGCGAGGCAGGCGTCGCCGTGGTCAAAGCAACGGAGAACCGTCGCCTCCTCTACCGCATCCGATTCAATCGGCAGATGCGCACCTACCAGATTCTCTCCGGTCAGGTCGGGGTCTACGACACGAAGGAGGTACTGCGCACGACGCCGGGCATGGCAGCGCCACAGGTCTACACGCCCACCTCGCCGATGCAGAGCATCGAGGACTTTATCGAAGAACTGCTCGCAAAGCAGAAGACGACACCATAAGGAGGATGAATCCATGCGACAGAAAATCTGCGCTCTCATGCTGACGCTCGCTCTGGCACTCACGTCCATCGGTACGGCGTTTGCCGCAGAGCCGCCGAACGCCGTCCAGTCAAAGCTCGCCCTCATCGAGCAGGACACCTACGGACGCGAGCAGACGGGTGCGCTCATCGACCGCATCAACCGCCTGGAGCGCGACTACGACGGAAAACATCGCGGCGGCAGCCTCATGGCGCGCATCGATGCGATCTACGAGGAGGTCTATACGAACAGCGCATCGCCGTCCGTTCTAATGGATCTCAACGCCATCGAGTGGAACATCAACCACGAGACGAGCATGCGCTCCGTGCAGGAGCGCGTCGGCGAACTCGAAACGGCACTCCTCGGCAAGACTTCCGAGGGTACGTTCAAAAAGCGCATTGCCGCCCTCTCGACTGCATCCTTTGGACGTGCAGAAATCCCCGTCACCCCCGTCTCCGTTCCTGCAAACACACTCATCAAGATTGCCCTTGTCACCCCGGTCAACGCGAAGAATCTCAAAGTGGGCGACACCATCGAGTACCAGATCGCGGATGATGTCTTCGTCAACGACGTACTCGTCTTCACGAAGGGCTCGCGCGGTGAGGGCACTGTCACGAAGGTGCGCCAAGCGCGCAACTTCGGCCGCAACGCACAGGTCGAGATCGACTTTAAGGAGACCAAGGCACTCGACGGCACGTACGTGACGACCTTCATCGGTGAGGAGTCAAAGAAAGAGATGACCCATCTCGCCATGGCAGCCGGTGCATCCCTCGCTGGCATCGCCGTCCTCGGCCCCATCGGCGTTGTCGCGGGTGCGTTCGTCCACGGCAAGAACGTCGACCTACCCGCCGGCACGGAGCTCTACATCCAGACACAGCACGAGACGACTCTCTTCGGCGTGCAGACCACCTACGACAGCGCGGCACCGTTCCAGCGCGACGCAGAGGCGCCTGCGGCCAAGGCAGACAGCACAAACGATCAGAGCGTCTACCACGACGCGGCGTAAACGGCATCATAAAGGGGCTGTTGCATATTCCCCCATCGGCTCGCTACGCTCGCCACTTCCCCCGTTAGCGGGGGAAGCTAATATACCGTTATCCTAAGCCTTCCCCGTTATCACGGGGAAGGGGGACCGCGCAAGCGGTGGAAGGGGTACAAAGAAGGGGCTGTTGCACGAAGTTTACGACTTCGTACAACAGCCCCTTTTTGCTGCAATCAAGTGATCCGTCAGCGGATGAAGAATCCTGCGAGCTTCATGTTCTGGTCGTAGCTAAGACGGTAGACCACAGCCGTCGCCTTGTAGCCGACAGCGATCTCGCAGACCGCGAACCACGCATTATTCTCCTTGCCTGCCGTCATATACGGCTTGCCAACGGAGACGCGTGCGCCCCAGTCCTGTGCGAACTGAGCCTTTGCCTCTTTCAGCTGATCGGCCGAGAGATGCGCCTTCAGATCGGCGGTCGCCTCATTCTGCAGGCCTGCGATATCCCCCTTTTCGAAGCGGTCAATCGTCGCCATCATGTGCTGCTGGACGACATCACCCTGGAACGGTGCCTGCTCCTCCTGCGCCTGTGCAGCGGGAGCATCCGCCGCATAGCCCACCGGTGCGGCAACAAATGCGCTGCCCGCAACGAGCGCGGCAGCAAGGAAACGGGAAAGGGTACGAGACTTCATAAAAACGTCCTCCTTCTAGTAGGCATCCCCCTACTTTACACAGGAAAAACAAGCGAGCGATTCCACGCACTCCACAGAGACCTCCGCATAGAGCGCACGCAGGCGCTCCGTCAGGCTCTCCCGGGTGTCATACGGCGGCGTAAAGAATCCCATGCGCGTGTAGAACTGCGTCACGACGAAGTCCGTCCGCGCATTCTCCCCCAGGACAAACACCGACCCCGTCAGACGTCCGCCGGGACGCAGTACGCGGTGTACCTCGCTCCATGCCGCTTCCTTGTCGGGAAACGCATGAACCCCATTGATCGAAACCGCCGCATCGAACGCAGCGTCGCCAAACGTCAAATGCCCGACGTCCCCCTCGGTAAAGGTGACGTTCCGAATGCCGAGTGCCTCCGCACGCGCACGCGCCGCCGCAAGCATCGCGGGCGCGTAGTCGAGACAGGTGATGTCCGCCTCCGGGAGCTCCGCATAGACGGGCAGCGAGAGACATCCCGTCCCGACGGGTACCTCAAGCAGGCGTCCTGTAAAGCCCTCGTGCGCCGCACGCAGCGCAAGCGTCACATAGCGGCGCACGCCGCTGCGATCCAGCCCCCACACGAGCCGTGAGACCAGCTTCCCCGACCACGTCGAGTACGTCATCATTCCGTCATAGAGGCTCGCGAGCCGCCCGACCGAACAGTACGCTCCGCGTATCTTCTCGTAGCGGCGCAGTTCCTCATCCATCATGGCATCCTTTCTCCGATCCGATCGCAATTTATTCTAGCACAAAAAAATGGCGGTTTCAATGACCGAAAATATCTTGTGCAGCGCGCTCTTTGCATCGTCGGCACAGCCGATGTCCATAGCGCTGCGGGTGTAGTAGGTAATGCGCACTTCCTGTGCAGCTGTTCGCGGCGAGAGATCACTGCACCGTCGGTGGGACGCTTGTCCTTCATGAACCGTTTCACCTGCGATACACCGATATCCGCTGTCACTTCTCTGTGCCGTCGCGAACTTCAACATGCGGGGAAGGCTTTCCCCCCGATTTGATGGCGTCCATCATGCGGCGAAAATTCCCGCCCCGGCTTTCGTCGTTCGTACACACAGAAAATTTGGGCATAGAAAAGCCGTCCTAAGTACCATTATCACGCCCGAACAGTTCGCCGTCATCCCCACAGGCGGCACATATTATCCTGCGCCCCAACTCATGTATCGTATCTTTGAACGGCTTGCAGACAAATGATTTTTGTAGGCAATCGGTAGACAAGCAGATGTATACACGCGCGAACCCCCTTTCCTATCAGGGGATATATCCTTTTTCTGTATTTTCTGTTATAATGATAAAATCGTTTTTATAGAAATGATAGGATGAGCTTTGTGTATGTGAGGATGTGTTTCCGCATCCCAGCGGGAGAGAAGCGCCATGAAAGGTGAGCTGTATATCAAGGAAAAGCGGTGCAAGGGCTGCGGAATCTGCGCGGCATTCTGCCCGAAGAAGGTGCTCGAGGTGAGTCTGCTCGGCAAGATTGTGCCCGTGCGCCCCGAGGACTGCATCGCGTGCGGGCAGTGCGAGATGCGCTGTCCCGATTTTGCGATTTTCGTGGAGAGGAGGGCGTAGGATGGAAGGCACAAGACTGATGCAGGGCAACGAGGCAGTCGCCGAGGGTGCGATTGCCGCCGGGGTCACGTTCTTCGCAGGCTACCCCATTACGCCCTCGACGGAGATCGCCGAGCAGATGGCAAAGCTGCTGCCGAAGATCGGCGGCACATTCCTCCAGATGGAGGACGAGATCGGCGCGATGGGCGCGATTCTCGGCGCATCGCTCGCAGGGGCAAAGGTCATGGACGCGACGAGCGGCCCGGGCTTCTCACTGAAGCAGGAGCTGATCGGCTATGCCGCGTGCGCGGAGATCCCCTGCGTGGTGGCGAACGTCCAGCGCGTCGGCCCCTCGACAGGACAGCCGACCGCGCCCTCGCAGGGCGATGTGATGCAGGCGCGCTGGGGCACACACGGCGATCATCCGATCATCGCGCTCTCCCCGTGGAGCGTGCGCGAGTCATTCGACATGGCAGTCATGGCAGTGAACTATGCGGAGCGTTTCCGCACCCCCGTCATTTTGCTGACGGACGAGATCATCGGGCATCTGCGCGAGAATGTGACACTGCCCTCCCCTGAGGAAATCGAAATCTACCCGCGCCGCCTGCCGAAAGCAACGCGTGCCGAGGGCTATCAGCCCTATGCCGTGGGCGAGGATCTCGTACCCGATGCGGCGCGTTTCGGCGACGGATATCACATCCACGTCACGGGACTGCTCCACGATGAGACGGGGTTTCCCTCAGGCAGTCCTGCCGTGACGGAGCAGCTCATCCGCCGTCTCCACGAGAAGATCAGCCGCGTGGGTGAGGAGATTATCCACACAGAGGAATCCTTTATGGAGGACGCGGAGTACGCCGTCGTCAGCTACGGCGGCACAGCACGCACGGCATACGAAGCAGTGCGCACGGCACGCGCCGAGGGAATCAAGGTCGGCTTCCTGCGGCTCCAGACGATCTGGCCGTTCGCGGATGCGGCAGTCGCACGGCTCGCGGCACGTGTCAAGGGCATCCTCGTCGCAGAGCTGAACTACGGGCAGCTCGTGGGTGAGGTCACGCGCGCTGCACACGGCACGCACGTCCGCTCCTGCCTCAAATACAATATGCTGGACTTCACGCCGCAGGAGATCACGGCGGCGATCCGTCAGATGAGCGAGGAGGTGCGGGCATGAGCACAGCACATATAAAGGCCGACATACAGCGTCCGTTCGAGCAGTATTTTCGTCAGAACCGCCTCCCCCATCTCTGGTGTCCGGGCTGCGGCAACGGTACGGCAATGAAGTGCATTGCGGAGGCGGTGGACGGTGCGGAGGGATTTTCGCAGGACAACACGGTCATCGTCTCCGGCATTGGCTGTTCCTCACGCGGCTCGGGCTATATGGACTTTGACACCGTACACACGGCGCACGGACGAGCGATTCCCTTTGCAACGGGGATCAAGCTCGCACGACCCGAGCTGAACGTCATCGTCATTACAGGAGACGGCGACTGCACTGCCATCGGCGGCAATCACTTTCTGCACGGCTGTCGGCGCAACGTCGATCTGACGGTCATTCTCTTCAACAACAATATCTACGGCATGACGGGCGGGCAGTCCTCGCCGACGACACCGCCGGGCAAGATGACGGCGACCGCTCCATACGGGACAATCGACCGACCGCTCGATGCGTGCCGCATTGCCGAGGCAGCGGGTGCGACCTACGTCGCGCGCTCGACGGCCTTTCACGTCAAGCATCTCACGCAGATGATCACAGGCGGTCTCGCAAATCACGGGTTTTCCCTCATCGAGGCGATGGTGCAGTGCCCGACCGCCTACGGACGTAAGAATAAGATGGGGTCGCCCGCTGCGATGCTTGAGTGGATGCGCGACTCCGCCGTCATGAAGGCGGCATGGGACAAGCTCCCGCCCGAGAAGCGCACCCCGGAGAAGTTCCCCATTGGACTGCTCTACGAATGCGCGGGCGAGGAGTACGGCACGGCAAACGCCGAGATTCAGCGGCGTGCGGGAGGGCTCTGATATGCAGAAGGAACTTCGTCTCTCAGGCTCGGGCGGACAGGGCGTGATCACCGCCGCCATTATCTTCGCCGAGGCGGCGACTGCGTGCGGCAGAAACGTTGCACAGTCACAGTCCTATGGCCCAGAGGCGCGCGGCGGTGCGTCCCGCTCCGAGGTTATCATCAGCGATGACGTGATCTATCATCCGCACGTCGAGCACCCCGACATCGTACTCGCCATGACACAGGCAGCGGCGGACAAGTACGCGGGCGATCTTGACCCCGCGACGGGCATCCTGATCATTGACAGCGAGCTTGTGCCAAATGTGCCACAGGCAGCACACATCGTCTCCGTTCTCATCACCACGCTTGCCATCGAAAAAATTGGCAAGTCACTCTTTGCCAATATCGTCGCCCTCGGCGTGATCACGCGCGTCTCCGGCATCGTCCCGCTCGACGCTGTGAAAAGTGCCGTGGCGAACCGTGTCCCGCCGCACACCGTCGACCGCAATATGCAGGCGCTGATGGTCGGCTACGAGGCGGCGAAGGGATAACGACAAACGAAAACACCGCGCCACTACACACGGGGCGGTGTTTTGTATGAAACAGATGTTCACAAACATGAAATTTCATGTTATGATACACATAGGTGTTGTCAATAACGGTAGGCGGTCGATTCACGCTCCCGTAAGGGAGTGATGCTTATGGGACCATACGAATTTCTTTCGCTGATCTTTTTCGTTACAATTTGTATTGCAGCGATCAAAGCATAAGAAAAGCCGCCCTCTGTCTCCAAACTTAGGCGGCTAATCTTAGTTCGTTTTTAGCAGAGGAGCTGACCGTTTACTGGCAGCACCTTTTTCTGTGCTCATTTATACGACGTGTGAACCGTTCCGTCAAGCCTGACGGGTGGGAGCGTTCACTGCAAAGGACATAACAGCCTTTACTTCACGCCCGCACCGTCGAGTGCGGCACGAACGCTCTTCTGCGCACGGAAAAGTTTTTCCATCTCATCGTCGGCAAGGCGCACCTCGAGCGAGCGGACGATGCCGTCCTGTGCGATCATGCGCGGAATGGAGAGTGCAACATCCTTCATGCCGTACTCGCCGTTCATGACCGCGGCACAGGGCAGGATCGTATGCTCATTGTAGAGAATCGCCTTGATAAAGCGGCAGGCAACCATAGCAATTCCTGTGTTGGTAAATCCTTTGAGGTTGATGACATCGTATGCCGTCTGTATGAGTCCCTGCTCGATGTCATGACGATTCAGCCGCTCCTTAAAGTGGAAGTATTCGTCAAGATGATCGATCCCGAGCCCCGCACAGTTGACCGTCGACCACGCAACAAAAGCATCGTTGCCATGCTCTCCGAGGACATAGCCGTGGATATTCTTCGGATCCATATCATAATGCTCCGCGAGAAGGTAACGGAAGCGATAGGTCTCGAGCATCGTGCCCGTGCCAAGGATCTTTTCGCGCGGGTAGTCGAACTCGGTTGATACGACGTAGGTCGCAACGTCAAGCGGGTTCGTAATCATGATGACCATGGCTTCCTTCGTGTATTTCACGATCTCAGAGAAGATGGAGCGCATGATCTTCGTGTTCGTGCTCGCGAGCTTCAGTCGGTCGGGCTTCTCCCCGGGCAGGATCGAAGGTCCCGCCGTGATGACGATGAACGCCGCATCGCGGCAGTCCTCATACGTCCCCGTATGGATCTTGATGTTCGTACTGTACGGTGAGGACATGGCGTGGCTCGTATCGAGTGCCTCGCCGCGCGCACGATTCATATCGAGATCGATGAGGGCAATCTCCGAGGCCAGCTGAAAGTCTGCGATTTTGTTGAGTACGGCGGAGCCGACATTGCTCGTACCGATGATGACGACTTTTCCCCGGTTGATGGACATAGTAATGACCTCCTAAATAATAAAAAGCCCGAACGCAAAAACGCACTCGGGCACTACGGTCGAAGAAGAATTTGTACAGATAGTAATTGTTTCATGGCGAATCACACCTCTTCTCGGTCAAATCATCGCCGCAGGATTTCCTGCGCCATCATAGTAGCACCACAGGGAATCATTGTCAATGGATTTTTCACGGAGTTTGTCGTGTATACAGGATGGTTTTTATTGTCGATGCACCAATATAAAACAGCAGTTCACAGGCAAATGTTTTCATGCTATAGGAATCGCTGATAAAATGAAGTCTGTCAGATTGGTACAGATTTTCCGTCCGATCAAGGAGACAAACCGGACGCATAGCAAAGACTATGTGGAGGATTTGTCGACACAGAGCGGGCGGAAAAGATGTGCCAAGATGGCAGTGCTGAATTTATCAGTGCTTCCTATAATACACGCAGGTGTTGTCACGAGCGGTAGGCGGTCAGTCTCCTCAAGAGAGGAGGCGATACTTATGACTCTGTACGATTTTCTGTCGTTCATCTTTCTTGTAACGATCTGTATCGTAGCCTTGAGACCACATAAGAATACCCGCCTGCAGTCACCAACTCTAGGCGGGTTTCTTATAACCATTTCTTAGATTACGGGGGCTGACCGTTTACCGGCAGCACCTTTTTCTATGTCCATTATACGATGTTCGGCGTTTTTCGTCAACCCTTGTCCGACTCTTCGTTGTAAACATCCTTGAGCAGGGTCTCCTTGCGCAGGCTGCGGCATTCGCACGCGCTCTTTTCGGCGGGGACGCTGCGGATCGTCGCGAGGAGGATGTCGCCGATCATGGGCGCGTCGTCATAGAAAATCTGCGTGAGGGTATCGTGCGACCACGGGCGGATGCCCTCTCCGTAGTTGACGACGAAGTACAGTCCCGCATAGCACGCGCCGATCTCGCGCGCGAGGTAGACCTCGGGCGCGAGGCTCTGCCCCACGATGTCCGCGTGGCCTTTCAGCATCGCAATCTCGGCGGGGCTCTCGAAATGCCGCCCATCCGTGACGGCATAGATCCCACGGTCAAAGATGCGCCCCGTATAGCGTTTCTTTGTCTCCGCAACGAGCGTCGTACGAAGTTCCGAGCAGAGTGCGTCGCGCATCACGAGCAGATAGCGCCCGTCGAGCATGACATCCTTGCGTACGGAGAGATCAAGGTAGTCGTCGGGGATGAGGAAGTCGCGCGGATCGAGCAGAGGGTTCACCGTCCCGACGCCGCCCTCGGAGAGAATGCGCCGCACGCCCGCCTCCCGCAGCACCCAGAACACCTGCCGCGACGCATCCGCGCGCGTCACGCCGCTGCGCCAGCCGTGCATGCGGCAGGTCAGCACGCGCCGTCCCGCGACGGAGAAGAGGCGGAACGCGGGGCTCTCGCCGTAGGGTGTCGCAAAGTGCAGCCCGTCCGCAAGGATCTCCACATCCGCCGCCATCGACGCACGCGGAAAATCGCTCGACAGCGTCCCCGAGCCGCCGATGATGGCATATCCCGCCGCAGGAACCTGTTGCTCTGCCATATCAAAACCTCCGTATCACGCGATACTGCGTGTCACGCTGTGCCGGCTCTCTGCCTGCGCCGTGAATCAGATCAATCATCTTCTTGATCGACATATTATACCGCGTCCCCGCGGCACGCACGACATTCTCCTCAAGCATGATGCTCCCGAGGTCGTCCGCGCCGAAGCCGAGGGTCAGCTGACCGATGCGCTCGCCCTGCGTGACCCACGATCCCTGTATGTGCGCTACATTGTCCATGTAGAGACGCGTAAGGGCAAGTGTTCGCATATAATCCCAGCTCGACGTCTTTTCCCCGCCGAGTGCCGTGTTGCCCGGCTGGAACGTCCACGTGATGAATGCGCGGAAGCCGCCCGTCTCCTCCTGCAAACGGCGGATGTGCTCCATGTGCTCCACGCGCTCCGCCATCGTCTCACCAAAGCCGATGACCATGGTCGCCGTCGACTCCATACCGATCTTGTGCGCCGTCCGCATCACGCGCAGCCAGTCCTCGGTCATGATCTTTTTCGGTGCGATGAGCCTCCGCACGCGGTCCACGAGGATCTCCGCACCGCCGCCGGGGAGCGACGAGAGCCCCGCATCCTGCAGCCGCCGCAGCGTGTCCTCAATCGTAATGCCCTCCTTTTCGGCAAAGTACAGAATCTCCGTCGCCGTGAAGGAGTGGATCACGATGGAGGGATAGCGGTCACGGATCGCACGCAGCATATTTTCATAGTAGGAAAGCGGCAGGTCGGGGTGAATGCCGCCCTGGATCATGACCTGCGTGCCGCCCGCCGCCGCCGTCTCGCCGACCTTTGCGAGAATCTCCTCCATCGGCAGGAGGTAGCCGTCCTCCGCGCCCACCTTCGTATAGAAGGCACAGAAACGGCACTCGTTCACGCAGATATTCGTGTAGTTGATGTTGCGGTCAACGATGAACGTCACCGTATCGCCGAACCGCCGCCGCCGCTCCGCGTCCGCCGCGCGCCCGAGTTCGATTGGGTCGCCGTGCGTGAGGAGATCGGCAGCCTCCTGCTCCGTGAGTCTCATGCGCCCTCCCCTGCCGCAATCGGCTGATAAAACGTATCGCGCTCCACAGGCTCATAGCCCGCCTCGCGGATCATCGCGTCGAGCTCGCGCCGCGTGATGCCCGTCTGCGTCTGTGCCCCCGCCGCGTGAATGATCTTCTCCGCGCCTATCGTACCGTCGAGGTCGTCCGCACCAAAGCCGAGCGCCAGCTGCGCAATGGGCTGCGTCAGCATGACCCAGAATGCCTTGAAATGCGCCACGTTGTCGAGGACAAGGCGCGAGAGCGCGAGCATCTTCATATCCTCCCACGAGCCGACGCGCGCGAGTTTCCGCTCCGCACCGAGCGCCGTATTTTCGGGGTGGAAGGGGAAGAGCATAAACGCCTGAAAGCCGCCCGTCTCATCCTGCAGCTCGCGCAGGGCGAGCAGGTGGTCGATGCGCTCCTCGACCGTCTCGATGTGCCCGTACATCATGGAGGCATTCGTGCGGATGCCGAGCGCGTGCGCCGTACGCATACAGTCGAGCCACTCGGCACGCGTTGCCTTATTCGGACAGATGATTGCGCGGACACGATCGGAGAGGATCTCCGCACCGCCGCCGGGGAGGGATGAGAGCCCTGCCGCCTGCAAACGGTGCAGGATGTCGCGGACGGAGATCCCCTCCGTCTTTGCGAAGTTCACAATCTCTACAGGCGTAAATGCCTTGATATCCGCATGGGGAAGCACCGCGCGCACCTGCCGCACCACGCCCTCGTAGTAGGAAAACGGACGGTCGGGATGCAGGGCACTCACGATATGGATTTCCGTGAGACGCGGCGTTTTTTTCGCCAGTTCCAGCACGCGCGCGACATCGTCCGTTTCCATAATATAGCCGCGTGCATCGCCCTGTTCCACCTGGAACGCACAGAGCGGACAGTTCGCACTGCAGATGTTCGTGAGATTGATGTGACGGTTCACCGTATAGTAGACATTCTTCCCGCTCGCGCGCTCCTTCGCCGCACGCGCCCACGCGGCGAGCGCGAGGAGGTCGTTGTCCTCATAGAGGAGGAGTGCATCCTCCTTCGTCAGCCGTACCCCGCGCTCAGCGGCGGCACGGGCAGTTCTCAAATCGCTCATGTACTCTCCTCAAAGGAATGTCCGAAAATCTGAAAAAAATCGAGCAGGCGCCGCATTGTATCCTGCCCATCATAGCAGGTATCCACGAGATACCCGCGCTCGCGCTCATACTCCTTCAGTCCACGGTAGTAGAATGCCTTCTTTGTGTCCTCAATGATGAACGGAACAATATTGTACTTCAGGCACTCCTTGAACGCGATAAGCCGCCCGACACGCCCGTTGCCGTCCTGAAACGGATGAATCCGCTCAAAATGGTAGTGGAAGTCCACAATGTCCTCAAAGGCGATCTTCTCTTTGGCCTGATAGCGGTCAAGGAGCCTCCGCATCGCCGCTGCAACCTCCTGCGGCGGAGTCGTTTCCACGCCGCCCACCATATTGGGACGTTCCTTGTAGTCGCCCACGCGAAAGTAGGGGAGCAGCTCGTCAGACGTTCTGCTTTTCAGCAACTCATGGAGTTTTTTGATGATCTCTTCCGTCAGCGGCTCCTCCGCACAGTCGATGCAGTAGTCCATCGCCCGAAAGTGATTGACCGTCTCGATGATATCATCCACATGCGCATCCCCGCCCACGGTATTCGTCTCAAAGATGCGCCGCGTCTCCTCCTCACTGAGGCGGCTCCCCTCGATGTGGTTTGAGTTGTAGGTCATGCGCACCTGCAGCTCATGGTAGATGCCGCCCGAGAGGCGATGCGCCTTCTCCTCCCGCAGCCGCAAAAGGAGCGGATTCTCCCCTGAGCGCATAGCATCACCTCCAAAACTTGGGAAATACGGATAAATTCAGCGATTCCCTTCTTCTATTATATATAGATTTCATCTTTCGTTGATGTATAAGGGTTTGAGGCTGTTTTAGGTGCTTATCGGTGCTTATTGCACGGAAAGACACAAGTTGTTCTCCACAAAGCGGTAGAGGTCACGGCGGGTGATGCGATAGTGACGCCCAATTTTATACGCCTTTAGTTCGCCGCTGCGAAGGTAGGTGTATAGGGTGGATTGTGGTATGCCCAATAACTCTGATGCGTCCTTTGGGCTGAACATTACCATTTTGTCCCACGTTCCTGCTTTTGTCAAGAAGAACTCGTCAAGGTCTTGTTGGTACAAGGGTTTTGTCAACTGCTCTACTCCTTTCTGTTGAAATATAGAAAAAGTGTTCTAATTACTGTATATGGATAAAGACAACAAAAGAGGCAACAGCGTCAGCGTCTCTTGCCTCTTTTATGTCTGTCCTAAGGTTTTTATTGTTTGTGGCCGACGCCACGTTCGAGGAGGTCATTCTATCGACAAGCCTCTAGCATCTTCATCCGCCATGCTGCGCTTACAAGCATGAAGGAAGTTAGAGGTACGATAACCGTGGTTATCGTGGCGATAAGGAGGGAAGATGTGGCGTCAAGTCTCATGCGCAGCAGGAGGTCTTGACGCTGCGTCTGCCTAGCTTATAGCAGGTATAAGTTAGCTTATAAGTTAGCCTTTAAGACGCTTTAAGTATCTTTAAGTATATCTTTAATATATACTTTCCCCCTCTCTTATCTTTCTCGTGTCCCACCTTCGTTTTTTGCCATTTTCAGGTTATTGTGTCCCACCTAGGAACGCAGAGCTTTGATGTTCTTCACACATCTCTCATATCGCTCCTCGGGCTGCACCATTATCCCCTCGTCCATCATTTCCTCGATGCTGCGCTCGCTGCCTTCTTCTTTTTTGTCTCCGTCAATATCCATGCTGCTGAGCCAATAGGCCGTAGCCATTGTGACAGCATCCAAGCGGTCGTCATGCGCGATGGCGTTCTTGTCCCGACATATTCGCGTCATTTGGTAGATGAGGCTGTAGGTCTGCCCGCTCTCATAGCGTCTGTAGTCATTTTCGATGACGCTCTGGTTGACGATCAGCTTGTGGCGCATGAGGACGGGTTCGAGTGTGTCGATGATACGCAGTTCTTTCTGCTTTGTATTCTTCACCTCAGTGATCGCACACGGGTGTATCTTACTGAAGATGGGAGACATGATTTTGGTGAACATTCCGTCGCCAAAGTTTGCCTCTACGATGATCTCGTTGACCTGCCAGAACTTTGCGAGATGCGCCATCTGAGTGAGGGCAAGGTCGCTGTATCCCTCGGTAAAGCCTCCCACGTCCATAAGGAATAGGTATCCGTTGAGGGCTTTCATGACTGCATAGGCACTTTCGTCGCTGCCTCTGCCCGCAGGGTCAATCGCCATGACTGTTCCTGTGTAAGGCAGGGTGTCAGGGCTACGGCTGAGCGGTGCATAGTACATATCACCATTCATGGCAACACAGGGGATGTCTCCCATGCGCTGCTGCGCTCCGTTTGCCCACGCCCATTTGGTGCTGGTTTCGTGTGGGTCTAGGCTGTCTATGATGAGGTCAGAGACTTTGAGCGGATATTTCTCGTAGTCGCTGAGGTTGGTGTTGAGCATGAACTGCAAGGCAAAGCCCGCACGCCCATAAGACAACCGTCGCTTCTCGATTTCAATTTCATCAAAGCGCGACGGGTCAGTAGGCTTCCCTGCATACTTCTTTGGGTCACTGAGATATTTGTCTCGGATGAATGGAGCAAGGGAATCCCCGTAGCTTTCCATTTCCTCTTCGCTCTCAGGATAGAGGACTGTCCAGATTCTTGTCTCGTAGCCTCTCCTCCGCAGAGTGTTGTAAAGGCTGGCTTCATTTTGGGGTGTCCCAAGATAAATGATCTGCCCGCCCGGCTTTAGGATAGCGTCGTACTCTTTGACTGCCTCAGACAGTTTGTCACGCTGCAGCTGCGTTCCGCTGTTCTTCGGAACCTCAACATCATCCGAAATTAGGAGATCGGCTCGTGTGCCTGTGATCTGTCCTGTGATACCAACGGACTTGACGCTCGGGGAGATGTCTGCCTGTGCCCCGCCGACGCTGAAGATGTTCTGTGTGTCTAACTGGCTTTTGTCTGCCTTCATGTCCGCGAGGAAGGGCAGCGTGCGGATGATGCTCTTGATGAAGCGAGCGTTGTCGTCTGCCCTGTCACGGGAGGCTGAGATGATGAGGACTTTGAGATCACGATTTGACCAGAGGCGCCACACGGCGTAGGCGCAGGTGAGGAAGCTCTTGGCAACACCACGGAATCCCTGAATGACGATGCGGTCACTGGGTGGCTTCTGTAAATACTGGGCGATGTCTACTTGGATGGGTGTCGGGTTAGGAAGCCCGATGGATTTCCAGACAATATAGACAAACGCCCAAAAGTGTTGCCGTGCTTTCTCGATGTCCTGCTCCGACCAGTTCAATGGAGCACCTCTGTTGTGTCGCTACCAATGAGGTCGGGGATGGTGCTGACATCCCGTACAATGGTTTCTACGCCCTCGGTCTCGGTGGTGGTGATGAAGTCGTTGTCTTTGAGGAACTGGCGCACCTTGGCGAGGAAGGCGGGGTTCTTTCGCATCTCCTCGTCCTGAAGCCCTTCAAGAAGTGCATCCGCTTCCTGCTGGGCGAGGGCATCAATCAGTTCCTGTGGTAGTTTTATCCCTGCCATACTGTAATCTGCCTCCTTAAAAGAGGGACGCATATAAACTATCACGTCCCCGATTGAAAAATTCTGTATAGAGTTCGGACTCTATCTACGGAGAGTAAAACGCAGATATAGTGCCTTACTTCCTTTGCTTATTTAGGCGTTTACGGCTCTTTTTTGGCGCTCAGTCTGCATTATCCGGCATCTTCATAAAACACATCCAGTGCGTATTCATGTTCTTCCCACTGCGGTGCCCGAAAAGAGGCGTCGCACCAATCGCTGCCAACACCTCACGCAACGGAATCTCCACCTCGCTCCACTTAAACACGAGCGTCCCATATGGTTTCAGTACCCGCATACATTCCCAAAATCCATCATGGAGCAGCTGTGGCCAGCCCTTATCCAGACATCCATACTTGAGGCGCGTCCACGATGTCGGCCCTGCATTCGTAAGGTGCGGCGGGTCAAACACTACAAGATAAAAACTCGAGCTCTCGAATGGCAGCGCACGAAAATCGCATACCGTATTCGGACAAACCTCGATATAACGGTTCGGGTAGAACTCATGATATGGGACTTCCCGATTGTCGCAAAACTCGACATGCGGATTCTGCTTGTCAAACCAAAACATCTTGCTCCCACAACAAGCATCCAGTATCGGCTTTGTCATCATGCGTGTGTCACTGGTAGCAATGTGGGCAATCCCTGTGATGCGTTCTGTGCAGATCACAGTTTCCTGTTCGTTAATTGGAAGTCCTGCGGGTTTCTTTTTCATCTTGTTTGTCTCCTTTCTATGAAAAAACGTGGAATAGAGGAGTTGATTTCTGTCTCCCATATAAACTATTAGGGGAAGGATTTCATCTCCTCTAAACCCCAAAATTTAGCCATTTACGAGCATTAGAATTGAAGTCTATGCGTCTGCTTCCTTCTTCACGGGGCGTGGACTGCGGAATGTAATGTATGATTCGGGAACTTTGAACTCAAGGGCAACGACTTTACCCTCATTCCGATGCTCCTTTGTGCATTCATACTTCTTGCTCAATCGGTTCATAAGGCGTGAATCTGATGTGTAGATCGTTGCAATCTTAGTTTGACGATCAAGCTGTACGACGGTTTCCTGCTCCTCAACGGGGAGCCCGGATGTAATGCGTGCCATGTTGTTTGTCTCCTTTCGTTAGTGTCTGCTGCATTCTGCGATGCGACGAATGACATAATCCGCGCACGGCTGCGCCATGCCGTTTCCGAGAGCATTATAACGCGCCGTATCACTCCCGCCGTCCGTATAGCCGTCATCTAGTCCCTGCAAGCGTTCACACTCCGTTGGTGTGAGACGGCGCACGACGGAATACGATAGCGCGAGGTTTTCGCTGCCCACGCCATATGCGCCCCCCGATGCACGCAGAGTTGCGACTTTCCCACGCTCGTATTCACTGTAGGACTTCGCCCCGTAGATTTCTGTGACCGCATGACAATCAACTGTGTTCAGCGTGTATGCTGTCTCTGCAAGTACGCCCTTCCCGTTACCGCCGTTCTCAATCTTTCGGTCAATGGTGTTCCCGGCGATGCAGTAGGCGTGTACCACGGGGACTTGATTCCCGCCTGTTCCCATACGCGCGTTGAGCGTCGGGACGATGCCATCTTTGACGGGACGCATGACCTCATCCGCGTGTGTCATGTCGTAGACTGCAATTCGAGTGCAATCCTCAGTTCCTCGGGCATCTCCTTCCCTCGCTCCTTCGCCCGTCGCAGGATCCCCTGACATGCCCTTGGGCTCAAATAGTATTTCTCCGGCACGTCGGTCATGGGCTGTAAAATCTGCGACAAGGAAGATACGACGGCGACGTTGGGGCACTCCCCAATATTGAGCGTCGAGGACGCGCCATGCGATTTGACACTGAGGCAATTCAACCATTCCGGCGCTTGCCCATTTTCCATTTGGAGGCATTGGAATTTCGGTCTGTCCGATTTCCTCAAGCACGGCTCGAAAGTCCAATCCCTTGTTGCTGCTGAATGCGCCGGGTACGTTTTCCCAAACAAAAAAGCGGGGGCGTCCTGTCCGCTCCCGTATTTGGTGAAAGATGCTGATTGCTGTTTTGAATAAGCTGCTTCGTTCTCCATCCAGTCCCTTTCTTTTTCCTGCAATACTTAAATCCTGACATGGGCTTCCCGCGCAGATGATGTCTACGGGCTCTATCTCGTCAGGGTCAATCTGCGTGATGTCCCCGAGTTGCTCCACAGCGGGAAAATGCCGCGCTGTCACTGAGCACGGGAACGGCTCGATTTCACTCGCCCAGACAGGCGTTACCCCTGCATGACGCGCCGCAAGAAGCCACCCACCGATGCCATCAAAGAAGCTGCCTAGCGTCATATCATGTGATTCCTGCATTTGTTTCCTTTCCTAAAATCAAAAATGTACTTTCCACTGTACTTCACCACCATTCACTTTGTTGTCTTTCAGGTCATAGTGAAGTTCGACGGCGACGGAGTGGCTCTTACTGTAGTTGCGCTGCAAGCTCACGGGGAGGTAGGTCTTGCCGTCGTGGATGCCCATGCCGACGCCAAGCTCCCAGTTGTGATAGTTGTTGATCTTGTAGATGCCGACGGGGACATCTTTGTTCTCGGGCTGCGCGGCGACGATGGTGGCATCCGTTTTGACAAGTGCCTCTTTAGGCAGCGCAGCGTCGTTTCTGGCGAGCTTTTCCTGCACGGTATAGGTAACACTACCCCCGCCATCGTTTCGTTCATTGTAGAGGCTCTGAGGGCGTCTCAGCCCTATCTGCGCATCACGAATATAGCTGGCAGTTTCCCGTGCGTTGCTTTTGTTCATGTCCAGTTTGTTTTCAAGGACGTTCTCGTTCACGGCTTCCTCAGGGGTGAGGACGATGGGTTCTTCTTGTGTCTTTTCGCTATTGTGCTTGCAGCTCTCAAGGAACAAGACACAAAGGATGATGGCAAGACAAACAGAAAGAACCGCCATAAGACGGCTCTTTCTGCTCGTGCCTTTAATCCGCTTCATAAAGGATATTGGCATCAAAGGTTTTTCCTCCAATCAATGCCCCGTCGGTGTACTGCCACATGAAGCCCTTGATGTCGTCATTGGACGACCACTGGGCATTCCAGACAGGACAGCCGAGGGACTGCCAGTCAATGTAGTTTTCGAGCCAGTGGCAGGAGGCATAGACGCCACAGTCAAGTCCGATAGTGTCGATAAATGCCCTGCACATGGCGGTCATTTCGTCGGGGTCGAAGGCGAAGCCCTTGCGTACCTTGTACTGGTCTGCATCCTCCATGTCGTAGAACACAGGCAGCTCAAGGAGCACTCCTGCTTCGTCAATGACGCTGCGACAATGGCGTGCCTCCTCGCGTGCGTGCCACTCGTTCAGCCCGTAGCCGTAGTGGTATGCGCCGCAGATCAGCCCGACGCGGTGCGCTTCGTTGACGTTGCGTCTGAACATGTCATCGACGCCTGTGCGCCCATAGGAGGAGCGGACAATGACAAAGTCATAGCCCGCGTCCTTTACGGCGTCCCAGTCCACCCAGCCGTTATTTTCGGATACGTCAATTCCTCTTTTCATATTTTTTGTCTCCTTTCAGTCGTTTCTCCTCGGCGATCTGCTTCATCTTGTCCCGCAGGAACGCAGGGATGATATAGCCAAAGCCCATGCGGTCGATGTTCTCAATGAGGCTCATGCCTTCAATGAGAGCGAATCCTGCGATGACCATGTCACGGAAGATGTCCACTTGAATGGCGGTATCGAGCATGAAGCCGATGAGGATACAGACAAAGATGCCCGCTTTCTTGAATAGCCCCTTTGAACCAACGGCAGAGCTGAGCCGATGATGCCTCAGTCCTGCGCCGATGCCTGTGAGGACATCAAGACACATGAGGACGGCGAGGGCTTCGATGCTTGCGTCAAGACCGCCGAAGGCTTTGTCAAGGAAGGTAAAGCAGATGCCGAAGATCGTTCCTGCGGTCAGCTCTGTGCTCGTCCATGCGTTCTCGATGGCATGGATGAGGGTGTGGATAGGTGTGTCTGTGGTAATGATGTTGTTGTCTCCTTTCCGGCACAGAAAAAGCCGCCACATTCATGACAGCTATTCTGCGCTTCTCATCATCCTACGGGGTGCTCAACGAGCCACTCTGCGACCTTCTCGCGGTACGTCTCCGGTACAACACGCAGATTCTTCGGGTTGTCCTCCGGGGACAGTGCAAATTTTCCTCCCTGCACAAGGACGCCATAAGCGACGACGATGTAGCTGTAGATTGTTGCTGCCATTGTTATTTTCCTCCTTTGAGTTTTGCAAGTTCTGCTTCAAGTGCCGCGATGCGGCTCTGCATGTCGACCATGCCCTCCATGACGGCAAGCTCCGTTTCGGGTACGTTTGCTGTTGGCTCTTCTGTTGTCTCTACGGGCGGAGCAGGAGGCGCGGAGACGGGCTTGCCCGTCTGTGGGTCACGGATGTAGCCCGTGCCGTTATCTCCCGCGCCGCGGTTGCCAATGTAGGTCTGATAATCCTCTTCGGAGATGGGGATGCAGCCATCATCGATATATTTCTGCCGCTCCTCGTCGGTCGTGTAATGCACACCGCTGACAACAGTTGTCTCACGATGTCCTGATGCGTCAAATTTTGCAAGATATTCGTACATATATGCCTCCTTAAACCCCGATCAACAACCATCGTGTTATATAGACTCTGCCAAAAAACGTACTTGATACGCTTAGCTTATTAGTACCCTGATTGTATATGGTGCTCACGACAGCATGATTATTTTTCCAATTGTAGTCCGCATTCCCTCCGGACACATTTACGTTTCCGCAAGAAAACAATTCCCTTGATATGCTGACTAGAGGTGTAATCAAGATCGATTGATCCGGTGTTGTAACTCGTTCGCCATATACACACCCCCACTGTATTTTAAGATTACCAAACAAGGCTCCCATACAAAGATAACCGTTTTCCTCAATGTTGTAACGCATCCCTAAAGTCGCAAATGCATTTTTTACCAACTCTTGTGCTTTTGATTTCACCCACCCGACCGTCGCGGGCTGCGCATCATTCTCCGTCCCGCCGCCGATGACCTCCAGTGTCTTGACGGCGAGTTTGTCAAAAAAGGCACCGCCCCAGTGTTTCTTTTCCGTCCCGACGCTTCCTTCCCCAGTCTTACGTGGAACAAAATTTCTTGTTGCCATGTGTCATTACTCCTTACTCTTTTGGCATGATGTCGCCATTTTCATCAAGTTCATAACATACGTCATCGGCAGGTGTTTCTTTTGGCATGACATTCCCCTCCTCGTCATATTCGAACATGCCGCCTCCAACGCTGTTTACTACGCCTGAGAGCGCATCCCATGTGCTTTTGGCATAGCCCTTTGCGGTAACTTCGCTCTCTTTCGCGTTTCTTGCCGCCTCACCAGCAGCACTTGCATGCTGAGTGGCCTCTACCTCCACGCCATCAATGTGTTGGCGTGCGGCTTCGACGTGTGTTTCCATCGTGCGCACATTGGTCTGCATGTTGG
>PPYF01208718.1_pt1 | contig 22754 bp, 24 predicted proteins | sample 1559871 | NCBI WGS metagenome assembly PPYF01 (sample SAMN08240021, study PRJNA423297) | Human gut metagenome, whole genome shotgun sequencing project.
ATCTGGATTTATACTTCATGTGTTTAGATTATCTCATATGATTATGAAAAATTGGAACGGTAGGTAATTCATCGCTTACAAAAAAACATAACATTTCCTGAAAAATCGAACGCCTTTATAAAGATATTGTTAACAGTAAAGCCCTTGAGTTTCACCTCCCAAGAGCTTAATTCCTAGCATTATTACTATTTTTTCTAAACTTTTTTTCAAATATCCCTGTTCACTAAAGAAGATGTGTTGGAAGTTCCTCTTTTTCGTTAGCTTCTTTAAAGTAATATCCTCTTTTTTTTAATCCTTTCCTTAACCGTTTACACCTATCCCAATTATTATACCAGGATAGCTCTGGTAACAATTTTTCCAAATCTTCCCACTCATTTTCTGGAAATGATTGTTTTGCTAATAGTTCATGTACAATAAGAAAAGAAAATTTTGCAATATCCGTTGGCACTTTATAATCAGCAATAAAGCACATTGGAATTATAAATTTTGCCATTACTTCACACTCACTTTGTGTACACCCATTAGCCTTTATTGTATAATAAAGTTGAGTCAATTCTTCCACGCTAATGTTCTTTATTTCTTTATTATATGGATTAATAATCTTCATAATAAACAATAGAGTGTCTTTATTATCCAAATTATTTTTTACTATCTGAATCCCCCCTGCAATATCACTATATACAATTTTCTTAATCCCATCAACTTTAACACCATTTCTCTCTACTAAAATATATTTCCAAAACCAACTATAACATTTTGAACCATATATTTTAAACAAATTCAAAGTCAGATCATACTCACTACAATTTAATATTGTTTCAATAATGTTTCCAATCAACTCTTCACTACTTCGTTCTAAAGACAAACACGAAATTATCCCCTGTTGAAAACCTTTATTCTGTTTCCATATTTTCTCTGTAACTGCATAACAATGATTAAGTGTAATTAGCGCACTACAATTTTCATAAACCAAGCCAGTAAAATCAACAAATTTTGTGACAGGAACTATATTGGCAAAGGCTTTGAAAATCATTTCAATTACATTATTCCCTTCCATATTTGTTGCTTTTGTAAATAAATCTTTAGATTTTTCATATTCGTACTTAAATCCCTTTTGGACAAAGTGAGTAATATCATTATCTGTAATATGTAACCAGTCATTTTGGATAAAAAATTCCAAAACACTTATATACTCTTTATCAGCCATCCATTTCTCGAAAAATTTTTCATTATAAAGTTGCATGATATCTTGGCATATTTCTTTTTTATCATCAAAAATAACAGTCGCTAGTTGTAATAACTTGGCAAGTTTCGCTTTACCACAATCAGCCCCTGAACCAACGTATAATTTAATAAAAGAAGAAAAGTACTCAGATCTTTTATACTTATTTAAAAAACCATTTCTAAATTGTTTAAAATTTCCCAGAGCATCTTTACGGATATTTTTTAAAACTTCATTGACCCACATAGGATAATTTCTAATTACGTTTTCATCCTTTGCTATATTAATCCTATTAGCTAAAATACTACTTCTTGACAATTTTTGTGGTACAACTTGAAGCTGTATAACTTTAGCCTCATAGCTTCTCAATGAAACTGAGCCTGTACAAAAAGAAAAATCCTCATCTAATAAATCATTTTGAGATAAAAACAGAAAAAGAATCTCTTTTTCATATATCGAAGAATCATCTGCAAAAATTACCAAAGGGCATTTATTCCCCCATATACACCAAATCAAATATTTTAATTTATCTGTTTCAAAATCCAAACCATCCTTTACTTCTATTTCTAGTCCTTTTTCATAAAATGAAAAGCCCTCATTTAACTGTGGTCGCCTAAATATACTTAAAAGCTCTTTTATCTTGTCATTAATTTCGCTTAATACTTCTCTTCCCAAAATCAGGGAGTGTGTCCACACACATCCTGGCCTATTCATTTCTTCAGCATACCATGTACATGCTAAAACGAATTTCTCATCGCTTAACTTATATCCTGTAAAGTATTTCTCAAAACCTCTTACAAATTCATTACCTGACAAATCACTCATTATTGTCATTTTTTTCGCATCACTATCAGGAAATTTTTTTGATGCACATAGTAGTCTATGGCCATTAGAATATCCATGTAACGTCTGTTCAATATGAATCTTACTAATTGCCATTTAATCCACCACCATCTCTGCTATTATTGAAGTGACATCATGCGAAACATTAATACTTTCATTAACTACTTTGATTCGATTTACTGCTATTTCCACTTTTAAAAGCTCTTCAAAATCATCAATCTTTCCACCTAATGCACTTACTCCCCATATACTTGTATAATATCTTTCTTTATTAGATTCTATATATTGCCAAAGCATATTCATATTTTTTTCTAAGAAATTTCTCGGGCTAACACTGTCCATATTTTCAACTAAATCCCATGCTGAAAAAACAATCCCCAAATCTATCCTCTTTTTCTTTATATCGGAAATCGCTTGCAGTAATTCGATTATCTGTATTTGAGTTGGATCATCGTCACATGGTTTTCTTTCTTTATATTGAATGCCGCCATCTGTTTTATCTCTCAGTATTGACGGCATCTCTGCAATAAACTCCGGTGCATATATATTTTCAACATTTATAAAATAAAGTATTGCATCAGAATCAACAATTTTCTCATATAACTCTAGAGGCATTTCTCTTTTCTCATAAATATTTTGAAATGTTTCTCCTGATAAATCGGGGAATTCTAACTCTAAACTATTTTGACCATCAGTTAAATGGATAGATAATTCTGGCATCTCCTGGCCTATAACAGTTCTCTCTAATTGCTCAATTTCAAGCCACTTTTTTGATAAGCTATAAAGATACTGTGAATTATTTCCCATCTTTTCTAATGACATTCTAGTTTTAAGTTCTTTTTGATTAATGCTATACCATAAAGCAGCTAGATAGGTACTTTTTCCCGCGTTTGGTGCACCCATAATAAAAATTTTTTTATTCATTCTAAAGCTCCTAGAATTTTTCTATTTAATTTATCAAATTCCGAAAAATTTAGCTGTTCTTCTAACAATTCATTCTTCTTAATATGGCTTTGCCTTTCTTTCCAACTTTTTAATAAGTCTTCTACACCATACCCCACCGGGAAAATTTTCGTATCACTAGGCATTGCTGCAATATTAAAAAATTGAATATTTAAAAACAAATGGCTCAATCGTAATTTAATTCTATTCTTTATGTTTTTTAATAGATCATCTGTATTCTCCAAATCACTCAAAAGATCATATTTACTAAAAATGATTTGTAAAATACACTCACTATTTATTAGCTCTGCATCACATAATGTCTGTACAAGCTCCAGCATGCTTTCAACAGTACTATCCTTTTTCCGTTTATCCTTTAATAATGCCCCATCTAAAACACCAATAATATATTTAGCTCTATCAATAAATGGAAAGTCTTTCTTCGTTTCTTCTATTCTTCCTATATGTGACTCAAAAAGTTCTCCAGATAAATCTGCAAATAAAAAATTATCTATCTCATTATTACTTCTATCAAATAATCTTAAATGCAAGAAAAATTTACCCATCTCTAAACTGGTTCTTTGAGTACTAGGTACTATTTCCTTCGATCTGATCCTCGTATAAAATGATCTGCTCTCATAAGCCTGTATAGTATTTGAACCTGCAAAATAATAACCACCTACTGATGACTTTTGAAATAATTGGTAAAGGCTTGTCTCAATTGTTGTTTTTCCACTTCCGGCAGGACCTATAAAAACCAACATTTTCGTCTTTTCTTTTGATGCAATTTCATATATTTCGCCACATTCAAGAGCATCACCAGATTTAATATAAAAATTAGCGTCTGGAATTTCCGTTTCTAATTTATCATTTACAATGTCAGAGCCAATTTCTATATCATCGCTTAGTATTTCTTCTATTTTCTCTTTTTCAACTGTATCTGCCATATCTATTCCCTCAAATCATAATAACTACTAACTATGCACTCTTGGTATACCAGCATTGTCCATTCTAAAATACTAAATTCAATGGAATCCGGATCGATTTTCCACTTCTTTTTATAAAACGGCAACCACTCTCTAACACCGTCAACATCTAATGATGTACTTATCGCTGAAAGAATGGGTAGATTTTTAGTTTCACATTCCTCACCATATTTATCACGTATTGTTTTGCGAACTTTCTGTGTCTGTGAATCTATTAACTCTGTTAACGAAATTTTTTCTTTGACAACAGCACACTTACTTAACATTCTCTGCAAAAAAGCCTTTGCCGAGTATGGCCCTGGATATATCCGGATCAAATCCGCCAATTCGACCCCTAAAACACATGCCCCATTTATATTTTGAACCTTTGCTAACGGGCAGTCAAGGATATCGCTCCATTCACCTATTATCCAACTTAAAATATCCGCCTCTTCCCTACATTTTTTATTCTCGTCTAGTAGTTTTTGATTATTTTCATTCAGGATTTCAATATTGCTATATAAGTCTTCAACTATTTCAACTAAGACAGAAGGTGCATTTTCGCCAAACTGCCCCTCACCATCTTCTACACACAGTTCACTTAAAGTACTTTTATCCAATACTTTTATCTTTTTTTCTTCATTGTCATTGCTAATTCTTATTTGGCTTATTAAATTATGTAACTTTCTCAAAGCTATATCAGATAAGTCTTCCAATGCGGCATCATAATACGGATATAATACTAAAAAGGAGAGGGCAATACAGGCATCGTCATCTTCTTCTAAAATTTGTGCCAATACACTACCCGCTAAAACAACCAATTCCTCTTCTCTATCTTCATCGAATCCCTTATCTATCTCAGCAAAACACTCAACAAATTCTTCCCTACTATTGGTGTCACATGGCAATCTAAAATATATTCTCATAAGTTCTGAGATTTCTTCATAAGATTGAAAACGTTCTACCGCAGCTTGAATTCCTTGCCATCTTTTTTCAGCTTGGATCCCTTCAATGTCCAAATCTATTTTTTTATACCAACGATAAAATTTTCTTTCTAAATCCATCATAATATCCACCTCACATATGTTTATCTTTTACTTTGCTATAAAACTCATCTAAGCATTTTTTATCTTGCGCATCTTTTAATATAGATTCTATAACATCAATATATCTTTTTCCATCATATTCGTCTCGAAGTAAATCAAGTGAAGAAAGTACTTGCGATTGTTGCACAAAAGAAAGTTCAAAGAACCAATATACTAATTCTCTCTTCATATTTTTTGATGCTTTGCTTTGACTCTCCAATACCTTTTTTTCGCCACTTTGTTCTTTTACATCTATATCACGTAAATTCTTTCTTCGTTTTTGATCAATATTCAATTCATATTTAAAATACAACTTATTTGAGTCACAATTATCTAAATCACATTCAAAACGATCTCTATCTGTCGACAAAATCCTTGGATATACTTTAACTACTATATGTCTATCATTCCCTATTTTAATACACTCAAAGCTAATCCAATTATATCTAGGAGTCCAATCTATCCCTCTTGTTGGTTGTGCTGCTCCAGCAGTTATCACTAATCTATCATCATTTTTACTAACTATTTGCTCATGCTTATGCCCATATAACTGGATATCAATACGCTTATCCAATTTATTTTGGATGTTGTCCTTAAACTTCCAAAATTCTACTGGATGGTGGCAGAGGGATACCCAAACAGTATCATCTTCATATGCCGGGATCTGACTTTGTCCGATAATCATTTGTCTAATGATATCTTTGTTTTTATGGTCATCCTGACTTGATATAATACAGGAATTCATACCAAGCAGTTTCAATTTCATGTTATAATCTAAGTCAAAGCATTCTGTCCAAGTAGGTTTTTCATAATTAAGATTACAAGAATATGAAACTGCAAAGTTATTATATTGTTCAATTGTTTTAAATAGCAAATCAGGACATGCCGTATCCAGCATTTGTTTTTCCAAAATCCAATCAGCATTGTCAAGTGTTTCTGCAGTTTCAATACTCTTTTGTGCAGCATATACACTCATACTGTTTCTCGGTACATTTTGATCTACATCATGATTGCCAGGAACACAAAACACTTCATTTTCGTCAATATTTAAATTGCTAGTTAGATTCTTTAAAAATCCCCTTGCAATTTCATATTCCTTTTCTTGACCTGCAAATGCAATATCACCACTAAGTAAAACTCCTCTTATATTTTCCAAATTCTCCTTAGCGTTATATTTGATATCAGTCAAAACCGCTTGTCTCAAATCATCATCTATATCTGAGCTGTTACCGCTTGTTTTTCTAAAATGTATATCTGATAAATGAATAAATGATATCTTACCCATGCCTTAGCACCTCAATGCATATTTTTATTTATTATATCATTTTATGCTTAAAATTAATAGCTCCCTAAATTAATTATTCCGCTTTCATGCAGGAATTTTATTCGTTCTACTCCAAGCTGCTCTGCCCACTCAAACAGGCTCATCTATCTTTCTATGCTCCGTCACTCACCAGAGATACATGCCCTTTGCCATTATTCCACCTTATCGAAAAAACTTCTACATGGACTACCACCAACAGAAGTTGAATCTAGTCTAAAATCTGCTCAAAAGTTTTACCCCGCATAGTCCACTTCATATAGAATTTCAATCAAAAGAAGAAGGATCTAATATGGAGCGAATCTACTATAGAAAGTTATGGTGAATTTCTAATGAGTGTTCCAGCACGTCTTACAATTTTCCTATAAACACGCGATCTTTCTTCCTGTTCTTAAAGATAATTATCAAACTCAGCCAAGACTTTCTATGTACCCACCGGAGCCTGATTTGCTATTTTAAACTACTGTTACTCCGATGGGGCTGACACTGCAGTTCTTATTATCTTTTTCTATGTTTTATTTTCATTTTTCCACTCCGGCATATCAAACAAACTCATCTGCCCCTCGATAGTCTCTTCCTCCATCCACCACGCGAATACATCCTCCGCTGTTTTCCACTTCGTCTTTCCTCCGCCAGCATGGATAACGTCCAACATCTTCCCAAAGGATCTTATATACGCCCTCTGGTAGGTTGGAAATAACCGAAACTCTGTCCAGCGATTTTTCCCTGCCATGGGACATCCCAAGCAGCCAACACGGTAGAATCCCATATCATAAAGCGGATTAATCCCCAGTTGCTCGCTGCGTATATATTCCCACACATCTGAATCCTGCCAGTCTACAATCGGATTGCAGATCCTTTTTCCTTTTAATGTGCAGCTCTCAAACAGCATGCGCTGCTCATCATTGTCATTATTCAGAATAATCTTCTTACTGCGATCCGATACAAAGTTTTCAAAAACTCCCCGGTTATTCTTCCGCTTCACACTCTCTGCCCATCGCACACCGGTAGTAATAAAACGATCCCGGCAGGAGTTCTCTTTACAAATTTGGCAGCAATATCTCTGCAGCCTTGTCGGTGGAAATTTTTTCATAGGGATCAGCGACCACATGGTGACTCTCTGCCCTTTGTAGATCGGATAATTTACACAACAGGTGATCCCCTCCAGTTCCAACTTCCGGAAAATATCTCTCACATAGTAAATGGTCTGGGGTGCATCTGCTGTAGTCAAGTTGTGATGAATCTCAAATGGTATCCCGGCACGTCTGACAATTTCCCTACAGACTGCGCTGTCTTTCCCTCCACTGTCTGTTACAACCAAGGGGCGTCCGTATAGTCTTAGGGACATCTCAGACGCCAATTTCACCCTTTCTATCGCTTTCCGCTCTAAATCCATTCAAAAAAAGAGTCAGATATCTTTTCCCGGCCGGAACTCTGCCTCCTTCTTTTTGTCTCTCTTGCAAGAGAAATAAGGCACTGATTTTTATCAGTCTCTCCCTGTCATAACAATCTGCTCTTTTCTATTTACACAGTGAACACCATCACCTCCTTCACAGTAAAGCCTCACCCGCCATATTCCCGGATTTACATATTCATTTGCGGCCCCTGAGTTATTTCTCCCCCCTGAAACAGTCCAACATATTGACTAATCTCATCCGCCAATATCTGGTAATCCTTCTGGTTCGGCTTATAGACATACCATTCCTTCTCCTTGTTTTCCCAAATATGCGGGATAATCCCTTCCTTGAAATTTGGATTGCTGACCGCCTTCCTGCCCCAAATATCCCGGAATTTCAACGCATTGGTATCAATCGTTCCCTCCTTTCGGTTAAGCATTGTCATAACGATTGCGTCATATGTTGTAGTAGAAGATCTGGAAAACTCCAGACGCATACGAACTTCCTCATTTACTCTCACATAACCGCAGCTTCCGATATATGTTGCATCTTCGCTGTATTGGGTCATACCAAGCATCTTTTTCAACTCCATTCGTAAAAAATTCACCGTTTAACCTCCTCTATCCTTTTCACAATTTAAACAGTGGCCCCTGTAAGGTTTCTAGCTCCTGAACCGAATTTGCATATTCATCGACCATCTCAGCTATTTTCTCATAATCGCTTTATTCTGGACGAATAAAATAAAGGCTATTACGATAAATAACGTTTACTTATCAACGCCCTATCATAACAACCTTCTAGTTTCTAATTAACAAAAATGACCAGTCAGGTCCAATCCTACCGGTCATTTCTATTATGTATCATGATACTTGATTATCTCATAAATTTATGCAAACGTGTATCTCTTATTTAATTATATTTCTTTCGTATCTGTAATTCATCCCTGCTTTTTCCGCTTGGTGCATCTGGTCTTTCCGCTCAATCTGATAGATACGGTTTCCTTTTTTGAATTTAGCGCCTGTCTGTTTGAACCAAAAAGGAACATCATACTCCACACATTGCTGCATGGTATCTAAGATCCATGCGTAATCACAAATCCTGGCCTCTGGGCCAGACTCTCCACCACAGGTAACTTGTTCAATTAATCCGGTTGCCAGATACCTGCGAATCTCAATCGGCTCCAGCATTGGTTCATGAATAATCGTCCGGTGTCTGATGGGAAGATTCAGAAAAATGGGGAGCCGATAGTCGGCTCTATTCTGATTCTCACAGGTACAGCAGATTGTTACATTGTCATATCCTTCTCTCCAGTCTTTTGGAAGTCCAATCTGGAATCGATGAATTCGTTTCGTAATGATTACAAAGTGCAGATCGCCCCTCTCCCGGATCGTTTTCCAAGCTTCAGGCCTCCATTCATCCGCTTCCTCTACAAAAAAATCTGAGGTCATACAAGTATACACCGCTCCCTCATCCGGCTGTAATTTATATAAACCTTTTCGATTACGCTTAACCGGTAGATCGAAGCTGGATGTCCTGGCTATAATACTGCTGTCTTTCCTGAATTCGGCATCTCTGCGATACACATAGCAGTTTAGACACCCCGGACTTATTTTTCTACATCCGTGCCATGGGTTCCAGGTTGCCACAATGCCACCTCCTACATAAATAAAGGGCCTTATGATATGTTCAAAAAGGAACTGTTCTGATAACCTCTTTCTATTCTATAAGCTGGAAACTGTCGACTTAGCCGTTACCTTTCAGCCATTTTATATATTCACTTTGACTCCCATCCCAATAACAATATATACATCGTCCATTTTTAAAATCATGGGCACAATTGGGATAGCCATATAGGACGTAGGCACATTCAGGACACAATGCCATCATTTTTGAAGTTGATTTTAAAAACTCACTCCCGCATTCATCACAAATAGAATAATTATCCTTATTCATGCTACACTCCGCATATTTCAAGTTGTTGCTCAATACATCTCCCTCACAAAGCTAAATTTTGTATTCATCTTCGGACTGATAATCATTGTAGTACGATACAAAACTGTTTATAATCTCTTGACGGGAACCAGTACATTAGGGTTCATTCCCGCCGTTTTTCAAACTGTCAATCCACTCTCCGTCAATCATACAGCCAACATCCATACTGATGCTGTATTTAGCTTTTTCAAGTAACGGAACATCTGAAATATCAACAAGGCAATACAAGTAACCGCATAATAATCGAATATATTCAGAACTGCCCGGTTGATAATCTGCTATTTCCATCTGTATTAAATTGATTATTTCCTGTTTAGGTATATCTTTAAAATGAAATCCGTATTTTTTTATTATTTGTTCTGCTCGCTGATCATTTGTCATATTGGAAATTCCTCTCTAAAAGCCCCCTATTTTACTCACCGATCCCATGAAACACCATCAGATACTCCTGCTCCCCAGTTCCTTTCTCTGTCATGCTGTTCTCAATACGGAACCCTTCCGCCTTATAGAATACCACAGCGCCTGTATTCTTCTCATATACATGCAATGACAGGCGCTTTTTCCTTTTTACCGCTGAAATCAGCTGATGGCCGATTCCCTGCCCCCTGTGTCCCTCCGCTACAAATAATCCTGCAATGTATTCTGCGTCCATCCCAATGAAGCCCTGGACCTTCCCATCTTCCTCAAACACATACACCTCTGCATTTGGCAGCACGGAGCGGACTGTCTCAAAGTTCTGTCTCCAATACTCCTCTTTTATAAACGGATGAGCCTTTAAGTTGCCCTCCAGCCAAATCTCCATAATCCTATCCAAATCCCGAAATTCAAATAACCGAATCATCTAATCTGACGCCTCCTCTTGCTACTACTATTATACAGGAGTAGACATGAGATCGCAATACATTCCAGAACATCCGTTCTTCCTCATACTTAACCACTGTTCGGGCTTGCATTGAAAACTTGTATTAAAAGAATTACGTTTATAGCTGCAGTTCCTGTCCAATCTGACTTCCGCCCAGGCAGTCCCGCCGAAACTCCCCCTCTGTTTTTATAAACAGGTTGTCATTATTGTCTGTATCCCAGAACCCAATATAAATCTCACCCTTCTCCGTCCGAATAGGCCGGTAAAACAGTTCTTCTCCCCAGCCGCTATCTGCCATCGCCTTCCACTCTTCCATCACAGCCGCCAACTCCCGGTCATTTAATTCTCCGTATGTTCGTACTGTAAGCACACCCCAAAGGCTGCCGGCATATGCTTCTACATCTGGCGTCATGGATGCAACCCGTTTTTTAAGCAGTTCAGAAAACAGATATTCCGCTAGTCCCTTCTCTGGGCAGCTTTTTAAGCTGGCCTGTATCTTTTCCCGAATGATTTTTTCATACGAGAGAAGCTCCTCCCCATTTAAAAGCTCCGGCACAACGGATTCACTTTCATTCCAATAAGCGGTTACAGCCAATAAATTGTATAGGCGGAACTCCTGAACAGACGGACTTAGTTTCTGTATCGGATGTCCCTTGCAGATCAGCGTGCCAAATATTGTCTCCACTGGCCCGTTTTCTTTCATTTTCTGCAAACCATATTCCTGGAGACGGACATATGGTTCCAGCTCCTTCTCGATGTAAATCTGATGTAGATTCAACAGATACTTCGCATAGCTCTCCGCAGACAACTTCTGAACTGAAAGGAACTCATAGTCCTTATAATTACGGATAATCCGACACGCTGCATCTGCATCCCTTGGAACCTCCGCCTCCAGGGAAGCCAGAAGTTTTTTTCTCGACACAGTGGTTTTATCTGCCAGATTCTGTATCTCCATCGCAATCTGGTTCAGCTCCCTAAATGTGAGCCGTGGAGGTAAGAACTGATCCAATTCCCAGATATTGCTGAGATAGTCTGCCACATCATATGTTCTGCACTTCTCCTCAAGGGCCTCCAGCTGTTTCTCCGTCATAGGGAAATAAAAACAAATTTTTTCCGGATACCTCTTATCAAATGCCAGATGCACCCGGAATACCGCCGATCTAGGCTGTACCACTTCCGGATTCTGCTTCTTTCCTACTGCTGGTTTTGGCGCCTTAATTCTTGTGACGAGTCCCTCATCTGTCAACCGCTCACTGGCTTTCATATTCAAACGGCCATATGCTTCATAATCAAAATAGCCGGTCAGTTCCACCGGCAGCGTTCTTCCTTCCCGCTCAAACAGATAATGCCCATACTGTTCCAGGGATTTTATCTCTGGATGGCATTCGTACTGGTCTAAATGGTCCATTGCCTCCACAATCCGCAGCAAGGAATCCGGCTTTTCATTCTGCAATATAGTCTCGAATACAGCCCGCTCCTGTTCCGACCAGGAACCAAGCTTTGCGGCAAGGTAGTTTAACTGCCCCAGGTTTGAATCCTGAAACACAAATTCTCCAATTAACAGATAAGCCAGACCGGCCACCGGCGCTTTCACATCCCCTATGAATGGAATCATCCTGGAAGGATGGTACCCGGCCAGCTCCTCCAGGACCTGCTCTGCCTGTTCCTCCGAGGCCGGCAGCTTTATCCAGATTCCACCATCCCAGTTTTCACGCTTTACAAACACTTCCATTTAAGCCCCGCTCCCTTCCTTATTCCTTCTATATAAAATATGGTTCCGATGATTTAAGTAAGAATATTACCCGGCAGCGCTCCCGCCTGTTCATTCTGCCTCTGAGATTCTCCTTCCTTCTGCCCCTGAACCAGTTCTTCCGACTGAAACAGAGACAAATATCCATTGACTGCCTCCGCTATCTTCTGGTAGTCCGCCTCTTCCATCTCACAATTCCACCAGACAAAATCTTTATACGAGCTCAGTTCCGGTCCTGCCATCCGTTCCCCTTCCGTTTCTTGTTTCAGTCCGGTCACATCACTGATTAAAAACTTCATTTGGTCCACCAGTCCATTAGTCCGCTCCAGCACCGAGACGGTAAGGCGGGTATATCCTCTGTCCAAGAAGCCCTGTCCCAGCTCAATCTTCCCTCTGAGATTCTCCTCCAGTCTCCCATAACAGGCTTTCCCCACATAGTGCATATCCTGCATTGCAATCCGCCCTTCAAACATCTTTTTCAACTCTTCCGATACCATTCTGCTGCTCCTCCACTCCTATCGTTCCTGTAACTCCTGTAATGCCAACAATAAACCCCCCAGCCGTGATCGGGATATCACACGGTGTCTGGGGACTTTATCCTTGCCACTGTCAGGATCCCGGCAGGCAGGAATCCTTTGATTCTGCCGCCGGTCTTAGTCATAATCGTTGATTGTCTGTGTCATCACAATCCCTGAGTGGAACTGGATTTCAAGCTTATCTTCGCTGATTACCTTGATACCCTTAATCAGCCGTCTGACCAGTTCATCATCAAACTGGCGCTTTAGATAGTTGGTCTTTTGGATGTACTGGCCCATGCCTTCCACTCTCTGATCGTAAGCTTCGGCCAGCTGCTTTTCCCGAATCAACTCCGTCCTCTTTTTCTTGAAGGCCCGGATCTGGTCCGCGATCTCCCGGTACGCCCGGTCGAACTCTTCATCGGCGCTCTCCGTTTTGGCGCTGTCCTCGATTAATGCCAGCATCTGTTTCTGCAGCGCATCGATCTTCTCATCATATTCGGTTGGTTCCACGTTATCCGAGTAGCTACCCAGGATCCGGATGACATTATCCCGGAAGGCATCGATGAACTCTCCTTCATCCTTTACCACAGAGTTGACGGCCTCCATAATCGCTTCGTGGAGCGCTTTTTCTTCCAGACTGGGGGAATGTTTGCACTTTTTGGTTCCGCTCTTCAAGCGGCTGTAACAGCGCCACACCGGCTTCTTGGTTCCGCCGTTCACCCATACCTGCCTGCGGTAAGGCTGTCCGCACTCTTTGCAGTACATGATGTCGGCCAGCACATACTTTGAACTGTATTTTCCTCGGATGGTGGTTCCCTTCTTTTTTGCCGGGCGGTAAACATTCGCTCGCCGGGCCCGCTCCTCCTGTACCTGATAGAACAATTCCCGAGGAATAATCGCCTCATGGTTGCCCTCGATGTAATACTGTGGTACAATTCCTTTATTGACTGCTCTTTTTTTCTCCAGGAAATCCACGGTATAAGTTTTTTGCAGCAGCGCATCCCCCATATATTTTTCATTCATCAGCATCTTGGAAATCACCGTGGCATGCCACACGGTGTTTCCCGTCACAGTCCGGATTCCCTCCTTGGTAAGCGTCTCTGCAATTTTGTTAATGCTGTTTCCTTCCAGGTATAACCGGAAGATTCTGCGGACCAGCTTTGCCTCATCCGGCACGATGACCAGATTTCCTTCTTCATCCTTGGTGTATCCCAAAAATTTATTGTGATTTACATACACCACTCCGTTTTCAAACTGCCTCACATACCCCCAGTGGACATTTTCACTCAAGTTACGGCTTTCCTCCTGGGCCTGGCTGCTTAGAATGGTGATCAGCATTTCCCCTCCATCCCCCAGGGTATTGATGTTCTCCTTTTCAAAATACACGGCGATATTCTTTGCCTTTAATTTTCGGATATGGGTAAGGGAGTCTACCGTGTTCCTGGCAAAGCGGCTGATGGATTTTGTGATGACCATATCAATTTTCCCTGCCATACAGTCATCAATCATTGCTTGAAAGTCATTCCGCTTACGGGTCATGGTGGCGCTCTTCCCGTCATCTGCATAGATTCCTGCAAACACCCATTCCGGGTTGCTGTTGATTTTTTCTGTATAATAATTCACCTGTGCTTCATAGCTGGTCTCCTGCTGTTCCTGCAAGGTACTAACCCGGCAGTAGGCGGCTACCCGCAGCCGCTTATATTGGGCCCTTGTATCACGGCTGAATTCCGGATTGGCTGGAATTACAGAGATGTTTTTCTTTACAACGGTTGCTGTTCTGGCCCGTCTCATCCGGTTTCCTCCCTTCTGCTGCTTCCTGGATAGGAAGCTCGATTTTTACACCATTCATTAATTCAAATTCGAACCGTCTGTCCTTGTGAACGGTAATCCGATGTATCGTTGCCTTAAAAAGTTCACTATTAAATTCTTTTTGGAGTAGGTTTTCTTCCAGGGCTGTTTTCAGTTTTTCTGTCTGGTAATTCTGGTCCTGAATTTTGGACACCCGGTACTGTAATCTGGCCCGCTCATAAATCAGCCGTACCATCTCCTCGGATGGATACTCCGGCTTTTCCTCCAATTCCTGCAGCTTTCTGGTCAGTTCTGCCGCCTCACGGCTATATGGCAGGCCCTGCATGATGGTTTTCGGCTCTATTTGGAGCCTCCCATCCTTCACCCCTCTCATCAGTTCCATAAATGCTTGGATGATCTGGCTGTCTACCAGGAATATGTTCCGGCAGCACACCCTGTTTTCATTTATGTAGTGCTTACACTTCCAGACGGTTTTTTCTCCCGGCTGTTTACAGTGCTCCACGTACCGGCGGTAGGGCTGCCCGCAGACTCCACAGACCAGACTGCCTGCGAACATAGAGCGATTCCTGAAGCTGTTAGGCTGCATGATGCGCCCCAGTTCCCTGCTCTTTTCTATCCTGCGCTCCTGTACCTTGGTGAACAGTTCTGGTTCTATCATTGTTGGATAAAATTCATCTCCCAGATACTTTCGATTCTCCAGGATTTTTCCAACCGTCCCATGATTCCACACCGGCTTATGGTTTGCATTGAGTGCCCCCTGTTCTGTAAGTTTTCTCGCAAGCTGGCACAGGGAAGCTCCTTCTGAATACTCCTGGAAGATTCGATTTATAATCTCTGCCGTTTCTGGATCAATTACTATTTTTCCTTCCGCCATCCGATACCCCAGCGGCATATGGCGTTGTCTCATACTTAGCTCACCTCCTGTTCATTTTCTTCCAGTTCCAGACCATTCTTCAGACGGAATACCAGCCGGCGTCCGGGCAGCACTGTGATACGTTCCACCAGCAGTAGGAAGAGTTCCTCGTCATACGCTTCCAGGATGGCAGGACGGTTGCGGAAGACACTTATCAGATATTCGGTCTGGGATATCTCCCATTCAAAGGCTTTCTGCCCCTGCAGCTGCCGCAGCCGCCTCCGGTTCGCTTCCATCTGTGCCTCAATCTGGTTCTGTCTCTCAATAAAAATGGCAGAGCTTATGCTGCCTTCGGTTAATACCCTGCCCAGCCTGTAGCCCTGCCGTTTTAGTTCCTGAATATTCTGTTCTATCTCCTGCATTTCCCGGTCTTGCTCTGGGTTGCCCTGGATTGCCTTCAGTGCCGCCAGCATGGGAATCAGGATCTCCTCATAATTGCTGGCAAGCCGGTTCCAGAGCGTAAGAAATGCAGCCTGGATGACGTCCTCGCGGACTGCCTTCTGGCTGCATTTCTTACTGTCTTTAATATGCTGGTAGCAACACCACTGGATTTTTTCATATGGCTTTCCGATGTAGATTTTCTGCCTGCGAAATTTTGTCCCACACTCCCCGCAGAGAATCCGGCTGCTGAATGCATACCGGTTCTGATATACACTGGCATCTTCCACACACTGCCGTTCCCTCCGATACACATAAATCTGGCGGATAGCCGCAGCCTCCTCTCTGGTAATGATGGGCTCATGGTCATCTGCTATCAGATACTGGGGCAGTTCTCCCCGATTGTTTTTGCGAATGAATGGGACTCCATCGGTCGTATAGGTTTTCTGAAGCAACAGATCCCCTTCATAGGCACAATTCTGAAGAATCCCCTTTACCACACTGTCCTGCCATTCCTTTGCTCCACGGATCGTGGGAATCCCTGCTGTTTCCAGTTCTGCGGCAATGGTGTAGGACCCTTTCCCTCCCAGGTATTCATCAAAAATCCAGCGCACGATCTCTGCCTCTTCTTTTTTGATAACCAGCTCTCCATACTCATTATTCTCATAACCATACGGTGGGCTGCTTATAATGAATGTACCATTTCGGAATCTCCGTACTACCGACCACTTATTATTGGTGGAAATACTCTCGGATTCTCCCTGGGCGATAGAGCTCAAGATGGTTATCATCTGTTCGCTCTTTTCCATAAGGGTGTTGACCCTCTCCTTCTCAAAGTAAACGCCTATCCCAAGGGCCTTCAGTTCCCGGATAGCTTTGATGCTGTCCAACGTGTTTCTGGCAAACCGGGTCACGGATTTTGTCAGGATCAAATCAATTTTTCCCTGCCGGCAGTCCTCCATCATCTGTTGGAAGTCATCTCTCCGGTACAGCTTTGTACCGGTCCGGCCTTCGTCTGCATAGATACCGGCCAGCACCCATCCCTCCTTTTCCCCAATCAGCCGGGTGTAGTAGTCTACCTGGGCTTCAAAGGAATTCTTCTGGTCCGCCGAGTTCGTACTGACGCGACAGTAGGCACAGACACGTTTGACTTCCACCGCATTGGCGGCGGAACCGCTGCTAACAGGCTCAATTTTTGTAATTTTCTTTATAACCTTCTTCGCCATAGGCTTTTCTCCTTCCTTTCTTTGTTCTCCTGTTAGCACCACACAATACCACAAATTTTCAGATATATCCAGTGTTTTTACCCATATACTTTCAACAATTCCGGAGAGAATGTTTCCCGGTTCAAAGCATCGATTTTTTTATATTCCTCCTCTGAGATAAAGCCATTTTCCAGCATCAGATTCAGCAATTTCCGGGCTACACTATACCGGACCTCGTTTGTTTCTTTCTTCTGTCCCATGGGCCTGCCTCCTAACGAATGGACAAATTCGGACTGTCATCCGGTACCGCTAATGCCGAGTCCTTTAACACAGAAGTGCAAAGCACTTCAATCTTCCCCTGTTCTGGCGAATAAGCCTCCACATCAAAGTTCTGTAAAAACTCTGCATAGGCAATGATATCCTTTGCATTGCGGCTCAGGCGGTCGGGACCGCTCACCACTAGAATATTCACACATCCCTGTGATACCGCATCGGTCAGTGCCTGGAGTCCGGGCCGGTTCATATCCCGGCAGGAACCGGTGTCCTGGGAATGACCGACCACCTCCCAGCCCATGCGGGAGGCATATTCGGTTAGCTTCTGGTCCTGCCGCTTCAAGCTCCCATACCTGTCTTCCGGCGCATCGATCCGGGTATATACCCATGCTTTTTTCTTTTCGTTCATAAGATCCTCTCCCTCCTGGACTACAACGTTCAATCGAACTTTAAATCTATATATACGGCTCGGCTCTTTCTGCCGTTTTGTTGTTTTCCGTCTAACTAAGGCCGATACTGATTCGCAGCGCATGATCTACCTGCTCCATATCCTCTTCCGTCAACCGGCCTATGTACTCCCGCAAACGGACACGGTCGATGGTCCGGATCTGCTCCAGCAGTACAACAGAATGTTCTTTCAGGCCACAGTGGTTGGGACTGATTGGGACATGAGTCGGTAGCGGATGCTTGTCCTGTCTGCTGGTTACGGCCGCTGCGATCACGGTTGGACTAAACCGGTTCCCCATGTCATTCTGGATCATCAGCACCGGCCTTACGCCGCCCTGCTCGCTGCCGGTTACCGGTGTCAGGTCTGCATAGTATAAATCGCCCCTTAAAATATTCACTTTGATTCTCCCCTCTCCTGCCTGATTTTCTGGAAACAAAAAAATCCCCTCACTCGTATTTAGCAAGGGGATGAAACTCTATGTAGTTTTTTCAGCTCCTTTCGATAATCCTCCCACATCTGTTTCCAGTCGATGCTGTCGCGTTTGCAAGAGCTGTGATTGGACGATTCTGCTCTCCCAAATCGAATATACATTGCCACGGTCTTTTTGCGATCATTCCTCATGATTTGCTTCCTCCTCTGATGGTTTATTCTTTCTATACCACAACATATCTGAATTATCCTAAAACAGCTATCGCTATATCCAATAAAAATGGATGGTACTCTTAGCGAATCTGACAAAAGTTCACTGTTCCGATAAACTGTATTTGATGGCGGCGGTTAAGAAACAACCGCCGCCACACAGTATAAAAGCGTACTTGTTCTTCATTTCATTTTTATTTGATACATCATGCTCCTATTCGGCACACCTCCCCGGAGCCTGGCAGTCGATTACAACCGGCCCTGGCAAGGCCGTCATGGGCACAGCTTCTTTTGCTGCCCCAGCCGGGATCTCCGGCTGCCGCCCTCATTGCGTGATCCCTCGGTCAAGAGGGGCTGTGACTGGACGGAAGTATCATCATAGGCTGCCCAGGTCATGGCGGGATGACCCGGCCACGGGCCATTTCAAGAACAGAAAAAACCGCTCTGCACCTTCGATATGATCGGATTGACAGGACACTAGAGATCCTGCAGGTGGTCGTGGCGTATCTTTCTATGCCGCTTTCGCTTTCGCGCTGAACAGCTAACGTATCGTAATCGCTGGATATGAAGTTTTCAAGGAACAATGGGGACTGAATAAGCCCCTTCACTCCTATAAAGGAAAAAGTGAAGGGGCCCACAACCTCAGAAAACAAAAAATTTATTCTATTCTTTCACGAAGCTTTCTCAGAAGCCGTTTCTTCCGCTTACTTACTGCCTGTTGGGTAACTCCAAGATGGGCTGCCAGTTCGCCTTCCGTAATCCCAGAGAAGAATAAAGCATCAATTAACAGCCGTTCCTCCACGTTCAGTTCATCCAGCGCATGATACAGTCTGCGGTTATCTTCAGCCCGGATCATTTCCTCTTCAATTCCTGGAGCCGCGCGGACCACACGATATTCCGCACTCACGCCTTCCTCCTGGAACCGCTCCAGCGACATTTCGATCTGCCGGATGACACGATTCTGATACCGTTCCGCCTCACGGGCTTTATGATAGGCATAATAAACTTCTCTGCTCACTTCCACACGTTCTCTCTGTACAACAATGGTATAAATCCTTTCTTCCGCCATAGGGCTTGTCCTCCAATTCTTGAAATTTGAAATGAAGAACAAGCCCGGCGGTGAACGGCACCGGGTGTTATGGATAGAAACACAGAATGTATGATAACTGGCTGGCTCATAATCTCCTGTATTCTTCTGTCTATGTCCATCTCTATTCTTTATCGATGGCTTATCTCTTCCCACAGTCAGAAATAGAGATACTTCTTGCCTTTGTTTTAGGCCGATTCTATATTCTGTGTTACAGCTGATTTATAATATCGCTGCTTCTAATCAGCAGCGACAACGAAATCAACCAACGCAAAAAAATCCCCCCTAGCGTCTGCTATATTTAGGGGGATTTTTTTGATTATGTTAACAAAACCTCGTAGTACAACCTTTGAATGGTCTAATGTTTGTTAAATAGTTAACAATATCGTTTGAATTAAAATTAAAATATATGGATGGGTGCTATTGAGGGGAATATTAATGAAAAATCAGGGAAGCACTCGGCACCCTATGATAAAAATGCTGAGAAGCATAATGTATTCACAGTATTTTAGTACTATTTATTATTTCTATCATCAACAAAACGGTATCCAATCCTTTAAACATTTTTATAATATTTTCAAGTACTATAGCAAACAATGTGAATTCTTTCTACGATGTAATAGATAGGCACAATAATTCTTTTTTATACTAATAGCACACATTTTTCTACATACAGGAAAATGCATACTTTATCATACGATACAGGGGCCAGACTACCATAAGAATTGTCAACGAGGCCTCTTTTTGCCACTCTTCTGCATCTAAGGATATTCAATCAGACTTCTTTAGCGAGTCTCATATAATTATGGTCCCTTTTTTATGGCCAGCTGCAACACCCATCATGAACCTCTATATCAAGATCCCCTTCCCCCTGGAACCTTCAGTCAATGCCTGCTGTTCCCATGGTGCAACCGAGTCTTATTCTATGAGAACAGATAGCATTGATTGGATTGTCCATCCCAAGGGGACTGGGGCTGGTCCCGGCCCTTGTCAGAAAGTTGCCCCCATTGCAAATCCTATAAAGCCAACTGTCATAACAGCAGAATCATAATCACGCCTCATAATTATAAATACTATTAAATCAGAGAATACAAATATTGCAACTACTCGAACAGACAGTGTTACTATAAGCAGAAAGCGCCAGATCCATGAGCAGCCACGCCAAAGTCGTTGTCAGGAACTAATTCAAAGACATTTAACCGACTACATTCACCTCTTCCATTGGGAATTCGTGATAAATGGTGTCCACGATGTTAAGTAAAATCACCGCCACGTTCATTGCTCCAATATATTCAGGGAATGTAAGTCTGATACTAAGCTGGGCACCAACAAAATTGCCAATTCCCAATGCAAACATCAGCAGCATAAATGTGAAGACAAATTTGGGGGCTGTAAGCCCACACATGACAGAACCAGCTCCACGACTAAAGTAGCGGATACAAGACCTACAACTGAAGCTCCAATAATCTCCATTCCATCCATCTATTCTCCGTATAACGCAGCCGTCCCCAGTCCACCAATCATTGCAATAGAACATACACATAGACCCAGACGTGGATCAGTTCCAAGCGCGACTACCCATCCGGTTCTGACTACATTCTGAATTACCGTCATCACCGTTTCTAAAATAAGTATCAACAAAACATCCCTGCCACCTTTTTGTACAGCGGAATACTCACAAAAAACCGACCGTGGTAAAAAAATATTCATAAATGCAGTCTGTAATGTAGAATCGAAATATATATAAGTAACTCCGGCAGCACACATAGCAATATTTCACAATGTGAAACAGAGTCCTCCTACCAGCGGAGCAGAAATACAATTAATCTTATTTCACTCTTAGATATTTCTTTTTCTCAACTCTCTTTCTTTGGCCTCCCTATCTTGAATTATTCAGAAAGCTCCATTCAGCTCCCTTTGTAGTCTCTCTATTACTCTGATATTTTATCCATTCCGTTTTGAGCGGATATTCCTACAACCAAAAGTGTAAACATAACTGGAAATACAATCGGCACTCCTATATTTACAACTGCCTGGGCCGCATAGCAGCTAACTGCATATACAATTGACATAACTGAGGCTTCCCTTTTTGAAGCCTTTATTATTTCGATTATAGAAGACACTAATAAAAAAAGATAGGAAAACAGCCCGACTATCCCAATAGTGATTAGATATTGCAAATACTCATTATGTGCACTATCAAATATTTCATAATAACGCTCAATCATTTCTCTATAATAGCTTTGTGTAACAATTCCAAATGTATCAGGACCGGAGCCAAACATCTTTCGGAGAGGTGAGTATTTCATGTAACATTCAATACCAATCCTCCAGATGTATCCCCTATGTGTTCCCCATTCATCATCAATCAATAAATAATCCTTTAATATCCCATACTGTTGTCCATTCCCCCTTCGTGTCGCATCGAACGTCATATATATAAGTACAGCTATCGCCAGGATTAACACCGTTCCCCAAATTCGTCTGCATATACATATTTCGCACACGTCTTTGTACTTCTTCCGCACAAATCTCTCTAATATATATATGAAAGCGGTGCATCCCCACAGTGCTGTCATTACGAAAATAAGCCAATCACCCCCGACTATCAAGCGGAATAAACCACCTATCGGCAACACATGCGATGCATACCTTCTATCAATCGCGCCAATTGCCATAAATTCTGTACTGATCATAGATATTAAAAGCATATATTGTTTTAATCCATACATATCACGAAACGCGTATAATGGAAGAAAAAGCACTATGACTCCTATTGTCAAATATACATTATCACTATTCCCCGTAACCAGTGCAAATAATGATAGAATAACTGTAAATACATACCATGATTTTCTGGCCGTATTTCTCTCTCTTACAAATAACGTAGTACTCATTCCAAATATAAGTGCTACATAAGAAGCGTATGTATTGATATTACCAACTGTGGAGATAAAAGAAGTGTAATGGCTTGCATGAATATCTTTTTTTAACCCAAATGGATCGAGGAGGAAATATTGCATAATTGAGAGTATGAAAGTTTTTCTGTAAATAGCTATTAAGCATTAGGTCTTCTATGATAAAATCTATTATCATAAGGAGGCC
>PPYF01526094.1_pt1 | contig 22750 bp, 10 predicted proteins | sample 1559871 | NCBI WGS metagenome assembly PPYF01 (sample SAMN08240021, study PRJNA423297) | Human gut metagenome, whole genome shotgun sequencing project.
AACAAGTGTTTGAACATCTGGCGAGATTGGCAGCAGTTGCCGATCTTTCGGAAGAAAACCGTATCGCTTATGATAAGGCATTAGATCGGTATAGGGTCAACCAAATTGTAGAGGAGGATGAACGGCGTAAAAACGAAGAGATGCGGAGAAAAGCGGCTGAAGAAGGGTTAAAGGAAGGGATGAAAGAAGGACTAAAGGAAGGGATGAAGGCTGGGATGAAGGCCGGGTTGGAGAAAGGAGAGCAAAAGAAGCAAATTGAAATTGCTCGGAAGATGAGAGAGGACGGAATATCCATTGATATAATTATCAAATATACGGGTCTTCAATCTTCTGATATAGAAAACCTATAATATATCTTCATAGGAAAATTGTTGTAGTCATATTAGGATAAAATATAAAGTAGGCGGGAATATTCAGGAATGGATACTTCCGCTTTCTTTTTTTGATTCGTAAGATGTTCAAAGATGTCTGTGATTCCATAATTAATCGATGAAATGGACGATTTTAGACAAATTTGGAAGAATCGTAGCTAAAATAGAACATTCTTTGCCTTTAATATAGCTTACATTTGTGGTAGTGATTGTCAAAAGGGACAGCACAATTATTAAATAAAGCTAATCTTAATTATTAAATTTATGAGAAACAAATTCCTATTTCTTTGTCTCCTCCTTTTGGGAACGTTGACAGCTTGTAAAGACACAAAATGGGTAGACGTTCCAACTGGTACTCCTCCTGAAGGTGCAATCACAGGAAAACCTGGTGAACCGGAAGAACCGGATAATCCTACTGTAAAATCATTCATTAATTGCTCTTATATTCGGGGGGATTTTTTTGAAATAAACCGTATTTCGGCAGCCAGTATGGGGGCTTGTACAGATTTGATTTATTTGGCAGCGCGTCCTTATGCAAATGGTGAGGTAGCTTTTGAATTGCCATTGAATGATGCAACGATGACAAACGTATCTCATGCTGGCACTTTTCAAGGTCGTAATGGAGTGGTTAAATTTGAAGGAACAAGTCTTATGAATGGCGGTGATGGATTACTTCACTCTGCTGATGGAGCCTTTAATAAATTCACCTTTGGTACCTATATATATATAAGTGAATGGGTGGACGGAGCTTTTCTCTTTAAGAAAATGGATGGAAACTCCACGATTATTGCTTTTCAAATGGGTGCGACAGCTAATAGTTTGAAACTGTCTATTGGAAGTTCGGTTGCAACCGTTACCACTCCTGATCTGGCAACAGGCTGGCACTATATTGGGTTGACTTATGAACAGGGAACGGCGAAACTTTATGTGGATACAAACAATACTGCAATAAATTTTGTAGGTGCTCTCCCTAATGAAGTACCTAATACACGTACTGATTTTTTGATTGGAGATAAGTTTAAAGGTTATTTAGATGAAACTTTTGTAAGCAGTCTGGTAGTAGGTACATCAGGTAGAAACCCTATCACCTTTGACAATTGGAATAATTCAAAAATACTTGCTTACTGGAAATACGATGATGCCACGAAACCTGGCAAGGATTCACATTCCTGGCTGGGGCGTTTGAATAATATACGTACCGCTTTACAGGGACAACAGGGAGATAGAAGATTGCGCTTGGGCATTGCTGGTGGAGAATGGAAAAAGATGATGGCTGATGCCACTGCCCGTACAAGATTTGCTTCCGAGGTGAAGAAGATTATCGAACAATATGATTTTGATGGAGTTGATTTTGATTTTGAATGGCCTGCAAATGCCAGTGAATATAATAATTATAGTGCAACTGTAATCCAAATGCGTTCTACATTAGGAAAGTATGTTTACTTCACCGCATCGTTGCATCCGGTTTCTTTTAAAATTTCCCCGGAAGCTATTGATGCTCTGGATTTTATCTCTTATCAATGTTACGGCCCTGCAGTGATGCGTTTTCCTTACGAGCAATTTGTAAAAGATGGAGAAGCAGCTGTGGCATATGGAATCCCTAAGAATAAGCTGGTGATGGGAGTGCCTTTCTATGGTTCTACGGGTAGTCTGATTGCTGCCTATTGTGATTTCGTGAATGATGGTTTGGCTACTACGAATGAAGATACATATACATATAAAGGAAATACATATACTTTCAACAGTATAGAAACGATTCGTAAGAAAGCGAGATATGTCTGTGAAGAAGACTATGCAGGCATTATGAGTTGGGATTTGGCAACAGATATTGACATAACCAATAACAAGTCTTTGTTGAAGGTCATAAAAGAAGAGTTTGAATATTATGCGAATCCGACGGAATAAAAGAGAATCTAAATTAATCAAATACAATATTATGGAAAAAAAGAAGTTCATGCGAGTACAGAAATTTTTGATTCTGTTTCTGATACTCCTGCTATCATTTCCTTTAAGTGCGTTGGCACAGCAACAAATGATAAAAGGACAAGTGGTAGATGATAAAGGTGAAACCATTATCGGTGCCACAGTGATGGTGAAAGGTTCTAAAGATGGGACGTTGACTGATATTGACGGTAACTTTTCCGTGAAAGGGAAAGTAGGTAACACATTGGTTATTTCTTATGTCGGTTTTACTCCCCTTGAAATAAAGGTGACAAAAGCAGAAGGCAATCGATTTACGTTAAAAGAGGATACAAAAGTATTGGATGAAGTGGTAGTAGTAGGTATGGACAAACAGAAGCGAAGCACCATCACGGCGGCTGTGGCTACTGTAGGTTCCGATGCTATTGTCAACCGTCCGGTCACTGACCTCACGAGTGCCCTTCAGGGTAACGTAGCCGGTTTAAACTTCTCTTCTGATGCGGTTGCTAATGGTGTAGGTGGTGAGACCGGTGCCGAAATTAAATTCAATATTCGTGGTATCGGTTCTATCAATGGAGGCGAACCTTATGTATTGGTAGACGGAGTGGAGCAAAGTTTGCAGAACGTGAATCCTGCCGACATCGAAACCATTAGTGTATTGAAAGATGCTTCTGCTGCTGCCGTTTATGGTGCACGTGCCGCCTATGGTGTGGTTATCGTCACTACCAAAAGTGGTAAAAAGGAAAAAACACGTATATCTTACAGTGGTACTGTAGGATTCAGTTCTCCTATTAATATGCCCCAAATGATGAATTCCATTGAATTTGCCAATTATCTGAACGAACGAGATGATAACGATGGAGTAAAACACTCGATTCCTGATGCGCTCATCGAAAAGATGCAGGGCTTTATGGAGAATCCTTATTCGGAAAAGTTCCCGGGCATAGGACCTAATGCGGACGGTACCGGTTGGGCAGGTTCTAAAGATGCTGTGTATGCCAATACCGACTGGTATGATTACTACTTTAAAAAAGCTTCCATTCGTCATTCTCATAATCTGAGCGTAACGGGAGGTTCTGATAAATTTAATTATTACGTAGGTTTGGGATATATTTACCAAGAAGGATTACTGGATCAAGTAGACGATAACTTGAGTAAGTACAATGTAAACTCGAAGTTTCAGATCCAAGCCAATAAATGGTTGAAGTTTAATTTCAATAATAACCTTTCACTGAATATACTGAAGCGTCCGATGGCTAACCAGACCATTTTTTATGGAACTATCGGAAGCAGCTTTCCGAATTCTCCTACCCATCTTCCTGTAAAGTCGGAATATAATGACAATTCCGAATACCGTTATCTGAAACAATCGCATTATGTGCAGAACAGAATTTCTGATGCGATGTCGTTTGCCGCTACGATTACTCCGCTGGAAGGGTGGGATATTGTAGGTGAAATGAAAGTACGCTTCGATGTGGAAAACAATGACTTCAAACGCGGATATCCTACTGCCGAAAAACCTGACGGAACGTTGGATATAAGTAAGGGAACCAAACAGGGGTATCAATATCCGGGCATGAACTGGAAAAACTCTAATTGGGGCTCTTATACACGCGGTAATACATTCAACTACTACCTGTCTCCAAACGTATCGTCATCCTACACACATGCTTGGGGCGACCACTTCTTTAAGGCGATGGCGGGTTTCCAGATGGAACTGCAAGAAAATTCGAATGGTTATACTTATAAAGACGGATTGCTGACTAGTGATATATTCTCTTTTGTGAATGCTAACGGGCAAGTATTGGCAGGTGAAGACCGGACGCATTGGGCTACAATGGGTATGTACGCTAAACTGAATTGGAATTACAAGGAGATTTATTTTCTGGAATTCAGTGGACGTTATGACGGTTCTTCCCGTTTTGCTCCGGGAAATCGCTGGGGATTGTTCCCCTCTTTTTCAGCCGGTTATGACATTTCTCGTACCGACTATTTCAAAGCGCTGAATCTGCCGGTTTCTCAATTGAAAGTACGTGTTTCTTACGGTCGCTTGGGTAATCAGAACGGAGCGGGACTCTACGATTACCTCGGGATTCAGAGTTTGACCTCCGATTCACCTAATGCTTGGCTGTTACCCGGTGTGCAAGCTACTCCTCAAAAAGGAACTTTAGCCACTACGCCTAAGATGATCAGTTCGTATATTACGTGGGAGAAGGTAGACAATGCCAACTTAGGTCTCGACTTGATGTTGTTGGATAACAGATTGTCTATTACTGCTGATATCTATCAGCGTACCACACGCGACATGATTGGTCCTGCTGAAGCTATTCCGAATCTCGGAGGTATTAGTACGGCTGACCGTGCGAAAGTCAATAATGCTACTTTGCGAAATCGTGGTTGGGAATTGTCTGTAAACTGGCAGGACCAGCTAAAATGTGGTTTTAGCTATGGCATAGGATTCAATGTATTCAATTACAAAGCTGTTGTTACCAAATACAACAATCCGGAGGGATTGATATACAACAATCATACCGGTTTGGCAACTAATAAAGGATATTATGAAGGAATGGACATAGGTGAGATTTGGGGATATGAAGCGAATGATCTTTTTCTGTCCAATCGCGAAGTGGACGCATACCTCAGACAAGTAGATCTTAGTTTCTTTAAGTCTGGCGACAAATGGCAACGAGGCGACTTGAAATACATTGATTCCGACGGTGACGGTAAAGTGGACCCGGGTAAGGGTACATTGGCCGACCATGGTGATTTGAAAATTATCGGTAATGCTACTCCCAAATACAGTTTCGGTATCAATCTAAACGTAGGATATAAGGGATTTGAAATATCCACTTTACTGCAAGGAGTTGCCAAGAGAGATTTCCCGATGGCCGCCAGTACTTACCTATTCGGTGGTAAAGAATGGTTCAAGGAGCATCTCGATTATTTCAGTCCCGAGAATCCCAATGGATATCTACCTCGACTGACGACCGATGCCCAGACAACGAATGCCAATACGGGATATAATACTACCCGCTATATGCTGAATGCGGCATATATGCGTATGAAAAACTTGACAGTATCCTATACTTTTAAGCCTCAATTGTTGAAGAATATTGGACTAAGTAACCTGAAAGTATACTTTACATGCGATAACCTGTTTACCATCAGTAAACTGCCGAATCAGTTTGATCCGGAAACCCTTAATCAGGTGAACGCGTGGGCAGGCGGAAGTAATGCGGCTGCTCCGGGACTTACCTCGGCTCAAAATCAGAATGGTAACGGAAAGGTGTATCCGATGAACCGTAATTTCGTGTTTGGACTTGATTTTACATTTTAATTAAAGAGGAACGCTATCATGAAAAATAAAATAATTATCCTGACTGTTTTTGCAGGCTTACTGTTGTCGGCGTGTTCCGATTATTTGGACCGTAAACCCTATACGCAGCCTAACAATGAAGATTTCTTGAAAACCAGAGAGAATGTAGAAAGCTATATAAATAATTTGTATACTTCTCTACCGGCTCCGGCTCAATATGGTATTGGTGTCAGAGGAGAAGAGGTGAACAGTGACAATATCCTTTCGGAAAAGTATGATATGCGCCTGAATGGAGAGAATAATCAATTCAGTGGCTCTGACGATTGGAATAAAGGCTATAAAAACTTGCGTATGGTGAATTACTTTTTCCATTATTACGCAGTTTCCGAGGTGGACGAAACAGACGAAGTGCTTTCATTGAGAGGGGAAGCGTATTTCTTCCGTGCTTATTGGCACTTCTATCTGCTCACACGTTTTGGTAATATTCCCATTATGGATGATTTCTGGGACGGTAATGCTACATTGGGTGGTTTACAAATTCCTGCGACAAAACGTGCGGATGCCGCCCGTTTTATCCTGAACGATTTGAAAGCGGCTATTGGGTTGATACCGGAGGCTCGTGCTAATTTGCATTCCCGCAGTAAATACAGTGGATTGCGTGTCAACAGAGAAACGGCCATGATTCTGGCTATGCGAGTTGCTTTGTACGAAGGTTCGTGGGAGAAGTATCACAAGGGAACTGATTTTGCAACGGAAGATAACTCTGAAGAGTTTTTTAAGGAAGTGATGAATTGGGGAGATCAGTATTTGTTCCCGGCCGGACTGACTTTGCATATGACAGCAACCAATCCGAAAGCTACCAATATAGATGATGCTTTTTCGGAGCTATTCAATTCAAACGATCTTGCCAACATTAGCGAAGTGACTTTTTGGAAAAAATATTCAATAGCTGATGGCGTGTTCAATACCGTTACTCAACAGCTTAGCGGTGGAGTAACAGATAATGTGAAGCCTTCGGGACTATCCAAGTCTTTGGTGGATAACTTTCTGAATGTGGATGGTACGCCGGTTGATCCGACCGATGAAAAGTATAAGGACTTTAATGAGGTATTTAAAGATCGTGACGGAAGACTTTTGGCTATGGTGATGCATACTGGTTGTAAGTTCAAATCTAATAGCTTGATGAATGTGAGAGTGTATGACGAGACAGGGACCGAAGCAGAACAAAAGGAAAAGAATAAAGATATTTCATCTCCGCGCTTGAATGGGGATGGAATTTACAAGAACGTGACCGGATTCCATACTCGCCTTGGTATTGATACGACCTATGTAACCGGCAATTGTGAAACGGCTCATGTCATGTTCCGCTATGCCGAAGGATTGCTTTGTTATGCTGAAGCTGCTGCCGAATTAGGGCAGTATAACGATAACGTGGCAGAGAAAACATTAAAGCCATTGCGTCAAAGAGCCGGTGTGGTCTATGTTACTCCGGTGGCTGATCCTCACTTCCCTTTCCAAGGCCTGCCACCGGCAGTGCAGGAGGTACGTCGGGAAAGACGTTCAGAGCTATCTCTGCAAGGTTTTCGTTTGGATGATCTGATGCGTTGGAGGGTAGCCGGAACGTTGAAAGGTGTGGAAGGACGCGGACGTGGCGCTTATCTGGGCAAAGACGGTGTGCTTTATCTGAGCTTTTCGCCTTCATTGCGGAAAGAAGGACTGAATCATGTACTGACAGATAATGAAGGATGGATGGATCCGTTGAGAGAGTACTTGCCTGAAGGCTACAAGTTTAATGAAGATCGTGATTACTTGTTACCCATACCACCGGATGAAATCCAGATGGACCATGAGCTGAATCAGAATCCGGGATGGCCGACTAAGTAAGGGAACTGAATAAAATTCATTTATGATAATTAGATAGATAAAGATATGAAGAACATATTATATAAAATATTTCCGATTTGCTTGTTGACCATGGGGTTGACCGGGTGTGAGGAAGAAACGAAATACCGCCCTCTGCCGGAAATCGTGCCATTAACGATGAGCATCAATGACAACGCATTTGCGATGGGCGAACACTTGAAAGTGAATATTAATGTGGAACCGGATGCTGATGGCAAGGAGGTTGTAGCAAATGAAGATTTTGATATTTACTTTACGGCGAAAGCCGGAGCGGAAGATGCTTCGAATGTATTCGAACAGTTCAATGGAATCGTTACTTTTCCGAAGGGAGAGAAACAGATTCAGGTGGATTTCCCGGTAAAGGCATCCGGACTGACGGGTAGTACTGCTATAAACTTTACGGCTTTTGCCCGTGGTTATAAAATGGAAGGCTCCAGTCAGGTTATCAAGGTTTCCGATTATTATCGGATAATGGCATCATTGGAGAACAATGCGGAGAATGTAGTAATGGAAGGTGGTAAGTTTATATTAGTTGCAAAGATTGAAAAACCAAGTTCCGTACCTCTTAATATGAAAATTACTCCGAAAGAAGGGGAAGGAGATAGGTATGAAAATTTACCGCCTACATTAACAATTCCTGCAGGAAGAACTTCAGCAAAAAGTGATGCTGTGACTATTAAACAGGATTTTGAAATGACAGGGGATTTGCAACTGGTATTGAATCTGGAGAGTGATTCGCCTGCGAATCCGATGATAAATTCTACTCTGACTATAACTATGACTGATTTGGAATCTATGGGAGATCCTAATCTGTTTGATATAACGAAGGTGTATGAATTCCCGGATAGGCCGTTTATGTCTGATAAAAATAAAACTGCAATTGAAAGTTGGTTTACGGGAGATAAAATAGCTATGAATAAGAATAGCGCTCATCCCACTTCGGCTTTGAAAGATAAAGATTGGGTATTATGCAATGCGATAGAGTTCCATTATATTAATAGTAGTTTTAGTGGCGGAAATAATACCCCTAATGCTTTCGGACATCGTATTTCTTGGGCCTTTTCTGATATTAATGATGCACCGTCACAGAAAATACAAGCTGTGAATAATGCAAAATGTACAAATATAACCAATGAAGGTATTTTAAATATGTGGGTGGATAAAAATGTTCAGGGGACTGGTGCCATGACAGCTACCAAAGAGTACGGTGTCGCTGCATTGCAATGTTCTAAATTTGGTGGTATTTTTGCTCCACAACATACTCGGTTCTTCCCTGGTATGAGAATAGAAGTGAAGGCGCGTTTGAGAGGAATACGGACTGGGTTTGTTCCGACAATCGGACTTAAAAATCAGAAAAATTCCCTTCCGAACACGAAAGATGAGATCGATATTCTCAAGAACACTCAAGGTTCTGTAATTACTCAGGCTGTAACTGTTGATAATGAGATAGGTTCAAAGAGTGTAGCAATACCTCAAGCGAATGAATGGAATATATATTGGGTGGAACTTGTGGATGAAAATATAATCAATTTAGGTATTAATGGAGCAACCAATCTGACCGTTAATCGTACACAATCTCCTGACAGGTGGCCATTCGACAAGGCTGGGACTCCTGCTACTGCTAATCCTGATCCTGCTACTGCTGCCGGTGGCAGTGCCGGTCTCTACTTCTTTATGAGATTGGCTGAAAGCTCGGAACGGGCTGCTGGTAAAGCGCCTGAAGGTTGGGATAATGTACTGAAAAGTATTGCCAATTGTGAAACGGATGATAATACGCCTCGAATGGAAATTGATTGGATTCGTATCTATACAAATAAGAATTATGTACAGACTGACGCTGAAAAAGTCTGGGCTAATCAGTTATTTTATTAATGCTATCTCTTTCAATTAGCTTTCAATAGTGTGAAATGAATTTTATGCCGGAAGCTATCGTTAGAAGGCGATATACTTCCGGCTATTTATTAGCCAATCACACGGAAATGGAGATTATTGGAAATTATATGGTAATTTGTGGAAGTCCAAATAGATGGCTGTCCTCTATCTTTGCTGCCACAATCTTATACAAATTAGTATTTATGGAAAAACTGCAATCAAACTTATTCTTTCCTTTAGCAGGAATAGCTGCCGTAGCTTCCCTTGCTTCCTGCTCAAACAAGCGAAGGCCTGCGGAGCAACTCCCTTTGAATATCGTCTACATTATGACAGACGACCACACAGCTCAAATGATGAGCTGTTACGACACACGCTACATGGAAACCCCCAATCTCGACCGCATTGCTGCTGACGGTGTACGTTTTACTCAAAGCTTTGTAGCCAATTCTTTAAGCGGCCCCAGCCGTGCCTGCATGATAACGGGCAAACATAGTTGTGCCAATAAATTCTATGATAATACCACTTGCGTATTCGACAGTTCGCAACAAACTTTTCCGAAACTGTTGCAGAAAATCGGTTATCAGACAGCATTGGTGGGTAAATGGCATCTTGAAAGCTTGCCTTCCGGCTTTGATTACTGGCAGATTGTTCCCGGACAAGGAGACTACTACAACCCGGATTTCATCACACAAAACAATGACACTATTCAAAAACATGGATACATCACGAATCTTATTACCGATGACGCCATTGACTGGATAGAAAACAAACGCAATCCGGAAAAACCTTTCTGCCTTTTGATTCACCACAAGGCAATTCACCGTAATTGGTTGGCGGATACTTGCAATCTGGCTTTGTACGAAGATAAAACCTTTCCGCTACCGGATAATTTCTTTGACGATTATGAAGGACGTCCCGCCGCTGCCGCGCAAGAGATGAGCATTGTGAAGGACATGGACATGATTTATGACCTCAAAATGCTTCGTCCTGATAAAAACACCCGTCTGAAATCCTTATATGAGAAGTATATCGGACGTATGGACGAAGGTCAACGTGCTGCATGGGACAAATTCTACACACCGGTTATAGATGATTTCTACAGGCAGAACCTGCAAGGCAAGGAACTTGCCAATTGGAAATTCCAGCGTTACATGCGTGACTATATGAAGACCGTAAAATCACTGGACGACAATGTTGGTCGTGTACTCGACTATCTGAAAGAGAAAGGCTTGCTGGATAACACACTTGTCGTCTATACTTCCGACCAAGGATTCTACATGGGCGAACACGGTTGGTTTGATAAACGCTTCATGTACGAAGAATCCATGCGTACACCGCTTATCATGCGTCTGCCGAAAGGATTCGACCGCAGGGGTGATATCACAGAAATGGTACAGAATATAGACTATGCACCCACCTTCCTCGAACTGGCAGGAGCAGAGATTCCTTCTGATATCCAAGGTGTATCCCTCGTTCCTTTACTGAAAGACGAACATCCGAAAGACTGGCGGAAAGCTCTCTACTATCATTTCTACGAATATCCTGCCGAACACATGGTGAAACGTCATTACGGGGTACGTACAGACCGCTATAAATTGATTCATTTCTATAATGATATCAACTGGTGGGAACTCTACGACTTGCAGGCAGACCCGTCGGAAATGCACAACCTCTACGGGCAACCTGAATACGAACCGGTAGTGAAAGAACTGAAAGAAGAAATGCTGAAACTTCAGGAGCAATACAATGACCCTGTCCGCTTCTCACCGGAAAGAGACAAGGAATAACACCAACGTATATACACCATGAAAAGATACATCTTAATCATTCTCATACTGCTTTCGCCACTGACAGTGTTCTTGCAGGCTGATAACTTAACATCCCCTTTAATTTCAATAGTACCACGCCCGACACAGATTGTGCCGGGTAGTGGTAATTTCACCTTTTCTGCAAAAACGGCATTTGCGGTAGAAAATCAGGAACAAGCTGTGATTGCCCGCAATTTTATCGACTTGTTTACCCGTGCTGCCGGAATAACTCCGGCTTTGAATGTCGGCAGCAAAGAAGGACAAGTCCGTTTTGTGACGGATTCTTCTTTTAACCCCGAAGCATATCTGTTGGAGATTACACCGCAACAGATACTCATTAAAGCTTCGGATACAAAGGGTTTCTTCTATGCCTTGCAATCTATCCGCCAACTCCTGCCTGCTGCCATAGAATCAGAGCAACCGGTACAGAATATCGCTTGGAACGTTCCCGCAATGACAGTTCGGGATGAGCCCCGTTTTGGTTTCAGAGGATTACTTTTGGATCCGGTACGTTGCTTTATTCCCAAAGAGAACGTACTGCGAATCATCGACTGTATGGCGATGCTGAAAATAAACAAACTTCATTTTCATCTGACGGACGATAACGGCTGGCGGATTGAAATAAAGAAATATCCTCGTTTGACGGAAGTAGGAGCGTGGAGAGTAGACCGTACAGATGTACCTTTTCACTCACGCCGTAACCCGGAGCGTGGAGAGCTTACTCCAATAGGTGGTTTCTATACACAGGAGGAGATTCGGGAAATTGTAGCTTATGCTGCCGACAGACAAATAGAAGTCATTCCGGAAATAGATGTACCGGCACACAGTAACGCTGCTTTGGCTGCTTATCCCCAGTTTGCTTGTCCGGTTGTGAAAGACTTTATTGGTGTACTTCCCGGCTTGGGAGGACGAAATTCCGAGATTATCTACTGTGCGGGAAATGATAGCGTATTTACATTCTTGCAGGATGTCTTTGACGAAATTCTGGCACTTTTCCCTTCCCGCTATATTCATGTCGGAGGAGATGAAGCGCGAAAGACGAACTGGGAAAAATGTCCGCTTTGTCAGAAACGGATGAGAAAGCAGCATTTAGCTAATGAGGAAGACTTACAAGGTTATTTCATGAAGCGTATCAGTGATTATCTGCGTAAGAAAGGACGCGAGGTGATTGGCTGGGATGAATTGACAAACAGTTCTTTTCTTCCCGAAGAATCCATTATTCTCGGTTGGCAGGGAATGGGAACGGCTGCCCTGAAAGCTGTCCCTCGTCTGGCTGCCTTGGCAGAAGTGGCTTGGACAGCTGCAGGAACGAAGGACTGGACTGGATTTTTGAAACGAATGGATGTATACAATTCGCATATTGCAGAAAAAGGAATTGTTTATGCCCGCTCAATGTATAACATACAACAGACGGTGACACCAGTGGACGGACATCTGGAAGTGAGTTTGGAATGTATCCGTCCGGATGTGGAAATTTATTATACACTGAATGGGAGTAATCCGGCAATGTCTTCTCATCGTTACGACGGACCTATCTGTGTGACGAAAACGCAAATGGTGAAAGCCGCTACCTTTATGAACGGCAAGCAAATGGGAGAAACCTTAGAGTTGCCACTCACATGGAACAAAGCTACGGCAAAACCTTTGCTTGACAATAAGAAGAACGAAATGTTATTAGTCAATGGATTGCGGGGAAGCTTGAAATATACTGATTTTGAATGGTGTAACTGGAGCCGGAATGATTCTATCTCTTTCACAATAGATTTGCAGAGTCAGGAAAAACTGAATAAATTAACCATTGGTTGCATTACGAATTATGGAATGGGAGCGCACAAACCGAAAATGATTCGCGTAGAAGTTTCTGATGATAATCGTACCTACCATGCCATAGGAGAATTGAACTTTTCTCCGGAAGAAATCTATCAGGAAGGAACTTTCAGAAATGACTATTCGATAGACATGGGCGGAGTATCTGCTCGTTATGTCCGGGTGACGGCAGAAGGTGCGGGGATATGTCCCGACGAGCATGTCCGCCCCGGTCAGGAAGCGAGAGTCTATTTTGATGAAGTGATTATAGAATAGTAATCAAGTAGTTAAAAATAGCAATTAGGTGCTTTGTAAAACAATCTTGTATAAACTAATTATGATGACATGCTTATGAACATTAGCTTTAAGAAACGAACTTCTTTAATCTTATCAGCAGTACTGGCTGCCACTACTTTCACGTTAGCGCAGCAACAACCGTTACCCGAATGGCAGAGCCAGTATGCGGTGGGACTGAACAAACTCGCTCCTCACACATACGTATGGCCTTATGCCAACGCTTCCGACATTGAAAAGCCGGGAGGGTATGAACAGTCTCCTTTTTATATGAGCCTGAACGGAAAATGGAAATTCCATTGGGTAAAGAATCCCGATAAACGTCCGAAGGACTTTTACCAACCTTCTTATTACACAGGAGGATGGGCGGACATCAATGTGCCTGGCAACTGGGAACGTCAGGGTTATGGCACAGCTATCTATGTCAACGAAACGTATGAATTTGACGATAAAATGTTCAACTTCAAGAAGAATCCGCCGTTGGTACCGCATGCAGAAAATGAAGTCGGCTCATACCGCCGTACCTTCAAAGTGCCTGCCGACTGGAAAGGACGCCGGGTAGTACTTTGTTGTGAAGGGGTCATCTCTTTCTATTATGTATGGGTGAATGGAAAATTGCTTGGATACAATCAGGGATCAAAGACAGCTGCCGAATGGGATATTACTGACGTCCTCAATGAAGGCGAAAATGTGGTTGCTTTGGAAGTGTACCGATGGAGTGCGGGTGCTTACTTGGGATGTCAGGATATGTGGCGTTTGAGTGGTATCGAACGCGATGTGTATCTTTACAGCACTCCCAAACAGTACATTGCCGACTACAAACTGAATGCATCTTTGGACAAAGAGAAATACAAAGATGGAATTTTCGGACTTGAAGTGACCGTAGAGGGACCTTCTATTACACCTGGAGCCACTTCTATTGCTTACACCCTGAAAGACGCCGAAGGCAAAGCTGTCCTGCAGGATGCCATCCGGATAAAATCCCGTGGATTGAGCAATCTTATCACGTTTGATGAAAAGAATCTACCTGATGTAAAGGCTTGGAGCGCAGAGCATCCTTATCTTTACACATTGATACTCGAACTGAAAGATGAACAAGGCAAGGTCACCGAACTGACGGGTTGCGAAGTCGGCTTTCGTACCTCGGAAATCAAAGACGGACGTTTTTGCATCAACGGTGTTCCGGTATTGGTGAAAGGAACTAACCGTCACGAACACTCCCAGCTGGGACGTACCGTGAGCAAGGAACTGATGGAACTGGACATCAAACTGATGAAACAGCACAATATCAACATGGTGCGTAACTCGCATTATCCGACTCACCCTTACTGGTATCAGCTTTGCGACCGCTACGGATTATACATGATTGATGAGGCAAATATCGAATCCCACGGCATGGGATATGGGGCTGCTTCTCTTGCCAAAGACACTACCTGGCTGACCGCACACATGGACCGCACCCACCGGATGTACGAACGTTCCAAGAATCATCCCGCTATCGTCATCTGGTCGTTGGGAAATGAAGCCGGCAACGGAATCAACTTCGAGCGTACCTACGACTGGCTGAAATCGGTAGAAAACACTCGCCCCGTGCAATACGAACGTGCCGAATTGAACTATAATACGGATATTTACTGCCGTATGTACCGCAGTGTGGACGACATCAAAGCATATCTTGCGAAGAAAGACATCTACCGTCCTTTTATTCTTTGTGAATACCTGCACGCGATGGGCAACAGTTGCGGCGGACTGAAAGAATACTGGGATGTATTTGAAAACAATCCGATGGCACAAGGTGGCTGCGTTTGGGACTGGGTGGACCAGTCATTCTGCGAAATAGATAAAAACGGTAAATGGTATTGGACGTATGGCGGTGATTACGGACCGGAAGGAATTCCAAGTTTCGGTAACTTCTGCTGTAACGGTTTGGTAGGCGCCAATCGTGAACCGCATCCGCATTTGCTTGAGGTAAAGAAAGTATATCAGAATATAAAAGCGACTTTGGCGGATCAGAAGAATCTGACTATTCGTGTCAAGAACTGGTATGACTTCTCTAATCTGAATGAGTATGTACTGAACTGGAATGTGACGGCAGACAATGGCAAGATTTTGGCAGAAGGTACGAAAACGATTGATTGTGCACCGCACGCTACCGTAGATGTAGCTTTAGGCGCTGTCAAACTTCCGAATACAATTCGTGAGGCTTATCTGAATATCAGCTGGACGCGTCGTGAAGCATCTTCAATGATCGATAAGGACTGGGAAGTGGCATACGATCAGTTCGTGCTTGCCGGTAATAAGAATTACACAGGCTACCGTCCGCAAAAAGCAGGTGAAACGACTTTCACCGTTGACAAGCAAACAGGGGCGCTGACTTCATTGAATCTGGACGGCAAAGAATTATTAGCCACTCCACTGACATTGAGCCTTTTCCGCCCGGCAACGGATAATGACAACCGGGATAAGAACGGTGCACGTCTGTGGCGTAATGCAGGATTGGATAATCTGACCCAAAAGGTCGTTTCACTGAAAGAGGGCAAGACTTCGACCACTGCCCGGGTGGAAATTCTAAATGCGAAAGCGCAAAAGATAGGAACTGCCGACTTTGTTTATTCATTGGATAAAAACGGTGCGCTGAAAGTTCTTACTACTTTCCAGCCCGACACGACCATCGTGAAATCAATGGCACGTCTGGGACTGACATTCCGTGTGGCGAACACCTACGATCAGGTTTCTTACCTCGGACGTGGAGGGAATGAAACATACATTGACCGCAATCAGTCCGGCAAAATCGGTGTATATCAGACCACACCGGAACGGATGTTTCATTATTATGTTGCTCCGCAATCTACGGGCAACCGCACCGATGTACGTTGGGCGAAGTTGGCAAATACTTCCGGCGAAGGCCTCTTTGTAGAATCAAATCGTGCTTTCCAGTTTAGTATGATTCCTTTCTCGGATGTATTATTAGAGAAGGCCCGCCATATCAATGAACTGGAACGTGATGGATTGCTGACAGTGCATCTGGATGCCGAACAGGCAGGCGTGGGAACGGCTACTTGTGGTCCCGGAGTGTTACCGCAATACTTGGTTCCATTAAAGAAACAGAGTTTTGAATTTACCCTTTATCCGGTGAAATAGATACTAAATCAATAGGTTATTTAGATTATATATAAAGGTGGGGGTTACACTGATTGAATGGGATATCGTAAGAAAGTATTCCATGAGAATCGTGAAATCCGTACCTTTATTTTATTTTTGTAAAACTGCAATAATTTATAGGCTATGAATAAACTACTAATCTCTCTCTTATTGTCTTCTACCCTCATCGGTGGAGTGCAGGCACAGAAAAAAGAAAACTACTACGTGAAGCATGTTGAATTTCCTCAAGATGCAACGCTCGAACAGAAAGTCGATATGGCAGCGCGGTTGGTACCCACTCCGCAACAATATGCCTGGCAACAAATGGAACTGACCGCTTTTCTTCATTTCGGTATCAACACTTTTACCGGACGTGAATGGGGAGACGGAAAAGAAGATCCCGCACTCTTTAATCCTTCAGAACTCGATGCTGGACAATGGGTGAAGAGTTTGAAAAATGCAGGTTTCAAAATGGTTATTCTGACCGCAAAACATCACGACGGTTTCTGCCTGTGGCCTACAGCTACAACGAAACATTCCGTAGCCTCTTCTCCTTGGAAGAACGGACAGGGGGATGTCGTAAAAGAACTTCGGAAAGCCTGCGATAAATATGATATGAAGTTCGGCGTCTATCTTTCTCCGTGGGATCGCAATGCGGAATGTTATGGAGACTCTCCCCGTTACAATGAATTCTTTATCCGCCAATTGACGGAACTGCTTACCAATTACGGTGAAGTGCACGAAGTATGGTTCGACGGGGCGAATGGGGAAGGCCCGAACGGAAAAAAACAAGTGTATGACTGGGACGCTTTCTATAAAACCATCCAACGCCTTCAACCGAAAGCAGTAATGGCGATTATGGGAGACGATGTCCGTTGGGTAGGAAATGAAAAAGGGATAGGCCGTGAAACGGAATGGACTGCAACTGTGCTTACTCCTGGTATATACACCCGTTCGCAAGAGAATAATAAACGTTTGGGTGTTTTCGGTAAAGCAGAGGATTTGGGAAGTCGTAAGATCTTGGAGAAAGCTACGGAATTATTCTGGTATCCTTCTGAAGTGGATGTATCTATCCGTCCGGGATGGTTCTATCATGCGGAGGAAGATGGTAAAGTGAAGTCTTTGAAACATTTATCGGATATTTATTTCCAGTCGGTAGGATATAATTCAGTGCTTCTATTGAATATTCCGCCTGACCGGAGAGGGCTGATTCATGAAGCTGATATCAAGCGGTTAAAAGAGTTTGCCGACTATCGGCAGCAAACGTTTGCTGACAACCGTGTGAAAAACGGAAGGAAATGCTGGTGCGCTACTTCGGGTAGTGAGATTGTTTATACCTTGAAGGCCAAATCGGAAATCAATTTGGTTATGTTGCAGGAAGATATAACGAAAGGGCAGCGGGTAGAGGCTTTCACTGTGGAAGCCTTGACTGATAAGGGCTGGAAAGAAGTTGGAAAAGGTACGACAATAGGATATAAACGTATGTTGCGTTTTCCCACGGTTAACGCCAGTAAGCTCCGGGTGAAAATAGGCGAATGTCGGTTGACTGCTTGCGTTAGTCAGGTTGCCGCTTACTATGCAGAACCTTTGCAGGAAGAAACAAAGAAAGAAGACTGGAATAACTTGCCGCGCTCCGGATGGAAACAAATGGCTATCTCTCCGTTGACTATTGATTTAGGTAAGACAGTGACGTTGGGTAGCTTCACGTATGCTCCTGCAAAGGCAGAGGCAAAACCGACGATGGCATTCCGTTACAAATTCTTTGTGAGTGAGGATGGTAGGACGTGGAAAGAAGTTCCGACTAATGGAGAGTTTAGTAATATTATGCACAATCCGTTGCCGCAGACGGTCACTCTCGGACAGAAAATACAGGCACGTTTTATTAAACTGGAAGCTACTACGCCAACTGCAACCACCGCAAAAATAGAAATGAATGAAATAGGAGTGATGGTAACTCCCTGATGGAGTCCTCATTGAAAGATATGCTTAGAGAGTAGCAGTGGAGACTGGCGTCTTGATTCTTGATGAATCAGATACCGGTCTCTTTTTTTCTAAACCAAATGAATATTTTACTGTTATTTATTAAAAAAGACAGAAGTTATGTTAGTAGTAGATTTAGGAAAATGGATGAATAAAACCCTTATTGACTGGGGAATAGATCCGGCAGTTGCCGATCGTTTTGATGAGACTATTATGGCTTTACTGATGATAGTGATTGCTATCGTGCTGAATTACCTCTGCCAGGCGATTCTTATCGGAGGTATGAAACAGTATACGAGGCGGAGACCTCATCAATGGAACACGTTGTTAATGAAACGCAAGGTATTTCATCATTTGATTCATACCATCCCGGCTTTTCTGGTTTATTCGTTGTTGCCAATGGCTTTTATCCGTGGAAAAGAATTGTTACTGATTTCCCAGAAAGCGTGCGTCATTTATATTATTTTCTCTTTACTATTGGCTATCAATGGAATTCTGTTGATGATAATGGATATCTATGACGGAAGAGAGTCGATGAAAGACCGCCCGATGAAAGGATTTATCCAAGTGTTGCAGGTGCTTCTTTTCTTTGTAGGCGGGATTGTAATCATCGCTATTATCGTGAATAAGTCTCCGGCCACTTTGTTTGCGGGCTTGGGCGCTTCGGCGGCTATTTTGATGTTAGTGTTCAAAGACTCCATACTAGGTTTTGTGGCAGGTATCCAGCTTTCTGCCAACGATATGGTTCGTCCGGGGGACTGGGTGACGCTTCCCTCCGGTGACGCAAACGGTATTGTACAGGAGATAACGCTGAATACAGTCAAGATTCAGAATTTTGATAATACCATTTCCACCATTCCTCCTTATACATTAGTGAGCAGTCCTTTTCAGAATTGGCGGGGAATGACACAGTCGGGAGGACGACGGGTGATGAAGAGTATAACATTGGACTTGACTACACTTCAATTCTGTACGCCGGAAATGCTGGACCGTTATCGGAAGGAGATTCCATTAATGGCGGATTATCATCCGGAAGAAGGAGTGGTTCCTACCAATTCTCAAGTGTATAGGGTATATATTGAACGCTATTTGTGTAGCCTGCCCGTAGTCAATCAGGAGTTGGATTTGATTATCAGTCAGAAAGAAGCTACGATGTACGGAGTACCTATTCAGGTTTATTTCTTCTCCCGCAATAAGGTATGGAAAGAATACGAGCGTATTCAGTCGGATATCTTCGATCATTTGTTGGCAATGGTACCGAAGTTCGATTTGAAAGTTTATCAGTATTCGGACTAATTAATGGAGCTACGATGAGGCGTTATATTTCTCAACGATACTTATCCCTATGAGAAAAAATACTCATGCTAATGAGAATATATTCCCGTTACTATGAGAATCTTTTCTCATTATGGTGAGAATACTCCCTTGTCAGAGCATACTGTAACGACGTTTGTACTTCCCTGATAATGGTTGACTTTCTTTCTTTGTAATAACCGGATATTATTAGCTGCTACCGTTTCTTATAATTAATGTAGAATCAGTTCAAAGTCTGTATAGATGGGAAGATGGTCGCTGACACCGCCTTGATACTTCATACCCTTATAAGTGCGGAAAGGTTCTTTATCACCATATTTTTCGTCATCTTTCAGTAAAAAGGGGAGAAGGCACACATTTACTTTTTCTTCGCTGGTGAAAAAGTGATTTGATTGATTTAATAGAGTGCCGGATACAATCAAGTGGTCGAGTAATCCCCATTCACCACGATATTTGTAAGAACCGAAGTCTTTTGACTTTGCTTTCCGAGCGAGTAGGTGATATAGTTTAAGTGAGCAGGGGGCAACTGTTGAGAAGTTGGCGGAGCTGGTTGTTGAGGCTAGGTCATTGGGCATAACAGGAGGCGCTTCGGCTTCCAGTATTTTCTGAATAGATTGATTGGTTGGGTAATCGTTGAAATCCCCCATAATAATGACTTGCGGAAAAGAACGAATGTTCATAATGCTATCAACTTCCATACGTAGAATGTGAGCTGCATATAAGCGATAGGGTTCCGATTCTTTGGCTCCACCCGAACGGCTGGGGAGGTGGCAGACAAATACGTCGAGCGTATCTCCCGTCAGTAGAAGTCCGTTGACGTGTAGCAAATCTCTTGTCGGGCGGTATTGCTTCAACGGAGGGATGGAAATGGAACGGGAAGATAATAGTTTGAATAAATCCCGTTGATAAAGCAAGGCTACGTCAATTCCTCTTAAATCAGGGGAGTTGGTCATTACATAACGATAGCTAAGCTCTTTTAAAGGAGAACGGCGGGTCAGGTCACGAAGCACTGTATCATTTTCTACTTCACATAATCCGACTAATGCAGGAGGACTCCATTCTCCAATAGCAGTAATTACACGGGCAACGTCAACCAGCTTTTTTTTATATCTGCTATAATTCCAATGACGCATTGCGTCGGGAAGAAATTCGTGATCGTTCTTTAAACTATCATGACGAGTGTCGAACAGGTTTTCTATGTTCCAACTTACAACGCGGAAAGGGATTCTTTCTTGTTGAGAGGGGACTTGTGTGTCGTGACAACCTTGTCCTTCGTGAGAATCTTGTGCGATAACATAAGAAGGAGCAAAGAAACTTACGGCTATTAAATTCATTGCAAAAAAGAGCATGGCAACAGTTACTCTCTTTTCACTGTTACCATACTCTTCTTTATGTTGACTTATCTGTCTGTTACTTCTTGGCAGGAACATGTGCCAAGATATCCAATAGATGTTTCCAGAATTTCTCAACGGTAGGAATAAGCATCCGTTCGTCAGGCGAGTGAACACCTGTCAGTGTCGGTCCGAAAGAAATCATATCCAGCGTTGGATATTTATCAAGGAACAGGCCACATTCCAATCCTGCATGGATGGCTTTAACTTTCGCGTCTACACCAAACAGACGCTTGTAAGATTCAACAGCCACTTCGAGGATAGCCGAGTGGGGATTCGGTTTCCATCCCGGATAACCCTCGCCAAACGTAACATTGGCTCCCGCCAGTTGGAATACGGCACGAACCGTGTTCGCCATATCGTTGCGTGCGGATAGTATCGAGCTCCGCTGACTAGTTTCAATGCGGATGACATGATTCGGCTTCATCTTGACAGATGCCAGATTGGTAGAAGTTTCCACCAGTCCGGGAATATCCTGGCTCATGGCGTATACACCGTGAGGAGCTGCATACAGAGCTTTTAATAAACGGGTAGTGGTATCTTGATCGATAGCCATTTTGTGGGGAGCTTCCGATTCGAGAACCAGCTTTAAGTCGGGCTCTACAACGGATAATTCGTCTTCCATTTCGCTGGTGAAGATATTTAGTTCGGTGCGGACATCATGTTTGGCATCTTCAGGAACTGCACAGATAGCGTATGCCTCGCGGGGAATAGCGTTACGCAGGTTACCACCGTTGATTTCACAAAGGTACAGATCGTGTCTGGCAGCCATGCGTGAAAGGAAACGGTTCAGTATTTTGTTGGCATTTCCCCGTCCCAAATGAATATCACCACCGGAGTGACCGCCTTTCAAACCTTTCACTTCCACCTTGAAGAAGAAATATCCGGCAGGAACTTCCACTTCCTTATAAGTAAATTCTGCAACGGAGTCAATACCTCCGGCACAGCCGATAAAGATTTCCCCTTCATCTTCCGAATCGAGGTTCAGAAGAATATCACCGCTCATAAAACCTTCCTGCAGGGCGAAAGCTCCGGTAAGCCCCGTTTCTTCGTCTACGGTAAACAGACATTCCAACGGACCATGTTCAATGCTGTCGTCAGCCAGAATAGCCAGTTCGGTAGCTACACCGATACCGTTGTCGGCTCCGAGGGTAGTGCCTTTAGCTTTCAGCCATTCACCGTCAATTTCCGTTTCGATGGGATCGGTGAGGAAGTCATGTTGAACGTCATTGTTCTTTTCGCACACCATGTCGATATGTGATTGCAATACGACGGTTTGAAGATTTTCCTTTCCCGGAGTAGCGGGTTTTTTAATCAATACGTTGCCGGCTTCGTCCACCTTGGTTTCCAGGTTATGTTTTGCTCCGAATGCCTTCAGGTAGGCAATCATTTTCTCTTCCTTCTTCGAAGGGCGTGGCACTTGGCAGATTTCTTCGAAATACTTGAATACGCCAGCCGGCTTTAAGTCTTTTTTTTCCATGCTGTTTTTATTTTATAATAGGAATAGAAGGGCTGTTTTCGCTTCTTCTATTGCTAAATATGGTTAATTTGATTGACTTATCTGAACTCATATCTCATTAAAGCCTATCTTTGCACTCACAAAATTAATAGAAATGGTTGAGACTATACTGATAA
>PPYF01304465.1_pt1 | contig 22736 bp, 16 predicted proteins | sample 1559871 | NCBI WGS metagenome assembly PPYF01 (sample SAMN08240021, study PRJNA423297) | Human gut metagenome, whole genome shotgun sequencing project.
GACGAAGCCCCGGCAAGGCCGGGGCTTCGTCATCACATCGATCCATCAATGGAACAAAGGTATCGACCTCCCGGTCATGACCGGGACTGTTCCGCCTGTTCTTCCTTTTTCTGCTGCTCCAGCAGACCGGCCGCCCGCAGGGCCTGCCGCCGCTGCCGGGCCATCTGGCGCAGGTCGGCCACGCTGTCGCTCTCGTCCATGATCTCGCTGCCGAGCATCTCCTCGAACACGTCCTCCAGCGTCACCACACCGGCAAGGCCGCCGTATTCGTCGAGCACGGCGAACAGGTGCGAGCGCGAGTGCAGCAGCTCCTTGAGCAGCTTGTCCAGGGTCTGGCTCTCCAGCACGAAGTGCAGGGGCTTCATGATCTCGGAAAGCGGCGTCTCGCCCTTTTCTTCCAGCAGGCAGTGGAGGATGGTACGGCGGTCCACCAGGCCCACCAGATCCTCGTTGTCCTCGCCGTAGACGGGGATGCGGCTCACATGCCACAGGCGCGGGTTCTTGTAGGCCTCGGCGGCGGTCATGTCCTCGGGCAGGGAAAAGACCACGGTGCGCGGGGTCATGATGTCGTAGACGCGCTTCTGATCCAGGGCCAGGATATTGCGGATGTAGGCCTCCTCATAGGCCTTGATCTGCCCGGCCTGACGCGACAGGCTGGTCACGGCGCGGATGTCGTCCTCGGAGATGTCCGGGCCGTTGGACGGCGGGGTCAGCAGGCGGGTCAGCAGGCCCGTCAGCCAGATGACCGGGGTCAGCAGCTTGACCGCCACTTCCAGCGGCCGGGCCAGCACCACGGCGATGGAGGTGGCATAGGCCACGCCCAGGGTCTTGGGCACGATCTCGCCGAAGGCCAGGATGAGCACCGTGAAACCGGCGGCGAACAAGGCCATGTATTCGGCGCCGAAAGCCGCCATAAAGGCCGCGCCCGCCACGGCGGAGCCCGCGGTATTGGCCACGGTGTTCAGGGTCAGGATGGCGGCGATGGGTTTTTCCACATTGCTGCGCAGACGGAAGAGCACTTCCCCCACGGGCCTGCCGTCGTTGCGGATCTTCTCGATGGCCGACCAGGGCACGGCGTACAGGGCCGCCTCCGTCAGGGAACAGGTGAAGGAGATGACGACCGCGACACTGACAGCGAGAATCAGGGTGAGCATAGGTCCCTCGTGAAAAATGGAAAGCCGCCGCAAGGCATCCGGTGGCTTGCATGAACGTATCTCCGGCATATATCCTGTGCAGGCGGCCTTGGCAATGTGCCGCAGCAAAGGAGAAGCCCATATGGAACGTCTTGCGGAGGAGATCCGACGAAGGGCCGGGGAGGCCGGCCCGCGACTGACGGCCCTGCGCCGCCACCTGCACCGCCATCCTGAACCGGCCTGGGGCGAATACCTGACCGCTTCGCTGGTGGCCCGTGCCCTGCAGGATGCCGGTTTCCGGCTCACCCTGGGGGCCAATGCCCTGCGACCTTCGGCCCGTCCCCGTCAGCCCGAGGCGGCCTTCTGCGCGGCCCAGAGCGGTCGTGCCCTCAACGAGGGCGCCGACCCCACCCTGGTGGCCTGCATGGCCGGCGGCCTCACGGGCCTGTGGGGCGACCTGGACCTGGACGCCCCCGGCACCTCCGAAGACGAACGCGGCCCGCTGGTGGCCTTCCGTTTCGATATGGATGCCAATGCCGGCATCACCGAGGCCACGGACAAGGATCACGTGCCCGCGGCGCAGGGCTTCGCCTCCTGCCATGCGGGCTGCATGCATGCCTGCGGCCATGACGGCCATGTGGCCCTGGGCGTGGAGCTGGCCCGGCTGCTGGGCGGCCTGCGGGACGAACTGTCGCGCCACCTGAGCGGCCGCATCCGCCTGATTTTCCAGCCTGCCGAGGAAGAGGGCGAAGGCGCGCCCGGCATGGTGGCCGCCGGGGCCGTGGACGGCGTCCGGGCCCTGTTCGGCCTGCACCTGAGCATGCAGGCCAGCCGCAGCGGCGATCTGGTCTGCGGTACGGACAAGTTCCTGGCCACCACCAACTTCGAAGTCTTCTTCACCGGCCAGAGCGCTCATGCCGGGCTGGCCCCGCACGAAGGCCGCAACGCCCTGCTGGCCGCCTGTACGGCCGTGACCAACCTGCTGGCCATCGCCCGCCACGGCCAGGGCGCCTCGCGCATCAACGTGGGCGAGATGCACGTCAACGAGACCCCCAACATCATCCCGGCCAAGGCCTGGCTGCGCGGCGAGACCCGCGGCGAGAACGGGGACATCAACGGCTACATGCTGGCCGAGGCCCGGCGCGTGGTGGACGGCGCGGCGCGCATGCACGGCTGCCGCAGCCGCTTCCTGTGCCAGAGCCACTGCCCCGGCGCCATGTCCAGCCCCGAGCTGGTGGATCTGGTGGAGCGCACGGCCCGGGATATGGGCACCTTCCACGAAGTGCGCCGCAAGGCCGATTTCTGGGCCTCGGAGGATTTCGGCTGGTTCATGAACAAGGTGCAGGAAGACGGCGGCCTGGCGGCCTATCTGCAACTGGGCGCCAACAGGCCCGACGGGCACCATACCAGCCATTTCACCTTTGACGAGAGCGTCCTGCCCCGGGGCCTGGAACTGCTGGCCCGGCTGGCCGTGGCCGCACTGGCCCGGCGCCTGGACTGAGCCCGTGCCACAGGACAGGCCCATGAGCGCCCCTTCCCCCTCCTGCCCCGATGACGCCGCGGCCCGGCGTCTGGCCCGCAGCATGGCCGTGGTCTCGGCCTTTTGCCTGACCGGCGATACCATGCTCTACATCGCCCTGCCCCTGTTCTGGCAGGAATGCGGCCTGACCGCGCTCTGGCAGGTGGGCGTGCTGCTGGCCGTCAACCGGCTGGTGCGTCTGCCGCTCAACCCGCTGGTGCGCCTGCTCTACACCCGCATCGACCAGCGCACCGGCATGGCCCTGGCCGTGGTGCTGGCCGCCTCGACCACCCTGCTGTACGGCGTGGCCCAGTCCTTTGCGCTCTGGCTGCTGCTGCGCTGCCTTTGGGGCCTGGCCTGGACGCTCCTGCGCCTCGGCTCCCTGTTCGCCCTGATGGCGGCCTCCCGCAAGGACAATCGCGGCTATCTCATGGGCAGTTACAACGGCCTCGTGCGCCTGGGCAGCCTGATGGGCATGATCGGCGGCGGCCTCCTGGCCGACCTGCTGGGCTTCTCCACCGTGGCCCTGCTCTTCGGTACCCTGACGCTGACGGGCCTGCCGCTGGCCCTGACCCGCATCCCCCGCAGCGGCCGCGCCACCGGAGCGGCGAGCCAGGCCGCCACGTCCCTGCTGGCGGGCCTGCATCTGCGCCGCCCCGACATGCGGCGTGCCTTCATCACCGGGCTGCTGGTGGCCCTGGTCTTCCAGGGCATCTACGCCGCCACCCTCAGCCGCATGGTGGCCCTGCATGTGGGCGAGCTGGTCCTTGCCGGCGGCCTCGTCATCGGCTGCGCCACCCTGGCCGGTACGCTGCAGGCCCTGCGCTGGCTCTGGGAACCGTGGCTGGCGCCGTGGTTCGGCCGCCTTTCCGACGGTGCGCGCGGCCGGGGCCCGGTGCTGGCCTCCTGCCTTGGCGGCGGCGCCTGTGCGCTGGCCCTGGTGGCCCTGTACCTGCCCGCGCCCTTGTGGCTGCCGCTGCTGCTCTGCTCGCAGCTCTGCGCCACGGGCCTGGCCACCCTCTCCGATGCCGCAGCCTCGGACACGGCGGAACGGCACGGCCATCCCACGCATACGCTGGCTTCCTATGCCTTCATCGTGGATTGCGGCGCGGCCGCGGGCCCGGTGCTGGCCTACGGCGTACAGGGGCTTTGGGGCATGGATGCCGCCTACCTTACGGCAGCGGCCCTGCTGCTCTGCCTGCTGCCGCTCTGGATGCGCAAGGAGGCGACAAACGCCCGCTCCTGAACCCGTGCGCGGCTTTTGGGAGACGGGTGATCCCTTTGTCCGGGCACATTGCCGGGGCCCGCGAAAAAAATTTGCCGAAAAATGATTTTTTTGTTGACAGGCAGGTGGCTTTTGGCTAGAAAGGACTTCTCGCACGGATGACGTGCGAATGCTACCGCGTCGCGGGGTGGAGCAGCTCGGTAGCTCGTCGGGCTCATAACCCGAAGGTCGTAGGTTCAAATCCTGCCCCCGCAACCAGAAAGATCAAAGGCTTTCGATGAAAATCGGAAGCCTTTTTTCGTAAGCGGGGTCTTTTCCCCTCTTCCTATCCCCAATATCCATGTTTCAGTCGCGGAACTACGCAGCTGTCGAGCTGCGGCAGTATCGCCATGCGCTCTCCGGCGAACGACACTCCCCCTGCGCCGCTGTCCCGTATTTTTTGCCGGTGGCGCGCTCCGGCAAGCCTCATCCCCGCAAGGAGATGCCAGCCCGGGCAACCGGACGGCTCGCCACCGCTAACAGCGTTGACGAAATACCTGCCGGCCCAAAAAGAAACAACCGGACGATCGTCCTCCATGGGTGCCGCTTCTTTTGCCGCCGTCTACTCCTGGTCGAACAGGTCCTCGACACGTTGCAGGGTCATGCCCAGCTCAGAGGCCGCCGCGAACGCTTCCGCGACCTTGTCGCTTGATACGACCATAAAGACATATTCATCACCGCCCGTATCCCACAGCAGGATCGTCAGGCCATAGCGGTCATGCAAGACGGGGCTGCAAGCGCGGAGCACCTCCTCGGGGTACGCGTCTTCATCGTCGCAGGGGGGCAGGTGTTCCTTTGCCCCCGGCGGCAAGAGGCAGCACAGGGAGGCGAAAACTTCTTCCGACGCTTCCTTCCAGTCCACCCAGTCCAGGCGCTTCCGGTCCCGCAGGGCCAATCGCATCAACGTAACATGCCAGCCGGTGTAAGCTTCTTCCATGTCGAACTCTTCACAAAGCTCGGCACACTGTGCCGGTGTCGTGGCGGCGGCGTGGATCTTGTCCGCCAGCGCTTCGGCATCGGCAACACCGAGCAAGGTAAAGAACGTGAGCAGGGCCGGGCGCGGTATGGGCACAGGCGCCGGTATCCTGGGCCTGTTCGCATCCAGGAGCATTGCCAGCGTGCGCTCCATTTTGGCTATGACGGCAGGATCCGTGACTTCGGTATCCCGTCCCACCGTCTCATACCACGGACAGTCCCAGCGCACATAGCGCAGTTCCACGGCATCACCGCAAAGCACCACGAAGTAATAATCGACGGCCCAGCCGGCGTTGACGACTTCCCCCATGCAGATGCTTTTTGGGATATAGAACGTCCCTTTCTCGCACACATATTCGGAATCCGTGTCTTCCCCCATATCAATATCGCATTTGGGAAAGGCGTTAACAACGCGCAACGTTTCTGCGGAAGGGATGGTGCGCGATCTTTTTCCCTGAAAAAATGCGAACAAATCTGTATTGATGATGTCGCTGTGATAGGAGTTTCCGCGCAGTCCCTTGGTGGTATAATAGATATGCATGGCTCCCTCCTTTACTGGCAAGCTGCCTTCCGTTCTACCAGCACGCGTGGCCTACATCACCAACGCATTATCCCGTACCGACTGGATGACGGCAAGTAGCTTTTTCTGGCGTATTTTGTCGAAGTCCAGCAGCTTTGCCGGTTTGTCGAACGGAGCCTTCATCAATACGGAAATATCTTCGATATAGCCGTTCTGCTCGATGTGTGTGATGACCTTTTGAACGAATGCTATCTGCCGGGAGTTCAGAGACTGGTCGTTGATGAACTCCGAAAAGGCGGCAAGAACGGCCTCGTGATCCAGTTTTGCGATTTTACGTATCAGCAGGCCGAAGGGAGTGTCGCCGAACGTCTTCACATAATCTTCTTTACTGCCGAGTTCCTGCGTAAAGACTCGTTCAAGTTCCTCGTAGTCCTTTCTGGTCAGAGAAATATTGTGTGTCAGGTTATAAATGGCCAGAGAGTTTTTGTGTTCCTCAATGTAACGGTTGACCTTCATTTTATAGCTTTCAAAGGGGTCTTCCTCAGGCAGAGGGATCCCCGCAGTTGAGTCCAGTATCGGGTCGGTAAGAATGGTGATGATGTCCTTTCTTTTACTGCCTTCATCCAGAAAGCAGATAAGCGCGCGCAGTTCCCGCCGAATATTTTCCAGCTTGAAGATGTCGATATCCTTCCAGAGTGCCGGGTCACTTATCTGACGGAGCAGCGGGAGCTTTTCCGCTACCTGCGGAATGGAGGATTTTTTTTCGAGGAGTCTGGCCGTCGTGACCAGACGGGCCATGTCGCGCCTGACCAGCGGACTTTTGTCCAGCACATTCAAGATAAAGCCGTAGATGAAGTTATCAAAGCGCAAAGCCATGGCATCAGGGTCATCGAAATGAACCAGAGGGGCGATGTGTTCCGTAAGCTCCTGCTGATCCAGCTCGGAAAGACAGATGAAGGCTTCCGGCTTTTTGAACTTCTCCACATGCTTCAGAGCAAGCCGCACATGAAAGAGATCCGTATTAAGGCCGGCGATCTGGCATCGGCATATTTCCGTCAACTCCTTGCGCCATGGCTGATAAACACCATCGAATTTTGACGTGTCCTGAAACGCCGCGACCAGCCGGACGCATTTTCGGAAGATATTTTCCGAGAGCGAGATGGGGACATCGCCCTCCATGGTATGTTTGACCTGCCGGAAGTACTCGAAGTTGCCGCAGTAGTCGAAGATGAGGAAGCGCTTTTTACCTGTGTATTCCTCGCGTTCTATAAGATCGGTACAGGTCAATCCCGGGCAAAGACGTGTTCCGCGTCCGATCATCTGCCAGAATTTTGTTTTGGACCGGACTTTCTTGAAGAACACCAGGTTTACACATGCGGGCACGTCGATGCCGGTGTCCATCATGTCCACCGAAACCACGATATACGGAGTTTTTTCGGCTTCCTTGAAATTGTCGATGACGGTCTGGGCATAGCTGTCGTCGCAGACGACGCGGCTTGCCCATGTGCCGTGATACTGCGGATAAAGTTTGTTGAAGCGTTCCAGAATGAACTCGGCGTGCCTTTTGTTCTGGGCAAAGATGATGGTCTTGCCGATGCGTTCGCCGCCGTTCACCCTGATGCCGCGCTCCATAAGGTCCTGAAGCACAAGGTCCACGGTTTTCTGGTTGAAGACGAAATCGTTCAGCGCCTGCGAAGGGATGGAATCCGGCATGACGCCATCTTCGGTAAAGTCGTCTTCGTAGCGTTCCTTGTCTTCTTCGGAAAGCTCCTCGTAGGTGATGCCTTCCGAAAGGAATTTTGTCGTGACCTCATAATTGTAGTACGGGACCAGAACGTGATCCTGATGCACGGCGGTATCGTAGTCGTAGGCATAGGTGGGAACGCCGTTTTCCAGCTCGAAGAATTCATAGGTGTTTCTGGCCACTTCGGTTTTCGGCGTGGCGGTCAGGCCAAGAAGGATGGCATCGAAGTATTCAAAGATGGCGCGATATTTTTTGAAGATGCTCCGGTGGCTTTCGTCGATGATGATGAGGTCGAAATGCGCGGGGGAGAACAGCATGCCGCCGTCTTTGCTTTTTGCGCTGTCGATGGCGTTCATGATCGTAGGATAGGTGGAGAAAACGATGCGTGCGGACGCGTCGTCCTTGTTGGCGCACAGATTACAGAGCGACATGTTCGGCAGGTATGTTTTGAAGTCGTCTTTGGCCTGTGAGACAAGCGCCGTTCTGTCGGCAAGAAAGAGAACGTTGGTTATGTGGTGCCCCCGGCTCAGCACATCGACCAGGCTGGCGGCGGTTCTGGTCTTCCCTGTGCCTGTGGCCATGACGAGCAGATGCTTTCGCACGCCGCGGCTGATCTCCTCGCACACGGAGCGGATGGCCGCCTGCTGATAATAGCGGTCGGTGATGGCGTTACTGATAGTGATGCTCTCAAGTGGGAGCCTGGACGTCCGCCGCTCGATGATCCTTTCCAGATCGGTCTTGCTGAATATGCGGCTCACCTTGCGCTGGGGGCCGCCTTTGTCATCCCAGAAAAAGGTATCGAAGCCGTTGGTCGTGAACATGACGGGGCGTTGCCCGAAACGGAGCTCAAGACAGTCGGCATAGAGCCTGGCCTGCGTTCTTCCGGTATTGGGGTCCTTGCAGGCTTTTTTGGCTTCCACCACGGCAAGGGGCTTGCCGTCCCTGCCCCAGAGCACATAGTCCGCGTATCCCTTCTGGCCGGGAACTCCGGCCATGCCTTCCACTTCGTATTCCTGGGAAACGTCGCTGTCCGGCCCTTCCAGTTCCCAGTCCATGCCCAGGAGCATGGCGTCGATGTAGATTTTCCGGGTGCTGAACTCGGAAAGGTCTTCCATGGTGATGGTGCGGCTCTGGCGGTTGCGTTCCTTCGCACCGGTGTACTTGTCCGCAAGTTCGGCAAGTTGCTGCCGGAGCCGTTCGATCTCCGCGTCTTTTTCTCCCAGCAGACTTTCCTGTGCCCGGATCTTCTGCATGTCGAGGGAGACGTGCGTTTTGGGGATCCGTTGTTCATCGAACGCACGGGCCTGATAGTCGCTGCCGTAGGAATAATCGACCCATTGAATGAACTCAAAAAGACTTTTCAACGACTGGACGGCAAAAGCGGGAGGGACGATCTTGCTGGTATGAACGGCCATGTTCCCGAACGCGACGATCCCCTTGATTTTGCCGAACAAAAGGGGAGGGAGCTGCTTTTTGAAGGTGTATTCGTGGATGAGCGCGGAGAGATTGTCCTTATAGGGAGCCTGTATGCCGTTATCGACGGTATAGACCCACTTCACGGCCAGCTCCAGAGCCTTGCGGCAGCCGATGACGCACATGGCGGGCGACGTGGCAAAGACCTTTTCCGCCTCCACGGCGGAAGCGGCGAACAGGGAGAACTCTTGGCGGCCGTTCAAAAAGTCGAAGTTGGGCATACAAGGACTCCTTTTAGATTAAAAAAAGAGTATCTGACTATCTTACTTGATTTTACCTCTTTGGGGAGTCTCTTTTTTACCGGTATTTCCCAATGAAGTAATTTTTTTAGCGCATAATTCTGTTAACGGTTCTCCAATGGCAGCTTTATAGTTAAATCCTAAAAGCTGCATAGTTTTTAATGTATCAATACTTATGAGTTCTTTGATGGCTTCAAAACTTGCTTGTACTTCTGGATTCATTTTTCCAAATGAAGTAAGCAATTCTATAAATCGAGAAATTGTGGCATGAAGATATGCGATATCTTTATCGCTAATACTTACTCTTTCAAGTTCTGATTTGTATGCTTGCGCTATGCGAATGGCTTCTTCTCTTTCGGATAGTAACTCATTGATAATTTCTTCATAATTATTCCTGATAGTTTCAATATTTTTTTCATTTTTTGAAGATTTTATTTTTGTATATACCAAGGAGGCGGCTCCCTTGGCAGCCATAGAAGTAAGAGATACACCAAGCTCTGCAATCGCATTAGAATATATGGAATCCATAATAATCTCCTATACAAATCTAATGATATTATCCGAAATACTCCTGCATCAAGGATTTTTTCAGCGTTTCCAGTTTGTCAAGGCTCTGCTTCACGGACGATTTTGCTTTTTCGACATGTTGAATAAAATCAGAGAATTGTCGCTGCAACTCTATTTGAGGGAGTAATACAGGTAATGATTTTAATTGTTTCATATTAATACTTGCAATACCAGTTGTTTGTTTTGCACAACCAAGAAAATACATCTTTGATTTTTGATGTTGCAGATATTCTGCAAAAAATACTGGAAGAACAATTAATTTATTTAAGCGAACACGGAAGATATGATTTTGGTGAATACAATTTTCCAGGGGATTTTTGATAATTGCTCCTCTACCAACTTTGTCAGGATCTCCACCTTCTGTTATGAGTACATCATCTTTCAGTAGTCTATATCTACTAATCTCTTCATCTGTTGCATCAATTTTTTTAACCGTACTCCAATCAATATATCCATCTTTCACATTAGATACAGCCATGTAAGGAACTTCTTTTAATTTTTTATTTTTTATCTTTCTACCTTTTGTGATACCTGAAACTATGTCAGCTATTGATTCTAGAGTTTTTTCATCCCATGACATTGTGTTTAAGTAAACATCTCCAAACATCTCAATAAATCGGGATTTGACGAGCTGGTCGAGTTTGGAGAGCTGCTGTTTTCTTTTTTCTATCAATTGAAATATAAAATTAATTTTTTTTACAATTTTTAATTGCACATCTTTTTTTCGTAAAGGAATAAGCATTTGACGCATGGCGGTTTGCGTTAACTTTTGACGCGTAGCACCATTTACAAGGCCGTTTGTATTATAAAACATCAAAGAATAACATAGATAATCAATATCTATATTATCTTTTGCTTTTAGTACATGAGCATGGTTATTTACCCAGCATTTTCCAGAAACACGATAAGCTATAGGCTTATCTTTAGAACCAAAGTTTCCCCCGTCTTCAGCAAGCAGAACAAGTTCATCGTCAAAAATAAAATCGTCAATGTAATCTTGAACGCCATTTGCTCCATAGTATGGATAAATTCCAGGCTTTCTGTCCTTTTCAGTAATAGGGACTCGCTGTGAGTCGAGAATTGCACAAACGTTTTCTAATTTTTCATATTCAAAACTCATCACAGCATCTCCTCCAGTTCGGCCAGCTCTGCGGAAATCTGCATTTCCAATTCGTGCAGTTCGGTCATGAGTTGCTGCGTAGGGGGATATTCCACAGGCGTATACTCCACCTGCTTGTACTTGTTGATGGAAAGGTCATAGCCGTTGGCGACGATCTCTTCCTTTTGCACAAAGAAGGACTGTTCCGTGCGGGCGCGGTCCTTCTCCTTTTCCGGAGCGGCAAAACGGGCGATGATGTCGGGGATATCGTTCTGCGCCACGGGCGTGCGCTTGTCGTCCAAAGAAAAGCCGTCGGCCTGCATGTCGTAGAACCAGACGTTATTCGTGCCGCCCGCCGAGGTTTTGGTGAAGATGAGCACGGCGGTGGAGACACCCGCGTACGGCTTGAACACGCCGGAGGGCATGGAGATGACGGCCCGCAGCTGATGCCGCTCCACCAGTTCCCTGCGGATGGACTGATGCGCCTTGCTGCTGCCAAAGAGCACGCCGTCGGGCACGATGCAGGCGCATTGTCCGCCCTTTTTCAACAGACGCAGGAAAAGCGCGAGAAACAGCAGTTCCGTTTTTTTGGTGCTGGTCACGGCTTTCAGAGAATCGCTGATGCTTTCGGCGTCGATGCTGCCCTTGAACGGCGGATTCGCCAGACACATGGTGAACGCGGCGTTCACGGTGTTTTCCTTGGACACGCTGTCCCGATAGCGGACATCCGGGTGATGGATGGAGTGCAGCATAAGGTTCATGGCCGAAATGCGCAGCATGGTGGGGTCGGTGTCGTAACCGGTGAAGGCCGGCCCGGCAAAATGTTCCCACTGCTCCGTGGCCATGCCGCTTTCGTAGTGCTCGCGGATGTATTCGGCGGCGGAAATAAGAAATCCCGCCGTGCCGCAGGCCGGGTCGCAGATGACGTCGTCGGGCGTGGGGCGCAGAAGGGCGACCATCATGTCGCGGATGTGCTTGGGGGTGCGGAACTGCCCGTTGCGGCCCGCCGTGGAGAGCTTGCCAAGCATGTATTCGTACAGGTCTCCCTGCATGTCGAGGTCGGCAATGTCATGCTCATACAGTTTTTCCAGCCCGGTGACGACCTTTTCCAGCACCTGCGGCGTGGGCATAAGAAATACGGCGTCCTTCATGAAATGGGCAAAGGCCGCCTGGGCCGTGTCGTCATCGACATCCGGCAGCGGGACGAACGTGCCTTTTTCCTCGTCGAAGTCCGGCAGCCTGCCGCCCCTCATGCCCTTGATGGCCGGAAAAACACGCTGGGACATGACGTCGAACATATATTGGGCGTCTTTATTCTTGAACTTGCTCCAGCGCATGGACTGGCCGGCGGGCGTCTGCGGGAAGATTTTTTCGACCTTCATCCCGAGCGCTTCATAATTCTCGTTTTCCAGCTCTTTGACATCCAGCGCGCGGACGAACATGAGGTAGGTAAGCTGTTCAATAACGGTAAGCGGGTTGGCCAGACCTGCGGAAAAGATGTCGAGCCAAATTTTATCGACTTTATTTTTTACGGCCCCCGTAATCATGGGCTCTCCTGAATGCTGTTGTCGTTAGTCTGCCGGAACGGGCAGAGGAATCATACTGAGCAGGGTAGTCAAATTCGAGAAAAGAATAAAGAAAGAGGGGAAACATGCCCGTATCCATGCTTGCCCGTTCTTGACGCCGCTGGGAGTAATGAGTCCCGTCCTTACCGCAGCTTCAGCACGAAGCGCGTCCGGGTATCCGTCGCTGCGTCCTTTTTATAGTCAAGGACGGCCCCGATGGGCACATCCTTGTCGAAACCGAAACGCTCCTTGAGCTCCCTGACACTGCGGGAAGCGATGGCGGAAAACTCCGCCCGCGTCATCTTTCGGTCAGCCGCGACGAAGACGATGTCGATGCCCTTGGCATAGGCGGCGACATCCACGGACCTAATCCCCTTGTCGGCATAACGGGCCAGCAGCTCCTCCTCAAAAGCGGTAAAACGATCACTGTCGTCCACGAACACTTCGGAATCACCGTTCTCCGTGACGGTATCCGCCTGCGGCTCCGCAGACAGGGCGATGCCGGGCAAGACAGCGGAAAGGACGCACGCGACCACGAGCAGGCAAAAGAATTTCTTCATGGCACCTCCGGCCAGACAAGGGGGAATGGGGCTACAGGATATCGCCGCGAGCTGCGGCACAAGGGCCTTGATACGGACTGCGGGACCTTTTGGGACATGCCCCGGCCGGGTCCTCGGCGCACCATGTCGTCGTCCGCACCAAGGATCGTCACGATGACACACAGACAGGAAAAGACGCTCCATACCGCACCAGGCGGCAAGGACGTGCCCTGCACGGTGCCGGCCTCCGGGGCATCCCGTGTACGCCCGGAACCGGAGCAATGGCCTAGAACGCCTCGTACTCCCCGATGGCGCAGCGGTCCTGCAACGCGGGCAGCGTGCGCTCCAGCAGCACGCCGTCGCTGTGGCGGGTGTCATAGCCGTAGGTGACGCGGATGCCCAGAGTCACGAAGCGCACCGCGCGCTCCAGGGCCACGGGCAGGCTGTCCCCCTGAAGGAACGCCCCCACCAGCACGCTGGAGAAGGTATCGCCCGTGCCGGGATAGAAAGCCGGGATATAGGGCGACTCCATCTTCCAGAAGCGCCCCTGCCCGCGGTCGTAGGCCACGGCCGCGCAATGGCCGGAGCGGGCCGCCGGGGCGCTGGTGATGACCACCCTGTCCGGGCCCATGGCCGCCAGACGTTGCAGCTGCTCCTTGAGGCCGTCGGGCGAGATGTCCGGCCGGTAGGGCTCGTCCAGCAAAAAGGCCGCTTCGGTAAGGTTGGGCGTGATGACGTGGGCATGGCCGATGAGCTGGCGCATAGCCTCCACCATCTCCGGCGTCTGGGTAGGATCCAGGGTGCCGTTGTCGCCCAGCACGGGATCCACCAGAGCGAAGCCGCCGGGCTTGAGAAAGTGGCCGATGCAGCGGGCCGCTATCTCCAGCTGGAGCGGATTGCCCAGAAAGCCGGAATAGACGGCATCGAAGCGCAGGCCCAGCTGCTGCCAGTGATCCAGCATGGGGCCCATCTCCGCGGTCAGGTCATGGAAGGTGAAGCCCTCCACGCCGGAGGTCTGGGAAGACAAGACCGCCGTGGGCAGGGGGCAGGTCTGGACGCCCATGCTGGCAAGGATGGGGATGACCACAGTCAGCGAGGCACGCCCGAAACCGGAAAGGTCATGGATGGCGGCCACACGTTGCAGGGGGATCTCGTGCATGGGTACCTCGGCGGGAAGGGGTTGGGAGACTGGTGCCTAGATCTTCTCCAGCGCCAGCCGGAAGGCGAAACAGATGAAGATGAGCCCCGTGAGCCGGTGCAGCCAGGCCTGGAAAGCGGGCCGGGCGAACACGCGGCGGATGCGGTGCAGCAGGCTGGCCAGCAGCACGAACCAGCCCAGACAGAAGAAGGCCATGATGCCGCCCAGCTCCAGGAATTGCGGCCACAGGGAGGCATGCGGATCCAGGAACTGAGGCAGCATGGTCAGGAAAAAGACCACGGCCTTGGGGTTGAGGGCATTGGTCAAAAAGCCCTGCCGGAAGGCCCGGCGCCGCAGGCCGCGGACAGGCTGCGCCTCCGCTTCCTGCCCGCCGTGGCGCACCACGGCGGCCGTGACCTCACGCCCGGCCCGCAGGGCATGGATGCCCATCCAGAACAGATAGGCGGCCCCGGCATAGCGCAACAGCGTGAACAGGGTGACGGACTGGGCGATGACCGCGCTGATGCCCAGCATGGCGGCCGAGGTATGGACCATGATGCCCAGCGCCACGCCGCAGGCCGCGGCCTGGCCGGAAGCCCGCCCCTCCGTCAGGGACGTGCGGACGATGAGGGCAAAATCCGGGCCGGGCAGCATGACCAGCAGCGCCGCCAGCGGGATGTAGAGGAGCAGGTTTTCCAGCGAGACCATGCGTCGTTCCTGTAGGGCACCCGTGGGCACGGGGCGGGAAACAAAGGGAGGAAGGGCCCTTCCCGCAGGGATGCGCCCTTCCTCCCGGATATACGAAGACAGTGCGAGATGACGCGGCTGCTACAGGCAGGCGCCGATGATCTCGCCGAATTCCTGGCAGCCCACCACGCGGGCGCCTTCCACCTGGGCGGCCAGGTCCACGGTGACGGCGCGGCCGGCGATGGCCTTGCTCATGGCGTTGCGGATGCGTTCGGCAGCCGCGGGCACGCCCATCTGTTCCAGCATCAGGGCGCCGCACAGGATCACGCTGCCGGGGTTGGCCTTGTCCTGACCGGCGATGGTGGGAGCGGTGCCGTGGGTGGCCTCATAGAAGGCCAGGGAGTCGGACATGTTGACGCCCGGGGCCAGGCCCAGACCGCCCACCTGCGCGGCCAGGGCATCGGAGATGTAGTCGCCGTTGAGGTTGGGGGTGGCCAGGATCTGGTACTGCTCGGGACGCAGCAGGGCTTCCTGGAACATGGCGTCGGCGATACGGTCCTTGACCACCAGACGGCCTTCCACGGGTTCCTTCTCGGTGCAGGTCAGGTCGCCGAATTCCTGGGCGGCCACATCGTAGCCCCACTGGCGGAAGCCGCCTTCGGTGAACTTCATGATGTTGCCCTTGTGCACCAGGGTCAGGCTCTTGCTGCCGGTATCCAGGGCAAAGCGCAGGGCGCGGCGCACCAGACGCTTGGAGCCGAACTCGCTCATGGGCTTGATGCCCACGGCGGCTTCCTCGCGGATCTTGGTCACGCCGAACTCTTCACGCAGGAAGGCGATGAGCTTCTTGGCTTCCGGGGTCTGGGCGGCGTATTCGATGCCCGCGTACACGTCTTCGGTGTTCTCGCGGAAGATGACCATGTTCACGCGCTCGGGATGCTTGACCGGCGTTTCCAGGCCTTCGAAGTGACGCACGGGACGGATGCAGGCGTACAGGTCCAGCGTCTGGCGCAGGGCCACGTTGAGGCTGCGGATGCCGGTGCCCACGGGGGTGCCCAGGGGGCCCTTCATGGCGAAATCGGCGGTGCGCAGGGCGTTCATGGTCTCCTCGGGCAGAGGGGAGCCGGTCTCGGCCGTGGCCTTTTCACCGGCCAGCAGTTCCACCCACTCGATGCGCATGTCCGATTCCTTGGCCAGCGCGGCGTCGATGACAGGGCGGGCGGCGCGCCAGATTTCGGGGCCGATGCCGTCGCCTTCGATCCAGTAAACTCGTTTGCTGCTCATTGTCTGCATCCTTTTCTGTATTCCTGATTGCGGCCGCCACGGGGCGGGCCTGTAGGCAAAAAACGGCGCACCGGGGACACCGGCGCGCCGTCATGCGTCTAGTCTTCGGCTGCGCGGGCTTCCTGCTGCAGGGCCTGCGAGCGCTTGAGCAGCTGCTCAAGCTGGATGTCCACACCGATGACGCCCACGATGTTGTCGTCATCGTCCGTCACCGGGCAGGACACGGTGATGACCAGCTTGCCCGTGAACTGGGACTGGTACACGTCCATGATGTGCATGTCGCCGGTCTGCATGGGCATCTTGAACCACTCGCGCTGCGAGAAGTCGAAGCCGATGGGCAAGGCCTCGTACTTTTCACGGTAGGCCGGGTCGGTGATGGCCGCGCACTTGAGGCTGCCCTGGGTATCCGTGAGGTAGAGGTACTGGATGAAGGGGTACTCGCGCGAGAAGCTGTCCAGACGGGCGCAGGCGTTCTTGCCGAAGTCCCGCAGGTCCGCGTTCTGCGCCAGACGGGCGATGAGGTGGGCGGCCAGCTCGTCGGCCAGTTCCTTCATGTGGTCGAACTCGGTCTCGAACAGTTCCGGCATGTAGCGCTGCACCAGGGCGGCCATCTCGTCGTGCGACAGGTGCGTGGTGCGGCCGGTGTCGTAGATGGCCACGATAGCCTCGTAGATCTGGCCCACGGCGGGGTGCTTCTTGGAGATCTGCTTGCCCTCGGGCAGCTTGAGGTTGACGTTGATCCAGTAGGCCACCCCGGCACGGCCGGTCTTGTCGGTGATGATGATGGGCACGGGACGGCCCAGCAGGTGGTTGGTGTCGAAGATGTTGTAGATCTCTTCGTTCTTGGCCAGGCCGTCGGCATGCACGCCGGCGCTGGTGGCGTTGAAGTCGCGGCCCACGAAGGGATAGTTGTAGGGGATGTTGTAGTGCAGTTCCTTTTCGAAGAACTCGGCCACCTCGCTCAGGATGGTGGTATCGGCGGCGGCATCGTCACCGGTGAGCGAGATGTACTCGATGATCAGGGCCTCCAGCGGCGTGTTGCCCGTGCGCTCGCCAAAGCCGAACAGCGTGCTGTTGACCGCGCCGCAGCCGTTAAGCCAGGCCGTGACGCCGTTGACCAGCACCTTGTGGAAGTCGTTGTGGCCGTGCCATTCCAGCCATTCGCCGGGCACGCCGGCCTCGTCGGTGAAGGCCCGCACGATGCGCTGCACCGAGCGGGGCAGGGCCGCGCCGGGATAGGGCACGCCGTAGCCCATGGTGTCGCACAGGCGGATCTTGACCGGCATGCCGCTCTGCTGGCTCAGCTCCATGAGCTTCTGGGCAAAGGGCAGGCAGAAGCCGTAGATGTCGGCGCGGGTGACGTCCTCGAAATGGCAGCGCGGGATGATGCCCCATTCCAGGGCCTGCCGGGCCAGGTCCAGATACATGTCCATGGCCTGCTGGCGGGTCTTACCCAGCTTGAGATAGATATGGTAGTCCGACACGCTGGTCAGCATGCCGGTCTCGTCGAACTCCATGTCCCGGGCCAGCTTGAGGTCTTCCTTGTTGGCGCGGATCCAGGCGGTCACGCGCGGGAAGCGGTAGCCGCGCGCCCGGCAGACGTCGATGCACTTGCGATCCTTGGCCGAGTACAGGAAGAACTCCGACGCCGTGATGAGGCCCGTCTTGCCGCCCATGCGGTGCAGGAAGTCGAACATCTTGGCCACCTGCTTGACCGTATACGGCGGCCGGGCCTGCTGGCCGTCACGGAAGGTGGTGTCCGTGATGCGCATCTGTTCGGCAGGACGCGGGGCAAGGAGCACCTCGTCGAAAGTCGTGCGACAGATGCTGGTGTAAGGAAAAAGCTCGCGGTACAGCTGGGGCTGTTCCCGTTCCTGAAGCGAAAGCGGGCGAACGCTGCCCGTCTGATGGATGATGCTGCTCATGGAACTCCGTCCGGCCTGAAAAGTGACGTACAAGGTAAGGAACATACCCTGTTAGCGACGGCGCGTCAAAGGGCCGGGTGGACGGCGCTCCGGCCTTCGGACGCATCAGGGGACATGCCGCCGGGACTTGCCAGAACAGGCAAAATGACGGATTGTACCGCCTATCGGAGCCCATCCTCCGGTTGAAGGAGCTTTTATGTCGGTTTGTGTGCAGTACCCCTCGGCGGGCTGCATTGTGGAATATCTTGAAGGCAATGCCATCCAGATCGCGCTGGTCACCGAAGAATCCGGCGGCAAACTGCGTCTTTTGCTGCCCAACCGGCGCGAGACGCGTCTCACAACGTCGCGCCTGCTGCCCTGGGCCGGGCCCGCGCTGGGCTCCGTGCCCGGCAAGGACGAATCCGCCCGCGTGCTGGAGCAGCACCGCGCCCGCCGCGAGGAACTGGCCGCGGCCCTGCCCGTGCTGGAACTGTGGGAGATGAGCCAGGGCGAAGTTCCGGAAGCCTCGGCCCAGTGGTTCGCCGAACTGGCCGGTCAGGCCGGGGACGCCGACAGCGTCGCCGCCTGCGGGCGTGCCCTGCTGGCCTGCAAGAGCCACTTCCGCTTCCAGCCGCCCGTCTTCCAGATCTTTTCCGCCGAGATGGTGGAGAAACGCCTCAAGGAACAGCAGGAACGCGCCGCCCGCGAGGCCCTGGTGCTGGGCGGCAACAGCTTTTTCCGCCTGCTCTGGGACGTGGCCTGCAAAAAACGCGCGCTGCCGCCCCAGCCCGGCGAGGACACCCGGGGCATCTCCGAATGGCCGGCCCCCGAAGTGGCCGAACGCCTGAAGCAGATCCTGTTCGCCCGCATGGCCGACCCCGAGAGCCAGGAATACGACGAATTGTGGCGCATGCTCTCCAAGGGCCTGCCCGACGTGCCGCATCTGCCCGTGCAGCTGCTCATGGCCTGGGAGCAGGTGCCCGCCCATTATAATTTCTGGTATGACCGCGCGGGCTACGCCCCCGGCGACGACTGGTGGCAGCCCCTGGCCCCGGCCGTGGAGGCCCTGCAGCAGGCCGCCCGCGAGGTGGAACTGCCCGTCTGCGACCTGCCCTTCATCAGTATCGACAGCGCCACCACCCGCGACGTGGACGACGCGTTCCACATCCTGCCCACGGACGACGGCGGCTTCGACCTGACCCTGGCCCTGGCCTGCCCGGCCGCCTGCTGGCCTTTCGGCGAGGCCCTGGACAAGGCCGTGTTCCGTCGCGGCACCAGCATCTACCTGCCCGAAGGCGACAGCCACATGATGCCCGAGGCCCTGGGCACGGACGCCTTCTCCCTGCTGGCCGGTCAGGACCGCCCGGCCTTCTGCGTGCGGACGCGCATCTCGGCCGCGGGCGAGATCCTTTCCTGCGAGCCCTGGGCCGCGCGGGTGCGCCTGGCCGCCAACCTGACCTACGACGACACCCAGGCCGTCCTCGACGCCCTGGCCGCCGGTGAGGCCCCGCAGGCGGACAATCCCGCCGCGCCCTGGGCCACCATGCTGGCCTGCGGCAACGACTTTGCCCGCGTCTGGCAAAAGGCCCGCATCGCGCGCGGGGCCGTCATCATGGACCGGCCCGAACCGTCCATCGTGCTGGAAGGCGAAGGCGCGCAGACGCGCGTGTCCATCGAGCCCGGCCACGAGACCCCGGACTCCCAGCCCCTGGTGGCCGAGATGATGATCCTGGCCAGCGCCGCCGTGGCCCAGTGGGCCGCGGAACGCGAGATCCCCATGCTGCACCGCACCCAGGACGTGGCCCTGCCCAAGGAATACGCCGGTGTCTGGAAGGAGCCCCAGGACATGACGCGCATCATGCGCGCCCTGATCCCTTCCAGCCTCGAAGTGCAGGCCCGGCCGCACGCCGCCCTGGGCCTGGCGCGCTATACGCCCATGACCTCGCCCCTGCGCCGCTATCCCGACCTCATCAACGAGGCCCAGCTGCTGCACTGGCTCACCCACGGCACGCCCCGCTGGGACAGCGAGGCCCTGTCCACCCTGCTGGTCAGCCTCAATGCCGTGCTGGACGCCGCCGGACAGGTACAGCGTTTCCGTCCGCGTTACTGGAAGCTGCTCTACTTCCGCCAGCAGGGCGACAAGGTCTGGTGGGACGGCGTGGTCACCGAAGAGAACGACATGTTCGTCAATGTGAGCCTGCCCGCACAGGGCATGTACGTGCGCGGCAAGCGCCGCATGTTCGACGAACGTACCTGCCCCGGCATGGCCGTGCAGGTGCGCATCGGCCGCGTGCATCCGCTGTATAACGAGATCCAGATCCTCGAAGCCGTCAGCATGGACGGCTGATGCGGGATACTGCCGAGATGTTTCCGGGGGGAAGGGACCCCCTTTAACCAGCGCCCAAAGGAGTCCCTTCCCCCCAGGCCCCCATCCTCCCCCAAATGCGCTTTATCAGGGGAAAAGGGCCGTACGGGAACGGGACACTGACAGGGATAAACAACGCCATGGCAGCCGCTGTGGCGGGGCAAGGACAGCCCCGGTTCAAGGAGGAGGAATATGACGGCCTTTTTGTGTATCGTTCTGGGTTATGTGCTGGGTTCCGCCCCGTGGGGGCTGGTCATCGCCCGCACCTTCTGCGGCATCGATCCCCGTAATGACGGCAGCCGCAACACCGGCGCCACCAACGTGGCCCGCCTGTGCGGTTTCCGCTGGGGCGTGCTGACCCTGGCCTGTGACCTGGGCAAGGGCGCCCTGCCCGTGGCCCTGGCCCTGTGGCTGGGCCTTTCGCCCCTGCTGGTGACCTGCGTGGCCCTGGCCTGCGTGCTGGGCCATGTGTTCTCCTGCTTCATGGGCTTCCGCGGCGGCAAGGCCGTGGCCACCAGCATCGGCGTGTTCCTGCCGCTGGCATTCTTCCCCCTGCTCTTCTCCTGCGCGGCCTGCGTGCTGGTCATCTGGCGCAGCGGCTTCGTCTCGCTGGGCTCCCTGACCCTGGTCACGGTATTGCCCTTCGCCCTGCTGGCCGCCACCAAGTACGCCTGGGTGCCCCTGTCGCTGTGCATCTGGGCCCTGGTGGTCTGGAAGCACAAGGAGAATATCGCCCGCCTGCGCGCCGGTACCGAAAAGAGCTGGCTCAAGAGCCGCCAGAAGTAAGGCGACGCCACACGACAGCAAAAGGCCTCTTTCCCCTGCGGGAAAGAGGCCTTTTTTCATATCTCATTGCACAGGGCTTTGCCCCGCCAATCCTGCCCGACACACACGTCCCGGGAAGAAGGAGCTTCCCCCAAAAACTTTCCTTTCTAACGGCCGAGCAGGCCCCGGATGGCGCCGCCGGCGTCGCGCACGGCACCGCCGATGCTGCTGCCCGCGTCACGGGCCGTATCACCGGCCGCGCTGCCCGCCTTCTTGCCGCCTTCCAGCAGGTTGTTGCCGAGGCCCTTGACCGCGTCCAGAGCGAACCTGGAGTCCAGCGAGAACGAGAGGTTGTCGAAGGGGCCTTCATAGTTCACGGGGATGTTCAGGCCCAGCGTGGTGATGGTGGCCGTGCCCTTGAGATGCTGGCGCGGCAGGCTGGCGTGGGCCTGGCCCTTGGCCTGGAGCTTGGGCGAGGTGGCCGTCATGGGCGCCAGGTCGGCTTCGCCCTTGCGCAGCACGAAGGGCACATGCACCTGCTCGAAGGTATCGGAAACGGCCCCCTTGAGGCCGGGCACCGAATGCAGCAGGGAGGTCAGGGCCGGGATGTGCATGTTGCGCAGCCGCAGATCGCCCGAACCGGACAGAGCGGCCATCAGGGCATCGGTACTTGTGCCGCTCGTGGTGCAGGAGGCCTTGAGGGCCGCCAGACCTTCCACGGAGCGGGGCTTTTCCAGAGATTCCTGCAAGGGGCCCAGGGCCACTTCGGCCGCATCCAGATCCAGCGCATACTTGTAGGACCGGAGCTCGGCACGGCCGCCGGCGGACAGGCGGCCGCCGCTTTCCAGCACGCCCTGGAAGGAGGTCAGGCGGTAATCGCCCTTGCTGCCGCTCAGGGCCAGGGAGATGTCACGCAGATGCATCTTCTTCCAGCCCAGGGACGACATGGCCAGCCGCAGATTGATCGTGGGCCAGCCGCTGGCGTCCTCCTTGTCCGCGGTGGTCACGGCCTTGCCTTCCCTGGCCTTGGCCGCTCCCGCGTCCTTGCCGCTTTCGGGCAGGGGCAGATATTCGTCCAGTTGCAGCTTGCCCAGGCTCAGGGAGCCTTCCATGGCGAGCACGTCCCGGAAGTGCAGGCGCAGTTCCGCCCGCAGGGGCGTGGCATCCAGCTTGCCCTTGCACTGGGAAAGCGCCAGCGTGTCACCTTCCCAGGCCACGGAGCCCTTGAACAGCAGCGTGTCCTGCGCATGGGGCTTCAGTTCCACGCCCAGGGCCGAGGCCAGCTTGCGCGGCGAGCCTTCCAGCAGGGCCGAACCCGTGAAGGTCGGGCCGTCCAGGCCCAGCGTGCCCGTGAGCCCCACGCGGCCGTGCGGCACGGAAAGGCTCAGGCGTGACAGATGCAGCTGCCGGGCCGCCGTATCCAGCGAGGCATCGCCCTGCAATTGCACGGGCCCGAGGCCCGCGGGCAGGAGGCCCCGGCGGGAGGGTGTGATGGTCAGGGAAAGGTTCTGCACACGCGGGGCCATGCCGAAGAGCCCGGCCTGGGCATCCAGGGCCAGGGTCCCGGCTAGCGTGCGTCCGGCGGTGAGCAGATCGTAGGTAAAATCGCAGCGCAGGACGGCGTCCTGGCCGTTGCGCAGGTTCTCCACGGAAAGATTGATGTCGCGCAGGTCGTAGCGCTCGCCGCCCTTCTCCACATGCAGGCTGCCCTTGCTCAGGGTCAGGCGGCCCAGCTCCAGCGGCAGGAGCACCTCGCTGCCGGGCGTGTTGCCGGCAGCCTTGCCGGAGGCCGCTCCCGCAGGCGCGGCGGCCTTGCCTTCCGGCAGCAGCAGGCTCAGCGAGGGGCTGTCCAGACGGACTTCCCCAATGACCAGCTCGCCGTGCAGCAGCGGTTCCAGCTCCAGATGGGCCTCGCCGCCCTTGGCCGTGAAGCGCATGCCCTGCCCGTCCTGCACG
>PPYF01437734.1_pt1 | contig 22731 bp, 17 predicted proteins | sample 1559871 | NCBI WGS metagenome assembly PPYF01 (sample SAMN08240021, study PRJNA423297) | Human gut metagenome, whole genome shotgun sequencing project.
TCCGCATAAATGCTGGATTTCTAAGCTCTTTTCACAGAAAAATCCCGAGCGAATGCTCGGGACTTTGTCTACAGTCTGACTGCCGGCAGGAATTACCTGCCGGCAGAAAAATCTGTATTTTACTAATTTTATTTTTTCTGTTTTGAAGATCAATCATTTCTCAATCTCCAAAAACATTTTTTGAATCAGGAACGTTTTTTGCGTGATTTCAGAACTACAACGCCAGCTCCTGCTGCTGCGCCGAGGCATACGATCCACGGTACTGCATTTGCTGTATCGCCTGTCTGAACTGCGCCTTCTACTTTATCATTTTTATCATTTTTGTCAGGATTTGGTTCTGGTGTAGGAAGCTTCTCAAAACGCGCTTCGATCTTCAGATTTCCTGTGATCGGTGTATTGAAATCGAATTCTTTTCCATCCACGAACCAACCGATGAATTTGTAGCCGTCTTTTACCGGATCAGCAGGACGGGCAAGTGTCTCTCCGTCTTTTACTGTAACTGTTTGTCCATTGATCGTAACTGTCCATTCTCCCGGCTGCGGAGTCGGTGTATCATTCTTCTCGAAACGAGCTTCAATTACAAGATTTCCTTTGATCTCTGTATTGAAATCGAATTCTTTTCCATCCACAAACCAGCCGATGAATTTGTAGCCTTCTTTCACAGGATCGTTTTCCGGACGAGCCACTTTCTTTCCATCTTCTACTTTAACTCCTGCAATTATCTCTCCGTCAGAACCTTTAAATGTTACTGTCCACTCTTTCAGCTGCGGATCTGGTGTCTCTCCATTTTTCGCAAAATGAGCGATCAAAGATGTATTCATCTCTACAGTAAATGTATATTCTGCATCGTCAGACACTTTCTGACCCGTTGTCATATCATACCATCCGGTGAAATCGTAACCTTTCTTAGCAGTTGCTTTTACTGTAACTTCCGATCCTTCATTTGCATCTTTTACAGCACCTTCAACTTTTCCGCCTTCCTGTGCTTCTACAACAACATCACATTTCTGTGGTACTGCAATATCAAATTCAGATACAGCTACCCAACCATCATTTGACTGTTTTGCCACAATTTTAATTCCCCATACAGTCTGCGGAGCAAAACGAACAGTCTTTTTAGACGAATTGTTCGCAAATGTCTGATTCTCTGCAACCGGAATCCACTCTCCATCAGCAGAATTTTTAACAAACAAATCTGCTTTTGTTATAATACCGCTCGCCGCATTTGTTCTTGGCGTAAATGAAACCTTATTGATCTCATAACCTTTATCAAAAGTAATCTCACCTGTTACACTGTCAAGTTTTCCTTTAACTTTATTCAAGTTATCTTTCAACAACTTATCTTCTTTGTTTCCGCTGTAATCTGAATGCCAGTGTGTTTCCGGTTTTGAGTCAAACGCCATCTCGAACGTTCCTTCATTTCCGACATTTGCATGAGCAGATGTCGCTTTACCTGTCCATCCGGATTTATCATGTTTTGTCGTCTCCGGTACTTCTGTAGAAACAACGACATTATCAATTACCGCTTTAACGGAATTAGTCTTTGAACCGATTCTCTGAAGTGGAAGCAGAAGTGTAGAGATAGAAATTCCTTCTTTTCTCGGCTTTCCTTCCGGATCTGTCTGTCTGTTTCGGTAAACTCCTGTAGCCTGTAATTCCTGTCCGTCAACGATCAAGCTTGTCTTTGTGCCATCTGTTCTGATTTCAAGATGGACTTTCTCGCCTACCGGAAGTTTATAATCGAAGTAATAGTCATAAAGCTCTCTTCTGAATCCAAGTCTTCCGTCTTCCATAATACGGATATCATGAACATAATCGCCGTTATCACCTAAATTATCTGCCTCAAACAGAATCTGTCCTGCTTTAGCTTCTTTATCTAATGTGATATCGAATTTCAGCGTATTGCCTGTAGCAAGCTTATCGATCGGAGTTGTCGCATAGCTTTCTCCACCTGTCAGCTTCAGGCTTCCTTTTTCAAGTTTTGCGCCGCCTGCCAGTTCAAGATCTCTCTTATTGTCTGAACTGTCTTTCTCGTTTTCAAACTGATATTCCATATATTTGCCGGATTCATCAGCAGTTGCTTTATGGTACGGGTTGCTGTTTGCAGCATCGCCCAACTGATCAATCACTTCTTTTACCTGAGTCCAGTTCTTGTCTGCTCCATCGCCCCAGTCTTTACTTGCGATTGCCGGAAGCGCCGATGCAAAACGATCATAAATATCGATCTCTGAAATTCCGTTTGCACGAGTATCAATACTATCATTCCAAATAGCATATGTAGCTCCAAGCATCTGATCTGAGCCTGCCGGAATTGTCACCTGATCTCCAAATTTATTCGGAACCCAATTTGTATATAAATGATTAGAGTTGAGGTAATCTCCATAATATCCTGCTGCCGGAACAATATAATTTGATTCAAGCGTATTGATCAACTCGTAGCCCTTATTATACATATCCTGTGGATTTGCATAACCTGTATTCCAAATATTAAGCTGTACGCCTTCTCTTCTTACCGGATATGCTCCCGGCTCATTTTCAAGCATATTAGAAAGACTTCCCCACATACGAACCGTATATCCTTTTTCCTGAATATATTTGATCATATCATCGGAGAACACTCTAAAACGATTTTTCTCACCATAGTACTCATCTGTTCCAATATGTACTGTCATGCTCTTATCAAACATATCTTCATTCAGATATTCATCCCATACACTCTGAACGAAACCAAGCGATTCTTCATATTTCGCCTCTGAAAGGTCGAACTGCTCGCCTGCTCTCTTTGAAGCAATTCCCTGAAGCATCAGATCAGGCCGAACTTTTGTAAATGCTCCCGAATGTCCCGGTGTATCAAACTCAGGAATAATATCAACTCCCATTGCACGGCAGTCAAGAATAAATTTCCTGAACTCTTTTTTCGTATAATGCATATCTTTATTTGTCAGATCTGCTTTATTCTTTCCTTCATTACCATCTTTCTTAATATCAGACTCCAAACGGAAACCTGTATATGCCTTTTCTCTCGCTTCTTCTGTTGTTGCAAAGTCTTCATAGAAAATAAGGTTATCATTTAAATGAACATGAAGAGCATTCATTTTATAATAAGCCATTTCCTTTGCAACATCTTCCAAAGTTTCCATAGAAACCGGCTTACGGGCAACATCAAGCATAAATCCACGAACTTCATACTTCGGATAATCTCTTGTTGTTCCTTTCGGAAGTTTTCCTTCATTCAATTCTGCAATCTGAAGAATAGAGCGTGTCGCCCAATAAGCGCCTGTCTGATGAGCCGCAGTAACCTTTACATATGAATCAGACTCCATAACATAGCCTTCTTCTCCGAGACCGTTATCGCTCTTATCAAGTGTAAAGTAGATATCTCCTGCCACCGGATTGCTGCCCGTTTCAACAGTCATCTTCTTGCCAAGCTCTGCTTCATAATCTGTCGCCAAAGCATCTGCCGCAGCTTTCAGATCACCTGCATTCGGATCAACAACGATCTTGCCGCTGATCGTCACATTTCCTTCTGTTTCTCCGCCGTACCACTCAGCCAGTTCTGGAACAACTATCGGTTTTGCATTCACGCCGTTTTCTTTATGTTTTCCCGGAATTGTGATCGTATGCTCTACTGTAGCTTCCGCATAATTTTTCTCTTCTACTCCCTCTGCTGCTTCAGCGGATTCTGCCGTTTTCGTCACTTTATAGATACCTTTAATCACTGTATCTGTAAGCGGCTGATAGATCTTTCCATCTCTTCCGACGATCTGCTCATAATCAGCAAGGAATTCTACTTTTACTCCCTCCGGTGTATTCCATGTCAACTGCGTCTTATCGGCATTAAACTGCGGAGCTGCGATGGAGTTTGCAAGAGCCTGCAACGTCTCATCTTCCGGCGTTTCCGGATCCGGAGTTGCTTCCGGTTTCACTGCATATGCACCTAATTCCGCCACGGAAACATTATACCAATTTGTCGCCGACTGACCATATTCTGTAACATTCAGGCGAATCTCCTTTGCCCATACAGGATTGTCCAAAGAAATAATCTGCTCCGTACTCTTAATCTGCTCTGTATTCTCATACACTTTTGTAAATTGACCATTAGCACCGTCTTTTACTTCAATCGTATATTTTTTAATATTTGTTTTTTCCCAGTTAATCTTGAAGTGCTGCACTCTCTGCGTAACCGGAAGTGTCACAGTCAACGTACGCGCTGTATTTCCCTTACCGTCATTGTTAGTTGCCCATCGTGTTGTCAGATTTCCATCGATTGCCTTATCCCCAGCCTGCGTATTGCCCTCTGTCGGTTCAAAATCACTCGCCGCTGCCGTTCCTTCCAAGCAATAGTTTTCATTCGGAAGAACGTCATCAGGGATTTCATCTGCGTAAATCTGGAAATCATAAAGGGAAACAGACTGCCAGCTCACGCTGTCACCCACTGCGTCTGCTGTATATCCATCTATGTACAAGCGAACATACCTTGCTTCTTTCTGTTCGTCCAAACGGATATTTTCATTAATTCCGGAGATTTTATCCCCGGCTTTTTTCTCATAAACCGTCGTCCATTTTGAATCATCATTATCTTCTCCCGTATCGGAGATCTGAATTTTATAACTTGTAATATTTCTTCTTTCCCATGCAAGAACAAATGACCGAAATGTCTTTTTTTCTCCCAGATCGACTTTCAGCCATTGCGCTTCCTGATTCGAATGAGTATTTGTCGCCCAACGTGACTGCGGTTTTGCCGCATCTCTGTTTACCACACCGTCAACTGCCTTTGCCGCAGAATAACTATCTGTTTCCTGCTCACTTGCGGTTGCTGTTTTGTTAAGTGCAAGATTTTCAATTTCTCCTGCCGCCTCAACGCTTAGAGGTGCAAGCGGAGCTGCCAATCCGAAGATCATTACTCCGGCAAGAGCTCCCGCGCCGGCGCGCGTTAACTTTTTCATTTTTCTTCCCATTTTTTACCTCTCTGCTTTCTTGAATTTTAATGAGCTGAATTACACTCTTCGTAACATTATATAATTTTGACATAAAAAACTCAACTCTTTTCCTTTTTTACATCAATTTTCACATTTTTTTATTACTATTAACCAATTTGAATTCATCTTTTCCTTTTTTCTTGCTATCCACATTGGACATTATGTACAAACCCAGACTTTGTATCCCCACCGCTACAAAAAACTGCCAGCACACGGCTCCGCGGCTGACAGAAAAACTTTTTATTATTCTATTTTCACAACTGCTCTTTTTATATACAAACCTTCCCATAAATATCTTTCGGAACGTACGCTTTCACTTCAATCCCTTCCGGAACATACTTCTCCGACAAAAGTTGTCCACGACTTCGGATAAGCTGAATTTTCGATGCTTCCGAGAAATCATACAAACGCTCCACATAGATCTGTTCTCTTCGTACGATCTCGAGAAGCGCCTTTTTTAGTTCTGCAAGACCTTCTCCTGTTTTTGCCGAAGCCGGAATTGAATATTCCGCCTGAAAATCCCGATAGCTGCCTGCCGACTCGAGTTTATCCTGCTTATTAAAAAGTGTGATCACCGGTCGGTCTGCCGCTCCAAGCTGACGCAATGTATCGTAAACGACATGCATTTGCTCATCCATTTGCGGATTAGACGCATCTACCACATGAATAATAATGTCCGCATACTTCGCTTCTTCTAACGTACTTTTAAACGCTTCCACAAGGTGATGAGGCAGTTTTCTTATAAAACCGACCGTATCTGTAACTAATATTTCCTGCGTATTATCGAGAACAAGAGAGCGGGTTGTAGTATCTAATGTAGAAAACAGCATGGCGTCTTCTAAAATGCCGGCATTTGTCAGCGCATTTTCTATACTGCTCTTTCCCGCCGATGTATATCCTACTAAAGCCGCCACCTTTAATCCCGACTGTTTTCTCTGTGTCCGTATTAATTCCCGATGCTTTTCCACGTCTTTTAGTTCTTTTTTCAGTCTGCTGATCCGTTCTCTGATCAAACGCCTGTCCATCTCCAGCTTTTTTTCTCCCGGACCTCTCGTTCCGATCCCCCCGCCGAGACGGGATAAAGATCTGCCAAGCCCCGCCAGTCTTGACGCTCTGTATCGAAGCTGAGCAAGCTCCACCTGGATCTTTCCTTCTCCCGATACTGCCCGCGCCGCAAAAATATCAAGGATCAAAAGCGTCCTGTCTATAATTTTACATGACAGTTCTTCTTCAAGGTTGCCTAATTGTGCGCTCGTCAGCTCATCGTCGCAAATAATCCCCGTCGCGTCAGTCTCCCATATAAGATCTTTGAGTTCCGTCAATTTGCCTTTCCCGATATATGTTCCCGGATGCGCGCTCTCTCTTGGCTGGATCAGCCTGCCGACTACAGCCGCTTTTGCAGTTTTCGCCAATTCCGAAAGTTCGTCAAGCGAACGGTTTGCCGCATCTTCATTTCCCGTATCGATTCCGACGAGGATCACCCTCTCGTCGATTTGCTCCATCTCATACATATTATTTCTCCGAATTTTCTTTTATGAGGATTTTTCTTTTATGAGAATTTTCCCTTCACAAAGATTTTCCCTCCACATAGATTTTCCCTCCACATAGATTTTCCCTTTACGTAGATTTTCCTTTCACGAAAAATTCCCTTTCATGAGAACTTTCTTTTGCCAAACGGTGTTTATCTCGTTTCCAAAAACTCGGCTTCTCTTTCCATCGCCGTATCTTCCGGATATTCGATCAGATACTCGGACGCTTTTTGCTTCGCGTTTTCCCAATCAGCCAGTTTTTCATAACAGACAACTTCGTTATATCTCATCTCCTGAATCATTTCAGCAGAATCTTTTCCATTTTCCGAATTCTTCTCTTCTTCACCTGACATATCTGTTTCCGCCATGGCAAGACCCGCCTGTATATATTCAAGAGCCGCCTCGTAATCCTCTGTCTTCATTGCACAAATACCCATCAGATTATAGATCTGAGTCGTCTGTACTACTCCTGTGTCAACAGCTTTTTTAAACGCATCGAGAGCCGAGCTATACTCCTCCTGCTCATAATATGTCATCGCAAGTCCCCGATACCCCTCTGCCGATTTCTTCTTATCCTTTTCTTCAGTCAGTTTTTCAAACTGTGCCTGCGCCTCTTTATAATCTCCTGCCTCCAATGCCTCTACACCTGATTTCGCACTGTTTGCACAGCCTGATGCCACAGTCGGCACAGCCATACAAAGAACTGCCGCCAACACGATCTGTTTTTTGATTTTCACGATTCGTTTACACCCCCGATTCCGGATACTTCATCATCCAAAATGAATTCAAAATATTAATTACCATCACAACCATGTCTGCTATAATAGCGCTTTGCATCGTCACAAGACCGAAAAACGCAAGTATGACTAAAAATACTTTCATACCGATCGCAAACAATACATTTTCCCGTACAGACCGGATCGTTCCTTTTGCGATCCGCACCGCATTTATAATCTTCGACGGCTCATCTTCCATAAGGATAATGTCCGCCGCCTCAAGCGCGGCATCCGCGCCGAGACCGCCCATCGCGATGCCGATGTCTGCAAGCGCCAAAACAGGCGCGTCATTCATTCCATCTCCTACAAACGCCAATTTTTCATTTTCCATGCGGTCATTGCAAAACTCTTCCAGAAGCTGCACTTTATCTTCCGGCATCAGCTCCGCATAAACGCTGTCGATTTTCAGCTCTGCCGCCACTTTTTCCGCCGTACGCTCGTTATCTCCGGTCAGCATAACCGTTCCCATATTTTTCTTTCGCATCCAGCGCATCAGTTTTCCCGTATCTTTACGAATCGTATCCGCAATCAATATGTATCCCGCATACTTTCCGTCAACAGCCACATGAACGGCAGTTCCGTCTTTTTCCGTCTGTGCGTAGAGGATTCCTTCCCGGTTCATCAGCCTTGTGTTCCCGGCATAAACTTCCAGTCCGTCCACAAACGCATGAACACCGTACCCCGGTTCTTCTTTCACATCTTTGATCCGCGTACTTTCAGCCGGCTTTCCATAAGCTTCCGCAAGAGACAGCGCCACCGGATGCTTTGAATAACTTTCCGCCAAAGCCGCAAGCTCCAACAGTCTTTCCTTTTCAAACTTATACGGAACAATATCTTTCACATGAAATACGCCTTCCGTCAGTGTTCCCGTTTTATCAAAAACATATGTGTCTACCCGGATCAGATCTTCCAAAACAGCTCCGCTTTTTATCAGAACGCCCTGCTTTGAAGCAGATCCTATCCCGCCCAAAAACGCAAGCGGTATAGAAACCATCAACCCGCACGGACATGCCGCCACAAGAATGATCAATCCTCTGTATATCCACTCAGCCTTCGCCTCCACAAACATCATAGGCGGGAGAATGACAGTTAAAAGCGCGATCAAAATAACGATCGGCGTATAATATTTTGTGAATTTATCTACAAAATGTACGCTCTCCGATTTGTTTTCATTTGCGCTTTCTACAAGCCGCATGATCTTCGCCGCAGTAGAATCATTGTACAGTTTCTCAACTCTGGCTTCCAACACGCTGTTCAGATTGATGCTTCCGCTGAACAGCCTGTCTCCGATCCGCACAGTGACAGGATCCGGTTCTCCTGTCAGCGCCTTCATATCAACTGTTCCCGTTCCGCTTGTCACAACCGCATCAACCGGGATCTTGTCTCCCGGATGCAGTACGATCGTCTGTCTCAAATTCAGCTCCTGCGGCGGAACAATCTTTTCTGTGTTTCCGATTTTCAGGTTCGCATATTCCGGACGAATATCAATAAATTTCGCAATAGATTTTTTCGTCCTGCTCAGAGAGATTTCTTCTACAAGTTTTCCGACCTGATAAAAGAGCATCGCCGCAACGGCTTCTTTGTAACGTCCTACAAAAAATGCTCCTACAGTCGCTATGATCATCAGTAAGTTTTCATCCAGAAACTGCTTTTTCAAAAATTTCTCTGCCTGCTCTTTATAAATACTGATCGCCGATACAATATACGGCAGTAAAAACAAAAGCATCTCCGCCTTTGATTTCATCTTTGCCTGCATGCTTATTAAAAATGCCAGCAAATATAAAACAAGACCGATACCGATCTCCAATTCCCTTTTCCTTGTTTCTCTCGTCATTCCTTTTTCCCTTTTCGCCAACTGTCCTTGTATTATTCCTGTATATGTTCCATCCCCTGATTGATAATCGTTTTAATGTGCCCGTCTGCAAGAGAATAGAATACTGTCTTTCCTTCCCTTCTGTTTTTCACGAGCTTCATCTGCTTTAAAATGCGGAGCTGATGAGAGATCGCCGACTGAGTCATATTCAGCGTCTTTGCCAGATCGCACACGCACATCTCCGAATGAAACAACACGCTTAACAATTTCAGTCTCGTCACATCTCCGAACACTTTAAAAAATTCCGCAAGATCATTCAGCTCTCTTTCTGCCGGAATGTGTTCCTTTACTTTTTTTACTACATCTTCATGAACATGTATAAAATCGCAGCGTTCTATTTCTGTTTTTTCTTCCTGCATTCGTCTTTTCCCTCCAAATATACAGTATAACGAAAAGAGGCAAAAGCATCAATATCTTTTGCCCCCAAAGCTTAAAACTTAAGATTACTTAAGATTTTCTTTACTGTTTTCTTCTTTCGCCGATCACATTGTCAAACACATCTTCCATACTTTCTTTTCTCTGATCGTCTCTGATCATGCAGGCCTGAATCGCCTCATTCAAAGAGAGCATCTTGTCGTCAAGTTCCGACACCATCTTCGCACACTCTTTCAATTCTCTGCTTATATAATCAGGCGCATTCCCTTCAAACTTATAATAAATCTTATGTTCCAAACTCGCCCAAAAATCCATCGCTATCGTTCGGATCTGGATTTCCACTTTTGTATCGACTACGCTGTCGGAAAGAAAGATCGGAACGGATACAAGCATATGATAACTTTTATAACCGCTTTCTTTTGGATTTTTAATATAATCTTTGATCGAAAGAACTTTCAGATCGCTTTGATTGCCGATCATCTCCGCCAAACGGTAAATATCAGATGTAAAGGAACAAATAAGACGTACCCCCGCAATGTCATTGATATAGCGTACCATGTTCTCGATCGACGTCTCATGGCCATACCGCCTTAATTTCTTCACAATGCTTTCCGGCGTCTTTATCCTTGTCTTTATATGCTCGATCGGATTATATTGATGTACATGCTGAAATTCGTCATTCAAAATCTCCAGCTTTGTTCCTACTTCTTTCAGCGCTGCGTTATACAGAAAAATGATCGTCTTCCAGCTATCGACATCCTCATAGCTTTTCAGCGCAGCTTCTACTTGTTGTTCACTCGTCATTTCAGACTGCCTCCGCCAGTTATTTTACTTTTTCATTCTAACATAAATCCTAAGGCATGTCATAGATTTCATTGTTTTTTAAGACTTCTCTTACAACTCTAATTTCATATCTCCCTGACGGATCCACTTCTTTTTCCGCATAAACTCAGAAATGAGAAGCGTCACCGCCGCTGGAAGGATAAACTGGATCAAAATGATCTTTCCGAGCACGATCACTCCCGCTTCACTTTGCGTCATTACCTGCCATGTCATAAGCGGACCGACAAGTCCGGCTGTTCCCATACCCGATCCCGTAGCGTTGTTCGTCATATGAAGAAGCATTGTTCCGATCGGACCTAAAACGGCGCTTGACAAAATAACCGGAAGCCAGATCAAAGGTCTTCTTACGATATTCGGTATCTGAAGCATCGACGTTCCGATTCCCTGCGCCAGAAATCCGCTGAATTTATTTTCTCTCCAACTAGCCACCGCAAATCCGATCATATTACAGCAGCATCCGATCGTCGCCGCCCCTGCCGCCAGTCCCGACAGATTCAGGATTACTCCAAGCGCCGCTGAGCTGATCGGAAGCGTCAGGATCATTCCCATTAAAACGGAAACGACAATTCCCATCAAAAACGGCTGCTGCTCTGTTCCCCAGTTGATCAAGGAGCCAAGCCATAACATAAATTCAGAAATCGGCGGACCGACAAACAGACCGACTGCCGATCCCGTTCCGATGCAGACCAGCGGAGTCAGTATAATATCAAGTTTTGTTTTACCCGAGATCAAGATCCCGATCTCGATCGCCAGATACACCGCCGCAAAAGCGCCTAACGGCTCTCCCGGCCCTGCCAGAACCAGATTTCCATCCACAAGAACCTGTCCGGATAAGATTTTCCCGGCAAATGCACCGATCATACCGACAACCGCGGCCGAAACGATTACGAGATGTCCCGCTTCTAATTTTCGCGCCACACCGACTCCGATGCCTGCACCTGTCAAACCTGCGGCAATCTTTCCAAGTTCATAAATAAGATCTCCTGTGCCGCCTCCCATAAACAACCCGATCTGCTGAATGATCGTTCCTATGATCAGCGTAGCAAAAAGTCCCTGTGCCATGCCGCCCAGACCATCTATAAAAATCCGATCTAAAAGTTTTTTCATTTCTTAAGATACCCCCACTCGCCTGCATACGCTTCTTTTGCCGCAAAACACGGAGTCGTTTTTCCTTCTGCGTCCACGATTTCGGGGATCATGTCCGACTGCTTAAAATGATAATCCGTCAAAAGCCAGCTTACGATATTTACATTGTCCTTCCTTCCCACAACACAGTCCGGCGCAGCCATAAAAATCATCTGTTCAAGAAAATCTATATCGACTTTATTTTCTTTACTGTACAAAAGAAGATTTTTATGAAACCACAAATACACCCCTTTTACCGTCTCTTCTGTTTCTTGCTCTCCCTCGGTGTCAAGATTTCGTTTTTCCGAATCAAGATATACTGTCTGAAACTTTTCGTCAAATCCAAACTCCTCGATCGCCGCCAAAATTGCTCCGGCATACGGCTCTTCCTGTAAATACTTTTCCAATATTTCTTTGTCATTTATCGTGCATACTCTGATCATCTTTTTACTCCTTTACAAACTCCTGCGTCACATCATGTTTTCTTTTTTCATTTCACCGCACAGACACGATATAAACTTGCCGGCTTTCCCTGCATGTATATTTTGTCCGAGCGCCCGAACTGATACTAATATATCAAAAAGGGCTTGCACAAGCAACGGGATTTTTGTATGATAAATTTCATAAACTTTGAAAGGAGCTTCGTTATGTTTCGTTTATGGGGAAAAGAATTTAAAGAAAACAGGCTTCTGCGCGATACTGTCATTTGCGATGAGACAACAGACACCCGCACACATAAGATTTTCAACGCTTTGGACGCCATCTGCTATGAGTTCGATCTAAGCAAGCCTATCTGGCTTGACACAACGATCGCCGACTTCAAACGGCACGCAAAAGCTCGGTTTTATCAGGATAACTTTGTAGACAGCATTGATTTTGATTATTTAGAAATAGAGGTGATCGAGGAATAATCCCCGGTCACCTCTGTCTTTTACCATTTTTCGTTATTATCCGATCTATCTGCGCCTCTTATCATCGGCTGATCGTCACTTATTTCTAACCGCCGCCTGTTTCCGGTTGTCATTCATTTCTGATCGCCGCAAGCGGACTTAACTTCATCGCCCTTCTCGCCGGGAAATATCCCGCCGCCGTTCCGACAAGCATTGCAAACCCAAGAGAAACAAGAACAAGCCACAAAGGAATATAAGAAATCTGCCCTGTTGTCATTCCCATCTCTTTGCCCTTCACAAGAGCATTGATCGCCGCAGACATAAGGAAACTTAAAACATTTCCGATCACACCTCCGCCAAGTCCGATAAACGCCGCTTCCAAAAGAAACATCTGACGAATATTTCCAAGACTGCATCCGATCACTTTCATAACGCCGATTTCTTTCGTTCTCTCATAAATAGACATCATCATCGTATTTGCGATTCCGATCGCCGCCACAAACAGCGAAACCGCTCCGATTCCGCCAAGCACCGCCTGAACCATTGCAAACTGTTTCTTCATGCTGTCGATATATTCGATATTCGACGACACATTATATCCCATCGCCCGAATCGCGTCTGAGACAGCCTCTACGTTTTCCATGTCGTCCGCCTGTACTTTTGCCGACGAATATACAAACTTATTATATGGTTTTCCGCTCTTTGTCGTCGGCTGCCCCGGAATCGCTCTTCCTCTGAATTCTTTTTCAAGATACGTCCTCAGCTTATTGATATCGCAAAACGTCATATAAGAATTCACCGTATAGGTATCCGGTCCGCCTTTTAAAACTCCGCTTGCAGATACGACATGTTTTTTCGGCGGCGTTTTTGCCGACGCTGTTCCGCCTTCTCCGCTTTCTCCGGCAGAGCCGCCGATATCCGAAGCCGCGCTCTGCGACTGATAATAGCCGTCCTGATCGAGTATAAGAAAAACGGAATCCGTCTGCAGATCTATATCAGGAAGTTCTCCCGAATCCCAATATCCTCTTCCTGATGTTTTTTCATAAAAATTCGTTATTACTGTATTTCCATATACAAGTTCCAGCTGGGCGCTGTTCGGATCAGGAAGCCGCCCGCCATCCTCCAGCTCCAGATTCAATGTCTTCAAACCTTCAGGCGTCATTCCTGTCAATTCGATAAAGCCTTCATATTTTCCTTTCAGCGCGATTACCGATATGCTTAAGATCGGCTCTGCACTTTTCACATGGGCTACGTTTTTCAACTCTTTGATCACATCATCTGTGATGTATTTCTGCGATTCTTCTTCGTCCGAAGACATTCCCGAATAACCGTACATCATTCCGCCCGAATCTTTTCCCGTCACGGTAATACTTGTCGTTCCTCCGTTTTGCTCCACCTCTTTATACATGGATTCCTGAAGTCCGAGTCCGAGCGATATCATAACTACTATAGAAGCCGTTCCGATCACAACGCCTAGTACCGTAAGAAACGTTCTTAATTTTCTGCGCCGCAGGCTGCTAACGCTCATCCTCAGCAGATCGCTCCACCTCATCAAACAACTCCTCCTCTTCCGCTTCCAGACGTTTTGCTTTTTTCCTCTTCATAATAAGCACGATTGCCACAGCCACAGCAACGATCACAACTACGGCTGCCGCCAAGATCATTCCGATCGGCAGCCCCCCCTGTTCTTCCGGTATATCTGCCATAGCGTCCAGGTCTCCGGCATCTGACATCGGCATAACAGTAAGATCAAATTTTTCCTCCGCTGTCGATACATTTCCCGCATCATCTTCATAAGTTAAGATCAGCTTACATTCCGTATCGTCTGTCGTATCGTCTGTCGTCTCTTCTGTCGCCGTCACGATGGCGTCGATCATGCCTGTCGCGCCGGAATCAAGATTTCCGATAAACTGTTCGTCTGACTCGATCATCTTGCCTTCAAAACGAGCTTTCACATTGTACATCTTCACCCGTCCGAGATTGTACAGACTGCAGGAAATATTCGCCTCTTCTCCGACCGCTACTGTCTCCGGCGCGATCTCGATCTTACTGAACTCAAACCGGGCGTCCTGTATGACCGGGATCGCAAGGCTTGACTGCGCCTCATACTGCGCCGCGCTGCTGTCTTCATACTTCATAGACATGCTGATACTGTACGGCTTTTTCACAAGATCTGCCCGTGCATTCAATTCGATTGAAATGTCGCTCGTTCCTCCGGCAGGAATTCCGTCAAGATAAACAGAGCTTGAACCCGATGCCGGAAGAAACGCCGGAGCTTCCGCCGCACCTTCTGAACCTGATGACGGAGCCTGCATATCAAAAAGCATATTTGAAACAGCAGTTTTTGAAGAAGTATTTTTCAGGTGGACGATCAATTTAAAATTACTTCCCGCGCGAACTTCCGCCGGCTCTGTATTAAATCCTGTTACAATCACCCGCGGAACAGATGCGCTTGACGCATCCGCGCCGCCTGCCGAGCCGCCTGCCATGACCGGATCGCTGGTATATACTCCTCCGAACACCGCGCCCGAATCGTCCGGCGTTCCCTGCGCATTTCCCGATCCGCCGCTTCCGTTTCCGGTATTTCCGTTGTTTATCTCTCCGCCGTTTGCATTTCCACCCTGATTTTCCGATGGCTTTTCTTTTGCGGTCGTTTTTACAAAGACATACTTATCCGTCTCATAGGATTTCTCTCCGTCATCGTAAGAAATCTTAAATTCCAGTTTATAAGACTTCCCTGTCACATCTCCTCTTACGATAAGAGGTTTCTCTTCACTCCCCCACACAGCCGCAGTCTGTCCGCCGCTTTTGATCGTAGACAACTCTTTTTCATAATTCAGCTTATCAAGTTCAAAGGGCCAGTCGGATGCATTCTTGATATCCGGTTCTATCCGCACGTTGTGCGCGTCTACATTTCCGTTGTTTTTTACATTGATCCGAAACTCGGATACCTTCTGCCCCGCCTTAAACACAGGCGTCTCCTGCCCGTCGCCGACACTGATCTGAATGTACGCAAGCTCTCTCTTTGACACCTGACTTCCGGACTCTGTTTTTTCCTCTGCAAATGCCACGAGCGGAGCAAGCATAGACAACACAAACACCATGCATAAAATTCCGATTCCGATCCGTTTCAACGTCATTTTTCTATGCTCTCTCATTTTCCTCTTTCCTCCTGTTTTCTGTAATGTGTACAATTTTTCCGTCTATAATCTCCAATACCCGGTCTGCATATTCCGCCTGACTTCGATCATGCGTGACCATGACAAGCGTTCTTTTCTGCTCTCTTACGAGTCTTTGCATCAGGCGCATCACATCTTGAGACGTATGTGAATCAAGCGCTCCTGTAGGTTCATCCGCAAAAATAATCTTCGGATCGTTCACAAGCGCCCTTGCCACGCTTACTCTTTGCTGCTGTCCTCCTGATAACTGGTTCGGCAGATGTTTTTTATGTTTTTCCAAGCTCACCAGATCCAGCATTCTGTCGGCTTTTTTTATTCGTTCTTTTCTCGGCTCTCCGCGAAATGTAAGCGGAAGCGCCACATTTTCCAGTGCATTCATCGTTCCCATCAGATGAAACGACTGAAATATAAAACCAACGTTTTCTCCTCTGAACTTTACAAGTTCATTTTCTTTCATCTGCTCGATATGCTTCCCCGCTACGATCACTTCCCCGCGAGTCGGTTTTTCCAGTCCGGCAAGCATATTCAAAAGAGTCGATTTTCCGGAACCGGACGTTCCGACGATCGCACAAAATTCTCCCTCGTACACTGAAAAACTAACGCCGTCCAATGCCCGGACGACCGAATCGCCGACACGATACAGTTTATACAGGTTTTTCACACTGATAATCTCCCTCACTGTCTCCTCCTTTTTGCTTTCTTTACTCATTCTGTCTGTTTGTTTTATCTCCTGTCTCAACACATACGAATCTTCGGCAGTCAGATCTGCCTTTTTACGAAACAGCGATGCATTGTTATTTGTATCGTATCATATGTTTTGTTAGATTTCGCTATGTATTTTATGAATAATTTCTTAATATCCGAATCTCATCTGCGCAAAACTTCTGTTTTTTCCCCCTATAACAAAAAAGGCCGCAAAACATCTGCAGCCTTTCTGCTTTCTTTTCTATTCGATCTGCCAGTCAATAGGCTCTTCGCCTTGCGACTCTAAAAACTCATTCGTTTTACTAAACGGTCTGCTCCCGAAAAATCCACGATATGCCGACAGCGGACTCGGGTGCGGCGCTGTCAATATCAGATGCTTCGGATTGTTCAGCATCGCCTTTTTTCTCTGCGCCGGAGCGCCCCATAAAATAAATACGATCGGACGGTCCTGACCGTTTAACGCCATGATCGCCGCATCCGTAAATTCTTCCCAGCCGATGCCCCTGTGGGAATTTGCCTGATGAGCACGAACAGTCAGCACAGTATTCAACATGAGAACTCCCTGATTTGCCCATTTTGTAAGACATCCGTGATCAGGGATCGTACACCCGAGATCATCATGAAGCTCTTTATAAATGTTGACAAGAGACGGCGGCACATCCACTCCCTTTTTCACTGAAAAGCAAAGCCCGTGCGCCTGTCCGTTATTGTGATAAGGGTCTTGTCCGAGTATCACTACTTTCACCTTTTTCAGCGGAGTCAAATGAAATGCATTAAATATATCCTCCGCCGGCGGGAAAATCAATCTTGTTCTATATTCCTCGTTTACCGTCTGAAATAATGTTCTGTAATATGGCTTTGAAAATTCACCTTTCAGCGCTTCATACCAGTCTCCGCTTATACCTGACATCTTTATCACCCTCGTCTTTCTTTCCGTTTGTATCTCCGCCGCTTTTATCGGTATTGTCTCTTCATGCAGTCTTTCCCCTTGTTCCTCTAAGATCACAATCTTACAGAAACGCCTTCTTTTGCCAAATACTCTTTCACCTGTCTGATTTCCAGTTCTTTATAGTGAAACAGCGACGCCGCCAGAGCCGCATCTGCCATTCCTTCTGCAAGAGCATCCTTAAAATGTTCTAATTTCCCCGCTCCTCCCGAGGCGATCACAGGAATCGACACGCTTTGCGCGATCGCTTTTGTCAGTTCCAGATCGTATCCCGACTTCGTTCCGTCACAGTCCATGCTTGTAAGTAAAATTTCTCCCGCGCCGAGTTGTTCCACTTTTTGCGCCCACTCTACCGCATCGATCCCAACGTCTACTCTACCGCCGTTTTTATAAATATTCCAACCCGAACCGTCCTGACGTTTTTTCGCGTCGATCGCCACTACAACGCACTGACTGCCGAATTTATCCGCCGCATCGCGGATCAGCTCCGGCGTATTGATCGCCGAAGAGTTAATGGAAATCTTATCTGCCCCTTCGCGAAGAAGCGCCCGAAAATCATCGACCGTGCGGATTCCTCCGCCGACAGTAAATGGAATGAAAACACATTTTGCCACTTCTCTGACCATATCGACTACCGTTTTCCGCTGATCGGAAGACGCCGTAATATCAAGAAATATAAGTTCATCCGCTCCTGCGGCGTCATATGCCTTCGCGATCTCCACCGGGTCTCCGGCATCTTTCAAACCTACAAAGTTGACTCCTTTTACAACCCGTCCGTCTTTTACATCCAGACAGGGAATAATTCTCTTTGTAAACATCACATTCACCTCTTATAATTCCACGAAATTTTTCAATATCCGAAGTCCCGCCGTACTGCTCTTTTCCGGATGAAACTGACACGCAAAAACATTTTTTTGTTCTACCGACGCATGGATATGTACACCATATTCAGCGGAAGCTTTCACTATTTGCTCATCCTCTGCTTTCAAATAATAAGAATGCACAAAATAAACATACGGATCATCTTCTATCCCTTTGAACAGCCTTCCGTTATTCTCTAAATGCAGAGAATTCCACCCCATATGCGGAATTTTTAATCCTTCTGCATTCGGGATCCTGCATATCTTTCCTTTTAAAATCCCAAGTCCTTCCACCCCCGGCGCTTCTTCGCTTTGTTCAAACAACACCTGAAGTCCAAGGCATATCCCCAGAAACGGAATTTCCTTTTCCACTGCTTCCCGGATCACAGCGTCAAGTTGTCGCTTTCTCAGATTCTCCATAGCGTCTCCAAACGCGCCTACCCCCGGTAAAACAATCTTATCCGCGCCCAGTATTTCATCTTGTTTCGCCGTAACTGTCACTTCCTGTCCGAGACTTAAGAGCGCTTTTTCCACACTTTTAATATTTCCTGCGTCATAGTCTATAATTGCGATCATATTTTCCTCTCCCTGCTTTTGTTTTTCATTCTATATTTCTCTTTTTCGTTTCTTTATTCCGTACGGCAGTTTTCCGCTTCTCGTTTCGTGTTTCTATCTTCTTTTTCCTCTTCCTGTTTTTACGACCGGAATCGGCGTATGATCTACCGCATCCAGATTTTTAATATATTTTTTCGTCTCTTTTACGATAACCGGAGAAAGGAGCAGCACTGCGGTCAGGTTCGGTATCGCCATCAACGCGTTCAGTATATCCGCCACCTTCCACACAAGATCAAGCGCAAGCACCGGAGCGACAAGAAGCACCGCTACATAGAGAAGCCGATATGGAAGAAGTCCCGCTTTTCCCGCAAAATATTCTACGCACCGCTCACCGTAATACGCCCATCCCAAAATCGTCGAATACGCAAATGAGATAATACCGACAACAAGAATAAGAGGACCGAAAAAGGGAATCTGACCAAATGCCATCGTTGTCAGTTCGCCTCCGTTTACCGCCTCGTCAATATTGATCGCCGGATTTTTCATAATCGTTGTCACAAGCACAAGTCCGGTCATCAAACAGACGACAACCGTATCCCAAAACGTTCCCGTGGAAGAAACAAGAGCCTGACGGACCGGATTTTTTGTCTTTGCCGCCGCAGCCGCGATCGGAGCCGAACCAAGTCCCGATTCATTTGAGAAAAGTCCTCTTGCGACTCCATACTGAATGGCATACCGGATACCTCCGCCTACAAGTCCGCCTGCGGCCGCTCCTTTTGTAAACGCAAGCCGGCAGATCGTCGTGACCGCCGGAATGATGTAATCATAATTGATAAACAATATAACGACGCAGCCTATCACATAGAAAGCCGCCATAAACGGAACAAGCTTTTCACATACTTTCGCAATACTTTTTATTCCTCCGAAAATCACAACCGCCGTCATCCCTGCCACAACAACGCCGACAACAAACGGATCGATCCCAAGGTTCTTACTGCACACTTCCGCGATCGCGTTTACCTGAGTCGCGCATCCGATTCCAAAAGAAGCAAAACCTGCCAAAAAAGCGAACGCCAAACCGAGCCACCTCATATTCAGTCCGCGCTCCAGCGCATACATCGCGCCGCCCTGCATTCGCCCGTCTTCTGTTTTTACTCTGTACTTTACCGCAATAAGCGATTCGGCATACTTCGTTGCAATTCCGAAAATGCCCGTGATCCAGCACCAGAATACAGCTCCCGGACCGCCCAGAGCGATCGCTGTTCCGACACCGATGATATTTCCCGTTCCGATCGTGGAGGCAAGCGCTGTTGCAAGCGCTCCGAACTGACTGACTTCTCCGTCTGCCCCCTCTTCTTTTGCAACCGAAAGCCGAATCCCTTTTGTAATTGTCTTTCTCTGGATAAATTCTGTGCGAACTGTCAAAAACAGATGCGTTCCCAGCAAAAGTGCGATCATCCCCCAGCCCCATACGAAATCGTCTGCCGATTGAATGATCTCGTATATTTTATCATACATACTTATCCCGCCCTCCTTCTTACTTTTACACTCTTTTTTACATTTTTTACTATTGCAAAAAGGGCATACGATATACCGACCGCTGACAGCCGGCATGCCGTATGCCCTCTTACGCAACTATCCTTGAATTATTAGTTGCATTTTAGCACATTTACGCGCTAACGTAAAGCATTGAACTTATAAGTTTTTCACGCTTTTGCATCCAATTCAAACCAAAACGCTACTCCATTATCAAAGTTCTCTACTCCGTATTTCTGGTGGAACGATTCCATGATCGCTTTCACGATCGACAGACCGATTCCGTTGCCGCCATATTCTCTTGTATGCGCTTTGTCCACTTTATAGAACTTATCCCACAACTTCGGAATATCTTCTTCCGGAATCGGAGTTCCGCTATTAAACACAGTGATCCGCACTTTTCCGTCCCCATTTTCTATACGGACTTCTATGCGCTTCTCATTGCCGACATGGTGGATCGCATTCGTAAGATAATTTCGTACAACCTGCTCTGTTTTAAACTCATCCGCCCACACACAGATACTTTCATCGGAAATAAAACTGATCTTTGCCCCTGCCTGCTGAACAAGGATCTCACAGCTTGCAATTACCCCCTTTACAAGGCGCACGATATCAAACCGCTCAAACTGTACTTCATCAGAGCCGAATTCCAACTGATTCAGCGTCAGAAGATTTTTCACCATCACATTCATTTTCGCCGCTTCGTCTATGATCACATCACAGTAAAATTCGCGGCTTTCGGGATCTTCGCTGATTCCTTCTTTCAGCCCTTCCGCATACCCCTGGATAAGGGCGATCGGCGTCTTTAGTTCATGAGACACGTTTCCGAGAAATTCATTTCTCATATCCTCGATCTTTTCTTTCTGTTCGATATCTTTCTGCAGCTGATTATTCGCCTGCTTTAGTTCTGACACCGTTCTTTCCAGCTTCTCCGACATTTTATTGAAATTATTCCCGAGCACACCGATCTCATCCATGCCGCCGCGCGTATACTTGGTATCGAAATTTAAGTTTGCCATCTCCTGGGATAATCCGGCAAGTTCCATGATCGGTCTTGTAATACTTCGGGAAAACATCCATACTAACAGACCTCCGATAACCATTCCGATACATCCGAGATAGATCAAAAAGCGGTTTGCAAGAGATGCACTTTCCGTAATACTCGCATAAGGACACTGCATGATAAACCATGAGCCGTCCATAAATCTTCCCCACATTTTCAAATACTCTACATCTCTTTGTACTTGACTGCTCTTATCTCTGTAAATCGTGTAGTCCTCATTCCGCTTCAGTATGTTTTCATGATCGACTCCTTCCATTCCGAATAAGCCGCTGAACATTTCTTTCAAACGCGGATCGCTTTCTCCAAGTGTCGTAAGGATCGCATTTCCACCTCCGTCCACCACGACAAGGTCAACGTTCGCCCGCTCAAGCTGTGTCAGAATATCCCTCACCGAATCAGAATCTGACAGACTTCCGGACTCCAGCTTCGCATTGACGTCATTGTATGTTCGGATCAGATCATCCGCTTTGTGAGACAGATAATAATGTCCTAAAAAAGCGTTATTTATAATAAGGACAAGACCTAAAATAAGACTGAACAATCCGATAAAAATCGCCGTCATCTGACGCCTGATCGAATACTTTATCATCCTTGTATTTCCTCCGGTTAATTGACTTCAAATTTATATCCCATACCCCATATCGTTTTGATATACTCGCCCCTGTCGCCTAATTTACTGCGGAGTTTTTTCACATGAGTATCGATTGTTCTCGCATCACCGAAATAATCATAATTCCACACATTATTCAATATTTTTTCCCTGGACAGCGCAATCCCCTGATTTTCCACAAAATATGACAACAGTTCAAACTCCTTATAACTTAAATCGATCATCTTGTCATTGATCTTAACAATATGCGCCGCCTTATCAATCTTGATATCTCCCGCTTCGATCACATCTCCGGCCGTATTTCCGAGAGTTCGTCTTAAGATAGCGTTTACCCGCGCCACAAGAATCTTCGGGCTGAACGGCTTTGATATATACTCGTCCACTCCAAGTTCAAACCCTTGAAGTTCGTCACGTTCTTCCGATCTTGCCGTCAGCATGATGATCGGTACTTTGGACGTCTCTCTGATCTCCCGGCAAACCTGCCAGCCATCCATCTTCGGCATCATCACATCAAGGATCACAAGGGCAATCTCCTTATCTTCATAGAAAATGTCCATCGCTTCCATGCCGTCTCCCGCCTCAAGCACAGCATATCCTTCCCGGATAAGAAAGTCTTTCACAAGTTTTCTCATCCTGCTCTCGTCATCTACAACAAGCACTTTTATATTTTCCACAATATCCACCTCTCATATAAAAATGTACCGGCAAAAATATTCCGATAATTTCTCTTTTATTTTCAGATTACCATACAAATATGTCAATCCTGTGAATTTGTTTTATTTCTCGTCCCAAAACCCCCGTTCCTTTCTCTGTCAATAACTTATGAAAATGTCACTTTTTAATATAGAAATTTATTTGAAAAAATGTCACTTTCATAAAAGGGCTAA
>PPYF01027466.1_pt1 | contig 22730 bp, 14 predicted proteins | sample 1559871 | NCBI WGS metagenome assembly PPYF01 (sample SAMN08240021, study PRJNA423297) | Human gut metagenome, whole genome shotgun sequencing project.
GTAAATAGTTCCACTTGCTTGTCATATTGTGATTTCTTTTTTATTTTCACAGGATTAATTTGGAGAGAATTTGTGAGATTATTGGAGAGAATTCTGGGCCGGCAGATGAACATCGAGCTGAGGGAAGGGGAAGCTCACTCCTGATTCCGGCAGTTCCGTATAGATGCGTTCGAGTATCGAATTGTACACACCCCAGTAGTCGGAGGTCCGCGCCCAGGCTCTTACCTTAAGGTTCACGGCACTGTCGCCGAGACTGTCTACCACAACTGTGGGGGCGCAGCTGCTTGTTACGGCCCGTAACGAAGCTTCTTCCTTGAGCTTTTCTTCTTTCAAGTCGGCATCGGCATTCTTTTTACTGCGAAAGCGGCTCCAGAACGATTTGCTGCGCACAGGCTTTTCATCTTCCGAAAATACAGGCGTCTTGCGTCCGGTCACGTCTACATCATGACTCGTTATGCAGTCAACCACTCTCGGGTCAGCCTTTATTATGGCGAGGATGGCCTGTCGGGCCGTTTCCACACTGTCGCCGTACGATATACCTATATTCCAGTCAATACGGCGATATTCCTCGCGCGACCAGTTGTTGACTGAGCCGGTTGAGAGTCCACCGTTGGGAATTATAATCGACTTGTTGTCGGGAGTAGCTATCAGCGTATGGAATATCTGTATTTCCTTGACAGTACCTGCATATCCCTGCGCTTCAATGTAGTCGCCCACACGATAAGGTTTCAGAAGCAGTATAAGCACACCGCCTGCAAAGTTCTGCAAGGTACCGCTGAGGGCCATACCGAGAGCCACACCGGCCGAGGCAAAGATGGCGAGGAACGATGAGGTCTCTATGCCTAATATGCCTATAACGGTAACAATCAGTATGAAGTACAGCACTATGCGCACAAAGCTCAGAGCGAAGCTTGCAAGCGATGAGTCAACACGGCGGCGCAGCAGTATGCTGCGTACCATCGTATAAATCTTGTTTATAATAAACTTGCCGGCATAGAATACAAGCAAGGCGAGTGCCACGTTGATGACGAGGCTTACAATGCCCTGAACGAGGCGTTGCAGAAGTTCGTCAACGGGCAGTGATTTGAGCATTCCCAGTTCTTCTTTTGGCGAGGGAACCGAGTCGGGCATCAGTACCGGCAGTGCGTCCTGTATGAATTTGCTCAGAAACATGGCTTAGTCGTGCAGATGGTGAATAACGACGTCTTGTGCCCAGCTGAGTTCGGGATAGCCTCGGTCGTTAAAGTCCTTAGGGTAGTTGAACACGTAGGTAGCAAGACCACCTGTTGAGTAGAGCGTCCATGCATCCCACAGCTTTTCGGTAGCCGCACAGTAGAGCACGGTCTTGTCCATAGCCTTGTCGAAGTCGCTGCGCAGTTCGGTCAGGTTGCTGTCGTCGGCGAGTGCCCTTACGTATTCGGCGAAGTCAATGGAGTAGCCCTGGCGTGTGTTGCCGCGATAATTGGTCACCTTTCCTGCCGGGTGTATCAGCGGAGTGAGTTTATAAATCTCGCGTGTGGCCGATGCAAGGTCGTTCAGCCCTTGTGTGCTGATTACAGCCATTGTGCATGTGCGTTCGTTGGCAAAAGGCTTTGAGTTATAGAGGTTGAAAGTGTTTGTTGCGGCCTGTACAAGGTCGTTGGCACTCCCTTTCAGCAGAAGCATCATATTCTCATTGTAGGGCATTCCGTTGGCCGGAAGCTCGGATGCACTGCCAACAATGTATTTTACGGCGTTGCGAAGCTCGTAGACAACTTCAACAGTAGCCATATAGCAGGCGTCGAAATAAACATAGTCGATGCCGCGTCCTTCAAGCACCTTGCGCAGGGTGGTGATGTTCATGCGCTGGTCGAAGTCTACTCCGAACGACATGGGCTTGATGAGCGGTTCGTCAGCACGGCCGGCATTCTCTTCAATGCCGTCTTGTTGCCAGCCCGAGGCATGGCTCCACATCACCAGTCCATAGGAATTGGCGGGAGCGAATTTCACCATGTCATCAAGCACTGCATTCATGCGGGCAGATGTCACGGATTCGCCCTGGGTATATGTGTTAAGCGTGGTACGCCCCTTGGCTGTGAGTTCAAACAATTGTGCATCATCTGTTTTTGAAGGCGAGGCATAGTAGACAAGCCAGCGGTAGTTATCGCCTTTGTCAACGATGGCTTCCTCCATCTCCTTGAGGTCGGAATCAGAGAATCCGTTAGAACCCAATGAGTTGGATGCAACCATATATACAAGCACAGTGCGCTGTGCCTTTGTCACTACCTCGGGTTTGTGGTCTTTATGACCGCAAGAATTTAAGCCTAAAAACAGTATGAGGAGCAGTAAGATAGATGTGATTTTTGCAAAGTATTTCATAATACAAAGTTACGAAAAAATAATCAAATTTTCCGAAAAAACTGATAGCCATTAACTTTGATTAAGAAAAAAACATACCGGAGTCGAAACAGGGTTAGCTGCACGGCTCCGGTTGGATTTTTTGATAATTGCTTAGAGCTTTGCCTTAATGCCTTCCACGAGTTTGTCGTGGTCGCGGAAATCGGGATGGCCTTCGGCTTTGCCTTCGCGGTCAACAAGGATGTAGTAGGGGATGCCGTCTACATTAAAGCGATTGCGGATGATTTCTATCTGGTCGCCGGTCACCTTATAGTGTTCGCCCTTGATGTTTTTAATCATTTCTGCATACTGAGACATGTCTGAGCTGTCGTCGGCTATGTATACCCACACGATATCATCGTTGGCCAGTTCGCCTGTCTTGAGCGGTTCGTTGGCCTTAAGTGCACGGCGGCAAGGGCCACACCAAGTATTCCAGAGGTCGACAAGAACCACTTTGCCCTTGTGCTTCGCTATTATTGCGTCGAAAAGCTCTTCATCAGGTACTTCTGGAGTCTTTGAAAGTGTTTTCATAGCTTCTTCATAAGCTTTTTGCGCCTGTTCCTGACAGAGTTTGGCCGCTTTGGCATAGAACGGGAGCGACAGACTTTCGAGAGACTTCAAATCTTGTTCGCTTAATTTGGCTGCCTTGGCGTGTTGATATGCTTTCCCGAATACAGGAATTTCTTTGAATAATGCACCTTTTGCACCCTTGGCAGTCCAGTCTGTGTCATAATAGAAAAGATTTGATAAATCATTGTTTGCCAGATAGGCTGTGTCGTCTCCGTCTACAAATCCGGCAACTGCAGCATACTGCTCGGGTGTAAATTCTATTTTTACAGAATCTATTATTCCTTCTTCGCCTTTTTCATTGTAGTATGAGCGTGCAAGTAGGTTCCAGGCAGCTGGGAGCGCGCTCATTGCGCTGAGGTTTATTGAGCGCACGGCATATTCTTTTGCAGCATCGGGAAGGTCGGAGGCAGCAATGGCGGCAAGCGAGCTGTCGCGGGCGGCGATTACTGTGGCTGTAAACGCCTCGCCGTCCATACGCCAGTCATATTCGGGCAAAAAAACTGTCAGTTCGTTGATTTTCTTTAGTTGGCTGTTGAGGGCAGCGTAGCGTCCGTTGGTATAGACGAAGTTGCCGCTGGGCTGTGCTTTCTCATCGCGTTTTTTCTCAATGTAATAAGAGAATATTTCCGGCGAAATATAGATGTCTGTAGTCTCGCCCGGAGCTGCGAATGCGCTTGCTATGGCAGCATCGAGCCCTTCGGGGCGCACAGCGATTTCTGTAGTGCCGTACAATGGTGTCTCAAGAGTGCCGTCTCCGTTCTCGTCAAGCGTAAGGCTTGCAGTCTCGTTTCCTGTGGCACTGTACAGATAGAGATTGAGTTTTGTATTGTATTCCGGGCGATAACCAAGCAAATGGAAACGCAGTGTGCTCTTAGCTGCATCAAGCACCGGCTCGGCGTTAAAGTCGGATTTTGCCATATTGCGAACGTCCTTGGGCAGTCCTTCAGGATATTCATTCTTTTCCACGGGCTTACCTGTGACGTCTACGCCGTAGAACACCCATCCGTCGGGTACGCCTTCTGTGAAGTCTATGTATTTTGTGTCGAGTGGCACTGGCGCGAAGGTCAGCACAAAGTCGGCCTCGCCGCTTTCAGGCATCGTGAACTGTTCGCCGAGTTCTATGCCTTCTGCCTTGACAACAGGATAGTCTTTGCCGTCAGCCACGATATGGCTTTCTTTGGCCAGACGAATCCACCAGCCCGGACGGTAAGTGGCATGTAGATAGAGGACTGTGGCGGAGTCGTTAAGCTCAACCTTTGTGATGTCGATGGAACTGATACCGTTACTTGCCGCTATGGGTGGATTTGCCACGGTACGCGGTTTGGGACTTGAGCATGAGGCCAAAATAAGAACCATCAATGCTGCAAAGGAGAAGATGAGTTTTTTCATGTGATAGGGTTATATAATTCTTGTGTCGACAAAGTTAATAAATATTGTCATAGGATTTTCAATATTTGGAGAAAATATGTTGAGTTACCGCAATTTATGCTGTGTGTTCCTATAACAAGACATTGATTTTGGGACAGCTATAGTTTCCGAATTTGATTTAATCTGTGTCCTTGGACGGACACCATTTTACAAAACATACAATACCCCGCACATCTCTGCCAGGGCTTCGGTGTACGGGGTTACTAAGTAATCAATGTCCTGATGGACATTAAGTTGCATATCGCTTTAATCAATCAATTGCACGAACCGTGGGTTCGTACAGAGGAATAATGATTTATTTTACCTCAAATTCGGCCATTTCGTCGTATGCTTCCCAGTGAGGGTCGTTTTCGGCTGTGATTGTGAGGGGGAGGGTGGGTAATAGGTCGAGAGCTTCGTTGAGCTTCTTTTGGAAAATATGTGTCGAAAGAGTATAGAACACCCATGTGCGTTCGCCTGCACCGGTGAATATTCCGGTCATTACGGCCACGGGGTCTTTGTGCAGAATGGCCTGAAGCCTTTCGGTGGCCTCGCCCATAAGTGCGGCATCTTTCTCTGACGGCATCTTTGCCTCAGGACTGCCTTCGCCGTAGGGCCAAACGATTTCTATGCGGATGGTGAAACGCGGATTATTGCGGAACACGCTTACGTCAGTGCGTCCCGATACCATAATCAGTCGTCCGTCCTCGCTCTCGGCGGGAGCGGTCCACCAGTTGCCATACTCTTGTTCCATTTTTGCTAAAATTAAAAAGTCGGTGCCCTCAGGGGCCGGTATAAGCCGGGTTATGTAGCGGCGTTGTATCAGCCACGTGGGCTGACAGACGCTGAGCCGTCCGTCATTTATCTTGCGCAGTCTACCCCCCGACAATGGACGAGCAGCCCTTAAATGCCGGTATACTTGACCTTGCAACCCATAAGAAGTGCGGCACGCAATGTCGCCATCGCGTCCGGTGGGCTCTTACCCCGCCTTTTCACCCTTACCACCCCACGAAGGGGCGGCGGTTGTTTTCTGTCACTCTTGCTCCGACCTTTCGGCCGGCTCCCCGAAGGGAGTATGGCGCTCTTTGTTGCCCGGACTTTCCTCTTGACCTTTACAGGAAGGCCAAGCGACGGACTCCGGCCCCGGGCACCGACCTATGTTGCTTATGAGAAATATCCGCGCAGGATACCACGCTTGGCGTTGCGGATAAACTGAAGTATCTCGTCGCGTTCCTTGGTGGCGGGCAGTTCGGCCTCTACGCGGTCTACTGCATCGGTCACATTAAGGTTTGACATGTAGATGTAGCGGTAAACTTCCTGAATCTCACGGATTTCCTCGCTTGAGTAGCCTCTGCGGCGCAGACCTACGGAGTTTACGCCGGTATATGCGATAGGGTCGCGGGCGGCTTTTACGAACGGAGGTATGTCCTTGTTAATCAAAGCACCGCCCTGCACCATGATGTGGGCGCCGAGGTGACAGAACTGATGCACAAGGGTGCCTCCGCCTATTACGGCATAGCTGTCAACCTGCACTTCGCCGGCAAGCTGGGTGGCGTTGGAGATTATTACATGGTCGCCGACAACACAGTCGTGAGCGACATGCGAGTAGGCCATAATCAGGCAGTTTGAACCGATTACAGTCTTTCCCTTGGCGGCGGTACCGCGATTGACTGTAACACATTCGCGCAGAATGGTGTTGTCGCCAATGATTGCGAGAGTGTCCTCGCCCACAAACTTGAGGTCCTGGGGCACGGCACCAATCACCGCGTTAGGGAACACGGTGCAGTTCTTGCCTATGCGTGTACCTTCAAGAATGGTGGCGCCGGAAAGAATGCGTGTGCCTTCGCCAATCTCAACATTCGCATCAATTGTCACGAAGGGGTCGATAACAACATTCGAAGCAATCTTGGCGGCAGGATTTATATATGCTAAGGGTTGTTTCATAAAGAAGGATTACTTGTTTTTGATAATCTGAGCCATGAACTCACATTCGCACACAACCTTCTCGCCCACGAATGCCAGACCTTTCATGACTGCGCATCCACGGCGCATCTCGGTGAGGAATGATACATGGAAGAGCAATGTGTCGCCAGGAACAACCTTCTGGCGGAATTTCACATTGTCTATTTTCATGAAGTATGTGGAGTAGCGTTCGGGCTCGTCTACGGTAGAGAGTACGAGCAGACCGCCTGTCTGAGCCATTGCTTCAACCATCAGTACACCGGGCATAACGGGTTCCTGGGGGAAGTGACCCATGAAGAACGGCTCGTTGGTTGTTACGTTTTTAACGCCCACGATATAGTGGCTGCCCTTTTCGATTACCTTGTCAACGAGCAGAAATGGATAGCGGTGGGGGAGCAGCGCGCGAATCTGGTTGTTATCGAGCAAGGGTTCAAGATTGGGGTTGTACACAGGAGCCTGTACGTCCTGACGTTTGATGTCGCGGCGGATTTCCTTGGCTATGCGTGTGTTGATGCCATGGCCGGGCTTTGTGGCGATGACTTTGCCCTTGAGGGGACGTCCTATCAGAGCCATGTCGCCTACTATGTCGAGCAGCTTGTGGCGTGCAGGTTCGTTCTCGAACTGGAGAGGAGTTGTGTTTATATAACCGTATGATTCAACTTTGGGACATTCAACGCCCATGATGTCGGCTATGTTCTTAATCTTGTCGGCGTCCATGGGAGAGTCGTAGATTACAATGGCATTGTCGAGGTCGCCGCCTTTGATGAGACCGGCTGTGAACAGCGGTTCAATCTCGCGCACAAAGACGAATGTGCGCGCAGGAGCGATTTCTTTTGCAAATTCGCTTACGTGCTCCATCGAAGCATACTGGTTGGCGAGAACGGGCGAATCAAAATTAACCTTTACCTCTACGCTGAATTCATCGTCGGGAAGAATCATAATCTTTGAGCCGGTGGCTTCGTCGCTTACCTCAATCTTATGCTTTACGACGTAGTATTCCTTGTCGTTCTTCTGTTCTACAAGACCGACTGATGCTATTTTTTCGATGAAGGGCTGAGCTGAACCGTCGAGAATGGGAATTTCAGGACCGTTTACCTTAATAAGGCAGTTGTCGACGCCCGAAGCATAGAGAGCGGCCATAGAATGCTCGATGGTGCATACTGTAACATCTCCGCGACCAATTACGGTGCCGCGGTTGGTGGCAAGCACATAGTCGGCGAGACAGTCTATCACAGGTTCGCCTTCGAGGTCGGTACGCTGAATTTTATAACCATGATTTTCGGGAGCAGGGCAAAACTCGGCAGTGAGCTTGAGTCCTGTATGAAGCCCCTTGCCTGTAACGGTAAGGGGCGCGTTGAGGGTTAGTTGCTTCATATTTTATGTTGGTTTATTTCTTTAGCGATTTTTCAAGGTCGGCCACACGGCTGAAGAGCTGTCCGAGTCTCTTTATGTACACTGACTGACGGGCAAAGTCACCGAGCGGTACTGCAGGATAGCCCATAACACGGCTACCGTCGGCAAGGTCGTTGGGTATTCCGCTTTGCGCACCTATCTGTACACGGTTGCCTACATGTATATGGCCTGAGAATCCTACCTGCCCCCCAATCATGCAGTTGTCGCCAATCTTTGTTGAGCCGGCTATGCCTGCCTGGGCTGCGATTACAGTGTTACTGCCTATTTCCGTGTTATGGGCGGCCTGGATGAGATTGTCGAGCTTCGTGCCGCGTCCAACGAGAGTAGTGCCCATAGTGGCACGGTCAACTGTGGTGTTTGCGCCTATTTCAACATCGTCTTCAATGGTTACAATGCCGATTTGCGGAATTTTGTGATAAGTCCCGTCGGGAAGCGGGGCAAAACCGAATCCGTCGGCACCGATTACCACGCCTGCGTGGATAATGCAACGTGCCCCTATACGGCATCCGTGGTAAATCTTTGCTCCGGGATATACTATGGTATTGTCGCCGATTGTTACACCGTGGCCGATGTAAGCCTGAGGATAGATTTTCACTCCTTTTCCAAGCTTGACGCCTTCGGCAATGTAGGCGAAAGCTCCGATATAGGCATCTTCCGGCACCTCCACGCCTGCGGCAATAAACGAAGGCTGTTCAATGCCCACGGGTTGCGGCGTCATGGCCTGCGAGGCATATTCAAGCAGCTTCGAAAGCACGGCATAGGGGTCGTCGACACGAATAAGCGTGGCTTTTACGGGCTCGGTGGCTACGAAGTCGCGGCTTACGAGCACGATGGATGCTTCTGTGGAATATATATAATGGGTGTATTTGGGATTTGCAAGAAAGGTGATAGAGCCTTCGCGGGCCTCTTCTATTTTGGAAAATGTATTTACACTGGCTTCGGGATTACCCTCCACGTCGCCGGCAATGAGGGCTGCTATTTGAGCGGCTTTAAATTCCATGTCGTTTCTGTTGACTAATTTCCGTTTTTATTACAAGGTGCAAAGTTCGCAAAAAAAATCCAATTAACGGCTAAAATGGCCGAAAAAATAGAATTTTAGCACTCTTTAAGTGTAAATTCAGCAATAATTCTATAAGGATAATGGAAAAAATAAATGGCACGGAAACAAATCCGCGCCATTTATTTAGCGTTCTTCCTTAGGGTGTCAGCGAACCGCTACCTTGACGGTGTGGTTGCCGGCTTTCACGAGATAGATGCCTGCCTGAAGTCCGGTGAGGGGCACTTCAATGCCGGCGAGGTTGTAGGCACGTACATAGGTGCAGTCGCCTTCAACAATTATTTCGCCTGCAGCACCATAGATCAGTGGGACGTCGTTTGCTTCTATGTCGATGTCTTCAACACCCGCTATGTCCTGTGTTCCGTAAACGGCATAGGCTCCGGCCGGGATGCGTACAGCTCCGGTGGTGGGTTGAGGTGTTGTATTGTAGCTTGCCGAGAGAAGCTTGTACTTAGAGTCGGAGAGGTCTACGGGCGAAGGGACATTGGCCTGTGAGGAGGTACTCGGGTTCACAAACAGATAGATTGCCTTGTCGCCCTTGGTGAGTGCGAGGGTACGGTAGTTCCAGTCGTTGAAGTTTATTGTGGTGTTCACATCTTCGGCGAACATCTCCGGATTGTCCTTGCGTATGTGGCAAAGTTCGGCATACGACTGCTTGAGGCCGGCACGGTCGGCATTGTCGAGATAGCTCCATACCACCTTCTTGGGGTCGGTGTTGTTACCGCCGTCCGATTTCTTGGTGGTCTGGTCGGCGCCGAATTCCTGGAATTGCCATATCATGTGTGCGCCCGGGGCGAGGAGCATCTGCGCGGCTACCGAGCCGAGACGACGGGTAGATACCGGAATATTGCCTTTGATTCCGGTAGCACCGTATCGGGCTTGCTTATAGGCCATACGTTCTTCATCATGGCTTTCGGCATAGCTTACAGTGGAGCCCCATGTGCGGCTGTCAAGGGGTGCATAGAAGCGGTTGAGCGATGCATTGGAATTGAATCCCATAGCAAACTGACACGAGGCTTCGTTGATATTGGCCCAGTTGATTTCGTTGTCTTCTGCCATTTCGTTTTCTTCCTTGGCGCCGGCGAGGTTTTCATTGATGAAGTATGCGTCGGGTTTCACGGCGCGCATAGCATCGTGAAGTTCTTTCATGCGGGCTACGCGGGTAGCGTTGTAAGCATTGGTCTTGCTGTCGGTGACATTGCTCCATGTGTTGGTCGAAGCGTTGTATGTGGCGCCGTACGACGAGTTGTTGCCAAGGCCCTTTACGAGGTCAAAGCGGAAGCCGTCAACCTTGTATTCCTTGAGCCAATAGGCAAGGGCGTCGTGCCACTGCTGCTGCACGATGGGGTTGTCCTGGTTCCAGTCGTTAAGCACGCTGTAGGCGTGTGGTGCCGAACCGTTGTAGAATGGATTTGATGCGATGTCGTACATCATATACCAGGGATGCAGGCCGTCGCTCTGGTTGAAAACAATGTCGAGGATTACGGCGATACCGCGTTTGTGCAGCTCGTCGATGAGCAGACGATAGTCGTCGGGTGTGCCGTAAGCCTTGTCGGGAGCGAAGTAGAAGTTGGTGTTGTAGCCCCAGGAATTGTTGCCGTTGAATTCCATGATGGGCAGAAGTTCTACAGCATTTACTCCGAGCGACTGTATGTAGTCGAGCTTGCTGAGTACGCCTGCGATGGTGCCGCTGCCTTCAGCCTTTCCTTCAGTGCCGGTAAAGTCGCGGATAAGAAGTTCGTAGACGATGAGGTCGCTCTGCGGAACGCCTTTGAAGTCGGTTACCTGCCAGTCGTAGTTATTCATCTTCGAGTTGTAGATGGCTATGGGCGTGTTCTGCACCTGGCTGCTGGGGTAGGGAATAAGGTCGGGGAATACCGTTGAGGGTATGTATTGGTCGTTAAACGGGTCGAGGACAAGACGGGCGTATGGGTCGCCGACTGCCTTAGAGCCGTCAACAAGGAAATAGTAAATGTAGTCCTTGCCCGGTTCGAGACCGCTGACGGTAGTCCAGAAATAAGGTACGCCGTCAACGGTTTGCTTGTTCATCATGGAAGTGGTTGAAATCTTATAGTCGTTCCATGAACCAACAAGTATGACGCTTTCTTTCTGAGGAGCGGCGATACAGAAGGTCACTGAGCCGTCTGCGCCTGTAACGGGGCCCATGACGGGTGTTCCGCCGGGATAAGGTACTTCGGCTGCGCTGTTTACGCGGGCTACCTCAATAGTCTTGGTGTGGCTTTCGTCGCCTGACTTGGCCACGGCGTACACTGTGTAGTCGCCTATGGCAGTGAAGCTGGTAGAGCCTGTGAGGGTGGTTACTCCCGATGCCGATGCTATGGTGTTGTCGGGTGTGTTGATATAGATAGAGATGTCTGCAGCACGCGTTGTCGTTGCTGTGAAGTTTACAGTGGCATCAGAAGTGAGAACTTTTGAACTCATGTCAGAAGAGAACTCAAGCTGGAATCCTGCCGGAAGCACATTTACAAAAATATCGCCCCCTGAAGCTGTCTTGCCCTGACGGTTGCCGTTGGCGTCTCGGAAAACGAATGCAAGCTTTTCAACGACAACCGACGGGTCGGTAATCCCGTAGTAGGTGTTGATGTCGGGAATGGTGAGCGTCCACGTGTCTGTGGCAACCCATGTCATCTCATACTTGGATGTATTGTTGCCCCATGTGGGTGCATACTGCCAGTCGGTATCGTTTTTCGAAGTATTGGTTATGACGCCGGTGTGGGCATATACCTTGGTTGATGAGGAGACTCCCATGAGTCCTTTGTTTCCTTCATTGGCGTGGAAGGTTACGATGATGTTTTTTGAGTCGGTCTGTACCGGTGATGGCTCGGTTGTCACAACCTGAGCTGACATTCCCATGCCTGATAGTATGGTCATGGCGAATGATAAAAGGTAGAGTTTTTTCATGTGTAAATCGCTTTGCGGTTTGTATGCAATAATTAAAACGTCTGAAATCAGACGTATGTTGATAAGTAAGTATTTGCAAATTTAAAATACTTCTTTGAGATATGAAAATAATAAGTTAAATTTGTGCGAAAATTGTTGAAAAATTTACAAGCAACACTATAAAATGGCTACACTCAAGGACCGCATAGACGCCCTTCGAAAGGAAATCAATGCTCACAATCACAATTATTATGTAAATAATGCCCCTACCATATCTGACTACGACTTTGATATGCTCCTGAAGGAACTGGAACGTCTCGAAGCCGAATATCCCGAATATGACGACCCTCTTTCGCCAACCAATCGCGTAGGAAGCGACCTTGTGAAAGGCTTCGAGCAGGTGCCTCATGACTATCCCATGATATCGCTTAGCAACACATATTCGATTGATGATGTCAATGCTTGGATGGGACGTGTGATAGCCGCGCTGCCAGGGCAGAAAGTCGATATTGTAGGCGAAATGAAATTTGACGGCGCAGGCATTTCGCTTATTTATGAACATGGCCGTCTCATAAGGGCCGTGACTCGCGGCGACGGTGAGAAAGGCGATGTGATTACAGAAAACATAAAGACTATACGTTCCATCCCATTACAACTTAGCGGAGAGGGTTGGCCTGAACGCTTCGAGATACGTGGCGAGGTAGTGATGCCTTGGGCGTCGTTTGAGCGTCTTAATGCAGAGCGGGCATTCAACGAGGAGCCTCTTTTCGCCAATCCGCGCAATGCCTGTGCAGGCACCATGAAGCTGCTCAATCCTTCAGAAGTTGCTCGTCGCGGACTTGATGCATATTTCTATTACTTGCTTGGCGAAGACCTACCGGCCGAGACTCATTATGACTGCATGATGGCTGCCAAGAGTTGGGGATTCAAGGTGTCGGAAGTAATGACCAGGCTTTACACGATAGAAGAAGTTGACGCCTTCATCCATCATTGGGATGAGGCACGGCGTCAACTGCCCGTGGCTACCGACGGCCTTGTGTTCAAGGTCGACAGCCTTCGTCAGCAGCTCAATCTCGGCCTTACTGCCAAGTCGCCTCGATGGGCTGTTGCTTATAAGTTTCCGGCCGAACGAGCTCTTACTCGTTTGCGCTTTGTGAGCTTTGATGTTGGCCGAATGGGTGTCATTACCCCTGTGGCCAACCTTGAGCCGGTGCTTCTTTCAGGTACTATCGTAAAACGAGCCTCGCTGCACAACGAAGACATAATGCGTACCCTTGGCATACATGATGGTGATATGTTATATGTAGAAAAGGGCGGTGAGATTATTCCAAAAATCACAGGGGTCGACGTCGCTAAGCGCGAACCGGATGCCAAGCCTGTGGAGTTTGTCAGTCATTGTCCTGCATGCGGTACGGCACTCGAACGGGTTGAGGGTGAAGCCGCCTGGGTATGCCCCAATAAATATGGCTGTCCTCCTCAAATAATAGGACGCATAGAGCATTTTGTAGGCCGACGCATGATGAATATCGACGGCATAGGCGAGGAGACTGCAGCCGCTCTCTATAATATGGGCTTTGTCACAAATTACAGCGACCTTTATAGCTTGACGGAAGAACAGTTACTGCAGATAGAAGGCTTCGGACACCGCAGTGCTGAAAGGGTGCTCGAAGGTGTTGAGGCCAGTAAGCAGGTGCCGTTTGAAAGAGTCGTGTATGCTCTTTCTATACCATACGTAGGTGAAACCACGGCTAAAAAGATAGCCCGCGCGGTAGGTTCGGTTGATGAGCTGATGAGTTGGCCTGCCGAGCGTCTTGAGGCCATAGAGGATGTCGGTCCGAGAATTGCACGAAGCATTATAGGCTATTTTGAAGCTCCGGTTAATCGTGAAAACATTGAGAAGCTCCGTGCCGCCGGGGTTCAGCTTGCCTTGGCCGAGGAAGCATCAGGCGAGAGGAGCGATAAGCTTGCCGGCAAGAGCTTCGTGATCAGCGGAGTGTTTGCTTTGCATAGTCGCGACCAATACAAAGACATGATTGAAAAGAACGGCGGAAAAAATGTAGGCTCGATTTCCAAGAAAACCGACTATGTGCTCGCCGGCGAGAATATGGGGCCTGCAAAACTCGAAAAGGCATCCAAGCTCGGTATTCCCATTATCAATGAGGAGGAATTCCTGAATATGATAGAGTAATCGATAAATGTGGCCACGTCTGACTGTAAAGACGTGGCTGCGGTTTATGAACTATTTTCGGATAATCTCTGTTTATATTTTAATGGAGAATTGTTTTTTCCAAAAATGTTTGAATTACACCTCTTAAGACTACATTGGAAATTGTTTTTTCCACTTGTGCTGTTGTTATGGCTGATAATAGGCATAACAATGGTTTACTTTGTGAGGCATGAGGAGCAGCGTCTTAAGGCAAATCTTGAGAATAGATTGCTCAATGTGAACAATACTGTGATAGAGGCTTATGAACATGGTGCCGACCTGCAGAATACTGTAGACTTTATAAAGTTGTTTACTAACCGCACCACTCTCGACCCCTTGCGCATAACCGTTTATGATGACAAAGACAGCTTGGTGGCTGATAATCCACAGACTACTATTTACCTTTATGATAAAGATGGCAATGAGATAAGCGACCTGAAGAATTTCAATAATAATTTCGGAAGTGCCACGGTACACGACATGTCCTTAGACAGCCATGAGAGTATGGTGAGCATGAGGATAAGCGACGACGGCCGGATACGTTCGTATGCTGCGTTGCCGTATAATGCCGAGGTTTTGGCTTTTCTGAGTTATGACCCTATGGTGTGGGTGGTCGTTATCGTGTTGGCTGTGTTGATGTCGGTGCTCGCATACTTCGGAGTAAGAGCCATCTGCAAGAATGTGTATTCGTTACGCGACTTTGCACAGGCTATTGCCAACGACCGTGTGCCTGAAAATGTAGAAAACTGGAAATTCTCCAAAGATGAATTGGGCGATGTGTCGCGCAATCTTGTTTCGATGTATCGTGATAAAATACATGCCGAACGTGAGAAAATGCACCATGAGCATCAGATTGGAATGAACGTTAGTCATGAACTGAACACTCCTGTCGGCATCATCAAGGGATATATTGACACTGTTATTGACGATGAGAACATGCCTGCACCTGTAAGGCGTAAATTCCTTATGCGCGCGCAGCAAAATATCAATCGACTTGCCAATCTTGTCAACGATGTCAGCGAAGTTATGCGCTTGCAGGTCAATGGCAGCGGCGTAGTATGTTTTCCTCTTAATTTTCATGACTTTTTAAGTCAGCTTTCAGAAGATATTGTGCAGGGACATATTGCAGATAATATGAAAGTTAACTTTGACGTGCCTGTTGACTGCGAGGTGAAAGGTCATGAATCTCTACTCACCAATGCTATGTTGAATTTGGTGTATAATGCGGCTCAGCATTCGGGCGGCGATGCTATAATCCTCCGTTGGATTGGACAAGAAAACGGTAAACATATTTTCACATTTACCGACAATGGAACCGGAGTCGGTAAAGAGCATTTACCCAGGCTCTTCGATTTGTTTTATAGAGTAGATAGCGGAAGAGCCCGAAGCAAAGGTGGTTCGGGACTCGGCCTTACACTTGTTGAAAAGATTTTCATAGCGATGGGCGGAGATATCACAGTGGATAATTCCCAAAAGGGAGGTCTTAAATTCACCTTCTCTCTTCCGGCTGCAAAGAGAATCTGAATACAGAAAAGCTCCGACATTTGTGTGCCGGAGCTTTTTTGTATAAAAGAAATCCTTTATTATTCAGCAGGAATTAGGTAGAAGTTGCGGTTTGGCTTTGTGTCTATCATCCATTGGTCAAGGATGATGTGAGGGTCAAGCGCCGTAATGGTGATTGTGTGTTCACCTGCCGTGAGATTCAGAGGAATGGTGCGTCTGGCTTGTCCTCGAAGCACATTCTGTTTCCATTGTTCCGAACGGAACGGTTCTTTAAGTGTAAACTCGGTTGGCTCTGCTCCGTCTACACTCACATTGAAGCGCAAATCGCCGCTGTCATTGGGCTGAGTGGGTATAAGTGCTATGTGCAGGAGCGCCTCTCCGAGGTCGCCGGTAGTAAAGGTATAACTTGCAGAGCCATTCTTGGGTAGTGCCACGGCATTCATGCTGTGGCCGAGCATTGCAACTGTATGTGCCCCATCGCTAACCGATTTATATGTATCGGCGTTGCGGGCAATTATGTTTTTGTCTATTTCTTTGGGCGTGTACAGATTGTCTGCCTTTGAGGCCCATTCCTTAACTTCTGCGTCGGTGAGAAGGGTCGGATTGACAGGAGCTCCGCCTACGGGAAGGTCGCGGGGCGACATATCCATGGAACCTTTCCACTTTCCGCCGGCCATCACATTATTATAATGGTCAGTGAGCTGGCGGATGTCTTGATAAGCTTGTTGGCTGAGAGCTGTGGCGGTCAACGATTTGCCACTCCGATTTGCCGCATTGTACGGAGTGCTGCCATTGGCATACTGGCGTGCAACCTGCGAGTAAAGATGCTTGCGTGCATTCGCTTCGGCTGAAAGGACAGGATATGATATAGCTGCAAAATAGGCATCGCGCAGTTCAGGACGCACAAGGCTTTGTGCATCGTTTATGGTTTTGGCTACCTCGGCGTAAGACTGAAGATAGCGGTAAAGCTCTCCGCCTAACTCGGTAGAGCTGAATTGTGTCGGAACAACGGGCGAAAGGCCGCGATGATAATATTTTTTGTCTACTTCCACCTGGTTCCAGCCCATGAATTCCGGACGACGTTGTCCGCACAGGCGATAGAATTCATGCATGGCAGGATAGATTTTTTCGCCTGCTTCCTTGCCGAATTGACGGCATAGCCAGTTTTTGTAATGTTCTCCTACCGTTTCGCCTGACACACTGTTTATATCCCATGCCATATCGAGGAAAAGTTCCATCTGATAACCGGCAACTTTAGGGTCGTGTACGTTGGTTATCCATATTTTACGTACATTATGGTCGTATGCCGCCTTCATTTCGTTATATACGAGACCTGGCTGTGTGGTGGTCAGCCATAGATAATCGTGTGGACGTCCCCAGTAGCTGAGATGGTAGTACACACCTCCGCCGCCGGAGCGTTTCTGCTCTTTTTCGTCTGAAAGACGGGTCATGTAGCCGTAGTTGTCATCGCACCACATCAGCGTTACATAGTCAGGAACCTGCAGCCCCTGTTCATAGAGTTCGAGAACTTCTTTGTAAGGTACGAATACCTGTATCTGTTTCGAAGGGTCGCCTATATATTTGCGGAGCAGTTCCTGTTGGTCGTTGATTACCTGCTGTAGGCCGTCAAATTTTTCCTGCTTGGTCTTGTATCCTTCCATGCTGCTGTCGTGTATGCCACGCATACCGATGGTGAACATATTGCCTCCGGCAGAGCCTTTAACCTCGTTGAGTCGTTCTATCCAATAGGAATGTACACCGTCGCGATTTGTCCGGTAATTGTATGCTCCGCGTTCGGCATGGTTCCATTCGTCAACATTATTGCGCAGCAAAGGTTCACAGTGCGAAGAACCAATGGCGATACCACAGCTGTCAGCCACTGCCTTTGCCCCTTTCGTCTTGAAAAAAGCTTTGGTTCCGGTGTGCATGGCCGGCCAGATAGCATTGGCACGCATTCGCAGCAGCAATTCGAAAATGCGGCGATATGTACGCGGACCGATTTCACTTGAATCGGCAGGCTCGTAATTAGTGTTGCTCCAAGGACGCAGACTCCAGTCTTCATCGTTAAGGAATACTCCGCGATATTCGACTGATGCACTCTGTGTGTCGGAAAAATTGTCGGGTAGTGTCAGCTTGTCCTTATGTTCTGGAACGACGTCGCCCCACCATATCCATGGCGATACTCCGGCCATGCGCGAGAGTTCCAGCAATCCATAAGCCGCACCTCGGCCATTGGCACCGGTTACATATATTTTATTGTCGTGCGTAAGGATATTGAAGCCGTCGTTGGAGGCGCGAAGCTTATCTACCGGCACACCGTATTTTTTTAGCGACTTTATGGTGGATGCTGAAGCTTTGTCGAGCTGATTTATTTCGATGGTTTGACCTTTCACGGCTGCATGGCCTGTAACGGCCTGCATGTCGCTTGCAAACATATCGGCGGCAGTAGCCACTACGGGGTCGTACTTTTTGGGGAGTTTATAGCTGACAGGATTTTGTCCGTCATACCACACCACATCAGCTGCCATTGACAATGGTGACAGCGTGAGTGCGAGCGATAACAAAACTTTAGATAAACTTGATTTTTTCATGATAGACTTAGGTTAATAATGCAAAGTTAGCCATAAACGGCCAAACGGAGACACAAAAAGCCGGAAAATTCCGAAATATTCAAATATTTTGTCATTTATAATGTAAATCTCCCCGTGTCTCGATCGAGGCACGGGGAGATTTACATTACAGTGTTTATGTTATTTTAAAATTTGAATCCCACTGAAAGTATTACAGAATTTGTAATTTCCGTGAGGTCGGCTTTCGGAGAGTTGATGCCTTGGTAGGGAGTGAAGGCGTAGTAAGTAGATTTTTTGTTGCGGTAAACATAAGCTGCGTCTACATAGAATGCCTGATAGTGGTAGCCGAGACCTAATGATACCGAATTGATTGAACGGTTAAGGTTATAGGCAGGATTGGTACCGGCCGTGAACACCTCTGTCTTGTCGTCAAGTACATCTTCCTTGGTTTGGGTTGAAGTGTAGTTATAACCGGCGCGGAGGCTGAATGCAGGGGTAAGACGGTATTCGAGACCGAGACGAAGTATATTCGCAGCCTTGAAATACTCTTTTGTATCATCGTTCACATAATCGTCGCTTACATAGTCGCCACGATTGTTCTGATAGCTGATTTTGGTATTGTTGTAAGCCTGACGTTCATAGTCAAGGCTGACTATGGCTTGGTTGCCTATGACAGCGGCTGCACCTACCATGATTTTCCATGGCGAGTTGAGGTGGAAGTTGTAATATGCATCGTCCGTCTCTTCCGTTCCGGCCATGGGATTGTCCTTGCTCTCAGGAGCAGCCGGGTTATAATAGCTGTAGTCTACTCCGGCGTATGATGACGATGACAACTTGTGCCATGTAGGCGTGTGAACAGCTATACCCACACGGAATTCATTGATGGGACGGAGGATAAGGCCGAGCTTGAGATTGAACCCGTTACCGTTTATATTGCGGTAGTTTCGCAGTGTTACGCCTGCATTGCCGGGCTTAAGTTCGCCAACTGTCTCGCCTGAAGGTGTTGTGGACTGAGTTGGAATTGTGGCATTTTCCATACTCTCCGAGTAGAAGGCGGTCTGATTGAAGCTGAGGTCTGTGATGCCGAATCCAATACCCCACATCACTACGTTGTTGATGTTGCCGCCGAAGTCAATGGCATATTCATCGACATATCCGCTTTCACGGACTTCTGAAAGAGCGTCGTTGACTGTCTCCTGATTGCGAAGACCCTGGTAGCCGCCTCCCGACTTGGGGTTAATCATATATGAGTTGTAGGCAAGGATTGACAGCCAGTCCTGATTTGAATCAAGATAGGGATTATAGTTCTCGCCGAAATTGAGGTCACTTTCAGGAGCATCGGTAAATGATGCTATATAATTTGACAGTGAAGCGTTGGCGCGGGCTGTATATGCCGAATAGCGACGGTCGAAGGAAGCCACGCGGTTGTAGCTTGCACCCCATGAGAAGGTGCGCATAATGCCGTCAAGGCGTGCAGTGCCTACATAACCGAAGTTGTTGCAGTAGACTTTGGTCTTCGACATGCTTTCCTTGGTACTGTTTGTCTCTGATGTAATTTTACGGGGAGATATGTCGAGGGTCGCACCTATTTCACTGCGACGGTATACACCGATACCGGCCGGATTCTGAGTGAGGGTGGAGAGGTCGCCGCCGAGAGCCGTGAAAGCACCGCCCATCGACATGAATCGGGCTGTACCTCGCAGTTCTGTCTGCGACAACATATTTGCATCAACTGCACTCTGGGCTGATAGGAGAGCCGGCGCACCGAGGGCGAGGGCTGCGAGTAAAGTCTTTTTCATAGTTGAAACATATTGAAAAGAGTCACTTTTTTCTTAGATTAACAACTTTTTACGCTCTTTGTTTTGAAGAGTTATATATTTAAACCCGCAGACGACGGGTTTGGCCATATCTGCGGGTTGTGAGTTTGCAATTATCTGCGGCCACGGCCTCCGCCACCTCCGCCGCTGTGGCTTCCGCCTCCGAATCCGCCGCTTGAGCCGTGGGTAGAGCGCATTCCGCCTCCACCGCCACTGCTCCAGCTGCTGCGTGATGACGATGAACTGCGTGAGTTGTTGCGCCACGTATTGTTGGAGTTTGACGAATTGTTGTCGTTGCTGTACGAGCGGTTACGTCCACGGTTGGTGTTGATGGTTCCGTTGCTTGAGCCTGAGGGACGTGAGTATCCGCCGTTGTATGAAGGCGATGACTGCGAACCGGGTCGACGACCTGAAGTGGTAGAGCCCATATTGCCGGGACGTCCCATATTGCCGGGACGTGTGTAGCCTGATGCACCTGCGCTTATAGCACCGGGGCGGCGGCCTGTAGAAGTGGCCATGCCTGTGCCGTGCGACGGACGGTGAGTGCCTGACACGCCGGAGTTGTTAAACGACCAGTTGCCGTGGTTCCACGACGGACCGGGTGCCGGATGCCAGCCTCCGCCCCAGCCGTGTCCCCAACTCCAGGAAGGTCCCCAGCCCCATGCCGGGCCCCATGCCGGGCCACATGCGGGTCCCCAACCCCAGCTCCATGAATACCATGGGTCGTACCACCCCATGTTCCATCGCCAGCTCCACGACGGGCCGTACCAGGGGTCGAACCAAGGGTCATACCAGCTGCTGTACCATGGAGAATACCATGGCGAAGCGTTTACATAAATGTTTACATCAGTGGTCTGGGCTGCAGGCTGTGAATAATATGAGTCGATAAGAGCTTGGTCGTCAGAGCCGTTCACGATGTCGCTGTTGTGGTAGCGTTCCAGACGGCGCGTATAGGCGTATGTGTCTGTATTTCGCTCGCGGTTCTCAAGTGCTTCAAGAGAATCAAGCGATATTGAGTCGGGCACCAGGAATTGGCCCCTGCGGTTGTATGCGTCCACATCTACGTTCAGTCCGCTGCCGGTGGCAGGGGTGTAAGTGGAAGGGTCGGGGTAGTCGCCGACTGTAGCGGCCGGCGTATAGGCGTTTGTCGTTTTAGCCGCAGCCTTTTTTGTGGTCTTTGGCTTCGACTTGGGTTCATTATAATATATGTCGTCATCGTCATCATCCCACGATGAGGTTGAAGGCGATGAATATGCAAGAGCCGTGGCGCTTGCAATCAGTAGCGAGAGGAGAATAAATCGGCGTGATTTCATAGCGACCTTTATATCTTTATTTAAAATTTAATACTTATAACACTTAGACTTATAAATGTGCCTGAAGTTTAATGCAAATATATAAAAAAATGGGCTTATGCAACTCATTTCTTAGCAGAAAAGCTGCATAAGCCTCTTATTTTATGCTTTTTTAGATTTTATTTGGATGTTTGGCTGCTTACAACAGCCTGTTTTATCTTGAATCCTGTTGAAACGATGACAAGCGAGACTATCGGTGTGAGATAGTTGAAAATGCAGTAAGGCAGATAGGTTATGGTCGGAACGCCAAGTACGGTAGCCTGCGTTACACCGCATGAACTCCATGGAATGATGGGCGATGTCACCGATACACCGTCTTCGAGCGTGCGGCTCAATAGGCGCTGCTCCATGCGTTTGCGCTTGAAGAGATTGCGATAGATATTGCCCGAAATGATGATTGAGAGATATTGGTCAGCTGTTGTAGCATTCATAGTGAAACCCGTGGCGAGGGTGGCGGCTATGATTGATACGCGATGCTGCAGCTTGCGTGTAATCACTTCGGCCACAGAGGCAAGCATTCCGCTACCTATCATAATCCATCCGAAAATGAGGGCGCCGGTCACGAGGTAGACCACAGGCAAGATGCCAAATATGCCACCTGTGCTGATGAGCCTGTCGACTGATTCTACACCGCTTGTCGATGTGTAGCCTGTGAATGCAGAGCTAACCACGTCCATTACGCTCATGCCGAGCTGAGGCTGGAAGATGAATACACCTACACCGGCAAGCACCGCACTGGTTGCAAGCACAGTAATAGTGGGTACTTTAAGGGCGATTAGCGTAAGGGTCAGAACCGGGATGAGGAGTACCCAGGGAGTGATGTTGAATGTGCTGTTTATTGCGCCGAGCATGTCGATAGAACCTCCGATGGGCGCACCGTCAGACATAAGTCCCTTGGCTGCAAAGACAAGCAGAGCTATAGCCATCGCGGGGGTCGTGGTTATCATCATATATCTTATATGAGTGAAGAGGTCTACGCCGCAGGTAGAAGAGGCAATTACGGTGGTGTCGCTCAGCGGCGATACCTTATCTCCGAAATATGCTCCTGATATGATGGCGCCGGCAGTCCAGCCCGGTGCATAGCCCATAGCTGTGCCTATGCCCAGAAAAGCCACGCCTATAGTGGCTATAGTCGACCAAGAGCTGCCTGTAATCACTGATACCATGGCGCAAACGGCACAGGCCGTTACGAGGAACCAATGGGGATTGAGCATCAGCAGGCCGTATTCCACAAGGGTGGGAATGACACCCGAGAGCATCCATGTAGTGGCGAGAGCTGCAATACATATCAGCATCGGTATGGCGGGAAGTATCTGAGTGGCGCTTCTGCGAAGACCGCAGACCAGTCTTCGTCGGGATATATATCGGTAATGTGCTGAAAGTACGAATGCAAGAACAGCACTGCCAAGCAGGGCATAGGGTGAGTAATCACTGACCGCAAGAGGGCCTTCGATTGCGATAATGAGTATAAACGTTACAGCAAGAACCAATAGGGGTATTGCTGATACACGCCACGACGCTTTGCGTGGCGGAGCGGAAAGAATCTTTTTCACCTACCGAAATTATTATTTTATTACCTATTAGTTGTATATATCG
>PPYF01267683.1_pt1 | contig 22724 bp, 17 predicted proteins | sample 1559871 | NCBI WGS metagenome assembly PPYF01 (sample SAMN08240021, study PRJNA423297) | Human gut metagenome, whole genome shotgun sequencing project.
GAGTGGCGAGAGTCGAACTCACGGCCTCTTGAACCCCATTCAAGCGCGCTACCAAACTGCGCTACACCCGGTCAACCGGGCTGTCTCGAATCAGCTTGATTATTATAACCGACTGCACCGAGAATGTCAATAGAAATGTACGAATTTTATAAATATATTTTGCTTTATGACTGATAAAGGAAGGAAAGAAGGGATAAATCATGCCGAATAGCCTGGAATTGAACGTCTCCCCTGCGCTGCTGCACACCTTTGCCAACCATCCGTTCCATGTCCGCAAGGATATGGAGATGAATGAGTTGGTGGACAGCATCCGGGAAAGTGGTGTTATTGTTCCGCTGATCGTGCGCAGCAGTCCCGAGGGCGGCTATGAGATTATCAGCGGACACCGCCGCTGCGAGGCCTGCCGGGAGCTGGGGATTGAGAAGGTGCCGGTCCGCGTGCAGGAGCTGACGGATGATGAAGCTACTATTTTAATGGTGAACAGCAATATTCAGCGGGAGCATGTGTTGCCGAGTGAGAAGGCGTTTGCGTATAGGATGAAGCTTGAAGCCGTAAAAAGAACTGCTGGACGGCCAAGTAAAAATTCGTGCCAAGTTGGCACGAATTTTCGCGCAGACAAAAACGTCGCTGAAACGTCATCTGAAAGCGCACGAACTATTCAGCGTTACATCCGCCTGACCTATCTCATCTCCCCCATTCTGCAAATGGTCGACGAATCCCGGATGGCATTCAACCCCGCGGTAGAGATTTCCTACATGACGCCCGAGCACCAACGGTGGCTGCAAGCTGAAATGGAGCTTTGCGAGGCCACGCCTTCTCTGGTGCAGTCCCGCCGTCTTAAAGAGATGAGCCAGAGCGGCACACTGACGGAGCACTACCTGCATACCCTGCTCACCGAGCAGAAGCCCAATCAACGTCAGAAGTTTTTCTTGAATCAATCTGACGTACAGCGGTTTTTCCCTCCCGGCTATACGCCCGAGCAGATGCAGAACACGATTTTTTCTCTGCTGAAAACCTGGGGCCATGCCCACGAGCATACCCAGAGCCAGCAGGAACTGGAACGGTAAAATGCCACACACAACCTTATTTATAAGGCCCGGTTAGGATGCCAAAAGCACGGTATTCTGTCAGGCTTATTCGAGTGCGCGCTTTTTGGAGAAGCAACCATGCAATTTGACTACTTTTACGGCAGTCAGGCCGAGCAGTTCTCATTCTATCGCATCCCCAAGGTTCTGTTCACCGACCCGCAGTTCAAGCCGCTGTCCACCGACGCCAAGGTCCTGTACGGTATCCTGCTGGACCGCATGAGCCTGTCGGTCAAGAATCACTGGCTGGATGAACAGAGCAGGGTCTACATCATCTTCACCACCGAGGAGATCATGGAAGCCCTGAGCTGTGCCAACCAGAAGGCCTGCCGCCTGATGCTCGAGCTGGAAAAAGATGCAGGGCTCATTGAACGCAAGCGCCAGGGACTGGGAAAGCCCAGCTTGATTTATGTAAAAAACTTTGCTGTTTCGTCATAAATCAAGAAATGTGAAAATCACATTTCTTGAAGTGTGATTTTCACACTTCTGGAGATGTGATTATCACACGCAAATAAGACTGATAGTAATTAGACTGATTAGAACGATACAGAAAACAGATTGAAAAACAGAATACGGGGTGTAGAGTATGGCCGGAGTGACGAAGGAAGAAATCGCACGGGCGAAGGAGCTGGACCTGCTGACCTACTTCAAACTCGTTGAGCCTAGCAACCTGAAGCTCGTGGGCAAGGAATACCGCCACAAGGTACACAGTTCGCTGACGATCAGCAAAGACAGCCTTTGGTGCTGGCACTGCATCGGCCTGCGCGGACGCACGGCGCTGAAGTATCTGATCGATGTCGAGAAGGTCCCCTATGTTGATGCCGTGCGGGAGATCAACCGCATCCAAGGCGGCGTGGTTCATTCTTTCCAACCTGTAAGCATGCCGCAGCCGCGCGCTGAACCGGAAGCACCGCGAGATTTCAAGCTGCCCAAGCCGGACACAAACAGCTATTCCGCTATGGCGTATCTGCGTGGGCGCTGTATCCACCCCAATGTACTGGCGTTCTGCCGCAAGGAGGGCATTTTGTACCAGACGAGCTTCAAAAATCACCCGAACTGCGTATTTGTCGGGCGCGACGGTGAGGGTGTTGCGAAAGGGGGCAGCTTACGTGGTTGTACGCAGCTGCAATTCCGGCGTGATATTCCCGGAAGCAAGAAGATTTACCCGTTCTACATACAGGCCAGCACTAAGGCCGACACGGTTGAGGTCTACGAAGCGCCCATCGATGCCATGTCCGGCGCGTCTCTAAAGCTCATGCAGCACACCGGGCCGTGGCGAAGCGTCCACTATCTGGCGCTGGGCGGCACAGACTATGCGGCATTGGATGCGTTTTTGAAGTATTTCCCGGCTGTCCGCAAAATCGTCCTCTGTCTGGACAATGACAACGCAGGGCGGACCCGAACGCAGGATATTATTGCGCACCTTGCAGGCTGTGGCAAAGCCGTGGAGGACCGCCCGCCGCCGGTGGGCAAGGATTACAACGACACGCTGGTGCAGTACATGCAGGAATACCGCGCGCACTGCATCAGCATGGATGATATTTTGGAGGAAACAAGATGAAAACAATCGCAATCGCAAACCAGAAGGGCGGCACGGGGAAAACGACCACAACGTATAACCTCGGCATTGCCCTGACCCAGCAGGGCTACCGCGTCCTGATGGTGGACTTTGACCCGCAGGGCAATCTTTCCTGCTACTGCGGTATCCCACCAGAAAAGGACCTTGACCAAACCATTACGGAGCTGCTGATGAAGACCTCCTGCGAAAAGCCGATAGGAAATCGGGAGTGTGTCTACCAGACCGGACGCAAGGAGGCTGCCGCACGGGTGGATTTTATCCCGTCCAATCTGCGGCTGGCGGGCTTTGAACTGGCCATGGGCACGATGATGTGCCGCGAGGTGCTTCTGAAATCCTGCCTGGAGCAGTACAACAATCAGTACGACTACTGTTTGATCGACTGTTCCCCCTCTGTTGGCCTGCTGCTGACCAATGCGCTGGCCGCCGCCAATGAAATTATTATCCCGATGCAGGCGCAGCCATTCTCCGTTGTGGGCATGTCGCAGCTGACGTCCTCTATTGCGAATGTGCAGCGTAAAATCAACCCCGGACTGCGAGTGAAGGGCATCCTGCTGACGATGACCGAGCACACGAACGTTTCCGACCACTACTGCGGGCAGGTCCGCAGCACCTACGGCAATAAGATTCACGTTTTCACAACGGAGATTCCCAGAAACGTGAAGGTACAGGAGAGCCAGGCCAATGCAGAGCCGACGATTCTGTACGACCCGAAAAGCAACAGCGCAAAGGCCTATATTGAATTTGCGAAGGAGGTATCCGGCTATGGCCGCGAAGAACAAGTTTTTGAACGCGATGAAGATGCCCTCAATCGATGATATGTTTTCCTCGGAGGCTGACAGGCAGCGGGAAAGCGGCGATTTGGTCACAGAGGTGCCGCTTTCCGAGCTGCATCCATTCGTCGGGCATCCGTTTGAGGTGCGCGACGATGAGGATATGCAGAAGCTGGTGGACAGCATCCGGGAGAACGGTGTTCTTGCCAACCTGACCGTGCGACGCCGCACCGAGGGCGGGTATGAGATCATCAGTGGGCACAGGCGGTTTCATGCTGCACAGAGGGCCGGACTGACTGCGGTCAAGGTGCAGGTGCGTGATATTGATGATGACCAGGCAATTATTGACATGGTCGATTCCAATATTCAGAGAGAGCATATCAGTCCGATGGAGAAAGCCAGGGCGTATGCGATGAAGCTGGAAGCCATCAGCCGTCAAGGAGCACGACAAGATTTAACTTCCGCCCAAGTTGGGCGGAAGTTGGAAAGCGCTGACATCGTGGGTAAAGAAGCTGGAGATAGTCGTATGCAAGTTAGACGGTATATTCGCTTAAATAGCCTCGTTCCCGAACTGCAAAAGAAAGTCGACAACGGCAGCCTGAAGTTCAACCCCGCCGTTGAGCTTTCTTACCTTTCCCCCTCCGAGCAGAATGATTTCCTTGATTACATTGAATCCCAATCCTGCTCGCCTTCGCTGTCGCAGGCACAGAAGCTCAAGGCGGCCAGCAAGGACGGTGCACTGGATCACGGCAAGCTGCTGGAAATCATGGACACCAAAAAGCCCCGTGTACCGCCCCGCGACCCTACGCTGACCATCAGCGTCAGCAAAATTGCCCGCTACTTCCCCACCGGCTACACACAAGAACAGATGGTAGGAATCATCATGCAGCTTCTGGAACGAAACTCCCGCCTTCTTATGCCGGAAAAACAACCCAGTCTGGAGCGTTGAAATGGCAGAGTACAGATATTACCTGATCCCCGATTTCATGTCGCACGTCTTTCCGCAACAGTTTGAAGAACAAGCTCCTACGGAGTTCTTTTCCAATACTGCTGATTTGATGAAGCGCTACCAGCAGTTGAGAGAAATGCCCTACAACAACGAGTACACCTGGAACGAGCGCACCAATCTTCCCTACCCGCGCCTGACTGTTGGAATTGACCGCCGTGACCCGGATGGTGCAGTAACCATCATGCAGGTGAGGAACGGCGTCAATTACCTGTGTGATGATTACCGCGGCCCCTTTGCAGATCGCAATGACAAGCAGCTCATTGATATGGCAAAACAACTTGTGACGGCAGTTGGCGTAGATCGTATCCGGCCTCACTACTACACGGAAGAAAATGGTCGCACAAAGGTACATGTTGGCAAAGACATCCACATAACCGAGTGGGCCAATGCACCGGAGCTTTGCAGCGCACTTCGCTTCTCACGGTTTCTGAACCGTGATGGGCAGCAGTTGTTTCAGGTGCGCAACGGTCAGCGCATTATTGAAAACTACGCGGATGGTTCACGGCTTGTGAAAGATGTGCAGACAGTTGACGATACGCACTTTTACGTAGGTAGTCGTTTCTGCCACATCCAGCAGTATGCAAATCAGTGCTTCAAAAGAGGCTGTTATGTTGAGCCGGAGCATCCGCAGCCGGGTGATAAGTTAGACAGACTGCTGATATATCAAATTCCACATTACACTTGCGAATATCGCTTTACGGATTATGACTACGCCCAGAACAAGCTGAAAGCCACCGATTACCGCTGTGCCTATGTGGCCAACATGCCCAGGGACTACACACCTGACAAGTGCTTCCGGGATTTCAATTATGATGACCGGCCCTGCGCCAGCAGTATGCCGTCTTTGTCCGTCAGTGACCTGATCGTCATGGAGCGCGGTGATAAAGCCGAAGCCCTGTATGTGGATGCAGTTGGTTTTAAGGATGTAAGCCGACTGTTGCCCGAGCTTCATGATATGGAAGTTGAGCGACAGGAGCACAATTTAGATGAACTAGAAAGGTAGGTGTCAAGATGCCTAAACCGCAGGATATATTTCAGCTGGCCCAACAGGAGGCCGTGCGGGTCACAGCATCGTCGCAGGCGTGGCAGAGCTTTTTGTACACTGCCGCCCACAACTATCACACCACCTATCTGAACCAACTGCTGATTCACGCCCAGCGGCCCGACGCCGCAGCCTGTGCCAGCATGGAATACTGGAATACGAAGGCGAACCGGCTGGTCATGCGCGGCAGCAGAAGCATCACCGTGCTGCAGCGTCGACAGGGCGTGGCGGTGTCAAAGCCGGTCTTTGCCATCGGTGATACCACACTATTGAGCCAGATGCGCACCGGCGGGCCGTGGGAAGTCACGGACACAACGCGCCCGCTGCTTCTGCAAGATAAATCTGATGATTGGCTGGTGGTGCTGGCGCAGGATGGCGTATCCAACGAAGCTGACCGTGCCCGCCGCATGCTGGAACGCAATGTGGCGGACAGTACGCTGCAGTGGGCGCAGCCTGACGAGCAGATGCAGCTCTTGCAGGCACTGGTCACGCAGAGTGCTGTCTGCATGGCGCGGCTGCGAATCGGACTGCCGGTGCAGGACAAGGATTATCCGGCATTTCAAAGTGTCAGCCAGTTCGATACCTATCAGATTTCACTCTGCTTGGGTGGCTATGTACAGGCAGCCGCAGAACCGATGCTGAACGCCATTGGGCGCGAGGCACTGCGACTAAACCGTGACAGCATTGCAATACCGCACGAACCAGTTCATAATGAAAGCACACGAACACAACTGAACAGCCGAGAGGAGGCCGTTACTTATGACGTACACGAAGAACCGCGAAGGCTACCTGATTCCGAGCCTTTCCCTGCCGAACCAGCCGAACCCGTACCTGAACCGCTACGCGAGGCTGCGTCTGGAATATCTGGAGCAGAACGAGCCGACGCTCTGCGACCAGCTGATGCTGGAGGGCACGCTGCTGACGAGCTGCAGTCGAATCGGACGGACAGCACAGCAGATGGTGGACAAGACTCTACGCAAGCTGATGCAGACCACCCCGATGCCGGACCGCAAGACGAACCCGCTGGGCTGGACGCAGATGACCAACAGCCTGAAGAAGCAGGCGGAGGAAGCAGTCCTTCCGATGCTGTACGAAATCTGACAGAATCCCCCGCACAGGCGGAGAGCGAGCAATCGCCCTCCGTTTTGCTTTGCCCGAATTTCCGCCCACGCTTCTGCCGCAGCTGCTGGCTATGGAGACTTCTTCCCGAGCATACAACGCCGAATATCTTACCTTTTATAATAAGAATTCCCTGCTCATTGACCGGCTGCGCTTTGTGCGGGAAAGCTACAAGGATATTTTTACAAAGCTTTTGCTTGCCGATGATACCCGCGTGGGCTTTCACAGGCAGGACAACGGCCTGCTTGTCTGGCAGGGCGCGTATCTGACCCGCAGCGCGGAAACGCTGCTGCCGTGGCGTGCCGTGGCCAATGCACTGAACGACTTGATTGAACAGCATGAGCTGATTGCGGCCATCGACCCGAAGAAACTGCCGCAGGTAGAGGAACAGCTTTCCTTTGAACTGCCTGACGGTTCGCCGACGAGTGCTGGAAATGACAGGTTGGAAAAGGATGATTTTCTCACCCCGGAAAAGCAGGAAACCGTCATTCGCTCTGCCCTGCCCGTTGCCGAGTACAATGCACCGCAGATGGATGACGGCAGCGTTATCACAGACGAGGAAGTCAACTTGGCTCTGGCAACGGGCAGCAATTTTGAGAACAGCAAATTCCGCATTTATCAGCAGTTCACCACCACGCAGGGCGACCATGCTGCTTTTTTGAAGAAGGAATACGGCAGCGGTGGTCGGTCATGGGATTACCAAAGCGGTGCTCATGGCTGGGTGGACCACGGCCCTGCCGGACTGAAGCTGATTTTGACAAATGAGGAAGGCCGCTTTGAGCGCAGGCTGCTATGGCGGGCCGCAGCCAAGCGTATTGCTTATCTGATCGAGATGCAGCGCTTTTTGACGCCGCAGGAGTTGGAGCAGTATCCCGCATGGGCTGCCGAGCAGCGAGAGGCCGCCAGTGCGGTGCGTGATGAACTCGGCAACGTACCCGATACCAGACCGATTTGCACCGAGGGCAGCGTTGTCTATCTGGAGGATAACCACCGATTCACCGTGGAACGCATCGGGCAGTTTGACGTGCATCTGCGGGACGAGGAGGCACCCTTGTTTGGGCGCGCCATCAGCCGGGAGGAATTTCAGCGGCAGCTGGACGCCAACCCGCGCAACGGCGGTATGATGCTCTCCGAGCAGCAGCGTACTGCTTTGGTACAGGCGCAGACGGAGCAGGCGCTCTCCTACATTGAGGATTATCTCAAGGACGAATTTGAGATCACCGAGCCGGACTTTTCGGACCTGACACGAATCGATTTGGGCTATACCACTACCGAGGATGAGAAGCACGTCATTCAGGTGTATGCCGACTTGGAGCACTGCACCGTCACCAAACTGGTGGATGATGCTCTCTACGCACAGGAACGGTATGGTTCGCTCGATGATCTGAACCAGGCGGTGCTCTCCAATCTCGATTTTGACAGCCTCATGGAAATAGACCTCGACGAGGTGGAAGAACATGAGCCGCTGGAAAATGTCTTTCCTCCCGACGAGCCTGCCGTGCAAGCCCCCACCAACTACCTTGCCCCTTATGAGCCGGAGATTCCCACAGGGGCAAAGGCCAAGTTTGTTGACAATCTGAACGCAATTCGGACACTCAAGCAAATCGAGCAGCGCGGCACACCGGCCACGGAAGCCGAGCAGGATGTTATGGCCGGGTATCTCGGGTGGGGCGGTCTGGCCGATGCCTTTGACCCTGATAAAGACAACTGGCACAGCGAGTACACGCAGCTGAAAGAACTGCTGACGCCGGAGGAATACGCCGCCGCACAGGAATCTACGCTGACGGCGTTTTATACCCCGCCTGCCGTCATCCATGCCATGTACCGCACGCTGACCCGCATGGGCTGCGTGGGCGGCAATGTGCTGGAGCCCAGCATGGGTGTTGGTGCATTCTTTGGGCACCGCAGCGGCAGCTTTGATATGAACAATGCAAAGCTCTACGGCGTCGAGCTGGACAGTGTATCGGGCCGCATCGCGCAGCAGTTATACCAGAAAGCAAAAATTCAAATCTGCGGCTACGAAAAGGCCGACCTGCCGGACAGCTTCTTTGATTTGGCTATCGGCAATGTGCCGTTTGGACAGTATCAGGTTACGGACCGTCAATATGACAAGCTGCATTTTCAAATTCACGATTACTTTCTTGCCAAAACCGTAGATAAACTCCGCGTCGGCGGCATTATGGCATTTATAACGACCTCCGGCACGATGGATAAAAAGTCCGAAAGCGTGCGCCGGTATCTGGCTGCCCGCTGTGATTTGATTGGCGCGGTGCGGCTGCCCAACAATACCTTTACCGCACAGGCCGGTACAACCGTTACCTCGGACATTCTGTTTCTGCAAAAGCGTGGGCGGGTTTTGGAGCAGGATGAGCCGTGGATTCATGTGGGCGAGACTGCCGATGGCATTCAGCTGAACCGGTATTTCATCGACCATCCCGAGATGATCTGCGGCGAGATGCAGATGGTCAGCGGCCCCTACGGACAGCGCCCCACCTGCGCACCGCTGGAAAATGGCACATCACTGGAAGGTCAGCTTGACACGGCCCTTGCCAATTTACAGGCCGAGTACACGCTGGCGGATGACCGGGAGGACGCGAAGGCGGAAAGCGATACGCTAGACGCAGACCCCGATACACGAAATTTCAGCTACGTTGTTAAAGACGACACAGTTTATTACCGCGAAAATTCCAAAATGCGTGCTGTGAAGGCCAGCACTACCGCGCTTACCCGCATCAAGGCACTGGTTCCTCTGCGGGATACTTGCCGGGAGCTGATTCGGGCGCAACTGGACAATCTGCCCGATGAAACGATTGCCGCTTTGCAAGCGCAGCTGACCGCCCAGTATGATTCCTACCACGATACGTATGGGCTAATCAACAGCCGCGGCACGGCTTCGGCGTTCCGCGAGGATTCCGGGTATTTCCTGCTCTGCTCGCTGGAGGACATCGACAGCGAAGGACATTACAAAGGCAAGACGGATATGTTCACGAAGCGGACCATCCGCCCGGCCCAGGTGGTGGACCATGTGGACACCGCCGATGAAGCGCTGGTGCTGAGCCTGACCGAGAAGGCCCGTGTGGACCTTGCCTACATGGCACAGGTCACGGGAAAATCGCCGGACGAAATCATCCGCGATTTGACCGGCGTTATCTTCCGTGACCCGGAGCAATCCGAGCCGGTTTATCTGCCGGCTGACGAATATCTTTCCGGCAATGTGCGGCAAAAGCTGGCTGTTGCTCGGCTGGCCGCAGCGTCCGACCCGGACTATCAGGTCAGTGTGAAGGCGCTGGAGCAGGTACAGCCGAAGGACCTCGACGCCAGCGAGATTGCGGTGCGGCTGGGTGCCACCTGGATACCGCCTGAATATATTCAGGATTTTCTCATGGAGCTGTTGGAGCCGCCATTGTCCACGCGCCTTTCCGTGAAGGTGCTGTTTGCGTCGTTCACCGGTGAGTGGAATATCACGAACAAGCGCTACGGCAACGGCAGCATCAAAGCAACCGTCACCTACGGCACAAACCGCAAGAATGCCTATGAAATCACAGAGGCTGCGCTGAACCTGCGGCCTGTGCAGGTGTTTGATACAGTTACCGACGCAGAGGGAAACAAAAAAAGCGTGCTGAACCACGCCGCCACCGAGGCTGCCTACGCAAAGCAATGCTTGATAAAAGACAAATTTGAAGAATGGATTTTCAAGGAGCCGCAGCGTCGGCAGGCGCTGGTAAGCCTGTACAACAGCAAGTTCAACTGCATTCGCCCGCGTGAGTACGACGGCAGCAATCTGCGCTTTCCCGGCATGAACCCGGAAATTACGCTGCGGCCCCATCAGCGCAACGCCATTGCCCACGTGCTGTACGGCAACAATGTACTGCTGGCACATGAGGTAGGAGCTGGGAAGACGTTCGAGATGGTCGCCAGCGCTATGGAGAAGAAACGCCTGGGTCTTTGCAATAAAACGCTGATCGTAGTGCCCAACCATTTGACCGAGCAGATGGCGTCCGAGGCGCTGTTGCTCTACCCCAACGCGGAAATTCTGGTAGCGCGCAAAACGGATTTTGAAAAGGCAAACCGCAAAAAGTTCTGTGCCCGCATTGCTACAGGCAACTTTGACATTATCGTGATCGGTCACAGCCAGTTTGAAAAGATACCGCTTTCCGATGAACGGCAGAAAATGTATCTGCAAAAGCAAATCGACGATGTAGTGGCACAGACCGCTGCGCTGAAGGCCCAGCGCGCCGAGAATTTTACCATCAAGCAGATGGAGCGCATGAAAAAGCAGCTGCAACGGAAGCTGGACAAGCTCAACGACCAGAGCCACAAGGATGACGTCATCACCTTTGAGGAGCTGGGCGTGGACAGCCTGATGGTGGATGAGGCGCATTATTTCAAAAATGCAATGGTCACCACCAAGATGACCCGCGTAGCCGGTATCTCTCAGACTGAAAGCCAAAAGGCCAGCGACATGTACATGAAGTGCATGTACATGGACGAGCTGACCGGCGGGCACGGTATTGTGTTTGCCACCGGCACACCGATTTCCAACTCGATGACCGAGATGTACATCATGATGCGGTATCTGCAATATGGGCTTTTGGAGCAAGAGGGCCTGCTGAACTTTGATGCGTGGGCCTCTACGTTTGGCGAGAGCGTTACCGCGATTGAGCTGGCCCCCGAGGGAAACGGCTACCGCTCCAAAACGCGGTTTGCCAAATTCTACAATCTGCCGGAGCTTATGAATATGTTCAAGCAGTGTGCCGACATTCAGACCGCCGATATGCTGAAGCTGCCGGTCCCGGAAATCACAGGCGGCAAGCCCACGATTGTGAAGCTACCGCCCAGTGAGCTGCAGCGACAGATGGTAGCAGCGCTGGGTGAGCGGGCCGAGGCGGTGCGCAATCGCCTGGTTGCCCCGAATGAGGACAACATGCTGCGCATCACGAACGATGGCCGGAAGCTGGCGCTGGATCAGCGGTTGATGAATCCCCTGCTGCCTGATGACCCCGACAGCAAGGCGAATGCCTGCGTGGAGCGGGTCTTTACCATTTGGGAAAGAACAAAGGCGCAGCGCTCCACGCAGATGATTTTCTGCGATTTGAGCACGCCCCGCGCGGACGGCTTTGATGTGTACAACGATATTCGGAACAAACTGGTGGCGCGTGGTATTCCCAAAGAGGAGGTACAGTTCATCCATGATGCCGATACGGAAGCCAAGAAGGCAGAGCTGTTCGGCAAAGTCCGCAGCGGTGCGGTTCGCGTGCTGATGGGCAGCACCCAAAAGATGGGCGCTGGCACCAACGTACAGACGCGGCTGTGCGCACTCCACCACTTAGATTGTCCGTGGCGGCCCGCCGATATTGCCCAGCGCAATGGACGCATGGTGCGGCAGGGTAACATGAACAAAGAGGTTTCTATCTTTATTTATATAACCGAAGGCACATTTGACGCCTACAGCTATCAGCTTGTGGAGAACAAACAGAAGTTTATTTCGCAAATCATGACGTCAAAATCCCCTGCCCGCAGCTGTGAGGACCTGGACGAGGCTGCGCTCTCCTACGCTGAGGTAAAGGCGCTGGCTGCCGGAAACCCGATGATCAAAGAAAAGATGGACCTTGATATTCAGGTTGCGCGGCTTCGCACGCTGAAGGCCGCCTACAACAGCCAGCACTACCGACTGGAGGACGCCTTGACCGGCACCTTTCCGCGAGAGATCCGCGGCACCGAATGCCGGATTCAGGCGTTTGAGATGGATATGCAGACCGCCAAGGACAGTCAGAGCTATGACAAGGACGGCAAGCTGGTTTTCAGCATTGAGCTGGACGGCACGTCCTACGACAAGCGCGAGGATGCCGGTAAGGCACTGCTCGGGCTGGTGGGTGCTGCCGTGCGGGCCGACCATCCTGTTTTGGTGGGGCACTATGCGGGCTTTGAAGTCACGGTTGCCTATGTGCCGCTTTCCAAGGTGTTTGTGGCACATCTGGTCGGGCAGGCCACCCATACCACAGAGCTGGGCAGCGACGCTGCCGGCAATATGGTCCGCCTGCAAAACGTTGTTGCTGCCCTGCCGCAGGAGGTCAGCGGTCTGCGCAACAATCTACAGCAGCTGCGCGTCCAGTTGGACAGCGCCAAAGAGGAACTGCAGCAGCCCTTTCTGCAGGAGCAGGAGCTTAACGACAAGAGCGCGCGCCTGGCCGAGCTGGACGCCCTGCTGAATGTGGGCAACGATGCCCCGGTTTTGGAGGGTGAGGCCGAGGTCTTGAACGAGGACGATTCTGTGCGAACGCCTAGAGAGGAAAACGAACTGGAACGCTGAAATCGACAGCCTTGCATTATTTCGCAGACCATGTATCATAGAGGTAGGAGGTGGCCATTATGCCCATTCAACGTAAAAATCTGTTCCTTACCTGGGGTATCCGCATTAGTCTTGTGCCTGTCATTCTGGTACTTCTTGCACTGGGCCTGATTGCAATCGTGCTGTTTGCTATCTGCGGAGTTTGCGGCAGGTTTTTGGCGGCACTGGGCGGTCTGGCTGCTCTGTTGGCGCTATTCGATAAGTGCTACCAAGAGGCGGCAGTATCCGCCATCGTGGCATTCTTGCTCAGTCCTTATGGCGCGCCGCAGGTGCTGTTCTGGCTGGGCAGAAAGCTGCTCGAGTTTGCTGGTAGTCTGTATGATTTATACTACTGATTGGAGAAATTTATAATATGAAGAAATGTCTGTTATCCATTCTTTTAGCTACGGTGTTACTCTGCGCCTGCGCACAGCAGACCGATAACACCTTGCAAACGCCGGAAAGCAGTACGCTGGTAGAACTTACCGTTGCTACTGAAGAGACTGCCATTGAGACACCTGCGCCGCTTGCCACGGAAAGCCCGGCACCAGCGTCTACACAGACTCCAGAACCGACTGCCACACCGGCACCGACTGAAATTCCCATACCGGAGCCTACTGCAGCGCCTACCGAAGCGCCCGCTACAGAACCCGTTGCCGCGGAGAGTCAGCCTGCACAGGTCAGTATGAGCTATGGTGCTGTTCCCTTTGACCTGGCAGCAGGCAGTGAGGAGTGGTGGAGCATCGACAGCTCGGACAGTGCCTATTGGGCGGTACAGGAAAACATCAATGCTATGCGCGCAGCAGCCGGTTTGTCCCCTTTGACGATGGACAGTGGCCTGAGTGCTGCCGCCGATGCACGCTGTGAGAGCTTTGTTGCGGGCGGGCCGTTCGATCACAGCGGCATGACGACCCGCAGTGAGATCTGCGCCGCAGGTCCGATTGGCTCGGCCAGCAGCGTTTGCACCTACTGGCAGGGCAGCCCTGCCCACTATGCCAATATTATGGAGCCCAGCTTCACCAGCATGGGCGTGGGTTGCTGGGTCTGCAGCACAGCCGAAGGCCAGTACACCTACTGGACCGTAACCTTTCAGTGATTGGAGAATTGATATGAAAAAGCAAAACTCCCTGTATCGGATGACTACATCTGAAATGCAGATCATGACCTACCTTTGGAATTCCAAGGAGCCTGCAATCGCCAGCCAGATCGTTTCCGACTTGATCCCGACCCAGAACTGCACCTGGAAGCCGCGTTCTGTCTTTACCATCCTGAAAAGCCTTTCGGAGAAAGATCTGATTCACGATGTTGGGTACGTGAGAACCGGCAAGACCTACTCCCGTAAGTTTGCCCCCAAGGTAAGCCGTGCGGAGTACCTGGCTATGCAGGTCATGAACGAGCTGCCGGACCAGGAGCTGCCGGAGTTTTTGGAGTTCTTTCAGGGAAAGGTCGGTTGAGCGTTACAGGTAAATCAAACTCTCAAGTGTCTGCTGTTTTTTCGGCAGGCACTTTTTTATATAGATAAAATTTTACAACGGAAGGAAAAGTGTGTAATGAATCAAAGGTTCAATCTCAAGCAGCGCGTGGCGGCCTTGTGTATGGCGGCTATGATGTGCTGCTCCCTGTTCCCGGTTGGGGCGTTTGCGGAGGCTCCGCAGCCCGATGCAGACGGCACGCTCATCATGGAGCAGGACAAAGAGGTCGTCACAGATGACAGCCATCAGACCGAGGCAAGTGATCCGGACCCGGGTGAAGAAAGCACGCCCAAAAGCAGCGAAGCTGCCGCAACATCCCAAAGCGCCGACGAGGATGCGCCGGTGGAGACATCCACCGACTATACCTTCGACGGCGCTGTTTTGTACACAGACTTACCGGATGCGCCGACTGGTTCCTACATGGGCAGCCAGGGCTTGCCCGTTGCCACTGGTGAAACAAAAATCGGCATTTCTGCCTGGCCGAATGACCAGTTGGAAGAAAGCACGGACAGTTACCTGAGTGCAGACACCCTGAACGGCGACGACCTGACGATGATGGCTCCGTTGCTGGAGGGCACCGACTATGCCGTTGCGCCCATTCTGGCACAGGTGGAATACCCTGCAGACGGCAGCAGTCTGGATGTAGTGCTTCCCAACGAGGTGACGGTGCTGGACTTCTACGGCGTCCCCGCCGATGAAGCTACACGCAGCAGCCTTGTACATAGCGAGTATACCGAAACGTCCGCCGCGGTCATGGGGCTGTATGTACAGGCAGATGCCGACTTTTCCGCGCAGCTTGTTTACACCGCCCCGGATGGCAGTACGCTGACGAAAGTGCTGCACGTTGTAATTGACCGAAGCTGCACCATGGCCGCACCGTTTGCAGAAACTACAGACATTGCCGCCTACGCCGAGCGTCCCACGCCTGCCGTTACCAGCGGTAAAATCACCAAGGTCGAGAAGGTCAACGGCACCTGGCTGATCTGGTTCAATGGCGAGGAAGCCTACTGCTGCACCCACGGTGCCAACGGCCAGCCCAAGGGCTGTCCGCCGTACACTTATACGAACACTTCTCTGGTCAGCGCGGATCAGTGCATTCCCGGTGATCACTACGGCAACCAGTACCGCATCTGGGGCGGTCTGGACCAGCTCTCTATGGACTTGCTGCCCGATACGCCCGCAGTTTTTTCCGCAGAAGATACTGAAGAAATCTCTCTTTTGGATTTCTGCCGCACGATTTACGATGATACCCAGTTGTGGCTGATTGAAAATTATCCCGAGAGCACTGCTGCAAAAATCTATCTGGAATCCGCGCAGGCCCTGCTGGACGGCGCTGTTGCCTATGCAAAGCCCCGCGGCTACTACACCTACATTTATACCCCTGCGCGCAGCGGTTGGCAGACTGTTGCCCTGATTGGCCCTGAAATCAGTGAGGAGGAAACGGAAGAGCCGAAGCCTGTCGTACAGGAGTATTATGCCAGTTGGGAAGCCCCTGCACAGTCCGCCAGCGGCACCATGGATCTGACCTATGGTATCACCACAGATAAGATCCAGCTGAAAACGCTGGAAAAGGTGGACGGTGCCACGATTGAAATCGAGCCTATCACCAAATCCGGCACGATTGACGGCGGCAGCTGGAGTATTTCCCCTGCCGGTGTGCAGACTGTCACCACAAGCGGCCACACCAACGACGACAATTACCAGAATAACGGCGGTGCAGCATCTGCCAGCTGGTCTGTGCATTACACTGTATCCAAGACCGTAGATGGCCGCAGTGGCAGCGTCGGCCCCTATACCACGAAAGAAGCTGCAGACGCAGCCGCCAACAGCGAGCGTGATTCTGCGGTTGCCGCCATTCAGGCAGAAGCACAGAGCGCTGTAAATAATGCTATTGCCAGCGCGCAGGCACAGCTTGCATCTTTGCAGTTCCGTTATGACGAAGTCACCATCCCCTACGGTTTTGAATCCTACTGGGGCAGCAACGGCAGCCACCAGACCATTACAGTACCGGCCAACTCCAACAATGCCTACGAGATGCGCAATGCTGAGTGGTCACTGCAGATCAACGTCAAAAAGACGGACAGTGAGACCGGCAACCAGATTGCAGGCGATGCCCGGTATGAAATCTACCAGTGGGACGTCGTGACCGGCAAATACCAGCCAACGGGCGGCTACAACACCTACAGCGTCCAGCGCCAGGGTGACGGCACCTATGCCGTCATCAACAACGCCGCCTACGCCACAAACGACACGATGCGCCATACACTGTACTACACGCAGCGTAATGAGGGCAGGTTCATCCTTGTGGAGACGAAGGCCCCCGCGGGGTATTTCGGCGACTGGACAGACGTTGACCACCCCGGCATGGCGGGCACGCCGCTGGGCAAGCGCGCCTACTATGTGGAAATTACCGCTGACAACAACAATTCCGTCCTGTGGCTGGGCAATGGTGACTACAACGCCGACATTGCCACTGGCGATAAGGGCGGCACAAAGCTGGTGACCAGCGGCGGCGTAGAAACCACCGTCACCATCTATGACTCCCCCAAGGATGCCTCCCGGAGCTATACCACCGATGCCAGCGGCAAGGCTGCCAATGAGGACGGCTACACCACCACGACGGCGGACGGTATCATGAAAAATGACCGCACGCTAGGCGAAATCAGCATTTCTAAGGTTGATTTGGATGCACAGCGGTATGTGACAGGCGACGCTGCTCACGGCAATGCCGTGCTGGACGGCGCAGTGTACGACCTGTACGCCGCCGAGGATATTACCCACCCTGATGGTGTGACCGGCGTCGTGGATTATTCCAAAATCGTAGATGCCAATGGCAATCCCATCTGGCACACTACGATTCGTGACAACAGCGGGCAGTGGATCCGCGATTATCTGCCCGTGCTGAAAAAGGACAATCTCGTAGCCAGTTCAAAAATCGAGGACGGCTGGCTGACCTTCTCCAACCTGTACCTCGGTAAATATTATGTAGTAGAGCGCTCCACCGGCACGGTCATTCCGCTGCGTGAGGGCGCTCTTGCTGTTTCCGGCACCTATCCTACGGTGGACAGCCGCACCAAGGCAGCTACCGGGCAGGTTGCCGCGCTGGCAGCCAGCAACGGGCAGTATACAGATTGGGTATACAAGAACCAATTCAGCACCATCTCCAAGAGCAAGGCTCTGGACGGCACTTGGACCTACGATGCCTATTACCTGTCCTATGCGCCCGGGTATCTCTGCGACGAGCACAACTACTACATCACGCCCAGCTATGCAGACGAGGGCTGGTATGTGGAGAAAACCACCTTTGCCAGTGATACCGCGGCCTACAACGGCAACTACCACATCCATAAGGACAGCGGCCTGACCGAAAGTCAGGATCAGGTTGCCAAGGGCAACGTGGAGATCAGCAAGGTCGTATCCTCCAGCGGGCAGTCCAATGGGCTGGAGCTGGAAGGCGCAGGCTTCACCTTCTATCTGGTATCTGACCTGTCCAAGGTAGAGCAGTTTGACCAGACCCGCACCGGAAGCTACACACTGCAAAGCATTCTGGATGCCTACATCAACAAGGAATACGACAACGAGCACCCCAAGTGGGATTTCTCCGGTGAGACGCAGGCCATTGCCAAGACCTACGAGGTCAACGCCGACGAAATTGCCGCCTACAACAAAACGCTGACCGCGGCGGGCGACAACAAGAACGGCAAGGGAGATGGCTGGCAGCCCACGGGGCGTGCCAATGAGTATCAGCTGGCCGAAATCTTCAGCAATGATTCCGGCAACATTCGCGTGCAGGGGCTTTCCTACGGCACCTATCTGGTCGTGGAGACGACCACTCCGCGCGACCTGTTCCAGGCGGAGCCGTTCCTGGTCAGCATCGACCCCGAGCAGGACAACAATCCCTGGGGCGCGATGGCCACGCCGAAGGACAATGTAACGAAAGCATCGGATTCCTATCAGAAATTTACTGTATTGGATGAGGAGATTGAAGTGTATTTAAAAATCACGAAACTCGATACGGAAACCGGCAAACCGGTCCTGCTGCCGAACACAGCCTTTCAGATCTACTGGCTGGATGACAACGGCAACTATCGGCTGGAAAACGGAAAGCCCAAGCTGGTCACGATGACGGACACGGTAAACGGGCATCTGACCAAGAACGTGGATACCTTCTACACCAACGAGGAAGGTATCCTGACCCTGCCTGAAAAGCTGCCGCTGGGCAAATACCGCATTGTGGAGACTGTCGGCCCGGACGGCTTCTACAACGAGTGGGCCGACAGTGGCAACTACTATGTGGATTTCGATATTTCCACGGACCGCATCTACAAGGCCACCGGTGATGACAATGAAAACGGCATGGATACGCTTGTTATTGGCGAGGACTACTGGAATGAGGAAACGCTGGGCAAGCTGACCATCTGTAAGACCGGCAATGCCTTGACAGGCAAGATTGAAACCAACGATTTGATTGACCCATGGATGACCGGCGAGGCCGACTCCGACTTTGCCTATACGCTGCGCCCACTGGCCGGTGCGGAATACACCATTACGGCTGCCGAGGACATTTACACGCAGGACCGCCAGCTGGATGCCAACGGCAGCCGCACGCTCTGGTATGCCAAAGGCGACGTGGTAGCGGTTGTTACCACCGGTGGTGGCAGTGTAGACAATTCTGTGTTTGCGCCGTCCCGCACCAAGGCAACCTATGACTTTCTGTCGGTCATCCACGACGGTACGCTCGGCGAGGTCAGTATTACCCTGCCGCTGGGCAGCTACCATGTGGAGGAAACCAAGCCGCCCTATGGGTATGTTGGCACGACGGACAGTTACGACGTGACCTTTGTCTGGGATAATCAGCTGAACGATGTAGTCATGGCAAAGAGCATCGTTAAAAATGGAGATGATGAGCAGCATTTTGATGTTGTGCGCGCATCGGAAACTTCCGCTGAATTGGCTGAACAGCAGACCCTTGGTTTCTACAATGACCGTGAGCATGCCCGCGTCGGTGTGTACAAGATCAATCAGGAAACCGGCAAATATCTGGCCGGTGCTGTGTTCAACCTGTACACCCGCGATGACATCTACGACGTGGACGGTAATAAGCTGTTCTCTGCCGGTGATTTGATCTGTACCAGTCCTGAGACCGTTGCAGACGGCTACACCTATTTCAACTGCGATGTTCCCATCCGCGGCGAGTGGTATGGCCAGAGTGATCGGCTAGATGCCACGACCAACAGCGGCAATTACTTTATCCGAGAACTGCGCGCCCCGCTGGGCTATTATCTCAACGATGCAGAGATGGATGTTACCTTCACCTATGACGGCGAGGCTCTGCAGGTACTGGACAGCACCTGCGCCAACAAGCCTACTGAAATGTGGGTAAGTAAGCGAGATTTGACCAACGATGAAGAACTGCCCGGTGCGACGCTGATCATCAAGGATACGAAGGACAACATTGTTGACACCTGGGTATCCACCGACACGCAGCACCGTGTGACGGGTCTGCACTTTGACGAAGAATACACGTTGACAGAAAAGCGGCCTGCTGATGGTTATGCCGTTGCGGATGACATTGTTTTCCGACTGGAACGCAAAGCGGACGCCGACGGCCATGAGCTGGACGAGGCAGATGTCTACTATCTGAAGGATAAAAAGAAGCTCTGGATCATTCCCTGGGAGGAATGGGAGCTGCTGGACGATGCCACGGTGATCATGCGGGATGATATTACCAGGGTACAAATCTCCAAGGTTGACATTGCCACAGGTAAAGAGCTGCCCGGCGCTGCGCTGGTCATCAAGGATAAGGACGGCAACACGGTTGCACAGTGGGTTTCCGAGGACAAGCCCCACTATATTGAAAAGCTGCCTGCCGGAGAGTACACGCTGACCGAAATCACCGCCCCCAATGGCTATCAGCTTGCGGAAAGCATTGCCTTTACTGTGCTGCCCACCGGTGAACTTCAGACTGTCGTTATGAAGGATGCTCACATCCCCGAGGAAACACCGCATGAGGACACCCCGAGCAATACGCCGCAGCCGACGCCGAATAGCACGCCCGCGCCTACCCCTGCACCGGCAAGCACGCCCACGGCAACGCCTGCGCCGATGCCGATTATTCCCCAAACGGGCGATGTGTTCCCCTTTGCGCTGCTTTCGGCGGCGGTGTTTGGGTCTATCGTCGGCTTCGGAATTTTTGCATACAAGCGCCGCAAATCCAAAATGGATGAGAGCGAGCACTAAAAATCTATGAAACACGTACATGGTATGGGCGACTCTCGCGGGCCGCCCTATTTTTATTGGTGAATGACATGAAACATATCATCTGTTCGAGCTTCGGCAAAGACAGCAATGCAACAGCGCTGCTGGCCCTACAGCATCGCGAACCGCTGGACGAAATCATATACACAGAGGTCATGTTCAGCAAGGAGATTTCCGGCGAGCTGCCCGAGCATACGCGGTTTATCTATGAGACAGCAATTCCGTACTTTGAAAAGCGAGGTATCCCCACAAGGGTTTTGCACGCTGAAAAGACATATCTGGATTGCTTTTACCATGTGGTGAGCCGCGGCAACGCACAGGGAAAGCTTGCCGCTTTTCCGCTGGCTGGGCGCTGTGCAATTCAACGAGATTGCAAGGTCCCGCCACTGGAAGCCTATAAAAAGAGTTTGCCGCCGGGTACGGTTTCCTATTTAGGTCTTGCCGCGGATGAGCCTATCAGACTGGAGCGGCTAAAGCCTGATCAAGTTTCCCTTATGGCAAAGTACGGCGTGACAGAGCAGGATGCATTTGCCATGTGCAGTCAGGAGGGGCTGCTGTCGCCGCTGTATGAGTACAGCCACCGCGGCGGGTGCTGGTTCTGTCCCAACGCATCCATGACCGAGCTGCGGCATCTGTACCATGCACATCCTGATTTATGGCAGCTAATGCTGGAATTGCAGGATGCACCGAATAAGGCGACGGAACGCTTCAATCGGAATTTCACATTTGCCGAGCTGGACCTGCGGTTCCGCTTAGAAGGCGAGCAATTGAGCTTTTATGACCAAGAGCTGGAGGTAGAGAGATAATGCCAAATCAAGAAAAATTGCCCCGTGCATGGGTGTATGCGCGCATTCCCGGTGACTGCGCAGCGACCCGCGCGAGCTACGATGCCTGCTGCAGGCAGGCCGGTGACGACGGCTGCACGGTAGTCGGCGGCAGCATCGATTATAAAGGGCACAGCCCGCTGCGCGACGGGTATCAGAGTATGCTGCGCAGTATCAGAGACAGCAAGGTCAACTGCGTGTATGTCAGCCGTATGCGCCAGATCAGCGGCAAGGAGCGGTACCTGTACGCCTTTTTCAAGTGCGCAATGAAGCACCATGTAAAAGTCCGCACACTGGAATACAGCCTGCCGGACCGCTTGCAGCAATACAGGTTGGGAAAAAGAATCGAAGCATACGCCCGACGCACCGGCGCTCCGCTGCCGTGGTGAGGTTGAAATATTATTGCGGAGAAAGCGAAGGTGATACCGTATGGTAGAAGAAACGGCCATCCGGGTGCAAATCAACGCAGCCAAGCTTGCCGGACAGGGCATCTTTGGGATATTGCAGGCGGTTGCCAATATGCTGCAAGCGCGGCAGTACGGGCAGCAATCAATTCAATCACTCAACCGGCAGTCGCAGGCTCTCGCTTCGGTGGAGCTGAACGACAAAACGCTGCCCTATGTCAGGCGGCAGCTCAAGGAATACTCGGTGGACTTTGCCATTACCAAGGACAAGGACACCGGGCAGCTGAACCTGTGGTTCAAGGGGCAGGACGTGGACCGCATCCAGACCGCTATTGAAAACTGCATTGCTGCGCGCGGCAAGGAACGTCCCACCAGTCTGCTGCAGGAGTTGTCCGAACGGGCTATGCAGCGCACGAAGGAGCTGAACCAGCACCGCCCGCCGCCGGCGCAGGAGCGAGGTGAGCGGCTATGAAGGAACAGCGCACAAAGCAAATTTTGATTTGTCTTGCTGCAAGTCTGGGCTGCTTTTGGCTGGGCAACCGGGTGGGACTTCTCTATGTATCCGCTGTCGGAACGGTCACGCGAAGGCTGGCCGCTGCGGTAAATCTTAGCAAAATTGTACTGCATCCCTTGCAGCTATCTTCTGCGCCGATTCCTGTAGGCTGCGGTGTTGGGGCTATTCTGCTGGCGGGTCTTGCCTATCTCTGCATAAAGTACAGCGGTCATCGGCTGGTGCCGCAGAAGGAGTACGGCAGTGCCCGCTGGAGTGCATAATTTTAAGTGTAAATGACACATACATGGACGCACAGGAGGTTATGCACATGACTGATTATA
>PPYF01525447.1_pt1 | contig 22722 bp, 17 predicted proteins | sample 1559871 | NCBI WGS metagenome assembly PPYF01 (sample SAMN08240021, study PRJNA423297) | Human gut metagenome, whole genome shotgun sequencing project.
ACTTTACTCCATTATAGCTATCTTTGGCTACTTCAAATGGAAAAAATTAATGAGCATACAATGATAAACGAACACTATACGCCCGAAGCCGTGATATTGGCTAACGGCGAATATCCTACCCATCCTCTCCCATTGCGAATGTTGGAAGAAGCCAAATTCGTAGCTTGTTGCGATGGCGCAGCGAATGAATATATCACCCGTGGATATACACCGGACGTAATTATCGGTGACGGTGATTCTCTTTCACCGGAATATAAAGAACGTTTCTCTTCTATTGTACACCAAATAGCCGACCAGGAAACGAATGACCAAACCAAAGCTGTTCACTTTCTACAGGAAAAAGGATTCCGCAAGATTGCCATTGTCGGTGCTACCGGAAAACGGGAAGACCACACGCTGGGAAATATCAGCCTGCTCATGGAGTATATGAGAGAGGGCATGGAAGTAAGGATAGTTACAGACTACGGTGTATTTATGCCTGTAAACGGTACGCAGACTTTCGAGTCGCATCCCGGACAGCAGATTTCGATTATTAATTTCGGAGCAAAAGAATTAAAGGGGGAAGGATTGGTTTATCCACTTAGCGACTTTACGAATTGGTGGCAAGGAACTCTTAATGAGGCTACAAACGATCGTTTTACCATTCAGTGCACGGGAGAGTATTTAGTATTTCTAACTTCTATGTAAACCGATATTTATTCTCAAGATATTCTCATTACTATGAGAAAAAATTCTCACTGCGATGAGAAAAAATACTCATAATGATGAGATTTTTTTCTCATTGCGGTGAGAATCATTCTTTCATTGCAATAGACTGACAATACTTCACATTACTCTGTGCAACAGTCTGTTAAGATGGGCTATAGTGAAAGCAAATAGCTCTTGAAATCTACAAAGTCTTTTGTCATTTGAAGACTCTTCTTCTCACCTTTCATAAACTCCTGCAACTTGGCAGGTATTTCCACCGTTTCACCAATGATACTTTCCACTGTTTCGAGGAACTTGGCAGGATGGGCTGTTTCGAGAAATACACCTGTTTCGCCCGGTTGTAAACCTTCTGCCAATGCACGATAACCGCATGCACCGTGAGGGTCGAGCAGATAATGATGTTCTTTCCAAGTCTCTTTCACGGTTTCCCGGATTTGTTCGTCGGTATAGGTAGTTCCCGAAATCTCGGCGGAGATAGCGGCATGAGAACCTTTATACAAATCAAGTACACGGGCAAAGTTACTCGGGTCGCCTACGTCCATGGCATTAGCGATGGTTGCGATAGACGGACGCGGATTGTATTCGCCTGTTTGCAGATATTGGTAGAATATATCGTTACGGTTGTTAGCCGCAATAAAACGTTTCACGGGTAATCCCATTTTCTTACCGAACAGACCGGCAGTGATATTTCCGAAGTTTCCGCTAGGAACGCAGATTACTACATTATCAGCTTTTCCGGCACGTTTCAACTGGGCATAAGCATAGAAATAATAAAATGCTTGCGGCAGGAAACGGGCAACGTTGATAGAATTGGCGGAAGTCAGGGAAAGATGTTCATTCAGTTCCTTATCCATGAAAGCCGATTTCACCAATGCCTGACAATCATCGAATGTTCCGTCCACTTCGAGGGCAGTAATATTCTGTCCTAATGTGGTGAATTGCTTTTCCTGTATTTCGCTCACTTTTCCTTTCGGATAAAGTACATATACATGAATACCTTCCACACCTAAGAAACCATTAGCCACCGCACTTCCCGTATCACCGGAAGTAGCTACCAGCACATTGACATTCTTCTGTCCTTCTTTCTTAATGAAATAACCAAGCAGACGCGCCATAAAACGACCGCCTACGTCTTTGAAAGCTAATGTAGGACCGTGGAAAAGTTCGAGTGAGTAGATATTCTCCGATACTTTCACCAAAGGCACATCGAAACTTAAAGTGTCATACACAATCTGTTTCAACGTATCGGCAGGAACGTCCTCACCAAAGAAAGCATCGGCTACACGATAAGCAATCTCCTGGAAGGATAAACTTTCAATCGAATCGTAAAAATCTTGTGGAAGCGGTTTGATGGACATAGGCATAAACAGCCCTTTATCGGAAGCAAGACCTTTCACCACCGCTTCTTGCAGTGAAGCATTAGGCGCTTGCTTATTTGTACTATAATAAATCATAATCGGATGCGTTATTTCATGAACTCTTTTATAAACTCGTCTTCTTTCAGCAGACCGTAGCTACCGCTACAAGCCGCCACTTCGTCATACGTCTGTACTTCGTCCGGTTCGATACCCGGATACCAGATAAGGAACGGGATAGGGTCGGCAGTATGCGTACGAAGTTCGCAAGGAGTAGGATGGTCGGGCAATACGGCTATCGCCACAGGTTCGTCCCAGTCTTTCACAGCTTCATAGATAGGACCTACGGCACGTTTGTCAAGATTCTCGATAGTCAGAAGTTTCAGGTCGACGTCTCCTTCGTGTCCCGCCTCATCACTGGCTTCGATATGCAGATAAACAAAGTCGTCCGTCTTTAGGGCTTCCAAAGCGGCAGCTACTTTGTTTTCATAATTTGTATTATAAAGTCCGGTGGCTCCCTCTACTGCGATGCGGCGTAAGCCTGCATAGTAACCGATTCCGTTTATCAAATCGACTGCCGAGATAACCGCTCCTTTCTTCACCTGCGGGAATGTTTCGGAGAAGGTAGGCATCTGCGGACGGTAACCGGGACTCCAAGGCCAAATGCTGTTTGCAGGGTCTTTGCCTTCGGCCATACGTTTCAGATTCAACGGATGGTCTTTCAGCAATTCCTGTGATTTCAGAATCAGGTCATTAATCAGGTCTGCCGTCTCTTGAGCTTCCGGCACCAATGGTTTCACCATTAGCGGACGGAAAGGCTTCAAAGGCACATCGTGCGGCGGGGTGCAATCCAGTTCCTTGTTTCCCCCTTTAATAACTAATAGATGACGATACTGGACTCCCGTATGGAAACGCACGCGGTCATTGCCCAGCTTCTCTTGCAGGTATTGGATTAATACGTCTGCTTCTTCCGTTGAGATATGTCCCGAAGAGTGATTCTTCAGAATCTCCCCTTCCACGCAAATCAAGTTGCAACGCATCGCCATCTCTCCCGGTTGCAGGTCTACACCGATGCTTGCCGCTTCCAGCGGTCCGCGGCCTTCGTACACTTTCGGAAGATTATATCCCAATACGGACATATTGGCGACCTCACTGCCCGGATGAAAGCCTTCGGCTACGGTGCTCAACCGTCCGACACGTCCCATGCAGGCCAATTTATCCATGTAAGGCGTTTTTGCATATTGCAGGAGCGTCTTATCCCCTAATGACTTCACTGGCCAGTCGCCCATTCCGTCTCCCAATATGATAATATGTTTCATAAGGCATTAAACGTTTGCGATGCTCATAATATCGGCAAATACTCCGGCAGCAGTCACACCCGCACCGGCACCGTATCCCTGAATCATCATCGGATATTCTTTATAACGTTCTGTAGTCAGCAGGATGATGTTGTTACTGCCTTCCAGACCATAGAACGGATGGTTGGCTCCTACTTCCTGCAAGCCGACAGAGGCTTTCCCATTCTCCAGTTTGGCAACGAAACGCCAGTGTTTATTCTCTTTTTCGAGTACTTGGCGACGGGCTTCAAAGTCAGCATCCAGGCTTGGCACACGTTTCCAGAAGTCATCCAGAGAACCTTCGAAGAAATCGTTCGGAACAAAGAGGTTCTTCTCTACATCTTCCTGTTCGATACGGTATCCGGCTTCACGTGCGAGAATCACCAGTTTGCGGATGACGTCTTTACCACTAAGGTCAATACGCGGGTCCGGTTCGGAATAACGTTCTTCTTGCGCCATCTTGATGGTACGGCTGAAAGGAATGTCGGCACTGATTTTATTGAAGATGTAGTTCAGTGTACCCGAAAGTACGGCTTCAATCTTCAATATCTTGTCGCCACTATGAATCAAGTCGTTGATTGTATTGATAATCGGAAGTCCCGCACCTACGTTTGTTTCGAACAGGTACTTCACGCCACGTTGACGGGCAATCGTTTTCAGGTCGCGGTAGTTCTCGTAAGCCGAAGAAGCAGCAATCTTGTTGGCGGCTACCACGGAGATATTATGCTCCAGCAAATCCTTGTAAAGTGACGCAATATCGGGACTTGCCGTACAGTCTACAAATACGGAGTTGAAGATGTTCATGCCGACTATTTCGTCACGGATAGTCTGCAAACTACTGTCTTTACCCTTTTCCAACAGTTCTTCACGGAAGTTGGAAAGGTCGAAACCTTCACGGCTGAACATCGCTTTGGCTGCATCAATGATACCTACCACATGAAGCTTCAGCCCGTTCTCCATCATCAGTTTTTGCTGCTGGCAACGAATCTGTTCTACCAGGCTGCCACCTACCGTACCGATACCGCAGATAAAGAGGTTCAATACCTGATATTCGGACAGGAAGAAAGAGTCATGAATCACGTTCAGCGATTTGCGCAAGGATTTGGAATCGACTACAAAAGAGATATTTGTTTCCGAAGCACCTTGTGCACAGGCGATTACGTTGATACCGTTACGTCCCAGCGTACCGAAGAGTTTACCTGCGATGCCCGGTGTATGCTTCATATTCTCACCTACGATAGCAACCGTAGCCAAGTTTCTTTCCGCAAGAACCGGAGAGATTTCCCCCATTTCGATTTCTTTGGCAAATTCTTCGTTCAGCACTTCGCAAGCCAAGTCGGCATCGGCATTACGTACACCGATGGAAGTACTGTTTTCTGATGAAGCCTGAGATACGAGGAACACGCTGATTCCGTTCTTTGCCAGTGCTTTAAAAATGCGGTAATTGACACCGATTACACCTACCATACCGAGTCCCTGAACAGTAATCAGGCTCGTATCGTTGATGGAAGAAATACCCTTAATCGCTTTGCAGTGCGGATTGGAAACTTCCTGTTTGATGATGGTTCCTACTCCGTCGGGATTAAATGTATTCTTTATTATAATAGGTATATTCTTGTGGCATACCGGATAGATGGTTGGCGGATAAACCACTTTCGCACCGAAGTTACAAAGTTCGGTTGCTTCTACGTAAGTCAGTTCGGCAATCGTGTAGGCCGTCGAGATGACACGCGGGTCGGCGGTCATAAAGCCGTCTACATCCGTCCATATCTCCAGGCTATTAGCGTCGAGCGCCGCAGCAATGATGGCAGCCGTATAGTCGGAACCGCCACGACCGAGGTTCGTTACATCTCCCGACATCTTGTCAGAAGAGATGAATCCGGGCACTAATGCCACTTTCGGAAGTGCTCCGAAAGCCTCTTTCACCAGCTTATGAGTCAGTTCCGCATCCAGCGTATGTTTATTATGTTTCTTTTCTGTCTTGATAAAAGTGCGCGAATCGAACCATTCCGCCCCCTCAATCAGTTCGGCAACGATAATGGATGAGAGACGCTCTCCATAGCTGACGATTGTATCCGATGTCTTCGGTGAAAGGTCTTTAATCAGGTAGATTCCCTGAAAAATGTCTTTCAGCTCGTTCAGCAGTTCGCCAATCTGACGTTGCAACGAAGTTTGTTTTTCCCCGGCAGGAATCACTTCCTTAATCATCTCCACGTGACGGTAAACGATTTCGCGGAACTCGCCTTCATAGGCTGAATCTCCCACTGCCGCCATCTTCGATGTGTTTATCAATTTGTCAGTGATGCCCCCCAATGCGGAAACAACTACAATTACCGGCTCGTCGGCCGACTCTACGATTCTCTTTACGCTTAAAATGCTGTTCACGGAACCTACGGACGTTCCGCCGAATTTCATTACTTTCATGAAGATACTTATTTAAATGCAATGCCCTGTGTATAATTTTACAGAACGATTGGTTGTTTACGAATAAAATTGAATTTGAATTTTGCCTGTTTATACAGGCGTGAATCACGTAGATACACAAAACTATCCATCAACCCCTAAGGGTCATGGTACACATCAATGTGACTGTATGTGGATAGTACTTCATCATAGTCCTGTTTCTACTCTTGTTTTTGATAAGTGTCGCAAAAGTAATAATAAAAACGTTCAATCTATCACTTTTTCCCGTTTTTTTCTGATAAAAAGAATATTCCTCATTCTTTCCGCCTTGTAATTCCTCTTCACTTTTATGACATTTTGCTATCAATATATCATTTATATTATTATATTTGCGAAAACGAATGCAGAAATCAGCTTATGAGCCCATTAAATACTTCCGTATTGTTAATATACACCGGTGGAACAATCGGAATGATTGAGAACACCGTGACAGGCGCATTGGAGAGTTTCAATTTCGAACAACTCCAAAAGCATGTCCCCGAATTGCAAAAATTCAATTTCCCGATTGATACGTATCAGTTCGACCCGCCTATGGACTCTTCGGACATGGAACCGGATATGTGGCGGAAGCTGGTTCACATCATCCATGAGAATTATGACCGTTATCAGGGCTTTGTCATTCTGCATGGTACGGACACGATGGCATACACTGCTTCCGCACTTAGCTTTATGCTGGAAGGACTGGACAAGTCTGTTATTCTGACGGGGTCCCAACTTCCTATCGGGGTACTTCGCACGGATGGAAAGGAAAATCTGATGACGAGTATAGAGATTGCCATCGCTCAGAATAAAGAAGGAAAAGCGCTCGTTCCGGAAGTCTGCATTTTCTTTGAGAATCATTTGATGCGGGGCAACCGCACGACAAAGATGAATGCCGAAAACTTCAATGCTTTTCGCTCATTCAATTATCCGGTACTGGCGGAAGCGGGGATTCATATTAAATATAATAATGTACAGATTCATGTGAACGGGGAAGAACGGGAACTAAAACCTCATTATTTATTGGATACGAATGTGGTGGTATTGAAGCTATTCCCTGGAATTCAGGAGAATGTGGTAGCCGCTACTTTAGATATAGAAGGACTGAAAGCCGTTATACTCGAAACGTACGGTTCGGGCAATGCTCCCCGGAAAGAATGGTTTATCCGACGGCTTTGCCAAGCTAGCGCACGTGGCATTGTGATTGTCAATGTGACACAATGCAGCGCAGGGATGGTGGAGATGGAACGTTACGAAACGGGATACCAGTTATTGCAGGCAGGCGTTGTCTCCGGTTATGACAGTACGACCGAGTCGGCTGTCACTAAATTAATGTTCTTGTTGGGACACGGATATACGCCGGATGAGGTGCGTGACCGGATGAACCGGTCGATGGCGGGAGAGATTACTCTGTAAATCCCCTTATTTGTTTTATACATTGAACAGATTTTCTATAAATTTGTTTTGCGCGTTGAACAAATTATGCCTATTTTTGTATTCCATAGAAAACAGATAAAGGTATGGATACACTAATTAGAAGATATAAAAGGCTACTGGGAGCTACCTCTACCACTTATATCAGAAGTTTGATGGATACAATCAACTGGGACAACCGCTTGATTGCTATCCGGGGAGCTCGTGGAGTAGGAAAAACAACTTTGATGCTTCAATACTTGAAACTTCATTATGCTAATGATAACCATAGTGCTTTATACACCAGTTTAGACAGTCTATATTTCACCCAACATACTCTTAGCGAACTTGCCGAACAGTTTTACCTAAAAGGCGGAAAATGCCTGTTTTTGGATGAAGTCCACAAATATCCGTCCTGGAGTAAGGAAATCAAAAACATATATGATGAATTTCCTGAGCTGAAAATAGTATTCACCGGTTCTTCCTTACTTCAACTTCTGAATGCGGAAGCCGATTTGTCCCGCCGATGTATATCGTACAATATGCAGGGACTCTCTTATCGTGAATATCTGATATTATACCATCAAATCCATATCCGCCCATACACGCTGGAAGAAATACTGGATAACAGCGACGGAATCTGCAATGAAGTAAATTCCCAATGCCGGCCTCTTGCTTATTTTGAAGATTATCTGAAACATGGATACTATCCTTTTTACCTGGAAGGGAATGCCGAGTATTATACACGTATCGAAAATATAACGAACCTGATACTTGAAATCGAACTTCCCCAACAATGTGGAGTGGATATCAGCAACGTACGAAAATTAAAAAGCCTGTTGGGAATTCTCTCTTCCGAAGTGCCTTTTATGGTAGATATTACCAAACTTTCCGCTATGGCAGAACTTTCACGAACTACCATCCTTGCCTATTTACAATACTTGGACAGGGCTAAACTGATTCATCTGCTTTATTCGGATAATGATTCTATCAAGAAACTACAAAAGCCGGATAAGATTTATATGGAAAATACCAACTTACTTTATGCATTGACCTTTAAAGATGTAAACAAAGGTACATTGAGAGAGGTATTTATGGTAAACCAGCTCTCTTATCAACATCGGGTAGAATACTGTACCCGCAGTGCAGACTATACGATAGACAGCAGATACACAATAGAAGTTGGCGGTAAGAGTAAAGATGGGAAACAGATAGCCAATAGCAAACAAGCATTTATCGCCGCAGATGATATTGAATATTCAGCCGGAAACAAGATTCCACTCTGGGCATTCGGATTTTTATATTAATGAAAAAAGAAAATGGCAAAAGAGAAAACCGTATATGTATGCAGTAACTGCGGACAAGACTCACCGAAATGGGTGGGTAAATGTCCGTCGTGTGGGGAATGGAATACGTATGTAGAAGAAATCGTACGGAAAGAACCGACCAACCGCCGACCGGTATCGGGCATTGAGACACAGAAACCCAAGCCTGTTATCCTCAGCGAAATAGTAGCGGACGATGAACCGCGTATTGACATGCACGATGATGAACTGAACCGTGTGTTGGGTGGCGGACTTGTACAGGGTTCTCTAGTCTTGATAGGCGGCGAACCCGGAATAGGAAAATCAACGCTTGTCATGCAGACCGTACTGCATATGCCGGAGAAAAGGATTCTCTATGTCTCCGGCGAAGAAAGCGCACGACAACTGAAACTTCGTGCCGACCGCCTTTCCGGTGTTTCCAGTGATTGCCTTATCGTCTGCGAGACTTCACTCGAACAGATTTATGTGCACATCAAGAATACGAATCCCGATTTAGTTATCATCGACTCTATACAGACTATTTCTACAGAGAATATCGAATCATCTCCCGGAAGTATCGCACAAGTGAGAGAATGTTCCGCTTCCATTCTCCGTTTTGCCAAAGAGACGCATACACCGGTATTGCTTATCGGACACATTAATAAGGAAGGAAGCATCGCAGGCCCCAAGGTGCTGGAACATATCGTTGATACCGTTCTCCAGTTTGAAGGCGACCAGCATTATATGTACCGTATTCTGCGCAGTATCAAGAACCGTTTCGGTAGTACGGCAGAATTGGGTATTTATGAAATGCGGCAGGACGGATTACGTCAAGTAAGTAATCCTTCGGAGCTATTGCTAAGTCAAGACCACGAGGGAATGAGTGGAGTTGCGATCGCTTCCGCCATTGAAGGGATACGCCCGTTCCTCATTGAGACACAGGCTTTAGTAAGCTCTGCCGTTTATGGAAATCCCCAGCGTTCGGCAACCGGTTTCGATTTGAGAAGAATGAATATGCTACTGGCAGTTCTCGAAAAACGGGTCGGCTTCAAGCTCGCACAAAAAGACGTATTCCTGAATATAGCCGGCGGACTGAAAGTGAACGACCCTGCTATCGACCTACCGGTTATCAGCGCTATCCTTTCTTCAAATATGGACGCGGCTATCGAACCGGAAGTCTGTATGGCAGGAGAAATCGGACTGTCGGGAGAAATCCGCCCCGTGAACAGGATAGAGCAACGCATCGGAGAAGCGGAGAAATTAGGTTTCAAGCGTTTCCTGTTGCCGAAATACAATTTGCAGGGCATCGATACGAAAAAGTTAAAGATAGAGTTAGTACCTGTAAGAAAGGTAGAAGAGGCGTTCAGAGCCTTATTCGGTTAGATTCACCACAGAGGACACAGAGGACACAGAGGAATAATAAACTAAATAATAAGAATGATACAGGACATTAATATCTTAACAAATAAGGTTTTAGGATTGGCTTTTGAAGTACATACCCAATTGGGAGCAGGTTTACTTGAAAGTACGTATGAGAGCTGTTTATTTTACGAATTAAAAGAAAATAATATAAATGTGGAAAGACAAAAGAAACTACCTATAATCTATAAAGGAATTCAATTAGATACAGATTACAGAATAGATTTGTTGATAGACAATCAGCTCATTATAGAACTGAAAAGTGTTGAAACACTACAACCTGTACATTCTGCCCAATTACTAACGTACATGAAACTTAGTAACCTGAAATATGGATTATTACTAAATTTCAATGTATCCCATTTAAAACAAGGAATTAAACGTTTCATTCTATAAAATTAAACTCTGTGACCTCTGTGTCCTCTGTGGTGAAAAAATATGATACAAGAATACCAACTCCGCGTCCTTCCCGAAATCGCAGCAAACGAACAACGGTTGAAAGAATACCTTTCTGAAGAAAAAGGAATAAACCCACGCAATATCAATGCTACCCGAATTCTGAAGCGGAGCATCGATGCACGCCAACGGACTATATTTGTCAATCTGAAGGTACAGGTTTACATCAATGAAATGCCCAAAGATGACGAATACGAACATACCATATATAATAATGTAGAAGGAAAGCCGCAAGTCATTGTAGTAGGCGCAGGGCCCGGCGGATTATTCGCCGCTTTGCGTCTTATCGAGCTCGGTTTGCGCCCGATTATCGTAGAACGGGGAAAAGATGTACGCGAACGGAAAAAGGATTTAGCACAAATCAGCAGGGAGCATACGATAAACCCAGAATCGAACTACAGCTTTGGTGAAGGGGGAGCAGGAGCTTATTCGGACGGAAAACTCTACACCCGCAGCAAGAAAAGAGGAAATGTAGACAAGATATTCAATGTGTTTTGCCAACATGGAGCGTCCACAGCGATATTGGCAGATGCGCATCCGCATATCGGGACTGACAAACTGCCGCGTGTCATTGAGAATATGCGAAATACAATCATCGAATGTGGTGGCGAAGTCCATTTCGAGACTCGGATGGATGCACTAATCATAGAAAACAACGAAATAAAAGGCATCGAGACGAATACGGGAAAAACATTTCTCGGCCCTGTCATCCTGGCTACAGGACATTCGGCAAGAGATGTTTACCGTTGGCTGGCAGCAAATGATGTCACAATTGAAGCAAAAGGAATTGCCGTCGGTGTCCGTCTGGAACATCCGGCAATGCTAATTGACCAAATACAATATCATAACAAGAACGGAAGAGGAAAATACCTGCCTGCTGCCGAATACAGTTTCGTAACCCAGGCGGAAGGCAGAGGAGTGTACAGCTTCTGTATGTGTCCCGGCGGATTCATTGTCCCTGCCGCCAGCGGAGCAGAACAAGTAGTAGTAAACGGCATGTCTCCTTCCAACCGTGGTTCACGTTGGAGCAACTCGGGAATGGTTGTAGAGATACAACCGGAAGATTTGATAAGTGGAGAGTGGAGAATGGAGAGTGGAGAGTTGGCTGCGCAACAGAACGAGCAACTACTTGCCCTTAACCCATCCCTCAACCACTCTCAACTCTCAACTCTCAACTCTCAACTTCTCCCCGTCCTTCATTTTCAGGAAGATTTGGAACGTCAGTGCTGGCTGCAAGGTGGCAGACGACAGACGGCTCCGGCACAACGCATGCTGGATTTCACCCGTAAGAAATTAAGTTACGACTTGCCCGAATCGTCTTATACCCCGGGGTTGCTTTCTTCTCCGCTTCATTTCTGGATGCCGGAATTTATCAGCAAGAGATTATCTCTCGGTTTTCAGCAATTCGGGCGTAGCAGTCATGGTTTCCTTACCAATGAAGCGGTGATGATTGGAGTAGAGACACGTACTTCTTCTCCCGTCCGCATCGTACGCGATAAAGAGACATTGCAGCACGTAACTATCCGCGGACTGTTCCCCTGCGGGGAAGGTGCAGGCTATGCCGGCGGCATTGTTTCTGCCGGAGTAGACGGCGAACGATGCGCGGAAGCGGTAGCAAACTATATAACCATACATCACAAACCTATTTAATATACACAGTCATGAAAACGGCATTACTAATACTTTTAAGCACTATCATCTCATCAGGGGCCTTGACAGGCCAGCTGCAAAAAAAAAGAATAGAAAGCAATAACATTCATAAAGAGTATAAAGATACTGTGCTTCAAAGCAAATACAGTACAGTTATCATGGGACGTTTCACTGAAAATGACACGACCTTCTTCCTGAAAGAATACGACAATGAAGATGGAAGGCAATACTTGAATACTGTCATATACATTGAGCCCGATAAGAATTCCATCAATTATAAAGATATATCCCAGCCTATATTCAAGCCGGAACGAGGTCAATATGATTTGGATGGATGGAGAAGATACAAGCAGAGAAAACAAATGCCGCCGTTATCAAAAGTTGATTTACTCGATTTGCCAACCGATTGGGTACCATTACATTCATACCAAAACCACTATTATGTCTTCAGACCTTGTGAAACGGATATACCTTTACGACGTTGTCTGACAGACACCATGTTAGTATACTATACTGGTGAATATTTATTTAATGCAATACATAAATTCGAAAAGCAATCCAAATCACTTTACTTTATTGAATTAAAGAATCTGGGAGAAGATTCCCAAACAACTCCTACTCAAATATACATTCACATCATTGATAGCCGGAGAAAAGTTGCAGTTTGGGAATACCGGAAAGAAAACAAATCCGAATACGAGTTAATGATTCCGATAGAATCTGCTAAATATTTTGATATGATTGTTTGTAGCAGCTCCATACACAAGTTCTTCAATGAAGAGCTTTTCAAGTTTGATGAAATAGATTTCAAGACATTACTTAAACAAAAGAAATTATGAAGCCCCAACCCGAAATAGCAATTGTTGAATCAAACACCCTTACTTGCCTTGGACTGAAAGGTATTTTAGAGGAAATGATTCCTATGGCAACCATACGTACTTTCCATAGTTTCAGTGAGCTAATGGATGATACTCCGGATATGTATGCCCATTATTTTATTTCCGCACAAATCTATGTGGAGCACAACGCTTTCTTCCTTCCCCGGAAACGGAAAACCATCGTACTGGCAAGCGACAGCCCACAATTCCAACTATGCGGTGTTCCTGTACTCAATATTCACGAATCAGAAGAAGAATTGGTGAAAAGCATATTAAAGCTCCATCAACACGCCCACCACGACGGTTATCCGATGAAAGACATGCCGCCTATGCCCCCGGTAACACCGCATCAAGAGATTTTATCTGCCCGTGAGATTGAAGTGCTCGTATTAATTACCAAAGGATTAATCAACAAAGAAATTGCAGACAAATTGAATATCAGCCTGACTACCGTCATCACCCACCGGAAGAATATCACCGAGAAATTAGGAATCAAATCGGTATCCGGATTGACTATTTACGCCGTAATGAATGGGTATATCGAAGCAGACCGAATCTGATTCCTTAAAAAATAAGTCATAATCCTAATAAATGAGGATTGCCCGACTCATATATTTGCCGTTACTTTGCACCAGACAAATTAACTGCGAATGAAGACAAAGAATATGATGCTTGCCCTCGCTCTCCTGACGACAGGGACTATATGGGCCGAAGATTTCCCAAAAGACTCACTGAAAGTAGTGGACATAGAAGAAGTGGTAGTAATCGCCACTCCGAAAGAGAACCGTAAACTGCGCGACCTGCCTGTAGCCGCTACCGTTTTATCGCAAGAGAACATGCGTGCCAACCAGGTCAACTCCGTAAAAAACCTGACGGGCATTGTCCCCAACTTATTTATCCCGGACTATGGTTCCAAACTGACCACTTCCATCTATATCCGTGGAATCGGTTCACGTATCAACACCCCATCCGTAGGACTTTATGTAGATAATATCCCCTACATAGACAAGTCGGCATTCGACTTCAACTATTGCGACATCGAACGTATCGACGTGCTTCGCGGTCCGCAAGGAACATTGTACGGTCGCAACACGATGGGCGGGCTTATCAAGGTGCACACCAAATCTCCTTTCACTTATCAGGGAACCGATATACGAATGGGAGCAGCAACCTATAACAACTATAATGTTTCACTTACGCATTACCACCGCATATCCGACCGTTTCGCTTTCTCTACCGGTGGCTTTTACGAACATACGGGCGGCTTCTTTGAAAATTCAGCGCGAAACAACGAGAAGGTCGACAAAAGCAATGCCGGCGGCGGACGTTTCCGTGGTATCTATCTGCCGGCATCGAATCTGAAAATAGACATGACGCTTAGCTATGAGTATAGCGACCAGGGCGGCTATCCCTATTATTACACCGGAATCACTCAGAACGGTATAGATAACGCTAAAGAAAAAGGTAAAGAATTGACCGAAGACCGGGCCGATTATATCGGCAAGATTTCATATAACGAACGTAGCAGCTATCGCCGCGGATTAATGAATGCCGGAGTTAATTTGGAATATCAAGCGAAAAACTTTATTCTTAGTGCTGTCACAGGTTATCAAAACCTGAACGACCGTATGTTCCTTGACCAGGATTTCACCGAAATGGCCATTTATACACTGGAACAAAAGCAAAAATCAAATACCATTTCCGAAGAAATTGTGTTCAAATCAAAAGCCAACAAAAGGTGGCAATGGGCAACAGGAGCTTTCGGTCTATATCAAACATTAACGACCAAAGGTCCCGTCACATTTTGGGAAGACGGAGTGAAAAATGTTATCGAAGGAAATGTAAACAGTATTTTTGACAATATGGGTCCAACAGCCCCAAACTTACATTTGACAGTTAACAATCCTACTATATTGGTAGGCGGAGACTTCGATACTCCTGTCTGGAATGCTGCAATTTTCCATCAGTCGACATTGAATGACCTTTTTGTGAAAGGGCTGTCATTTACTGTTGGTTTGCGCTTGGATTACGAAAAAATGAGCATGAAGTATACTTCAGTCAGCGACCCTACTGATTTCAACTTCAGTATGAAAATGATGGCTCCCCCTCCAAGACCATCTGTGTCGATAGAAGCCAAAAACCTGCTTGCAAATGCCGGTTATGACGGAAAAATATCAGATGACTATATTCAACTACTCCCTAAGTTCGCCGTACAATACGAATGGAAAAAAGGGAATAATGTATATGCAACCGTATCGAAAGGTTATCGTTCCGGTGGTTATAACGTACAAATGTTCTCCGACCTAATCAGTGGAGATTTAAAAAATTCGATGATAGACGCTATAAAAGAAAGCGATGAGTTCTCTAAGTTTGCTGCCATTATTGACCAATATGCCACTAAAGACGAAGTTCCCGAAGTAAAAGAAGCGACACGCTACAAACCCGAATATTCATGGAACTACGAAGTAGGAAGCCACCTCACTCTTTGGGAAGGCAAACTTTGGGCAGACCTTTCCGCTTTCTACATGGATATGCATGACCAACAAATTTCCCAATTCGCAGAAAGTGGATTAGGACGTACGACCCTCAATGCAGGAAAAAGCCGTAGCTATGGCGTCGAAGCCGCTCTCCGTGCCAGCCTGACTAACGCATTAAGCTTGAACGCAAGCTATGGATATACTTATGCTACCTTTACAGATTATGTAGAATACGAAAAAGACAAAGAAGGCAACCTTAAAGTAAAAGCCGACTACAATGGTAAATACGTTCCTTTCGTCCCCAAACATACCCTGAATATCAGTGGAGAATATGCCATCACTTGTAGTCCGCGCTCCATATTCGATCGTGTAGTATTCCAGGCAAATTATAATGCTGCCGGACGCATCTACTGGACAGAACAGAATGACGTAAGCCAATCTTTCTACGGCACATTGAACTGGAGAACAAATCTCGAAATCGGCGATGCCATGATTAGCTTTTGGGCACGCAATTTCTTGAATAAGGATTATGCCGCTTTCTATTTTGAAACCATGAATAAAGGATTCATGCAGAAAGGACGTCCGGTACAGTTCGGGGTAGACCTTCGCTGCCGGTTCTAATATATCTCAGCACTCCACGAACATCATAGGTGTGACTGCGGTTCATCGATTTCACCTGATTCTTGAAATGCCGATGAATAAGGCGATAGCGGGTGAAAGCGAGGAATAAGTAAAGGTGAAATCGTTCAATATCGGTTTCACCTTATTTTTCAAAATATCCCTTGAGCTAAAACAAATATCATTATAGCTAATCCGGATATGCTTATAGCTAATCGAAATATGCTTATAGCAAATTCACCGTCAGGTATTAATAGATAAACTGTCAGATATTAACAGCCTGGCCGTCAAGTATTAACTATCTGATAGCAAGGTATTAATAGTTGAGTTACAGGATATATAGATTCAACACGTTGGGCATATATGGCCAATACGTTGGAGCTATATGCCGGACACATTGGAGCTATATGCCCAACAACCGATATAAACAACTCCAATAGATGAAAGCAATAACAAGAGGCTTCACCTTATTTTACCCCACGCTTTCACCCGTAACTTTCTTATTCACAAGGATTTCAATTATAAAGTGAAATCGGTGGAACTTACGAATCAAAAGTTGATGGTACTTATACAAATCAGTAGGGAAAAACAAATATTCATTCATTCCCGTACAACCATAGTCCGTATCTTCTGATAAGCAAAACGTTCTGTCCCGTTCTTTACATAAATGATGCCACAACGCTGAAAGCCATGTTTCTCCAGAATATGCTGCATGACTTTATTATCCCGATGCGTATCCACCCGGATATTCGCCATACGTTCAAAGCACCAGTTCAGGCAGGTTTCCGCCACCCCTTTTCTTGAACCGTTCGTCGCCAACCGATGAACTACTCCGTAAGGTTCATCATTGAGCCACGCTCCTTCATAAATATGCTGATAAGTAGGGTCATCCCCCAGTATAAAACAAAAAGTTCCCAGTATTCCGCCTTCCTCATCCGTACATACGAAGCTATGACCGTCTTCTATTTCCTGACGGATAAATGCTTCGGACGGATAACCGTCAATCCACTGGGTAGTATTCCCCGTCGCACGCATAAAAGCGCGGGCATAGTCATAAATCTCCATTACTAAAGGAAGCTCTCTCAATTCAGTAGCCCTGATATTCATCATATAAAAAGTTATTCGGAAATGAAATAGATAATAGAATTATTCATTGATTGCACCGCAATGCGGGCACACACCCTTCTCCTTCAACTTCTCCCCACAATGTCCGCAACGATACTTATAGCTGATATTCCGATGCACTTTCTTCGCGAAAACGAAAACAAAAAAGGCAAGGAATAAATAACCTACATAGATATGAACCATCAAAATAAAGAAGAAATAACAGAAGATACAACAGGACATCAGCCCCAACAAATAAAAGATTGCCGCCGCCGGAGTCAACTGGCGGAACAAATCATCAAGCACTGCCAATGCGACAATTAAAAACAGCCATATACTCAGCAAAAAGACTGAAAGAATAAAAGGCACTTTAAAAGGCGACAAGGTAGGATTGAAGTAGAAATGCTCCCATGTTTCCGGTGTAAAAACCTGCATGGACTCATATACCGTTGCACTGAAAGCCATCAACAGACAGAGAAATAACGGATAAACACTGTCAATATCATTAAAATACACCATCTGCAACTGTTTCCGACGGAAGGCGCGAAGCAGATAGACACCGACAAACAGCGCAAAGATAACCACAAAATAGGAAGCATGCGTATCACTGAACAAATGGATAGCCTGCGAAATACTATCCGTAGGAACAAAAGATTGTTTCAGTTCCACCTCACGTATCCATCCCTGTTCATCCTGTGTATGTGCCAGTTTCACCCAAATACTATCCACACTATCGGCAGGATGCACGGCAAATTCGGCTACGACCACACGGTCACCCTGATAAAGCCTGATATACGTATCCTTGATAGGCAGGCACTCCAACGAGATGGAATCCTCCGTTAATTCCAGATTCGTGTTCCAGGTATAGTGGCGTTCATAAAGGTAATTCAGAGAGTCTTTTGTTTTCTCCGACATCTCTTCGGAAGAAAGGTCGGGGCGAGCATAATAACAAGACGAGAAGAAAAACAGCAGAATCACCACAGAGGGTACGAAGGACACAAAGGAAAACAGCTTCTCCCACCAACCATTCAAAAAGCCGGTTCCGGGAAAAAGCCCTGAAACTCTGTGTCCTCCGCGTCCTCTGCGATGAATTATTCTCATTGCACCGCTTTTACTTTCATTTGACAATTCTTGCAATCGAACTCAAGGCTGAAGCGTTTGCCATCGTTCAATACCAAATAATAGGGTTCTTTATAAGGTGAACGCACCCGCTGGTGGATAGGACACCATCCCATGCTATATCGCAAACAATGTTTGCAGAACATCAGTACCGCATCTTCTACCGCTTCTTTCTCATAAGCCATGGCAACACGCTGCACTCCATGCTCTTCATAGAAAGAAGCCGCACGGCTGTTCATCACATTTCCCAGATAAGTCAATGACGTTTGAGGAAAAGTATGACTGGTCTGTTTCCACACTGCCAACTCCTGGCGGTAGTTTATCTGGCGGGCAGCTATTAATTTAACGATTGCCAACCGGCGGAAATCAGCCAATAGCGAAGCGGGGAGAAACCAGTTTTCTGCAAATGAGACTTCTATCTCTTTCGCTTCGAAAGGTGTATTCCCTAATTTGGCAAGCTGTGTTTTCAGGTTCTCTGTCTGCGGCGTACGTGCCAATTCCTTTTCGAGAGGAAGCCCCAGCGTGATGCTGTTATCATCCTCATCGGTCAATGTCAGCGAAAAGCCGAACTCATTATCGGCAAGCAACATATTTACAGCAATCTTTCTTTCAGCCGATTTCCGTGACAGTACACGTTCAAATTCCTGGTCGAAATTGCGATACAGTGTAGTACGGGGTTTGATACGAGGCATCTCCTGCGGATATAATTTATTACTATCCACACGATTGATACGAAATCCCTGCAAACGTCCCTGTTCGTCGATATAGCAAACACCGTCACCGTTATTAAAGGATTTCAGTCCGGCGACTGTCAGATAATTGCCGCGAATCTCTTTCACCGTTCCCATTTCCTCGCCCAATGACTTGGGAGTATCGAAAGAGAAAATCTCTTTATCACGCCCATGCAGGAAATAATGCGTAAATCCACGGCTGAAACTCTTGTCCAATTGCGGCTTGAACTCATAACGGCAAGTTCCCGAAGATGCCCGCACATATTCCTGACGACGGGCAAAGATAGCATCCAGCTTCTGACGATAGGCCGCCATGACGTTCTTCACATAAGACACATCTTTCAACCGTCCCTCTATCTTGAACGAAGAAGCTCCCGCGTCCAGCAACTGCTCCAACTCGTCACTCTGATTCATATCTTTCAAAGAAAGCAGATGTTTATCTTTCACAATCACTTTCCCGTCCGAATCCACCAGATTAAAAGGCAAGCGACAGAATTGCGCACATTCGCCCCGGTTCGCGCTGCGTCCGAAGCAAGCCTGGCTGACGTAGCACTGCCCGCTATAACTCACGCAAAGCGCACCATGCACAAACACTTCCAAAGGTACTTCGGGGCAGGTATCATGTATCTTCTTTATCTCACGCAACGATAACTCCCGCGCCAACACTACCTGACGGAAACCTGTTTCCCAAAGGAATTTCACTTTCTCAGGAGTGCGGTTGTCCATCTGCGTACTGGCATGAAGCGGTATCGGCGGGAGATTCAGCTTCGTAATCCCCATATCCTGCACAATCAATGCATCCACACCAATCCTGTACAGGGCATGAATCATCTCTTCCGTCTCTTTCAGTTCCTCTTCTTTCAGAATTGTATTGACGGTGACATAGATACGCACGTTATACAAATGAGCATACTGCACCAATGCCGCGATATCTTCCAAGGAATTTACTGCCGCCGCACGGGCACCGAATTTCGGAGCGCCGATATATACGGCATCCGCACCATGATTGATAGCTTCAATGCCACATTCCAGATTTTTCGCCGGAGCGAGAAGTTCTATTTTACGCTGCTTTATCATTTAATGTCATTAATATTGTAAGGAGTTTCCTGATAAACAAAATAGTTCAACCAGTTGGAGAACAACAGATTGGCATGAGCACGCCAACGCACCAACGGACCTTTGTCAGGGTTATCGTCCACATAATAATTACGGGGAACGTCTATCGGCAAGCCTTTATCCACGTCACGACGATATTCCGTATCCAACGTCAACGGAGAATATTCCGAATGTCCGGTCACGAAGAACTCACGCCCGCCACGTGCCACCGCCATATATACACCCGCATCTTTTGATTCGGAAAGCAGTGTCAGTTCCGGCACTTTGAGTATATCTTCCCGGCGCACTTCCGTGTGGCGGCTGTGGGGCACATAGAAACAATCATCAAAACCACGGAAAATGGAGTGATAAGGTTCCAATACACGATGCTCGAAGATGCCGAACATCTTCTTTTCCAGCGGATACTTGGGAATCCCGTAATGATGATACAATCCGGCTTGCGCTGCCCAGCATATATATAAGGTAGAAGTCACATGCGTACGTGCCCAGTCAAAGATTTCCGTAATCTCATCCCAATAAGTCACTTCCTCGAAGTCCATCTGTTCCACAGGGGCTCCGGTGATAATCATGCCGTCGTACTTCTCGTGACGCATCTGGTCGAAATCCGTATAGAACGTCTTCATATGTTCTATCGGCGTATTCTTGGACGTGTGGCTCTTAATCTTCATAAAGGAAATCTCCACCTGAAGCGGAGTGTTCGAGAGCAAACGCACCAAGTCTGTTTCCGTTGTAATCTTCAACGGCATCAGGTTCAGAATCACAATCCGTAGCGGACGAATGTCCTGCTGCGTAGCGCGGGAAGTGTCGATAACGAAAATATTCTCTTCCTTCAATAGCTCTATCGCAGGTAGTTTATCGGGTAAATTTAAAGGCATAATCGCTATATATTAGTAATTTGAGCACAAAAATACGAAAAATATAGCACATAACAGGGACGTTGCTTATTTAGAAGACGTACAAATTAAGTCAATTTAATCATAGAAGCATAACAACCAATCAATAAAAGCCTTATTTTTGCGGAAGAAATTAGTACTAATAATTTAAATCTTAGAAAAATGGCTTACGTAATTAGTGACGATTGTATTGCTTGCGGAACTTGTATCGACGAGTGTCCGGTAGAAGCTATCTCCGAAGGTGATATCTATTCTATCAACCCGGATGTATGTACTGACTGTGGAACTTGCGCAGACGTTTGTCCGTCTGAAGCTATTCACCCGGCTGAATAATACAATCTACAAAAAAGTATAGGCTGCTTTCCACGGAAGGTAGCCTTTTTTATTATCTCTTCCCAACAATAAAAAAACAGTGGGCGATTTCCTTGGAAACCGCCCACTGCCTTTTTATTCTATCTAAAAACCGCTTATTTCAATTTAGCCAATGCTTCCTTGATACGACGGATAGCTTCCACGATATTCTCATCGCTTGTAGCATAGCTCATACGGATACATTCAGGAGCACCGAATGAAGCACCACCCACACAAGCTACATGAGCTTCTTCGAGCAGGTACATTGCCAAGTCGTCCGAATCTGCAATCTTACGGTCACCGTTGCTCTTTCCAAAGAAAGCATCACATTTCGGGAACAGGTAGAAAGCACCTTGCGGAACGTTTACTTCGAATCCCGGAACTTCCTTTGCCAGCTTCACAATCAGGTCACGGCGGCGTTCGAATGCTTTCTGCATTTCTTTCACCGGTTCCTGAGTACCTACATATGCAGCTTCAGCAGCCTTCTGAGATACAGAGCAAGGACCTGAAGTGTACTGACCCTGCAATTTATTGCAAGCCTTTACAATCCATTCCGGTCCGGCAATGAAACCGATTCTCCATCCGGTCATAGCGTAAGCCTTTGATACACCGTTCACAATCACTGTGCGTTCCTTCATTTCCGGGAACTGGGCGATGCTCTGGTGCGCGCCGATATAATTGATATGTTCGTAGATTTCGTCAGCGATAACAATTACCTGCGGATACTTAGCCAGTACGGCAGACAAACCTGCCAGTTCTTCCTTCGTATATACAGAACCCGTCGGGTTGGACGGAGAGCAAAGAATCAACGCTTTAGTCTTCGGAGTAATGGCAGCTTCCAGTTGTTCGGGAGTAATCTTGAAATCCTGTTCGATACCTGCCGAAACGATAACGGGAGTACCTTCCGCCATTTTCACCATTTCCGGGTAGCTTACCCAGTAAGGAGCCGGAACGATAACTTCGTCACCCGGATTTACCAATACGAGGATTGTATTACAAACAGACTGTTTAGCACCGTTTGCACAAGAAATCTGGGCGGCTGTATATTCCAGACCGTTTTCTTTTTTCAGTTTCTCAACAATAGCATTGCGCAAAGCCGGATAACCCGGAACCGGAGAGTAACGAGAGAAGTTATCATCTATGGCTTTTTTCGCAGCTTCTTTGATGTGGTCAGGAGTATTGAAATCCGGTTCTCCTACACTTAGGTTAATAACATCAACGCCTTGTGCCTTAAGCTCGTTGCTCTTCTGCGACATAGCAAGCGTCGCCGACGGCGACAAGCTGTTCAAACGATCTGATAATTGATTCATTTTGTATCTATTTTATTGTTGTTGAGTGAAAATCGTTGCAA
>PPYF01470105.1_pt1 | contig 22704 bp, 23 predicted proteins | sample 1559871 | NCBI WGS metagenome assembly PPYF01 (sample SAMN08240021, study PRJNA423297) | Human gut metagenome, whole genome shotgun sequencing project.
AATCCCAATATGGATGCCCAGTATTTAAGGGCGAGATATTACAGCGTGAAGACAGCCGGGTTCATCAGTGAGGACAGCTACCTGGGAGATATCACAGACCCATTGACACTGAACCGGTATAATTATGTGAAGAGCAGTCCTCTGAATTATATTGATCCTAGTGGCAGAACTGCATTTATAGTTTATTTTCCAGATGAGGATCAATGGAGTATAGTACCAGAAAATAAAATCTTAAACTTTGGATATGACGTAGTAGGGATTCTTCCTTTTGGTTCACATATAGCTAATGGTTCTAAAATGTTTATAGGGTCTTTGGTTAATGGAGAACCATATGATATGGATACTACTATAGCTCAACAGGTAAAAGAAGGAATATCTTCTGGTTTATCAGACGTGAGTGACTTATGGGCACTTGCTGGATATAGTAATCCATTTTCTGCAGGAGTTGCTATTGTGACATCTATTGATAGTATCGCAACTATAGGGGTAAACCTGTCTTCTAATTCTGAGATAGTTAGTCAAATAACTACAATAAGATATGCCAATTTTTTGATTACGGAGAATAAGGAGACACTAATAGAAAGATACAATACTCTTTATAGTTTTGTAGAAAAATGTGTGGATAGTGGTTTGTTAACTTATAATGTTGATTTGTGCGGCTCAGTATATGAAGATTCTATCTATATTGCAGATGATTATGCATTTGAGGAGTTAATCGATGATATGGATAACGAATTTATTAAGAATGTAGAAATGGGGCTTGGAGGATATGCTAATGATATAGTCATTCATACCCCAGATAATATTACTGATTCAAATTCATCAAGAGATTCAATAGTATCATTAGAACCGATAATATTAAGACCCGGTTCCGTAGTAACAATAGAACCGGAGGGAACAAATTATGAAAGGACAGCTGTTGATTTATCAAAATAAAGAATATTTTTATTCTTAATAACTAAGTCTATGTATTAGGAGGAATATCTATTGGAAAAATGTAGAATTGCTGTCAAACAGAAGTGAGCCAATACGTTAAAGGAGAAAAGTAATATAATGATAAAAATTTTGAACACCTTGCTATATTATGTTTTAATGTATATAGCCTTTGTAGTAGGAATACTGGCAGGTGTTGCAATGAGAGGGCATGAACTGACCAAACAGATTATAAAATTTTCTTTTATTGGGGCACTTATAGGTTGTTGTATTGTATTTATAGCTTCATCTTAATACATAATACAACATTTATATCGTATAAAGCGACTATTTGTAAGGCTGGATGACTTGAATTATCCAGCCTCATGATAGTTAGGAGGCCTCCAGAGGGCATCCCAGGCCGGAGGCTGTAACGAGTCGCTTGCATCTGTATCAGCCAGTGCGATGGATTTCCTGATGAGTATGCTCTATGGTGCAGTTGCGGCTACATACGAAAATGAAACAGCATTTAACCTGCCAGTGAACTTCATGAAGAATGTGACGGAGCAGGAGCGTTCAATATCCTTCATGGACTTCATGCGTGACTTATCAAGTAACACTCTGGCTTTCGAAATAGGTCGGCTGATAGGGGATTTGGCAAGTGTGCATGGAGGATTCCATCTGACACTCGGCGGGTTCGGAATATTAGCAGCCGCTGGCGTATCAGGGCAGATAGAGATAACCCCTGCAGGTATCGCAATCTTAGCAGAAGGAACTATACAGGACAAATGGAGATATCGACATTCCATACGATATGAAGCAGTTTCGCTATCGTTGAGAAAGCTATTGCGGGTTTGGTAGAACATGGAGTAACGAAACCAGTTAATATTCCATGGAATTAAAATTAATGGAGGGATATTTTATATGGATAATATGAGTAACTTGCAGGATTAACACCCTTACAGCAAGAGAATTGCATGCTTTGGTGATGAAGGATGAATCCAAAAGTTTTCTAAATTTGGCCGTTTTGTATTATGAAATATATTCGCCCGGCTTTGACGGGCGATGTCCCCTAAGGTTATGCGTTTTCCAGTACAACCTCTTTAACCTGCACACTTTTCGACCCTGGCTATATTGCCTGATTTGGGGAGAAATGCCTTTGTTCCACATCGGCTCAATGAGCTGGAATACCCGCTTCATGGCCCATCTTTCCGAGCTGGGTCTTAAAACCGGCACACGGGCCGTTACGGTGCGTCACAGGGCCAGGAGACGGCGGGGAGGAACCGCTTGCCGGCATATGGTTGGGATATCCGCCCTGTTTTTCAGGAGAAATCCGGAAACAGGCTGAGTATGGCGATTGAATCAAGCTATTTTCTTGTCAGACGGAAAATCAGCAGTATTTTAGAGGCGTTGGGCGGCAGAATTAATAAGGAGCATTTGAGTGCAATTGCAAACGGGGATGGGGGTATGATTATAGCCACCGCAGTATATCGGATTTACACCTAAAAACGAGAAACAATATTACACAGCTATGCATTATATGGCAAATGTATCTTTATATATGTATCATAGTATGTCTGATGACAATTTATATATTCTAATCACGAAGAACCGTGAACAAGTAACCATTAACATAATAGGAGCGGTGTGGTACATCGCGACCGCCTGCCTTGCATCAGTATACAACAAACTGATAAGCAAATTAGGCGCAAATAGCAATAAAAGCATGAGTAAAAAAGCAGGGAGGCATACGGCATGTGGATTAAAAATAATATTACAGCTAAAATCATAAAGTTAACCTTACTCACAACTATTTGTATAGTATCTCTTTCTTTCTCTTCTCTGGCCAATACAAATTACTATGCCGGGGGTGAACCAGGGGTCCAGATGGGCATGCAGGTTGAAGGTCAATTAGCATACAGCCGGGGATCCAGATATTATGATGAGTTTAAACTATCAGACAATACTCTTTTAAAGAATCAGTGGCTGTGTTCGGTTTCCGATACTTACTTTAACGACTATGATATATCATGGTATTATTTTGACAAAAATGGCAGAACGCTAAAGAGGTGGCAGACAATTAATGGAAAGACATATTATTTAGACGATAGTATTGGACAGGCAGAATATGGATGGTTTAAATATAATGAAGATTGGTATTATTTTGAACCCAATACAGGAATTATGCAGACTTCCGGTACATATGAGAAAGATGGAATACTGTATAATATAGGTTCTGACGGAAAGGCACATTTTGCATCCGAGTATTCGGCTGAAGGTGGATGGAGGGAAGAAAATGAAAAATGGGTGTTCTACCGGGATGGAGGGAAGGTAAAGAATGATTGGATTTCTGATTTAGGCATATGGTATTATTTCGATTCCGACGGATATATGGTTGGTGACCAGATTTGCAGCATTGATGGAAATCTATATAGTTTTGCAGGAAATGGCCATATGGAAACCAACATTGAAAAATTCTATAATGGGGTCAATTATTACTTTGGTGAAGACGGGATTGGTGTGAGAAAAGCCCATAAATATGATAATATCTATCGCCATAATGAGGTTGTTCAATGGTTCAATGCTACATATGCAATCCTCACCAAATCAAATAATGGAGCATGTACCTATCTTGGGGGATATGCTAAAAATTCTTCTTTCGATTCATATGAGGGTGTATTAGAGTTACTCCAGAGAGATTGGGGGATAACGGACAGAGCCTCCGGGGAAAATGCAGTGGCCAATCTGCTCCTGTCCGCACAAAATGCGGATCATTCAACCAAAGCCTGGTACTATAGCCGCGCCATGCAGCTAAGCGCCTGGTTCTATCTTGTAGACTACTGCACGGAACAGGAAAGCCTAGACAGGCAGTTAGAGATTGCCAAGATGATACAGCCTGAATTTTCTTCATGGGATGACTTCAATCGCTCATACATGAATGGATACCAGAAATGGTCAAACAATGAAGAAAAAATAGAAAACCGGCAGTTTATTTATAATTACCTTAATAAATTGGATGACGGACCGTTTACTATCAGGTGGAGTGTTTCATTAACAAAGACCTGGTAACCATTGACTCCTTTGTCCTGCGTCACGCAGGAAGCGGAATCCAAACATGACCTGGCAGCTCACATGGTTTGCCAGGTCATGCCTGTATTTCAGGAGAAAAAGACTTTGAATTCGTCAAGGGAAGATGCTTGCGGGAGCCGTTTAGGCGGAGAATAGCTAATAGTGTCCAGGAGCCGGCAGACCGTCTGGACGGAAACACCGGTAAGTTCTGCGATCTGTTTTGTGGAAAAGGTCTGGCGAAGCTGGGAAACAATGTAGAATGCAAGCCTGCGGTGGTAGCTGGGCAGGAGAGAGTAGGATTCCGTTGAAACATTTGCTGCAGGAGGGGAAGAGATAGTGCCGTTAACGAAGAGCCAGTATTACCTGTTTACCCTATAAGGGGGTATCCTGTACCTCTTGAAAGCGGTAATCATGAATCCGTTTAGTTTTAGTCCCACAGTGGGGATAAGTGTTGATGGAGCTGAACATCAATGGTATAATGGATACGGCATACAGCTACGGGAATGAACGCCTGACCAATGAGCGTTTCACTGGCTGGACCGGCAACTATACCTATGACCCAAGGGGGAGTGTGACAGGAGTAACGGGAAGCGATGGCTATATCTGGCAGTCGTACCGGTACAACGCCTTTGGAGATATCACGTTTGGCAAGCCACAGTACAATAACGTATACAGCTATAATGCCGAAAACTTCAACCCAAATATGGATGCCCAGTATTTAAGGGCGAGATATTATAGCGTGAAGACAGCCGGATTCATCAGTGAGGACAGCTACCTTGGTGATATCACAGATCCGTTGACACTGAACCGGTATAGACAGTTCAGTAAGATTTATGAATGATCCATCATGGGCAAATGCAGGATTTGCAGTATGGGATATAGGTGCGGCAATCATTCCGCTGGCCCCGGGTTCTTATGTTGTTAAAGGAGCAAAATATCTAGGTGAGTTTGATAATGCGGTCCAGGCGGGAAAAGCGCTAAGCTTGTTGAATGAAGCAGGTTATCTAAAAGATAAGATGCTGGTTGCGGAGTTTGACTCTAAAATCTCAAGATGTGATGTAGGAAAGGAAATCCTAGATAGTGCGAAACTTGACGAACTAAAAGAGGCCCTTAAGGAACAAGCGGAGCAGCAGCTAGAAGAACCTAAAAAGGATGATAAGGGGAATTCTGAGACAGTAACGTCTAACCAAGGAAATGTTTATGACAATACTCCATCGAGTAATCATTCTACAACGAGCGGCAATCCTATTAAGGGAGAACCGAATTCTTCTGTAGATATATTGGATAAAAATGGGAATGTTGTGAGAAAAAGGTGGTTCGATTCTGAGGGTAATGCTATGCGAGATTTAGACTATACAAACCATGGCAATCCCAAAACACATCCGGAATGGCCACATGAACACATTTGGGAGAACGGAAGATCTCTTTATGGTGGGTGAGGTATTAAGAGAAAGAGGTAATTATATGGTATGGAAAACAGTAAGGTCACAAAAAGATGTTGATTGCATAAATGAAATGTTTGGAGAATTTCATGATTGCTGTCTGAAAGAGGTATGTTTTTCAACAGGAGGTTATGTTTCCGATGATTTGTCTATGAATGTTATTAGCCTTCCTATAGCAAGATTTTTGTTTCAGAGACAGATGAGAAATCCATCTGTAATTGAGATGGAATTTAGGGAAATAATACAAATTAACATAAAACCTGTTGAAAAAAATCAAGGTGTTGATATAATTGGTGCACACCTCTATTTGCAAAATGGTATTTTTTTCTGGAGTGAAAAGGACTATGAGTTTCATGACAGCAATAAGGATACATATACATGGATAGCGGCTCGATTTACCCAATGGAGAGAAAGGGATGATTTATTAGGGAAGAATATGGTATATATGCAAGATTAGTCCATTGATGGCTATACATTAGGACTCTCAACACATTTATTCCCATCTTAATGTATTTATGACTTATTCGCTCGGCTTTGCCGGGCGATGTCCTCCGGCCGGGTGGCGTCAAGCCATCCGGCCTTTAACCAGCGCACTTTTCGACCCTGCGATTTTTCTTGATTTTCGGAAAATGGTGGTTGTTTCACATCGGGCCAACGAGCCGATATACCTGCTCATGGTACATCTTTCCGAGGTCGGTCAGAAAAGGGCAACACGGGCGGTCATGGCGCGTCACAGGGGCAAGAAAAATCATAAATCGGAGACATCCCTGCTAAAGGTGCCGCTTTGCCGGGAAAACTGCTATTAGCCGGGAGTACTTCTGAGCCACCCCATAATCCTTTGATTTTGTGGTGTTTCGGGCGTTTTGGGTGGCAGAATCCGATTTATTACAAAACTCGGGTGCCGCCAAGCCACCCAGCAGATTATTTTTCGACCCTTGAGATATGAGCTGCCAGTAAGAAACCGGTAAGAAAAACGCAAGGAAAATGAAATTCACTATCGGGATATTTCCATGGTAAAATGGCGCACACCAGGGGGTATAAGGGGGAGAAAAGCGGCTGATTGAAACTGCCAGAAAAACATAGTAATGAACCAGCGGTCATAGGATATTGGCTGCTGGTTCCTTTTCTTTTCTGGCGATACCACTATAACACAAATCAGTCCGCCATTTTTGTATCACATTTCACAAACATTCAGTACTGATCCCAAATGACTTGCGGATGTTCCTTTTCAGAGTTAATATACGACAACTCCGACAGAAGAATAACCTGTAAAATCCGTAGGTTAGGGAAGCAGACAGGCTTAATCCCCCTTGCGATGGCCGTTGCCAGATGGCGTAATTCGGCACATAACGCTTATCAGCTGAAGTTGCCGGTGATTTTGTAAATGAGGATGGAGACAGGGAGTAAAGGAAGGATTGATACGAGGAAAGAAAATATCATCTATGTGGGGATTGACCTGCATAAGGAAACACACACAGCGGTCATGCTTGACTGCTGGAATCAGAAATTAGGCGAGATTACTTTTGATAACAAACCGTCAGTGTTCCACAAACTGACGAGAAAGGTCAGCCGTTTTGTGACAAAGGAAAAGACAGCAGTATACGGATTGGAAAATGCTTATGGCTATGGTCGTGCGCTGGCGGTGTGGCTATTGGAAAAGGGCTGCGCTGTGAAAGACGTGAACACGGCGTTATCCTATGCCCAGAGAAAAAGCGTTCCGATGTATCAGAAAAATGATAGTTATGATGCAGAAGCGGTCGCACTCGTATTAATCAATATGCTGGACAAACTGCCCGATGCCGTGCCAGATGACGCTTACTGGACGTTGGGCCAGTTGGTGAACCGCCGTGACAACATCTGTTCTCATCAGCAGAGATTAAAGAAGCAACTGCACGAACAGCTCTGTGTAGCTTATCCCAGCTATAAAGGGTTCTTCGGAGATATCAGCCGGGCTACGGCCTTGTATTTCTGGCTTAACTACCCATCGCCGGAACATCTGCGGGGAAAGACAGCGGAAGAACTGGCATCAGAACTGCGCCCAATCAGCCATAATAATTGCTCCATCAAGCGGGCAGAGAAGATACTGGAACGGGTACGCACAGACGGTCAGACTGCAAGGGAACACCAAGCGAGCCGGGATGCCATCACTCGTAGCATTGCAGGAGACTTGGAGCATTACCGGGAACAGCTTAAGATTGTGGAATCAGCGATAGAAACTATGCTGCCTTCATTTAGATGTACCTTGATGACCATGCCCGGAGTGGACGTGACAACGGCTGCGAATATGCTGTCAGAGATTGGAGATATCCACCGTTTTCCCAACGCTGACAAGTTGGCGAAATTCACCGGGATATGCCCAATCAATTTCTCATCAGCAGGAAAAGGGAAAGATATGTGTCCGAAGCAGGGAAACAGGCGGTTACAGTCAATCTTCTATTTCATGGCAATCCAGATGATTCAGGTTTCCACGAATGGAACGCCGAGGAATAAGGTATTCCGGGAGTATTATCTGAAAAGAGTAGCAGAAGGGAAGAATAAACAGCAGGTACTGATTTGTATTGCCAGACGTCTGGTGAATATCGTGTACGGAATGCTAAAAAATCACACAGAATACCGGGAACCTGAGCAATAATGGTTGTCGGTTACGAACAGTCTGTGCTAAGATGAAAGCAGCAGAAAGACAGTAATTGGTTTACCGCCTTTTCCAAAAGAACAGAGAAAAAGGCGCAAATGTTATGAGGGTTCAGCGTCAGTGCCGAGGGGGATTCTAAGACTTAAGGAAATGGTGTTCCAGTAAAAGAAAAGACTACAGCATCAAATGGGTTAGATTATAAATCAAATCCTAAGCATACACCCGTTCAACCTGGAAATAGACCAAATGCAGGAATAGAGCCTAAGAATTCCTTAGATTTGTTTGGTGACTCAGTTCCTTCAACATCAACCAAATCAGAGATATACATATGATGCGGATACTAACACATTACATCGTTTTTATAATGGCGGAAATGGTATTTGGCATTGGAGTGATTCAACGAATCAAGGAGCAAATTCCATAAATGGAAGTCAGGTTCCAAACGACATAAAGAATATATTTGATTTACCAAAAAAGGGTGGTAATTATGATATTAGGAAATCCGTATAGCTTTTCAGTTTTTATCAATACAATAAAAGAGTGGAATATAGATAATGAATTTTGTAATGGTATTTTGCTTTTTTGTGTCGATGGGGATTTTTTTCCTAAGAGAATTGTAACTGCGACTCTTAAATGTGAAATTCAACCATTAAAAGAAAAGTTGATGAATCTTGTTGTTGATGAAATATTATATAATATGCCAAAGGATAGAGCCTTTGCGAATCTATATAGTATTACGTTTCCAGAAGACACTGACATTGACAATGATTATCGTTTTGATATATCACCAGATTCATTTACTGATGACAACTGTTTCATTTTTGCTGTCAGCAATGGTGAGAAAGTGCGAATTCTGGCAGCCGAGTTGTATTACAATATAGAAGAGTCAAGACATGAAGTTACAAATGTTGATATAAGTGAAGCATATATTACAATTGATGAACTAAATGAAATAATTGCAAAATTGGATATATATTGATGTCAAATTTTGCAACGAGTTATTCGCCCGGCTATGCCGGGCGATGTTCCACGGCTGGGGTGGCGAAAGCCATCCAGCCTTTAACCTGCACACATTTCGACCCTACGATTTTTCATGGTTTTCAGAGAAATAGGACCATTTTACATCGAACCAACGAGCCGATATAGTTGGCTCATGGTACATCTTTCCGAGTCCGGCCGGAAAACGGCAACACGGGCGGTCGTGGCGCGTTACAGAGGCAAGAGGATGATGGGAGCGGCCTCATGGAAACAGGATGAAAGAAAACCGCCGGATAGGGACTCAAAAACCGTAGACTGCCTGGTAGAGTAATTTTGTAGCTTTGCCACATCGAAAAAGCTTTTTATGTGGGCGAGTGAAGCATTTTAGGTAGCAGAATTCCGAAAATGAGAAAAGCTGGGTGACGCCAAGCCACCCAGGAGATTATTTTTCGACCTTTGAAATGAATGCTGACAGTAAGGAACCAGTAAGAAAAATGCTCTGATTAAGACTACAGAGCCAGGCGAGGCCATATACACCTATGCATACGATGCCATCAACCGGCTGACAGAAAAGGTGAACCCGTTAGGCGCCGCCACAACCATATTCTACATAGCGGAATATGATGGTAGCATTCGCCCAGCTAGTGGGCGATGTCCTCCGTCTGGGTGGCATCAAGCCACCCAGATTTTAACCTGCACACATTTCGACCCTGTTATTTTCCGGTCTGCTGGTACATCTTCCGATCATGGGTGGAAAAACGGCACACGGGCATCCCCCTGATTTTTCGATGTTTCGGGCACTTTGGGTTTTCTGGCGATACCACTATGTGACAAACCGGTCTGCCAATTCTGTATAATTTCACAAACATTCAGAACTGTTCCCAAATGACTTGCAGATGCTCCTTTTCAGAGTTAACATACGACAACTCCGACAGGAGAAACGAAAAGGAAGGATTCGAGACGAGAAAAGAAAATATCATTTATGTGGGAATTGACCTGCATAAGGAAACACATACATGCAGCGGAAAACAAAAACTTTTGAAGAGGGATTCACAAAAAATACTCTGTACCGCTTCCTGAACATCGTGAAAACAAACTGGCAGCGTTTTACTGCGCTCTTGTCTTCGAGGATCATCAAAGATTTCATGAAGCCGCTCACGGACGAAAAGCGGAAGGACGTCTTCATTATAGATGACAGCCTGTTTGACCGCTCCCACTCCAAAAAGGCAGAGCTCCTGGCGAAAGTGTTCGACCACTGTTCCATGAAGTTCAAAAAAGGATTCCGCACGTTGAATTTTACAGCTTTTTGTGTATAATATAAGTAGCAGAAACAATGTGAAATCAAGGAAGGAGCTGAAAGAATATGGCAAATATTTTACCAGTATCTGATTTGAGAAATTATAACGAAGTTCTGAAAAACTGTCACAAAGGAGAACCGGTATATCTGACTAAGAATGGCAGAGGACGATTTGTAGTCATGGATATTGAAGATTATGAGCGTGATCGTGCAGAAAAGAAGCTTCTCGTGAAGCTTCAGGAAGCCGAAGAAGCAGTGAAGGACGGCGAAGGCTGGCTTGATCTGGACGAACTGAAAGCACTTGTGGGGGAATAAGATGTTAAAATTGCGGATCAATCCGATTGTTGCAAAGGATCTGAAGAATATCCGGGATTATATCGCTGAAGATAATGAAGAATACGCCGCAAAGACCATAAAGGAAATTTATGGTAAATTTGAGAATCTCCAGATGTTTCCGGGAATGGGTTCAGATCTTTCCAAACGAGTCAGCTTTCGGACAGATTATAAATATGCGGTATGGGAAGATTATGTGATTATCTGCAAGGTAAGTAACGAGTATGTAGAGATTTATCGTGTCATCAACCGGTATCAGGATATTACGAGAATCTTTAATTGATAACAGAGATTTGATAACAAATTGATAACACCGTTCAGTACAGCCTGTGGACTTAGGACAGTGGAACACATATAAAACCATATAGAAATACTCGGAACAAGAAGATCATATAAGAGCATATATTTAGAAGTTTTACTACAAGTAAAGTATACTCAAGACAGATGCATACGACGATCGCGAGGTTCCGCACCCTGCACTTTGCTCCCTGCGCGGAGCAGGTCATGGCAGGGGCGCCAGAATTCTTATATAAGTCAGGGGAAATATCGGGGGAAGCGGTCTTCATAGGATGGGACAAAAATAGAGGCGGACGCCAACAAATACACATTTGTATGGGCCCACCCCCCTCTTTTATGTCAGGCTAGAGTGTGTGTTATTTCTTTCGCTGAATCGCATGTTTGGCCGCCGCGGCAATATGCTCTGGCGTCAAACCAAATGATTCCAGCAGTTCTTTTGGAGCACCCGAATGACCAAATTTATCTTCCACACCGATAAACTCAATAGGAACAGGTTCCGTTCCAACTATTACTTCCGAAACAGAACCGCCCAAGCCTCCTATCACATTATGCTCTTCTGCTGTCACAATAGCCCCTGTCTCTTTTGCCGCCTTAATGATAATATCCCTGTCAATCGGCTTAATTGTATGCATATCAATTACACGGGCATTTATGCCTTCCGCTTCCAGAATCTTCTCTGCCTTCAATGATTCCTGAACCATCAGGCCACAAGCAATAATTGTTACATCCGTACCGTCAGCCAACTGTACCCCTTTACCAATCTCAAATTTATAATTCTCAAAATTGTCCGTTACGCAATCCAGGGCGCAGCGGCCGGTTCTCAAATAACATGGCCCTTCATATTCCAAAACTGCCTTTGTTGCCAAACGTGTCTCATGAGAATCACAGGGCACAATTACTGTCATCTTTGGAATCGTACGCATCAAACTGATATCTTCGATGCACTGGTGGCTGGCTCCGTCCTCACCTACGGTCAAGCCGGCATGGCTTCCTATTATTTTCACATTTAATCCTGGATATGCCACACTGTTACGGATTTGGTCATAGGTACGCCCCGCTGCGAATACCGCAAAGGTATGTACCAGAGAAACAGCCCCACAGGTAGCAAAACCCGCCGCTATATCAACCATATTTGCTTCCGCAATACCGATATTAAAAAAGCGTTCCGGATATTTCTCCGAAAAATACTGAGTCATTGTACAACTCTTCAAATCCGCATCAAAGACATAAACATTATCTCTATCACCAAATTCTTCCAATGCGAGGCCATATGCTACTCTAGTAGAAATATTTTCGCCCATTTTATCAGTCCTCCAATTCTGCAATTCTTTCGTCAAGTTCTGCATATGCTGTTTTAAATTCTTCCTCCGTGGGTTTTCCTCCGTGGAAGCGAACCTGATTTTCAAATATGGACACTCCTTTTCCCTTAACGGTATCTGCAACAATTACCGTCGGCTTCCCACCTGTTGAAGATGCCAATTCAATCACATTATGTATCTGTTCGATATCACTTCCGTCTATTTCCATTACATTCCACCCAAAGGCTCTGAACTTCTCTCCAATTGGATAGGGTGACATGACCTCTTCAAGGGAGCCATCCAATTGCAATTTATTATTGTCAACAAATGCGATTAAATTATCCACCCTGTAAAATCCAGCCGCCATAGCCGCTTCCCAGATCTGGCCTTCCTGAATTTCACCGTCTCCCATAATACAGAATACGCGATATCCCAGTTTTCTGCTTTGTCCATACATAGCCATGCCAAGTGCAACCGACAATCCCTGTCCCAACGATCCCCCTGACATATCAACCCCTGGAACATGGATTTCCACATGTCCTGAAAGGTCACTGTCAATTTTCCTAAAAGTTGCAAGATGTTCTGGTTTAAAAAAACCCTTCATCGCCAGAGCCGTATACAACGAGGGGGAGCAATGTCCTTTAGATAACACCAATCGGTCACGGTCTATCTTCTTTGGCTCATTTACATCTACATTCATCTCATCAAAATACAGAACCGATAAAATCTCCGCTATGGAGAATGATCCTCCTATATGTCCTGAGCCCGCGGTTTCAATGGTCTGTAATGCAAGCTTACGCATTTTATAAGCCTGCAGTTCTAATTGTCTTTTTAATTTACCGTCCATTACTACAAAATCCTCCTGAAATATTAATTAACAGTACTTATTTGGATGCATTCTGTTTTTTCTGTTTTAGGATATCAAAATAAACAGCGGAAATGATAATCATGCCCTTTAGGACAAATTGCCAATATGAATTTACATGCATCAAATTAAGACCATTGGAAATCACGCCAATGATTAAAACTCCAATCATCAAACCACCAACTGTACCGGTACCGCCAAAGAAGGATGTTCCTCCGAGTACTGCCGCCGCAATAGCATCTGTCTCATACCCTTCTCCGGTCGAAGGCTGACCAGAGGAGAGCCTGGCCGCCAGGACAACTCCACAGAATCCTGCAATCGTTCCGCTAATTGTCCATACCAGAATTTTTATCTTTTTGACATCAATTCCGGAAAAACGGGCAGATAATTCATTTCCACCAACCGCGTAAATATGCCGCCCGGTTCTTAATTTGTTTAGCAAGAAATAATCCATAATCAGGAATATTATCATATAGATAACCGGATATGGAACCACTCCCAGAGAACCCGTCCCAAACGCGCTAAAATTCGTATTCTTCGTAGTTACCGGAGAACCATTTGCAATCAGATATGCGGCTCCCCTGCATACAGACTGCATTGCCAGTGTCACCACAAAAGGATGGATTCCTGTATATGTAATGATGACGCCATTTATCAAGCCTACAAATGTCCCCACCAGGATTCCAACAGCAATACCCATGGGTATGGGGAGTCCAAAGCTTTCAAAGGTCATAACGCACATGACTCCACTAAGGGCAGCCAAGGCTCCTCCTGTCAGATCAATACCAGCCAATATAATAGCAAGCTGTACTCCAATCGCCAGATAACAGTTAGTAGCGCAAGTTCTCAATAAATTCACCATATTGGTTTTAGTTAAGAAATTATTTCCAAAAATTGCAAAAAGCGTGCCCATAGCAAATAAAGCAATAAGGATACCGCAGTTTAGCCTGAAATAGTTACGTGTTGCGCGAACCATAGCACTATTGGATCTTCTATTCATTTTTGTTCACCCCCATTGCGTATGTTAAAATCATCTCCTGAGAAATACCATCTTGGTGTGCCAGCTCTCCTGTAATCCGCCCTTCATGCATTATCACTACACGGTCACTCATATTCATAACCTCCGGCATTTCGGAAGAAATCAATATAATTGCCAATCCTTCCTTTGCCAGGTTATTAATGATAGTATATATCTCAGCTTTAGCCCCCACATCAATACCACGTGTAGGTTCATCCAGAATCAGCACCTCCGGATCCGTTGCCAACCACTTTGCAAGCAACACCTTTTGCTGATTGCCTCCTGACAAAGTTGAACAATTTACATTAGGGGACGGTGCCTTTATTTTCAGTGCATCTATACCCTGTTCAACAATCCCTGCTTCCTTATCAGCATCTACCCGCATCCCTCTCATGAATCGGTCCAGAACAGGAAGGGATATATTAAATGCAATTGTATTCTTTAATAACAGCCCCTCTGTTTTACGGCTCTCTGGAACGAGGGCAACACCTCTTTTTTGCATAAACATTGGGTCTGGCTTTTTTACCAATTCGCCTTTCAGATATATCTCTCCTGAATCCAAAGGATCCAGTCCCATAACAACTTTCATCAATTCCGACCGGCCAGCACCTACCAGACCGTAAAAACCGAGTATCTCTCCTTTTCGCACGGAAAAACTGCAATTTATGGCTCTTTTTCCTGCACATATATTTCTAGCTTCTAACACAACCTGTCCCAGCTCATTAAATGTCCTTACATAATAATTTCCCAAGTCCCGTCCAACCATAAGGGATATAAGCTGCGCCTCTGTACATTTTTTAGATTGGAGTTCACCCATAAATTCTCCGTCACGCATGATCGTAACCGCATCACACAACTGAAACACTTCTGCCATTTTATGCGTAATGAACACAATCCCCATACCCTGCTTTTTTAAATCGCCGACAGTCTTAAAAAGTATGTCCACTTCCTTTTCTGAAAGCGAGGATGTTGGCTCATCCAAGATGAGTATCTTTGCATTTAAGGAAAACGACTTTGCTATTTCTACCATCTGCTGCTGTCCTATTGAAAGTTTTCCGACATTTTCATTAGGATCCACTTCAAGGCCAACTCGTTCCAATAAGGGTCTTGCGGCCTCTGCCATCTTATCTTTATTTACCATTCCAAAAGAATTCCTCATTTCACGGCCCAGAAAGATATTTTCTGCAATTGTAAGATACGGTTCTAGCGCAAGTTCCTGATGGATAAATGCCACCCCCATATTCTGGGAGTCGTGGACTGAGTGGATACTGACCATCTTTCCTTCGATATATATGTCGCCCGAATCCGCTGTAAATACGCCTCCCAGCACATTCATGAGCGTAGACTTTCCCGCACCGTTCTCACCCATAAGCCCCATGACCTCGCCTTCATGTACGGTAATCGCCGCATTATTGAGCGCACGTACACCCGGAAAAGTCTTTACTATATTTTCCATGCGTAAAAGCTCTTTTTTCATCTTCTATGCTCCTTACTTTGTTACACCTTGACAATTCGAAAGGGGAAAACCCCCATAGGTCTTCCCCTTTCGAGAGCACTCTTCATGCAAACTGGTTGGGACTTACTGCCAATCTGAAATATCAAAATTACCAATATTATCTGCTGTAATCAGTTCAACCGGAACAACTATTTCACTTTCCACAGTCTCGCCAGCCAAGTAGGAGAGCGCTACATCTACCGCACCAGCTCCAACAACAGACGGCTGTTGAGCCGCAGAACCGGTTGCAGAACCATTTGCCACATAACTCATAAAATCCGGATTCCCGTCAACACCATATATTACAATATCAGACCTATTGGACGCTGCGCACGCTTGTACACAGCCCAGCGCAGCCATATCGTTGATGCAAAAGAAGCCAGCAAGCCCGCTGTCGGCTGTAATTGCGTCTTCAGCAACCGGCAGTGTCGTTGCAGTATCTCCTGAAGTATCAGAAGTCCCTATAATATTAAAATAATCGCCAATGGTATCCCTAAATCCCTGCTCGCGCTGTACACACGCAGTTCCCGAAGGCTGATTCATAATATAAATTTTAGATCCCTCTTCCAGCTTTTCCATCATATTTTTTGCACATTCAACACCCGCCGCATAGTTATCAGAAGCAATCACCGATACCACTAAATCTGTGCGATCTGCAGCGGTATCCACATTAACAACCGGAATGTTGGCATCCGCACACGCCAAAAGCGCTTCTGTACATGCAGTACAATCCATAGGCGCCATAATGATTGCATCCACTTCCTGGTTAATCAAGTCATAAATGTAATTATTCATGGTTGCCTGATCGCTTTCAGCATCTACTGTAACCAACTGTCTGCCCGGATCCATTCCCTTATCAGTCATGGCATCCTTGATACCCCCCATCATAGCTGTCCAAAATGGATTATTCATCGTTGTTGGGACATACGCAATCGTTATATCTGATACAACTTTATCCGACTTTGCCTCCGCTGATGCAGCCTTATCGGCTCCTGATGACGTTTCCTCTTTTTCAGAAGACACTTCCGCCGTCTTTGTTGGTTCGCCGCTTCCCGCATCTGTGCCGGAACTTCCGCATCCAGCTAAGTTTGCAGCCATTGCCACTGCCATCATAATGCTCAGTACACCCTTCTTTTTCATATCATCTTCTCCTTTTTAACATGTTTTATATCTTTTTATCTTTTCCCGCGCGTAAAAAAGACAAATAGTATCCTGTCAGCATAATGCCTGCCGAATCCTTTCCAGTAATAGGTTGTTTTTAAACAGCTTTTCCAGCGCAATATAATACCCTCCCAGCAAAACCGTATCCTCTTTCAGCTTTGTGCATCTTATGGAAACATTTTCCATTATAGATGGATGGACGAACTGACTGACTGACCGCTGTACCTTCTCGAGGAATTCCGGCAAATCTGGATAATCCGCTCCCAATATGACACAGTCCGGGTTGATAATATAAACAATACTGGCAATTCCATATCCAAGCATCCACGCCATCTTATCAATTGCATAAACCGCCAGCGGGTCACCATTTTTATAAGCATCTAATATTTCCCAATAGGAGCTTTTTTCGGTTAATGGACTTTCCGGAAATTCATAAAGACGTTCCAACATATACCGCACTGCGCTTTCTGTGCCCGCACAGTATTCATAGGTACCCTGTATCCCATTCTGCACATGCTTTCCGTTATAATTGATACCCATATGTCCGATTTCTCCGGCGATTCCCAACTGTCCCTCTACAATTTTTCCATTAATTATAATTCCTGCCCCGATGCCAAATCCCACGGAGCCCAGAGCAACTAAACTGACATGCCTATCTGTCTGGCGTTCTTCGGCACATTTCCACTCAGCATAGGCTAATAATTTTGCATCGTGTTCAGATATAATAGGGCGGCCAAAAGCCTCCTCCAGTTCTTTATGTATATTGACCCAGCTTAACTGCTCAAATCCCGATACAAGGAATTCTTCCCGGTCTACATCTTTATCTTTACGGATATATGGTCCTGGTAATCCCAGACAAATTTCTATCACACGGTCTTTACCATACTGTTCTATCAGATTTTTTCCCGTCTCTTTCAGCCTTCTTATAATTTCATAAATATCTCTTTTTTCCAAAAATTCAAATCGTATATGATTAATCATATGTCCGTCAACGGAATACACGCTAACTCGGTAATCTTTCCGATTAATACTAATCGACATGATGTAAATTCCGTCCAGTTTAAGGCAAATCAATTCACCACGTCTCCCCGAAGCGCTTTCTCCATCCACAGCAATAATACCCAAATCTAAAAATTCATTTATGATATTGGTTATGGTTGCTTTCTGAAGTCCAATCCGCGCCGAAAGGTCTGTCCTTGTCATACTTCCATTTTCCAGAAGGGTTTTAAGGACAAGAGTACGGTTTGTCTTCTGCATTTCATTACTATTCATTCCATACTTCATAATCAGCCATATCCTCCTCTCTATTTATGTTCATTATTTTAATATATAACTAAAAGTTTTGGCAATATAGTTTATTTAATTAACCTAAATATCTTTTCTTTTGTATATATTACATTATTATTTTCTATTTGTCAACATATGTTTGACTGTTTTTTATATTATAGTGTTCATTTAATTAACTATATATTCTTAATATACTTAAAGCCCCTGCTTTTGCGACCGAACTCACAGCAGGGCTGAAGCTCTTTCATTATCGTAGCCTGAATACAGGAAAAGGCAGGAGAAAATCTATGCTCCTGCCAGTACATATCTATTTTTATCCCTATCTGGTTTAACACATCACGGATACCCTTACAAAAAATCGCTATAACTATGGAACAAAAAAGAACTTCACAAACAGTAAAAACGAGATGTATTCCTCATATTATACACCTCGTTTTATTCCTAGTACATTATTCAAGACAGCTTTTAACCCGAGACCCTGCAGACACTAAACCCCTTTCCCAGCCTTCTCATGGCTTCCATGACACATAGAGGAACCCGCGCAACCTCCGCATCCTCCCGCACATCCTCCGCATCCCTTGCCTGACTTCTTGTCCTTTATCATGACACGGACGATTGCCCCTGTGAGCAGGACCAATATGACCAGAATGATTAATGTCGAAAGATTCATTTGTATCTTCTCCTCCTTCCTGTTTATGCCTGGACAGACACCGGTTCTGACCCTTTCCCAATCTTTTTACAGGCGCTCTTATAAGCACTCTTACAGGTTAGCCATTTCTAACTTCATTCCCAGATTAGCACTTTCTAACTCTCTTGTCAATCGTTTTTTTATATGTTACACTTAGAACTATCATACTAAATAAACGGGGGTATTTACAGACTTGAAAATACGCTGCTGTCCAACTGGCTGATTTACCTGGGTGTGGACCCCAGAACAGCTGCTGAGGATGCCTGCCGCATGGAACACACCCTGAGCGCTGAAAGCTTTGATGCCATCAAGCGCCACATCACCCACGGCCATGAACTGCCGGATTAGGAGGAAACCTATGCTCAAAGACCTTGTTAAACAATGCCGCTCTTACAGAAGATTCTATCAGGATACCGCCATCCCATACAATGAACTGGCTGATATGGTGGATACGGCCCGTCTGGCCGCTTCTGCCTCCAATGCCCAGGCCCTCAAATTCAAGATTCTGTGCACACCGGAGGAATGCGCCGATATCTACCCGTATATTGCCTGGGCGGGCGCCCTGAAGGATTGGGGCGGACCAGAGGAGGGCGAGAGACCCTCCGCCTACATCGTCATTGCCTGTGACCTGGCTATCGGAAAAAACAAGCAGTGGGATGACGGAATCACGGCCCAGACCATCATGCTGGCTGCCGTGGAAAAGGGATACGGCGGATGTATGATTGGCAGCTGCATGCGGTCAGAGATTGGCCGGCTCCTGGGACTTGATCCGGAGCATTACAGCATAGACCTGGTGCTGGCCCTTGGAAAGCCCAGGGAAGAAGTAGTCCTGGTGCCGGTAAAGGAAGATGGATCCACTGCGTACTACCGCGACGGGAATCAGGTTCACTATGTTCCCAAACGCAGCCTGGAGGACATCCTTCTGTGATGTTCCTTTCATGATTTGGTTTTCAGCACTGCGGCATTATATTCTGCCATGAATAAAACAAAGCGCATCGGGCGGACATGTATTTTACATGTACCCGATACGCTTTTTTCATATTTCCGGAAGGTAACTATTTCTTCGCTGCCAAAAGGCTTTACGCTTATTACAGTGACAGGGCTCTCATTGCGTTTAGTATGGCAATGACCGACACGCCCACATCCGCGAACACTGCCTCCCACATATTGGCCGCGCCCGCGGCGCCCATTAAGAGCACCACTGCCTTGACCCCCAGCGCAAAGGCGATGTTCTGCTTTACAATGGACAGGGTCTTTCGCGATATGCGGACCACATCCGCGATTCTGGCAGGGTTATCGTCCATAAGCACAATATCCGCCGCCTCGATGGCTGCATCTGATCCCATGCTTCCCATGGCAATTCCCACATCCGCCCTGGAGAGAACAGGCGCGTCATTGATTCCGTCTCCCACAAAGGCCAGCCTGTGCTTTCCTGTCTGCCGTGACAGCAGCTCCTCAACCTTTGCCACCTTGTCTCCCGGAAGGAGCTCCGCGTGGACCTCATCCAGTCCCAGCCTGGCCGCCACTGCTTCCCCTACCTCTTTCTTGTCTCCGGTGAGCATGATTGTCCTTCTGACACCCACCTTTTTAAGATTCCTGATTGCCTCCAATGCCTCATCCTTGATTGAATCCGATATGACGATATATCCGCAGTACACGCCGTCCAGAGCCACATACACAACCGTGCCCATGCTGGTGCATTCCTGATACTGCACATTCATTTCTTTCATCAGCTTGCTGTTGCCGGCCAGTACGGTATGACCGTCAATCTCCGCCCGCACTCCATGGCCGGATATCTCCCGGGCATTGCTGACACGGTTCAGGTCCATGGTATCTCCCCACGCATCCTTGATGGAGCGTGAGATGGGGTGGTCTGAATAACTTTCCGCCAGTGCCGCCAGTTCCAGCAGGGAACGCTTTTTCTCATCGGAAGGCTGGCTGGCCGCCCACACCCTGGTCCGCGGCACCTCAGACGCCTCCGGGACAGGGCTGCCGGCCACTGCGTGAATCTCAGTCACCTTGAATTCTCCCTTGGTCAGCGTACCTGTCTTATCAAAGACAATGGTGTCCATCTCAGACAGAGCCTCCAGATAGTTGCTTCCCTTGATGAGCACGCCCTTTTTGGAAGCAGCGCCGATGCCTGAGAAGAAGCTCATAGGCACGGAAATCACCAGGGCGCACGGGCAGGAGATTACCAGAAAGGTGCAGGCCCTTCTGACGCCCTCAGACCAGGTCTGGCCAAAGAACAGGGGCGGAATCACAGCCAGGAGCACGGCTCCCATCACCACCAGAGGGGTATAATATCTGGCAAACCGGGTGATGAAGTTTTCCACATGGGCTTTTTTGCTGCTGGCATTCTCCACCAGCTCCAGAATCTTTGCCACGGTGGAATCATCAAACTCCTTTGCGACCTGCACCCGCAGAAGGCCGCTGCCGTTGACACAGCCGCTGATGATGTCGTCTCCCTCCGCTACCTTACGTGGCACGGACTCACCGGTCAGCGCTGAGGTATCCACCATGGAGTCCCCAAACACGACTTTGCCGTCAAGAGGAATTCTCTCCCCGGACTTGACCACGATGATATCTCCCACCTGTACGTCGTCCGGGTTCACCTGCTTTAACTGCCCATCCTCCTCTATGTTGGCATACTCCGGGCAGATATCCATAAGCTCAGTGATGGACTGCCTGGAACGGTTCACCGCGTAGCTCTGGAACAGTTCGCCCACCTGATAAAACAGCATAACCGCCACAGCTTCCGAATATTCCCCCACGCCAAAGGCGCCGAAGGTAGCCACTGTCATCAGGAAATTCTCATCAAAAACCTGGCCGTTTCGGATATTGCGGAATGCCCTGTATACAACATCCAATCCAATCAGAACATAGGGAATCAGGTACAAAGCCATCTTTCCCCACAGCCCAAGCCATTCCGGCAAAATCTCCATGTGGTCTGACACTGCCAGGGTAATGTAAATGATGAAGGCTGCTATGATACGGGACAGCATTGCCTTTTGTTTCTTAGTCATATCGTTTTCCTTTCCGGTGCCGTCCTGCTGCGTTTAAAGCTGGATCACGCAGTCAGGCTCCACCTTCCTGCATACAGACACTACTTCCTTCATAATTTCATCGAACCTGCTGTCATCTGCTTCTATGGTCATCTTCTGGGTCATGAAGCTTACCGTTGCATCTGAGACTCCCTCAATCTTCTTGATTGCTTCCTCCATCTTGGCTGCGCAGTTGGCACAATCCAGGTCCTGCAGTTTGAATTTCTTCTTCATTCTTATTCTCCTCCATATTTGTTATTTTATTTATGATCCGTTTTCCATCCCTGCACCATCGGCATCTGCCGCAAAACCTATTCCTCTATATGCTCCATACCCTGGTTGATGATGGTCCTCACATGGCTGTCCGCCAGCGAATAGAATACGGCCTTGCCGTCCCTGCGGCTCTTAACCAGGCGGTTCTGCTTAAGGATTCTCAGCTGGTGTGATATGGCTGACTGGTTCATATTAAGCAGCTGCGCAATGTCGCAGACACACATCTCCGCCTCAAAGAGCACATACAATATCTTGATCCTGGTGGAATCCCCAAACACCTTGAATATCTCCGCCAGGTCATATAGCTTATCCTCATCCGGCATCTTGTCATTGACTGCCCTTACCACATCCTCATGAACCTGGTAAAAATCGCAGCATTCCACATCATTCATTGCCATGGCTGGTAACCTCCTCTTCTTATTTTTATTTGATTAAATGAATGTGTGTTCATATGTTTATATCTACATTATATGCTCAGATTTTAAAATGTCAACTGGAAAATTAAAAAATATTTGAAAATCCCACTCAGTCAGGCAAAAAATCGGATAGGGGAGATTTTAACCTCCCCTTCCACACCACGTAGCGTACCGTTCGGTACTACGCGGTTCAATAGTTTAC
>PPYF01157877.1_pt1 | contig 22688 bp, 18 predicted proteins | sample 1559871 | NCBI WGS metagenome assembly PPYF01 (sample SAMN08240021, study PRJNA423297) | Human gut metagenome, whole genome shotgun sequencing project.
GATATTGGCTGCGGCTTTCGTGAGGATGAGAAACTTCTGATCCTCGGGGTCTCGGCAGCGCACATTTTCAGAGTCAAGCGCCTGAGCAGCCTCTGTGAGCATGTCTTTTGAGGGCATGCGTATGAGTTTTCCCCAGCGTTCGAGCATGGTGAGTGCGCGCGCGGCCGCTTCTGCTTCGAGCATTTGTTTGACCGGACGAGCGGCGACCCCCGCAAGTTCCAAGAGCGTTTCATGGGAAGCTGCCGGCACGATCCGCCCTGCTTTGAGTGCGCAGCCCAGCGGCGAATCCGATTCGCTCTCATCCCGCCAGAGCGTGCATTCAAGAACGACGTGCGTGTCAAGGATGACAATGCGTTCTGCGGAGCTGCGAAGGAGCGGCGCCGCAGAGGCTTCGATCCGCTTGACCGCGGCGTAAAGCTCGGGAGGAAACATGGTGCGGGTGAGGGGTGCGGAACGTCAAAAGAAGGAAAAGGCTTCGGCCGTATCGGTCGAAGCCTTTGGCAGGCGAAGCGAGAGGACTCCAGTCTGCCTGCAGCAATTCGGAGTCTTTCGTCGTCAGTCCTCAGCCGAGAAGCGCCGCTACGTGAGCGCGTTCGCTTTCAAGCTCCGCGACGGACTTGGCGATCGTCGCGCGAGCAAAGTCAGAGAGTTCAAGTCCCTGAACGATTTCCCAGCGGCCGTCCTTCGTCGTGCAGGGGAACCCGAAGAGGAGCCCCTCGGGAATGCCGTAAGAACCGTCGGAGGGAACCCCCATCGTTACCCAGCGGTCCCCCGAACCGAGGACCCAGTCACGGATGTGGTCAATGGCGGCGGAAGCGGCAGAGGCCGCTGAGCTTGCGCCGCGCGCTTCAATGATGGCTGAGCCGCGCTTGGCGACGATCGGGGTCATCGTTTCCTGATAGTAGCTGCGGTCGACGAGTTCGAGCGCAGGGCGTCCCTTGATGAGCGCATGGTCGAGATCCGGGAACATCGCCGGGGAGTGGTTGCCCCAAACGGCAGCGTGCGTGATGTCGTTTACCGACACCTTGGCCTGCGTTGCCGTCTGAGCCATCAGGCGGTTCTGATCAAGACGCAGCATGGAGGTGAAGTTTTCGGGCTTGAGATCCGGAGCGCTCTTCATGGCGATCCAGGCATTGGTATTGCAGGGGTTGCCGACCACGAGCACCTTGCAGTCGCGCGAGGCGGCTTCGTTGAGCGCACGGCCTTGAGCGACAAAAATCTCAGCATTGGCATTAAGCAGATCAGCACGCTCCATCCCTTTGGAGCGAGGGCGGGCGCCGACAAGCAGCGCGACATCGGCGTCGCGGAAGGCGGTCGTCGCTTCCGGGGAATTTTCCAGTCCGGCCAGCAGCGGAAAGGCGCAGTCGTCAAGCTCCATCATGACGCCCGTCACCTTTTGCTGGCTTTCAGGGGAGGCGCGGTCAAGCAGCTGCAGAATAACGGGCTGGTCGGGCCCGAACATGTCGCCGGCGGCGATGCGGAAAAGGAGAGAATAGCCGATGTTGCCGGCTGGTCCGGTAACGGCAACGCGGATGGGTTTCTTCATGGTCAAATCTTTTTTTTAAAGTTGAACGGCCGGCAGGGACCCGGCCTTCTTTTTCATCGCGCAAAGTCTAGCAACTACCATCATCAATAGGAACTCCCTTTGCGCAGAAGTTCAAAGTCATAAGCCTCTTTCCAATCAAGACATAGGCGCCAGACTTTCGCTCAAGCCGTCAAGCAATCTCGTGATACAGAAGAGTTCGATCGACGTCGAACTAACAACATTGTCTTGTGCTAAGGTTTCCACGAATGTTTGAGGCTGCTGGCGTTTCTCATGATGCTTTGTCGATTGCTTCCAATGAAGCGCCGGCGTCCGCGAGGCGCAATGCGCTTGAGCGGACCGCAGAGCAGCATCCCAACGACAATTTTCAAGAAAAGGACATCCCATCATACAGAACAACGTTTTCCTTCGTCTCGCGCAGGAACGCTATACGACTAAGCATTACAACGGTCAGCAGATTCCGCGCGAAGAGTTTGATACGCTGCTTGAAATTCTGCGTCTGACCCCCACTTCGGTCAATGCTCAGGCGCTTCATTACTTTACGGCGACCTCACAGGAAGCCCGTGAACGTCTGCTCCCCGCCTTTCCCGAATTCAACCGCGACCGCATTACCGGTGCGAGCGATGTGGTGGTCTTTACCGTACCCAAGACGCTGACGGAGGCGCATCTGCGCCGCGTACTGGATAAAGAGGAAAGTGACGGACGCTTCCCCAATGCAGAAGTGAAGAACGCTCAGGATCAGGGGCGTCGTTATTTTGCGGGCCTGCATCAGGGGTCTGAAGCAGAGCTCGTGGCATGGGAGGCTCGTCAGGCTTACATCGGCATGGGGTTCCTCCTCTTCGCCGCAGCCGGCATGGGCATCGACTCGACGGCGCTCGAAGGCGTTGATTTTCCGAAGCTCAATGAAATTCTCGGGCTTGACGAGAAAAATCTGACGGCGATTGCTGCCGTGAGTCTCGGGTACCGCAGCCCGAAGGACGGCAATGCCCAGCGTCCGAAGTCCCGTCTGACCCGTGATGAGCTCTTCACGTCGCTTGACTAAGTCCAAACTCAGCGCGTAGGCGTAGAGTGCCTTTATGCGCAGGGAACTGCAAAAAGCCGGCGTCCGTTCAGTACGCCGGTTTTTTGATGTCTGAGATCACACCTCATAAGAGGGAGGATGCCATGAATTCGATGCTTGAATTGGTGAAGCACCGCTATACCGCGAAGCGCTATGACGTGAATAAACCCATTTCCGATGAGACGCTCAATGATCTTCTGGAAGTGCTCCGTTTGTCGCCATCATCGGTGAACATCCAGCCGTGGCATTTTTATGCCTTGAAGACGAAGGAAGCACTCCATGCCATTCGTCCGGCCGTCAAGGATTTCAATCTCGAGCGTACGGAGCATGCGCCCGTCATTATTGTTTTTGCCATCGAGAAGCACCTCGACGATGCATATGTCCATCGCTTGATGGCTCAGGAAGCCGCGGACGGGCGCTTTCGCGGACAGTTTGCTGATCCCGAGTTTGCAGCGAAACTCGAGGCTTTCCGCTGCGCAAGCGTCAAGGCCTATTGCTCCGGCGCGGACCGCGGTGAATGCTGGGCCGCCAACCAGTGCCATATTGCGCTCGGTTTCCTGCTCTTGGCAGCTGCCGGCATGGGCGTTGACGCCACGACATTGGGCGGCATGCATTTCGAGAAGGTTGACGAAATTCTCGGACTTGCCGCCAAGGGACAGAAATCGGTGATGGCCTGCGCGCTCGGCTATCGCAGCAGCGACGATTGGAATGCGGACGCTCCGAAATCCCGCTTCCCGCTCGATGCCGTAGCAACGATTCTTTAAAAAGCTGCCCGTCCTCTGCTGCCGCAGCTCAAAGACGCGGCAGCGTTCTCCTGCGGCATCCGATGGATCTCAGCGTCTTAGATTGACGTGTACTCGGCTAAAATGGCGTCGCCCGCACTCATACGATGGCCTTCTTTGAGGAATTTGGAATGAAGCGCTACGCTCTTCAATCGCTTTGCAGCTCCCGCTCCCTGATTTCGGTTTTCTGCGCTTTGTACGCATGGACCGCTGGCGGGGCTTTGGCCGCATCCGCGCCCGAAGATGAAGCTGTGTTGGAGGCGCGCGCAGCACAAGCCGAGAAGGTGCTCGCGGATCGATCGTTTTATGAACGCTGGAAAGAGCCTTCAGCGATCGATTCAGTGAAAACGGCTGCTCAGGTGAAGAGCGATGCTGAGGGCGTGCTCAAGCAAATTGAAGGGGCGCTGGCTGTCCAGCGCAGCTGGTGCGGCAAAAAGTTTTTTGTCAACAGCTGCATTGATGACGCTCGGCGCGCTTCATTTGACCGCGAACGCGAGGTCCGCGAGATCATTGTGGCGGCAGACGAAATCATCCGTCTCGACCGAGTGGAAAAGATGCGCGCAGAACAGGAAAAGAATGCGCTTGAACCTCGTCGGGAGCCCATGAAAATAGCGCCTAAGACGGTGAAAACCGATCCTCCGGAGCCTATGCACATTACGCCTAAGTCTGTGAAGGCACCCAGCCAGCCGATAGATATTGCGCCCAAGACCGTCAAAGAGCCTTCCGCTCCCGTGGAATGGGAAAAGAAAACGGTTAAAGACGCTTCGGTCCCTCACGGCATGAACGGGAAGACGGTTAAAGACGTCGCGGCGCCGACGCCGATTCCAGGCAGTGAAATGCCTCACGATGCGGCGTCTGAGCGAGCCGCTGCCGAAGCGGCCAACGAGGCCTACTACGCGCAAAAACAGCTCGAAGCTCAAAAGCGCATGGAAGAAGCCGCAGAGCTCGCAGCCAAGCGCAAAGCGGATCGTGAGGCCAAGCAGCAGCAGTTCGAAAGGAGCTTGGATGAGCGCGAAGCTGCGCAAAAGCGCTATGAGGCCAATCAGAAGGAACGCAAAAGCAACCTGATGCAGTATTTCTGACGCTTGTCCATGACCTCTCCAAGCCAAAAAAATCAATGGGCGGAGCTCTTTGACGCTGCTCGCCCGCTCGAAGAGCGCACCGCACTCGCTTTCTCGGCTGACGGCCCTCTGGCTCGCCGTCAGACCAACTTCACGCCTCGTGAGGGGCAGCTTGCGTTTGCACAGGCCGTGGCCGAAGCCATTCAAAATAAGGAAACGCTTCTGGCCGAAGCCGGCACCGGCACCGGCAAAAGTTTTGCGTATCTGGTGCCGGCGCTGCTTTCGGGTTCGACGGTCGTGATTTCGACCGCAGGCAAGCCGCTGCAGGATCAGCTTTTCAACAAAGACATACCGGCGCTTTCGGCCGCGCTCGGCGTCAATGTGCCGACAGCCGTCCTCAAAGGCCGAAGCAACTATGTCTGTCCTTATCGGCTTGAACGGACGGAAGCCGAAGGCCTTCTGCCTGAGCGCGACAGCTACCGCAAGCTTCGGGAGATCAAGCGGTTTGCGGCGATTTCAGCCACGGGTGACCGCGCGGAGCTTCCGACGGTGCCCGAGGACGATCCGCTCTGGCCGCTGGTGACGAGTACGCGGGAAAATTGTTTAGGCAAAGAGCGGTGTGAACATTGGGAAAACTGCTTCGTGCGCGCCGCCCGCGAAAAAGCGCTCAAAAGCCAAATCGTTGTGGTGAATCACCATCTGTTTTTGAGTTCGCTTGCGCTCAAGCGCGAGGCGAATGGGCAGATTGACGGCATGCTGCCGGCCGCTGATCTCACGGTCATTGATGAGGCGCATCAGCTCCCGGGCATTGCGACGGACTTCTTTGGCACTACTTTTACCACCTGGCAGCTCGAGTCGATTGCCGACGAGGCGCGTGCGCTCGGACGCGGTCATGCCAATGACGGCGCGGATTGGGATGCGCTCTGCCATGCCGTTCAGAAAACAGCCCGCGATCTTGTCATTGCCGCCCGAGGCATCGGCATCGAGCCGGGCGACCGGCTCGCCGTAAAGACCATTGAGCGCTTCGAGGAGCTGACTGAGCCTTTTGGCAAAATGCTCGCAGCTTTCGGTCAGCTCATTCGAGCGATGAGAGCCAATAAAGACCGCAGCGATGATCTGGATGCACTTTGTGAATATGCCTGCGAAGTGGATCTGGAGATGGCGAAGTGGGAAACGCTTTTTAAGCGTCTCATGCACCTGGAGGGAGAAGCCGATGATGCTTCGGAAGAAGCGGCTGACATTCCCTTTGAAGGCTTTGAAGAAACGTTAGTAAGCACTGACTCTCAGGGTGATGCAGACGCAGCGCAAGGGGGAACCCAACGCGCCTTCCGATTCCAGAAAGACGCCGTGCAGTGGATTTCCGCAGCGCCTTCGAGCCTGCGGTTCAACAATACGCCGCTCAAGTTTGCCGATGAATTCCGGCAGATGCGGGAAGCCGAAGGCGGTGCGTGGGTGTTCACTTCGGCCACTTTGTCGACTGCAGGAGACTTCACGCGCTTTGCGATTGAGACAGGGATTCCGGAGGCCAAAGCCGGGACGTGGGAAAGTCCTTTTAACTATTGGGAGCAGGGCTGCTTTTACCTGCCGCAGCTGCCGCCGCCCACCAATACCATTGAGCATGCCGGACGGGTGGTCGATGCGGCCTGGCCGCTGGTCTGCGCGGCCAAGGGCCGAACATTTTTTCTCTGTACTTCACTTGCGGCCGTCAGCAAAGCGGCCGAGGAGCTCAGGGCGCTGCTCGACCATGCAGGGAACCCATATCCGCTTTTCGTGCAGGGTGACATGCCCAAAGCGGCGCTCATTGACGCCTTCCGCGAGCACGGCAACGCCATTCTGGTGGGCTCCATGAGTTTCTGGGAGGGAGTGGATGTGCAGGGAGAGGCATTGTCGCTGGTGGTGATTGACAAGCTCCCCTTCGCGCCGCCCGATGACCCGGTCTATGCCGCCCGATCCGATGCGCTTCGTGAACAAGGCAAAAGTCCTTTTGCCCTGATGGCGCTGCCCGAAGCGGTAACCGCGCTTAAGCAGGGCTCTGGGCGGCTGATCCGCTCGGAAACGGACCGCGGCGTCTTTATGCTCTGCGACTCTCGAGTGGCGGACAAAGCCTATGGACGGACGATTCTCAAGAGTCTGCCGGATTTTTTCCGTACGCGCAGTCTGGAAAAGGCGCTGGAATTCTTCCGCAGTCCGCAGGCGTGGCATAAGACGATCTATCGTCAATAGCTGCTGACGGCGGCGGAGCGCGGCGCTCGGCCCGCAAGTCCGCCTTAGGAAAGGTCAGGCTGCGGAGAGCGTTTTTTTGCAGGAAAACGCCGCAACGAGCTCAAGATGCATGGCGCCGGGGAAGAGGTCTACGGGAGAGATGCTTTCGAGCGTGAGTCCTGCGGCAGCAAGTTCCTTGGCGTCACGCGCAAAGCTCTTGGGGTTGCAGGATACGTAAGCGAGCCGCTTGGGGCCGTTTGGAAGCGAAAAAAGGTCTGCAAGCGCTTTTGCGGCTCCGCCGGCCATGCCTTGATAAGCAGGGTCGACGATGATCTTCGTGGGTTTGAAGCCCTCGGGAAAGCCCTCTTTGAGGGCCGCCGAGAGGAAGGTTTCTGTCGGCTCAGCCGCAAATGCCGCCTGCGGGATACTGTTGCGCGCTGCATTTTCGCGGGCGCAGATAATAGAGGCCTCTACGCGTTCAACGCCGAGCGCTCGGCCGTGCGGCCCCGCGCGTCTTGCGGCAGCGAGCGTAATGGTGCCGACGCCGCAGTAAAGGTCGAGAATCTGATCCCCAGGCTGTACGTCCGCAGCGTCAAGCGCTTTTTCATAGAGCACCGGCGTCTGCGGCGTATTGACCTGCAGAAAAGTCTGCGGTCCCAAGGTGAAGGCGAGATCCATCAGCTCGGCTTCAATGCTCGAGCGCCCCGCCCAGACAACCAGCGCGTCCGGCGCAAAGCTCAGTACAGCGCTCCCAGGGGTGGGGTGGACATTGATGAGGAGCGATTGAAGCTTGCAGGGGGCGAGTGCCGCGATGAGCTTCTCTTTAGCGGCGAGCAGATCGGCCGTCAGCGCTCGAACCACGAGTACTGCCATCCGCTCGCCGCTGCCCGGCGCTTCACGAAGAAGGAGGCTGCGAAGCACCCCAGTGCCGTTGGATACTGCGGCTTCAGGAGCAGGCGTAAGTGCCGGTTCGCTAAGAAACGGCGCAAGTGTTCGAGCCGCTTCTTCCATCCAGACGGGCGTTTGCGGACAGTCTTCTGCCGGGACAAGTATTTGGCTGCGTGCAGCGTAGTAGCCAAAACGACCGATGCCGTCGATGACGCTCGGATAAAGCACAGCTTTGTTGCGAAAATGCTGAGCAAACGCTTCGGGCTGCCCCGAAGGCGGCTGAATCAATCCTTCTCGCCAGAGTCCGGCCTGGCGGAGCGGCTCTTCAATGAGCAGTTTGGTTTTGAGAGCAAGCTCTGCGGAATACTTCAGGCTCCCCAAAGGACAGCCGCCGCAGACGGGCTGGCCGTTAAGCGACGCAGCATGCGGGCAGCGGGAAGGATCCGCGTCGGGCGAAGGAGCGCTTTCTCGCCATTCCACGGCGAGTCCCCAATGGCCGCCGGGTTTGGGCGGGTTCCAGAAAAGATCGCCTCGCGCACCGGGAAGTGCGCCGGGCACGAGAATTTCCGGGACATCTTTGCTCTTGGAGTTGTCGCTCAATCGCGCGATGCCGGCTCCCGAAGGGTGGATGCCGGTAATGAGCACATCGGTGAGTACTTCAGGACGCTCAGCGGTCGCCCCCGGCGCATGACGGCGGCCCATCAGCGGGCGGCCCAAAGGCGCAGCGCGTACATGACGACTTCTGCCGCAATGACGATGCCGACGAGTACCCCAGAGCGTCTGAAGAGCGCTCGGGAGGCTTCAAGCTGAAATTTGCCGCGCGCTTCAAAGTGAAGACGCTCAGACATGCGCTTCACCGTGCGCCAGACCAGTCCAAGCGCAGCAAAGCCAAAGAGCGCTGCGAGGAGCACCACCGTACAGAGGTTATAGAGTGCGCCGGCCCAGTATGGGTCTGCTCCCTGCAGCCAGGCGCCGACGACGGCTACTGCAGCCATCAAGGCAAGAGCGCCCAGCCACAAAGATTTGTGCGCAGTCCATTCGCGCTGGAGCAGTTCCCTCACGGCGTCACTCGCATCGGGCACTGTTTGTTTGGGTTCAGGCGCAGCGTCCGCAGCCGGCGGCTCAGCCGCTGCGGACGTCTGTGAAGATGGAGTCGGGTGAGAAGTGGTCATTCGCCGTTCATTAAAGAAAGTATTTTTCGACGATTACAATATACCGCCCAGCGCCACGATCGCCACGAAGACCGGTGCAAGGACACCGATGAGCAGGCGCGCAGCTTTGAGCGAAGTGTCCGAAAGCGGCTTCACGGACTGCAGTTCGCGGCTCGTGACCGGCCAGGCGACCCAAGCGGCGGCAATAGCAATGCCGAAAGTCGACAGTGGCATGCCGATGTTGGAGGTGACGTAGTCGAGGATGTCGAAAATGTTCTTGCCGAAGAGCTTGACGTCACTCCAGGGACCGAACGACATGTTGGCGGCAAAGCCCACGATGGCGCAGCCCGCGAGCGTGAGCAGAATCGCGTTCTTGCGCGAAATATTGGCCTCCTGAGTAAGGAGAGCCGTGCAGGCTTCGAGCATGGATACGGAACTCGTCAAGGCGGCAACCGTCAGACAGGCGTAGAAGGCTGCGGCAAAGCCTTGCCCCAGAGGCATCTGAGAAAAGACCGCGGGCATCGTTACAAAGGTGAGGCCGGGGCCGGCGGTCGGATCCAGATGAAAGGCAAAGACTGCCGGCATCACCATCAGACCGCCCAAGATGGACGAAAGAATGGCCAGGAAGGCAACCCAGCCCACGGAGGACGGCAGATCAGCCTTCGGGTTGAGGTAGGACCCGTAGGTGATCATGGTGCCGGCGCCGAGCGAGAGCGAAAAGAAGCAAAAGCCCATTGCATTAAAGAGCGCTGTGCCGTTGAAGTCTTCCCAGCGCGGAGTGAAGAGAAATTCCACTCCGGCCCACCCGCCCGGCAGCGTCACACCGCGGATGATGAGGATCACCATCAGGATGAATAGAAGCGGCATCAGAATCTTGGCGATCTTTTCAATGCCCTGCTGTACGCCGTTCATGACAACGTAGGCTGTCAGGCAGAGAAAAAGCAGCAGATAGCCGTAGGAGGAGACCATGTCGGAAACGAAGCTGCCGAAATTGGCGTTCAAAACTTTGGCGTCAGTGGTCAGACCGATGCCCAGCATGGCATCCCAAAGATATTTGATGCACCAGCCGCCTACCACGGAATAAAACGAGAGGATGAGGAACACCGTAAAGACGCCGATGCCGCCGAAGATCCCCCAAGGTTTGCCGGCAGCCCGATTAAGGCTGCCCACCGCACCGCGGCGGCCGGCTCGGCCCATTGCGAATTCTGCGAGAAGGAGCGCCACGCCCACCGTCAGCGTGAAGAAGATGTAGGGGAGCATGAAGACACTCCCGCCGTTCGTACCGGCCATGTAGGGGAACTTCCAAATGGCGCCGAGACCGACTGCGGAGCCTGCGGAAGCCAGAATGAAGCCGAGGCGCGTGCCCCAGGTTGCTGGCGTATGGGTGGACATGGAGAAGCAATTCCTAGTTGTTTTAAGGCTTGTCAGAGGCACAAGCGTTCTCACGCACCGAGGTTCTCTGCCGTTAGGCGGATCTGCGTGAGCGTGCTTATGTTAAAAGAGTCCGGCGCCTTTGGCGGCGACAATGAGGATGAGAATGGGGGCTGCGCACCCTGCAAGGATCCTGAAGGCTTTGAGACCTGCCGCAGACCATTTGGCGTTCATTTCGAGCTGCTTGCGGATGGTCGGCCAAGCTACCCAGGCGGCCACCAGACCGATGCCGACACAGCCGATCGGCATGCCGATATTGGATGTGGCGTAGTCGAGCAGATCAAAAAGCGTGCGCCCAAAGAGCTTCCAGTCTGAAAGCGGCCCGAAGGAGAGCGCGCAGAAGACGCCGATGATGCCGAGCACCGTCGAAACGGTGAGCACGGCGGTGCGACGCGTAAATCCCCAGCGGTCGACGCAGTGCTGCGAAACCATTTCCAGAATGGAGATGGCCGATGTGAGCGCTGCTACAAAAAGGCAGCCGTAAAACGCCACGGCGAAAAGTCCGCCCATCGGCAGGTGACTGAAGACGGCAGGCATGGTGGCAAACGTCAGTCCCGGACCGGCATCCGGCGTCAGACCAAAGGCAAAAACGGCCGGCATGATCATCAGGCCGCCGAGAATAGAGGACATCACGGCGAGCACTACAATCCAGGCGGTGGAGGTGCCGACGTTCACTTTGTCGGACAAGTAGCTGCCGTAGTTCATCATCGATCCGGATCCCACTGAAAGTGAGAAGAAGGCAAAGCCCATGGCATTGAGGAGCGCTTCACCCGTAAAAGCCTCCGGGTCAGGCATGAAAAGAAACTTCACGCCCTCAATGGCCCCGGGAAGCATTAATCCGCGCACGATCAGGATGAGCATCAAAATGAAGAGGAGCGGCATGAGAATCTTGCCGACTCGTTCAATGCCGCGTTCGACGCCGCAAAGCACAACGCCTGCGGTCGTGGTGAGAAAGATGACATGCCCCATGACGGACTGTACGGGATCGGCTGCAAAGGCCTCAAAGGCGCTGCGCATTGCGGCCGGATCGTCCGTGATGCCGCGGCCCATGATGGATTCGATGAAGTAATGCGTGCACCAGCCGCCCACGACGGAATAAAAAGCCAGCACCAATGCGCCGGTGGCTACTGAAATAAAGCCGATCACTGACCAAGCGCGCCCGCCCAGCTTTAAGTAGGCCGTTCCGGCGCCGCCTCGTGCGGCACGGCCCATGCTCATTTCTGCAATGAGGAGCGCAAGACCGATCGTGAGCGAAAAAGCAATCGTCGGCAGCATGAAGATCGAGCCGCCGTTCGTGCCCGCCATATAAGGGAATTTCCAGATGGCGCCAAGCCCCACGGCAGAGCCTGCTGAGGCGAGGATGAAGCCTAATCGCGAGGTCCAGGCGGAGCGTGAGGATGTCTGAGGCATGAGAATAATCTGCGGGAAAAATAAAAAACGGGAGCGGTGATGAGCCGCTCCGCGCCTATCCATCATTGATCTGGCGCACGGTCTGCAAAAGCAGACAATCTGCTTGCAGGCCGTACGCAGAAGTTTGATTTTAGATGAGTCCCGAGATAAGAACCACGAGAACGAGGATAGGGGAGAACACTCGAAGCATGAGTTTCAGCAGCCACTGCCACTTTTCCGGCGCCGTATTCTTGACGCGGTCCCAGCAGGTGTAGCCCGCCAGATAGAGGATCACCAAGCCGCCAAGGGGCAGCGACAGATTGCTCGTAAAGAAATCAAAGACGTCAAAGAAGGTACGGCCGTTGAACATCTTTACGTCGCTCAGCAGGCCAAACGAGAGGCAGGGCAGAATGCCCACGACGGCGAGAGCAATGGTGGAGAGCACAGCAGCCTTCGGCCGCGACATCTTTTGTTCGTCAACGAGGTAGGAGACGAGAATTTCAATCATCGACACTGACGACGTAATGGCCGCGACTGCAAGGCAGAGATAGAACATCACGGCAAAGAGCTGTCCCATCGGCATTTGCGCGAAGACCGCAGGCATGGTGATGAAGGTGAGGCCCGGACCGGCAGTCGGATCCAGCCCAAAGGCAAAGACCGACGGCATGATCATGAGGCCGCCCATGATGGAGGCGATCACGGAAAGGAAAGCAATCCAGGAGCAGGAGCGGAGCACATTGGTTTTGTCATCCAAGTAGCTGCCGTACGTCATCATGCAGCCGCAGCCCACGCAGAGCGAGAAGAATGTGAAGCCCATGGCCTGCAGGAGCGCGGAGAAGGTGAAGGCCTGCGGGTCAAACTTGAAGAGGAACTCCACGCCGGCCCATGCTCCGGGAAGCATGAGACCGCGGATGATGATGGCGAGCATCATGAAGAAAAGGAGCGGCATCAGGACCTTGCTCACGCGCTCAATGCCCTTTGTGACGTCAAAGGCCACAATCAGACCGTTGAGGAGCAAAAAGAGCCACTGAAAGCCGAGTGCCAGCACGGGGTTGGCGGTGAATTCGCCAAAGTGGGCTCCGAGCTGCGACTGGTCGGTGATCAGTCCCTGTCCCACCAACGCTTCGCAAAAGTACGACAAGGTCCAGCCGCCGATGGCGGAATAGAAGGACAGCACCAGGAAACCGGTCAGAACGCCCAGATACCCTGCCGGCAGAAAGGCGGGTCCGGCCAGGCGCCGGTACGTTGTGACGATGCCGCCCCTGCCGAGACGTCCGAGAACGACTTCAGCGATAAGGAGTGCAAGACCGACGGTGAAGGTGAGCAGAATGAAAGGCAGGACAAAGACGCTGCCGCCGTTCGTGCCTGCCATATAGGGGAACTTCCAAATGGCGCCGAGACCGACGGCGGCGCCCGCAGAAGCGAGAACGAAGCCGATTCGGCTCGTCCAGGTGATGCGTTCTTGAGCCATGATGTTCTTTGGATGGTTATTTGAATTGCATAGACAGAATCAAGGCGTTCCGAGGCGGAGCCAGCCTGATGACGGCCTAATGCGTGTAGGCAATATTAGGCGACTTTATGCTCAGGGAACCTGAACCCATTGGCGCTTTAGTCTTAGAGAGTACGGCGTTGACGCAAATTTTGTGTTTTGGAGAGTGCGGGTGGATGCGGTGATAAGGTTGTCGTTTATGTGTGAGGAAGTATTGAGACTGCATACTGTGGTGCTTATGCTTCCTTGATAAAGAAGATTTTTGCAAAGCTCCCAAAACAGTGATAAACAAAATTTAAGTAGTAATCCGGATTTTCTGCATTGTAGTAAACGAGCCACAAGAGCTAGAAAACTGCAAATCTCTGTCTAAGAAGGAAATATAAGCATATAAGGGTAAACACCCCCCCCCGTGAGATGGCCAAGATCATCTAACTCATTGATGCTTTGGGAATGTTCTTCTCGTCCGGACAATGGTTACCGGAGTTTTTTTATGGAGCATCTAAAGTGAATAACAGCTACAAAGTTGTATATAACAAAGCGCGCGGTGCTTTGATGATTGTGAACGAATTGACATCGTCAATTCAGAAGAAAGGCACGAAATCAGTGATAGCTATGGGTGCTGTGTTGGCCCTTACGGGCGTTGCCCAGAACGTGGCTGCACTTGAAACGGTCACTTTGGAGGGATGGTCTGATAATACGCAAGAAGTAGGTAATTGGGCAGGCGGCTCCCATTACTACACAACAAATGTGACGGCAGTTGACGTTGTTTTTGCAAATAACAGTTTATTAGCCAAAGGAGATACAGGGACAGATGCTCAGGGCGGGGCTATGTATCTCAATGCTCATACCCAAAATGCCGAAAATACTATTAATTATTTTGAAAATATCAAATTTGAAAATAATTTAGTTAAAACCGAATCAAACCAAGGAGAACGAGCATCAGCTTACGGTGGAGCTTTGCTGATTAAAGGAGGAACGACCACCTTAAAAAATACTATTTTTACAGGCAATAAAGCTGAAGCGACGTCAACACTCGCAAATAGTACTTCGAGCCCACAATATGGTGGAGGAAGTGCTGCAGGCGGTGCAATTTTTATTGACTCAACATTGAATAAGCCCAATAATTATCCTGCAACACTTAAATTTGTTGTTGATACTGATGGCCTCATCAGCAGCGGAAATACAGTGAGTAGTGGTCAGCAGAAACCTTTTACGGATGGTTGGAATACAAAAGTCCCAACTGCCGGAGGATTCTTGTATATGGATCGCGGAGTAACTGCTGACTTCGATATTTCTGAAGGGATCACCTACACAATCGGCACAAAAGATGCTTATAAGCAGGATAAGAACATGGACAGCATTGCTAGTTCTGTGTATCTGAAAACTGCTACACATAACAATAATGTCATTAACAAAACCGGTGCCGGGACGCTGGTAATGCACGGAAGTCTGAACGACTACTACGGTACCTTGAACGTTAATGAAGGTACATTGGAAGTGACTTCCGATTGGGCGCTTACAAATAAGGTGAAGGTTGCCAGCGGCACACTTATCTTGGGGAATGCGTCTTTTACAACGGTTAAAGCGGCGGCAGGATATGACGGATCTGCTGGCGGTACTGCAAATGATGTCGTTGATGATGCAGGTTCGCTGACAATTCAGTCAGGAGGTTCTGTCATCGTAAACTCGTTAACCTTGAATAGCGGGAGCGTGTCTGTAAGTGGATCACTCACGGTCGGGACGTTGACTACTGGGAATGGGACCCTATCGTTTAAAGACGGCACCATTGTGACTTCGATTGGTCAACTGTTCAATGATAATGCGGGGAGTGCTGCTACGTTAGAGTCAACGTCTTTCAGTGCAAAGACGGGTATAACATTATCAAGCGGCATTCTCTCATTGACTGATGACGGTACGTATGATGTCTCTGCTCTTTCCGCATTGGAGAGTGCTATTCAGTCAAATAGCATCAAATCGGTGACATTCACAAACGCAAAATTTGAATCAACAACTGCCGACGAAAAAAACGGGCTCTTTGCAGGCATTATTGTAGCTACTTCAGACGCTACGGTGACTGCAACGCCTACTGCAGGCATAGTAGACATTACTACCAGTAATGCGGGCGCTGCAACCTTGACTGTTGAAACCAAGAATGATACGGATACCGTGTCGAGCGTGAAGGTAACAAGCACGACTAATGAATTGACCTTGGTGGGTGACAATAGCAACAGTCAACTTGTTTCGGATAAAGATGGCAAGGCTCTTGACATCACGGTTGAGGGAAACGCTACGCTCAAACTTGGTTCATCATTACTCGAGAAAGAAACTTCAGGACAAGTAGCCAATATAACTGCTGAAGAAAATTCCAAGATTGCAGTTGCCAATATCAATGCGGAAGCTACCTCTATTAAAGCGGCAGACGGTGCGATAGTCAGTGTGGGTTCTGACGACAAGCGTGCGACGCTGGGCGTTTCTCAACTTACGCTCGAGAAAGGTTCTCTTCTGATCGTTGATCCTACATGGAGCAACAACGCCGCAATGAATGTGATTGGCAATGCATCTCAGGCGATTATTACAAATGCCGATATTCAAGGTGCTGCGATCGCAGGCCGCAATGGTCTCATTGTTTACGGCGCATCTGCTTCTGACGCTGAAACAGCGTTCGATCGACTGACATCCCTTAAATGGGGAGAGCAGGATATTTCTGCTGCGCTCTATGTTGGAAAGACGCTTACAGTGAGTGCGGACGGGAAAGTGATTGTGGACGGAACCCAAACTTCAAGTTCGAACAATCCAAATTCCTACCAAGCAGGAGCAGTAACTGTTGCTGACGGCGGCCTCCTTATGGTGGACAATCAAATCGACGGCAGTAAGGTGATTGACGGTAATCTCATCATGCAACCTGGCAGCATTCTTGGATTGGTGAATACAAATGTGGGTACGCTGACCTTGGCCAATCAGGTTACGGGTACGGTCAATGTTGTTACTGACAATCCCTTTATGGAAGCAGAGGTATCAACAGATAACACCTCAGTAACAGTTGGCTTGGATGCTGAAAATGGTCTGAGTGCGCTTGCTTCAACCGGTATTCAGGCTATGGCTCGTCGTGCGGACTTCACTATGTCGGAAACCATCGCCGACCGCACGGCACTTGATCAAACGCTCCATGCCGGTATCAATATGTGGGCCGATGTTTCCGGCGAACGTTACGAAGCCGACAAATTTGATAATAACGGCAATTTTAAGGCTGATCTTGGCTATGGTATGTTCGGCGGTGATGTCGCTCTGACGGACGATATCGCAGTTGGTGTCGGGTTCCAGTATGGCACGGGTAGTCTGCGCAGCGGCGTCGCTTCCATCAAAAACGAAATCGACAGCTACGGATTTACGCTCTATGGCTCGATGAAGTTGGGCGACGCCAAGATTGTGGGTGAGCTTTCTTGGCTACAATCGAAGAACGACATTACATCGTCGCAGACGGCTTTGAATCAGAAAGTCGATGCAGACATCTGGTCTGCCGGCATTCGTGCCCAACATGCATTCACGCTGGGACAATTCATGGTGACGCCGAGTGTCGGCTTGCGCGTGTCCTATATGGAAACGGATGCGATGAACATTGGTGCAGTGAAGGTTGAAAAGCAGGATCAGACTTTGGTTCAGATTCCGCTTGCACTGCGCATTACGGGTGCTCCGATTCAAAGTTCTTCTGGATGGAGCCTCGCACCAAACCTCAAGATCGCCTATGTTCCGACGTTCGGAGACAAGGAAATCAAGGTGCTTGGTTATGAAACCGATGTTATCGATACAAGTCCGGTTCAGGGCGCTTTTGGTATTCGCGCATCCAATGGAAATATGCTATTCAATGCTGACATGACCGTGGGTGGCGGAGAATATGGCACTTCCTCTATTGGTGCGAAGGTTGGTTTTAAGTACGCCTTCTAAGCACTGAATAAAAACTGTCATTAGCCCCGGAACCCCCGGTTAACTGATCCATAAATCAGCGGAGAGTTTTAGGCGGCAGTTTCAATCCAAGCAGCGCGAGCATATCGCGCTGCCATGAAGGAAGCCGTACCACACCAAACCACATAGTTGTTCAGGTACTTGGTGGCTCCCCCTTGAAGCGAGAGTTGACCATCCTCTTGAGTTCTGAGTGGAAGGCATTGACGCTTTGGATGTTGTAGGGGTCGCGCGCTTGCTTGCCCCCGTGAGCCGCACCAATTGGAGTCCCTCTGCGGACGCAACCCTCTGCGCAGGTCTCCCGCCACCAGAGACAGCATCGTAGAGTCCTCCACGCAATGCTCGCCAACGACGTTTAGCGCATCTTGGCCGGTGGTAGGGGGCCTAAGTTACTGACCTTTCCCATGAACCCGCCATTGCAGCTGACAGCGACAGGTACGCATACCTGGCGCTTTCCTAAGTACGGATATAGGCTCCGCCTCGCCGGTGTGAGGGTAGCGGGATGCCGTCCTCCACGGTCGGATGACCTTTGAACGACAGGGCGAGGTTTCGTCGTATTCAATAACCCTTGCAGCAGCGCATTTTCTAACGTGTCCGCCAGGGTGTCCAAAATCCTGTGTGTGGCGCCAGGCGAAGGCTGTAGGTATCGATATACCGCACTCCTCAGCAGTTAGGCGCCAAGCACATGCAGTGCACGTACTTCCTCAAGGCGCTTAGTGGCGTTTGAGCCGCGCCCCTAGAACCGTGCTGGTTGATGCCTGAAAGGTCTTGCCGCAAGCCCGACAGAGATAGCGCTGAGTGTCGTCTGCTTGCTTCCCATTCCGAATCACCTGCTGAGAGTCGCAGTGAGGGCATTGAAGCCCTACTTTGAAGCGACGTACGTCATAGCTGTCGAGGTCCGAATTCTGCCAACCAAGCTCTTGATTGACGTCGCCCCCAGAGGCAATAAGCCCATGAAGCACGTCCCTTTGCTCTTGAGCGGACAACTTAAGGAAATCGCTTAGAACAGAGGCAGAGTCAGGCATATACACATATACAAAAATCCTATCGATTTAGCTCCATCAAAGACCCTGTCTGCATTAAATATCAACTACTGCTTAAACAGAGCCTCAAAATTGATTTTTTGCACTTGTTGTCGATTTATATTCACCTCAGAAACTAATTTAATAATTGTTGAGATCGAATTAAAATATTTATTGCTCAGAACTATATTAAGCTCTAGAAAATATTTTACTTTTTCGCATAGCTCAGAAATTTAACCCGATCTAAACCGAAAAACTTTACCACCACAGGCGATGCCCATGGTAACCATGTACCATTGTTGAGGTAATAGCGAGTGAAATCTTCATCGTGGACCGAAACAGAGAAGCCTACACTCTCAGGGTCAATGGCAATAGAAGAAAGTTCTTTTATGCCCATTGATTTCATGATTGGATATTCAATTGTTTTCTTATCAGTCCAGCGACATACATACGCCCCTACAGGATTAAACAACAAATCTCCCCAGTGGATAAAGCCTGTATTAATAGGGTAAAACACCCCAATTCTTATAGGGCTTCCACGCTGTACGAGCGAGTTAATATGCCAGTCTGAATTGTAGTTATCTGGATCAAAAGTACTCCGATAATAGTCCTTCCAGTCAGAACTCTTTTCAGCTGAAATAATCGAAAGCAAATCGAGCGTGGCTCTGCAAAATGTTACTCCCCACGACCAATGTTTTCCAAATGAACGCGACTTCCACATGTCAAGAGAAAATAAATTTAAGTTGTGCAATTCAGCATACGCTTGCGCTTGTTGCAAAAGCGAGATCGTGGCTTCTGCACTGCAAAGGAATAGAGTATCATCTGCGTCAATATTCCAAAAACGCGAAAATCCATATTTTTTTGCATGTGATAGGGTGGTTAGATGCGCACAAGCCGCGTTACGCCAATTTCTTGATGCAATATTATCTATAAAGATCTTGAAAGGCTTTTTGGCACTTGTTATAAATTGAAGGTTAGGGTCTTTGAACCATATACTCTTATAGATTTTCTTTTCTAATTTTGGATTATCACAAATAACAATAATTGCAGAATTCATGCGTTCTGCGATATCCATCCAATTACGAAGGCAAGATATTGTATAGTCAGCATCACGATTTACCTTCAGATAGAAGGCTGAACTTTTTCGTGCCGCATAGCTTTGATATTTCCTATTGGGTAAAAGTGAAAATTTTCTTAACCCAAGCTTCCTCGAATGATCTTTGTAAAACTGAACCAGAACAGTTGAAAAAACCTTGATCTGTTTAAACTTGCCGATGCCGGGTGTTTGTCCGGTGATAATCTTGAAGGGAATTGAGCGAAGTTTGAGATGCATTTTTATATTATCTAAAGAATGTTTGATTACGTGTGACTACGTAGGCTATTTACCCAAACCATTAGTTCTGCTTGATTTATGGATGATGTTTCCAAAATGTTGTCTGAATGATTCGGCAATCCTCTTAAAGAAAACATATTGAAAACTTCATCAATTGTGCGCGCAGGTGTGTTAAAACCCCTGTCGGGAAACGGTCTATACACGACAAAGGACGGAATTCCTGTCAGGGACAGCCAATCCATCAGACCGCTGCGGATCCCGATCAGACCGGCCGCCTGCGTGGCCGCCGCATAAAGCGCCGGGAAGGTCAGGAATTTTTCATTCTTCGGGTCCGAAGGATTGCAATAGAGATGAAGGTCCGCCTCTTTGACACATGCTCTCACCATCTCCACTTCCTGATCCATCAGACTCCCACAAGAGAAAGATCCGGGCGAAAGAATGATCGTGCGAGTAAGCTCCTCCGGTGAGATCTTCAACTTCTTAAGTGCGTTGGAGAGCTCCGCATCCAAAAGCTTCTTCTCCGGACGCAGGCAAACGCCATCAAAATGAGTGCAGCAGTCGAAATACTCCTGCATCCACGCAAAATAGTTCTTCGGCCCTTCGGGACGACGAGTCGTATTTTCCAACTGCGCGAAGTAGCGCCCAGGGAAGCACATCTTGATGCGCCAGTCACCCGCATCAGCGTCATCAGTAAGGTGACGAAGCCCCCGCGGTTTAGCTACAACCGAAGGGATCTCTGGGAAAAGGAATGACAGCATTTCCTGATGGTACTTCTTCGTGCAGAGCACCACTACGTCGCCTTTCCCCGTGAGCCCTTGTTTCTTCATGAGCTTCTCAAAGAAGAAGGCTAGAAGCAGCGCGATTTCGCCGGAGTTCGCCCAAAACACGAATACGTGCTTTTTGCCGTTGACGCGCTTCACGGATTCCTTCGCAAACAGGTGATCAAGGTCTTTGGCAAGCTCGCCGAGAATGTCCAGAGTGTTGACTACACAGGAGCTACCCAAATGCCATTGGAGCTTATGATCCTGAAGCTTGCGGCCCCACAGCGGAAGACCAAACAGCCACGACTGGCGAGAGGTCTCTCCGAAATTGGCGAAGCACACGCTCTCTCGATAGAGACTACCCGCGAAGGAACGCTCCAACCGGCAGTCGCTGCGCTTTTTCTCATACACCTTGAGCCCGAGAAACCGCTTCATCTTCACAAGCTTGAGGCTGTTGTCTGGTGAGATGCTCATAGCGATTCATCCAGCACTGTATGAATGAACAATGCGTCGTTGCGCTTTTTGTTGACGGCGACGGCGGTGAGAAGCCCCGATGGCTTGCAGTCGTTGACCAAGATGCGCTCGCCGGCGGGCATGCCGTAGAGAATGGCGTCATAGCGAATGCCGTTCGCAGTGAGGAAGGCTTCCAAAGCCGGCCCCAGCTCCTTCTTGCGCGCTGTGAGCAGCACTACGGCATCCTGCGCCGGCAAGGAAGCGAAGAATTCCTTCACTCCTGGCAGAAGTTCATCTCCCTGAGGCCGCAGATGCCCGTTGTGAATGACCAACGTGCCATCCACATCGAAAACCCACGTTTTGGGAAGCGTCGACAAGCGTAATGTCGTCATAGGTTTGTCTCCGGGCGGCGGGAGAAGCTCCAGTCGCCCTAGCGATTAGAGAAAGTCGGCGGACTTCAGGATCCCGTTGTAGAAAGCGCCGCAGATGGAGTCGTAGTCTTCCCACGCGTAAGTCGTGAGGGACAGCCAAATCACCGCGTGCAGGGCCCGGATCTTGGTGCGGTTGACGTCTTCGAGGTTCTCGAAAAAGAACTCCTCCATATCGGCCCAGTTGTTGGGCTTGATGGACAGTTCCACACTCTTGTCGCCGATAGAGAGAGCGAACTTCTTTTGATTGAACTGGTCGTAGTTGCCCGCCAGCGAGTAGTAGACCTTGGCCCAGTCGTAATCCTTATCCCCGTAGAACTTGGTCTTGCCGAAGTAGCCGCGAGGGTCAATGAGCACCAACCGTTCATGGAGACGGTCGTAGAGCATATTCGAGAACGTCGAATCACCGTGAATGAGGCAGAACTTGCGCGGATAATATTGGCGCAGAGTGTTTTTCAGCGCCTCGCGGTCATAGAAGATGTTCTTGTAATAGCGTCCGTTGATGCGGATGTATTCGTCCTTGGCGAATGGCACGAGGTTTTCCACCTTCTGCAGACGGTCGAAGGTCTTGGTAATGTAGTTGGAATCGAGGTCGGCGGTCACCGCGTCGATCTCGGGTTCCAAATGATGAAGGTCATCCAAAGCCTTGACGATGCTCTTGACAATCTTTTTTTTCTCCGTGACCGTCAGGCAGTCGTACTCGAAGATGTTGCGGCCCCGGATACGTTCCATCACCAGCGGCTCGTAAGAATAAATCTTCGGAATGCTAGTGAAGCCCAGCGCCGTGACATGCTTGTACCAATTGATCTCGTCAGCGGCGATTTTCTTGCCCTGCTCGTCGATGCCGCGCTTAGTGATGGTCTCGTCGTTGAACACAACTTCGTTGAACGGACGGCAGATAGAAGGCTTCTTGATGGCCTCGAAGGCGCTTACCGTGCCCACTTCCGTGACGTGCTCCAAATAAAGAGGTGCGAACGCCGTCCCCTTGCCTTGCAGCCACGGCACCAGCGCACCTTCGTGGGGAATGTCGCGCAACTCATCCTTGTTCTTGAAAACGAAGAATCCAGCTACGCCCGCCGAGGAAGAGGCTGCGTGGACGAACTGTCCGTTTTCGAACGACCAACGGCAGGGGAACGTTCCTGAAAGCCCCACAAAATTGGCCTTCAATGGACGCTCTGTTAAAGCTTCGGGCACCCGGTAGTCTTTCTCGAAGAAGAGGTCACACCACACAATGAGGATTGGTTCATCGTCGCGGATCTGCGAGACTACCTGCTCGATGCCCGAAATGGTTCCGGTGCCGTCGGCGGAGACGATGTTCACGGAATACTGCGACCCGAACGCCGCGAGATACCGTTCCAACACGTCCTCCTTGTAATCGCAGATCACACTGAAATCGGCTCCCTTGAAAGCCTCGAAAGTCCAAAAAATCATCGGGCGGTTGTTGACCGGAACCAAACATTTGGGACGGTTGCGGGTGAGACTTTCCAACCGCGTTCCTTTGCCGCCGGCTTGAATAATGACGTGCATGAACTTCTCCTGATTGTTTTAATTTATCTTGGCGGCCACGAGATCGTGGATGTGCACCAAGCCCACGACGGCGTTGTGGTCGTCCACTACGACCAGTTGATTGATTTGAAACTTGCGGATCAGGCTCATCGCGTAGAAAGCAGATTCGTCGGCCTGCACCGACTTCGGAGTCGGATTCATGAGGTCGCGAGCCTTGAAGCTCTTCAAGTCG
>PPYF01017007.1_pt1 | contig 22683 bp, 28 predicted proteins | sample 1559871 | NCBI WGS metagenome assembly PPYF01 (sample SAMN08240021, study PRJNA423297) | Human gut metagenome, whole genome shotgun sequencing project.
AAGCCGATTCGATATTGCTTTTTACCTGCGGAAGATGTCGTGCAAATTAATTGTGTCAGTTGTTGAGTTTCACCATCAGTCGTATGGATATTCGCCGTTAAAATGGCGGAGGTATTCTTTTCACTGTCTGTTTCTGAGGCATAGTGAAGACTAAACTGTAATTCGCTTATCTCTTTTGACATAACACACACCTTTTATTGATATATATCATATTTAGACAAGAAAAAGGTCACTGTAGTGACCTCATATAATTGACAATTAAATGATAATGATTATTATTCGTAAATGTGCCTTTTTTTTCTCCGATATTGATACATTGCTTTATAGTTAATGATCGCTCTCGTTATTAACACTTTTCCCGAAGATTTATGCCGACATGACTCCTAGCGCGTCGGCTTTTTTTTACTCAAATCGGGAATGATAACTCGAACAGCATTCCCGTCACTTAAGTAATAGTGAACTTCTTCTGCTTCTCAATTCCCTTACTCAGCGATTAATTTAAGCGCAAATATAATTTCGTTTTTACTTTAGATAACAAAAAAGTCACCGAAGTGACTTCAAAAGAAAGTAATAATTCTTCTTTACTCTGTGCAAATTTTTACACTTTACTCTGTTGCTTCTTCCACTGCCCTGGTCTGCAATTAAATACACTTTTAAATGCTTTACTAAATGCAGCTTCAGATTGGTATCCGACTCTTTCTGCGATATCTGATAATGTATATTTATTTTGTTGTAATAATGAAAGTGCTTTTAGCATACGAATGGATTGTAGAACTTCGCCAGGTGTCGTATTCGCCGTTGCTTTAAATTGACGCACAAAAGTCGCTCGTGACATTGAAGCGACATTAGCTAAAGAATCAAGTGTCCACCCTTTTTGTGGTTCATTTAACATAGAATTAAATACACGACTTAACCGAGGTTCAGCTAATAATGCTAACCAACTTGAGTTTATATCTGGTTTTTGCCCATAAACACGTAATGCAAAAGCGAATAAAGTCTGAGCAAGCCCATTTAGTATCGCAGCCGCCCCTTGATTTGCATTAATGGCTTCCTCTCGAAGCAACTGGCTAAATAAATTCAATACTGTTAGCCCTGGCATTTCCACCAAATTTGCCACTACCATATCAGGAAACCCATTTAATAATAGTAACCCGCTTCCTTTAGCATAAGCCATTCGCCCGCAAAGCAAATCAACATGTTGAGTCTGATCTTCAGATTTTGTGTACTTAACAGGTAAGAAGCCATTATTTTTATGCAAAAAAGGGGGAGGTTCTATATCTCGTTCTCCACTCCAAAGGGTATGTGATTGCCTTCTGTTTAACATTAAAAAAGTGCCTTCGGATAAAACTATAGGGGCTGATTTTTCAATCTGAACATAACACTGCCCTGATAGAACTAAGTGAAAAATAGTTTCATGTTCAACAGATGAAACATGCGGTAAGGAAAAATGTCCTTTCATTTGACAAAACACATCTAATTGCAATTGCCCTTGAGAAAGGTATAAGAGTTGGCTCAACGTATCCATGAGACTAATTCACTAAAAATTGATTCGTTTGATGATGTCATCATCTTTTTTTTCATCCCATAATGTCAACCAATAATTCAGTTAACTCAATAAGGTTAATATCATGCTTAATTGGAATGAATATCGAAAACAATTAATGGGGCGTATTGGTGAGTTAGGAAAATTAACACCTGATACGGTTACTGGCTACCAAGCACTTTCCAATGCAGGTAAAAAAACTAATCATTTAGATGCAAAAACAAGAGAATTAATCGCATTAGCAGTTGCAGTCACAACACGCTGTGATGGTTGTATCGCCGTACATGCTGACACCGCTTTAAAGTTGGGTGCTAGTCATGAAGAAATTGCAGAAGCACTCGGTGTTGCTGTTGCATTAAATACTGGTGCTGCGATGGTTTATTCTGCTCGAGTATTGGATGCTATTGCACCTGAAAATTAATTCGTAATAAATCAATATCAGGGATATTAATTCAATAATCTCAATATATGACCCCAAAAATAATTGGGGTCTATTATTTAAGAGACTTATCATTACACATTGAGATTTTCATTTCCTTCTTCAAAGTAAATGCTCCATACCTAACTCTCTTAAAGTAAAACTCAACTAAATTAACGAAGAATTTAATCAATAAGATGCCGACTCACAGCTCTTGTGTGAACGTGATAACGAGGGTGATTGATTCTGTGGTCGGCATATACGAAAAAAGACCGCCTAGTAGAGGTACGACTAAACCATGAGCAAAAACAGAAACGCCAATACCAAAACAAATACCGTGTAATAATTTAACCTTTGGCAAGAATTCAGCAATAACACAATATGTCACAGCGATAACTATTGAGAATAATATATGAACACCATTACCGCCCCAATTAATACTATATCCCATCCAATGATAAGTCATAGTATCTATATTTAATCCAAGCTTTTCGAGTAAGACGACTGGCGGGGGTGTCGTTTCAAGTGTTCTCGGGGGAATTAGGTCTTCAAAACCAGATTTAACTAAAGCTGAAAAGATACCCGCTATAATACCAACATATATTGCTATACCAATATGCCTAGAACTTTTTTTCGTTAACTTAAACAAATCAATCATTATATATACTCGCTCTATAAATTGAATATTATGAGTATAGTAGAGATAAGAATACCTGTTTATTATTTTAATTATTAGTTAAACACTGCAGGTTTATTCTTATAGGATAACAATAAATTTCATCTTGAATATAAACAAACAATCAATGAAAACGAAAAACTTCCAACAAATTTTTTAATTAATAATTATAAATATATTTAAAAAAAACAAAACCCCGCCAAAGCGAGGTTTTGTATATTCAACTATTTAATGCTCAACTCATTTGAGCTGTCATCACACTTTTGCAAAAGATACATTTTGCGCCGTGCGGATTGTTCACTGTGACATCAAATTGTGATGTTCTATATTGTGAACCGCGACAACAAGGGCATTTAAAATAGAGGTAAATAGTAATAGCGCCTTTAGAGAGCCACCACGTTGCCTGCTGCTGGGCCTTTCATACCATTTTCCATGGTAAATGAAACTTCTTGGCCTTCCATCAGAGATTTGAAGTCATCACTCTGAATTGCAGAGTAATGTACAAATACATCTTTACTTCCATCTTTAGGAGTGATGAAACCAAAACCTTTATCATCGTTAAACCATTTTACTGTACCAGTCATTGTATTAGACATAGAATTTCCCTTAATTTATTTAATTTGCCATAAGGCATAGGCGGTTTGTTTTGTATTTTTACTTATGGGTATTAATTAGAAGGAATTCACAATGAAGAGGTATCGAGGATAACGCTAAATGGGAACAACTTTAAACTTACTAACATAAATAGGTCTGTACTTCCAAACCAGTGACGCTATTAAGCCATAGAAAAATTCAGATAGCAAACTTTATTTTTTAGCTGTAAATCAGATTACGTGCACCTCTAAAAAACACAACCTCGTTATACTCACGAGCTTTTCTTAATAGATAAACCATGTAATATCAAAACCATTATTAATACAATATATTGTGTTTTGTAATTACGCAAGACTATAAATAGGGTATTTTTTAATTATTTTATCCATATCTAATTTTACATTATCAACCGATAAACACCCTTCAATAAATCCTTCCGCTGCCTGTAATCGCTTAGCCACTTCATTATGCGAAATACCGAGTTTTGAAGCCATTGAACGCAAAGGATAATTCTTCACATAGTACATAATAACCAATTGAAACAAGTAACTATTATTTATCTTTAAATGTAATACCGCTTTATTGATTTTTAAGCCATCATCATCTGAACATTGCTCTTGGCTTCGTCTTGAACTTGGAATCAACCCTTTAAAACCTGCGGCAATTGATGAGTAATCGATACTATTTCCCTCATTAGCTGACCACGCTCCCCAACGCGATAAAACTTCCTGCATATCTCTCATACTAATGCTCCCCGTGCCGTATACACGTTAAACCAATGCCCCTATTCCTAATGAACGATTTAGAAAAGAAAATAACAATTCGATTTGATTGCCATAAGTGGCTTCCCACAACTTGGGATCACGATGTAACTCATCATGATGTTGCCGACATAATGGAATAGTGAATAAGTCATGAACTTTCGTTCCCATACCTCCCATACCATGGCCGATAATGTGATGTGGATCGTCAGCTTGTTGTCCGCAAACACAACAAGGCTGTGTTTTCACCCATTGAAGCCATTGGGAATTCTCCCAACGTTGCATTTTAGGTTTCAAAAGGAATGACGCTAGTGGCTCAGGATCGATAGCAACTTTTATGACTGGTCTTATCATGTCTAATCGTTCATTCATTGTTGATAGTGCTGTTACATTGCTTGGAATAATATCTGCTTCAGGAAAACCACCATGTACCCTGCGCTCTTTAGGTTTTTCAGACCAATCCAAAATTTGACGTAATATCGCATCAGGTAATTCATCAACCAGTTTATGCATCACAGCAAATGAGAAAAAATCGGGTACTGTCAGCTGGTGGCCATTATCCAATCTTAAACGACTGCGAATAGTGTCTACCATCCAAGCAATACGATTTTTATGAGCCAATTCAGCAACCCACTCAGCTGATGAATGGCGAATATGATTATCATGGTACCAACAAGTCCGTATCACACCGTCTTTATGCCATGTGGTTGTTAATTCATGATGATGATAACTGTCATGCTTATCGTTAATCTGACAACAATGGATATTTCTGCCTATCCACATATTCATCGATGACAATCCTCCCATAGCTTGGAGAACTTTTTTATTATTCAAAAAATCAACAATGCCCTTGTTATCCAATAATGGCTGTTCATTTCCTGTTAATGCCCCAGAAGGCCATTTATCTAAACTTTTTGGTACATCGCTAATAATCACGCGCGAATGTGGTTTAAATTGCTTAAGCAACTCCGCTCCAGGCTTCAATAAAACAACGCCAAGGTCAGACTGAATATAGGGCGTTAAGAGTAGTTTCATTAAATCTCATCCTCAACTTTATATTCAGCCCATAACCCTGCAATCCACTTCACACCTTTAGTAGTAAACCTTGATTGTGCAAAAGCGTGGTTATTTTTTTGGTTCGTTCCCGTTTTTATCTCAAAGCGACCAAGATCGACATGAGTTTGATAAGGCGTAAACGTATTATTCAAGCGATACATAATTTTCTTATCAATTAAAAAACAACGAAAATCGGTTTCTTTCGCCTGCAGTAATTTACACACTTGTCGAAATGTCATAGAACCATGGGATAAAACATAATTATCAACAAACTGAGCCTTAGGTGTCGCAATCGCCAGTTCACTTTCCAATTTTTGTTTTTCTTCTGCTAAGTCTGCTGCTAATCGCAATGCTTCTGGTAATGTTTGAGGAATGACTGGCTGCATTTTTGATTCTAATTCCTGCCAGCGATCAACTATTTTTGCTGTGAACTGAGGTGACAATCGAGCTACCAACACCAGAGAGTCTCTTTTATTAAAACGATATTCAGTATATTGATTGCCGTTATGTTCAAAAGGGAACTCAGCCAATGGCTGGGTTAAAATTTGAGCAACAAAAAGCCTATCGGCAGAACGCTTAACATCGGAATGATTACTTCCCGTTAAACTGGCAATCTCTCGACTCGACATAGTTAATTCACGATTCATTATGGGTAATACTGAAACTTCCATTATTTTTTGCATCATGCTATTTCTCTCCACGTTTTACTCGTGACCGTACATCACGTGATTAAATGGGCAGATTATTCTCTCCTTCACAATATCCATTAACATCAACTCAGGCATAAGTACCCCATAACCCAATCAATAATGTCACTACAAACCAAAAACCAACGAACAAAATGTATTTAGTTAGCATTACTGAGTCTCCTGTAACATTTCTATCGCTTGCTTCCAAATGCTGTTCCATGCTTGGCGACCTGAAAACTCACTCATACGACGAATGCCTGTTTTACCTGCTAGCTCAAGTGCAATTTCTTCAATGCGGTTTTTAGGTTTAGAGCGAGAGCCAATCAAGCGGGAAAAGGCACTATCGCGTTCAATGGTGTCAACTTGAACTTTTGGTTCATTCCTTGGCTCTTGGCTACGGATAGTGAGTTCATCAAAGTGTTTACGTAATTTTCGAGGACTTAAAATATTTTTGTGCCAGAATGAATCTTTGTTAGCCCAATCGAACAAGGCACAAATTTTCTCATGGGTACGCCCATCGATTTGGCGCATCAGGCGGATATCGTTCGCCCAGTCATACCAAGTAGGCTCTAACGCGGACGGATTCAGTTTTTTAACACGACCAAACATCCATTTCGCCGTTTTTAAATCATCTTCATCCCCCCATTTCTGCCCATTAGCGCTGTAAATCACTGCTTCAGGATAACGAGTTAAAAAATCATTTTTCGACTGGTCGCTGGATTCGTCAGAATTCTGCGACGAATGATCTGTTTCTGTTGTACTCTCTGAAGTAATCTCTGTTGTATTCTCTGTAAGAACAGGCCATTTTGACCCGTTCAGAACAGCGCATTTTGCACTGTTTGATGGTTTCAATTTGCGCTTATCGATAAGGTCATTTTGAACTGTTCGATCAGATGAATTATCACCATTCGATTGGGTCATATTGACCTCATCGGTCAGCAAGTGGTGATCGTAGTTAATCGCATAATAATTAGTGCGGTCATGGTTCGATTTATTGATTTGCTCGATGCGTAAAACACCCTGCTTTTTCAAATTAGTAAAAGCACGTTTAATCGTTGATTCAGAGAAAAAAGGAAATTGATTCTTCCACTCCTCAACTGTGTTATAAATCCAGCGTGAGCCGTCATATTCAACACCTGAAGTGGTTTCAGTTAGCCAATATTGAATTTGCTGTAACAGCATCGCCTCATTTAAACCAAGGCGTACCGCTAATTCAGGAATAACGACTAAAGGGCGACTTTTTAGTAATAATAAACTCATCTTGCCACCTCATTACTTAATACGTGTGTACTTCTCTTTAAAACGCTGTACAGGTTCACACTGTGGGTCGTCACAACCATCAAGCATAAAAATAACGCGCTGTTTTTCTCTGTCATAACGAACAACATGAACAACGATACCTCGGTGATTTTTATAGTAGCGATCAAGTTGGTTTGGGTTCTCATTGCTCATTGTCCCGCTCTCCACTTGAAAAATAAAAATCAGCCCATGCCTTTTTAAGAGACTGTCTATCTACCAAACATGCAGATTTCTTGTAGTTGTCTGGTTGTTCGTCAGAGACTATGATTTCTACATAGCGGAATGACTGACGACCTGAGACAGGTAAACATCGGAATTGCTTTTTAGGTACTAAATGCGCTAATCTACTCATGCTAATTTCTCTTCACACAATTGAAATTTGGCAAACCGAAGCCAGAGGCCGTACACCTTTGGCTTCACCCTTTCTGGATATAGCCATCTTTAATTTCTCTTTTGATGTAACAAAACAAACGCATTCATAAATGTGTGGATCTGCGAAATTAATCCATCCAACATCATTTTTATTTTCTGCTCTTCTTCGTTATCAATAACACCATCAGCCAAACTATTTTTCATCAGTAACGCTAAATGCCCTTGCATTTCATCAACATTGCTGCGTAATGTGAATAACTCGGTTGTGTCTAGTTCAGCTGGATTGACTCTATCCACTAACAAGCGATTGGATTCACGAGCAACAAACTCAGCAAACAAAACGGTTTTAGAAATATCTTGCATCGCTAACAACTCATTTAAATCAAATGAACGACAACCGTTTTTCTCATAAAGCTTGTTATTGAATGATGTTAAAGACAGACCGAGCGCACCAGCCATTGCTTCACGTCCACCAGCTGTCGCCTCACACATCGCTTTCACTACCTGTTTTATTGATTGACAACTCATTTCCTACCACCATTGATAGATTCTTGTAGTTAACTGCTTTAAACGGTTTTGCTATTGTTTATTTCAATAAAGTAAGTATAAAAATCATTGTTGAGTTCCCCGTAAATAAGACCAATCAACATCAGGCCTTAGTTCTTCACATCGAACCACTCCTGAAGTTACTTTTTCTATTTCAGGGCAACGTCGTGCTGGAATTTTTCGAGTTCCATTGATCCATTGATTTACTGTAGGCGGTGAAATACCCAAGCGTTTAGCCATTTCAGACTGCCCACCGACATAATTACATGCTTTTTTTATTGCGGTTGTGGCACTTATTTGATCCATTATTCAATTACCTCCGGCCTATATTGAAATACAATGTTAGGCTAAGCCTAATGTTAAATCAATAGGAATTGCCTACACAATATAAAGATAAGATAATTAGGCTATGCTTAATGGTAAAGATTTAGGCCGAGCGATAGAGCAGGCAATTAATAAAAAACTATCATCAGGATCAGTTAAATCAAAAACTGAGATTGCTCGACATTTCAATGTAAAGCTACCATCTATTTATGATTGGATAAAAAAAGGCTCCATTTCAAAAGATAAGCTACCTGAATTATGGAGTTATTTTTCTGATGTTGTTGGACCTGAACATTGGGGCTTAAAGGAGTTTCACCTCCCAGTAAATAAAGCTGAATCAAGATGTACACATGATGAACATCAACTTAATAGCCTTATTCATGCTTATATGTCAGCTTCGGCAGAAAGAAAAGAAATAATAAAATATCTTTTGCTGCAAAATAATACAAAAGAACCTTCTTGGGTTAATAGTGATACTAGGGCATACATTATAACTTTAGAACGACAAGCCTCTGAATGGTTAAATAACAATAAAAGCAATAAAAAATCCTCAAAGCGTCCAGCTTAAACTCATTTGGTCTGATGGAAACTTGTTAAGCTAGGCCTTTCCTAATTATCTACTCAATTGATTTTGATATAAAAAATAATCATCGTCTAATTTCATTTAATTTATTAGGCATAGCCTATTGACTAAAGATTAGGCTTAGCCTAATATCATTTATAACAATAAGCTAAATTTTTATATGTGAAGGAAAAGTAAATGATAACTGAACCAGTAATCATACTTCCAGTAAGTTTCACTGATGAAGATATTGCAAACTAGATGCTGAAATAGACGAGTACAGAATCAAAAGTGCTATTCAAACACAAAATAAATGATTTTTATGTGTGAAGAGAACGTGTGAAGAGAAACAATGGCTGACTGAGTCTTTTACCATTAAAAGGGGTTGTGGTGATAATGTTCTGCTCAGTCAGCCATTTTTATAAAGTTAGTTTTATAACCAAAGAGCGTGGGCGTGAAAAAAAGTAACCTGCAGCCAGCTAGAAATCCGAATCCCAATCGGGCTGATGCAACCACAGGTGGTCCACTCTTTTTGATTATGACTCTAACAATAAGTAAGGGTACTAATATTACTTGTGAAATGTCTTATCCGGGTTGTATCAACTCGCTAGTGCCCTTTCTTATTGTGTGAAGAGATAACATGAGGTTATAGAAATGAGCCAAGAAGATCGTAAGACAAATGTCCCTGACTTTCTTTCTGAATTAGATGCTGGCGTTTTTGAAAATAAAGTCTCTGCTGTTTTAAATGATGTGGCTTTAGGCGTTTTAAATAATGGTGGAAAAGGCAAAGTCACTATTGAATTAGATTTTGCTCGCCTTAGTAATTCAATGGAAGAAAAACGAGTTGAAATAACTCATAAGCTTAAATTCTCTGCACCAACACCTAGAGGAAAACGGACTGAGGAAGATACCACCAAAACACCTATGTACGTGGGTAAAGGCGGCAAGTTGACCATTATGCAAGAAGATCAAGGTCAATTATTTTCTTTACAAGGTCAGCCCGATGGTAAATTAAAAGCCATTAATTAGTTTTCTTATTTTTAATTAAACCTATCCATTTAATTTAATACTTTTAAATAAGTAGGAGTCTACTCATGTCTCAATTAGACGGTAATGCTATTTCGCAAATTCAAGATATGACCGTGGCTTCATTAAGCCTCGAAGCAATAGAAAAATCTCTTTGTCCAGCGATTGTGCTTCCGAATGACTTTAAAGTAAGTAGTTTAGAAAATTTACAAGAAGGTCGTTTCCGTTTTCGCGGGGAAATGAAAACAACCAGTATCAGCGACTTTGTTAAATACTCAATCAAGAATGCAATTGATGAAGGTGTTAGCTGCTTTATTGATGCCGATGAAATGAGTGCCGAAACTATTTTTAATCTCGGCACAATAGGTAAAGCAGGTCATGCTGATAACACTGCTATTGTGAAATTAAAACAAACCGCCCCATTCACAGCATTATTAAAAATGGATGGTGTTAAATATCGTCAAAAACAATTAGCCGAGTGGTTAGAAGATTGGCACGATTATTTAATGGCATTTGATGCTGACGGTAATGTTTTAGATATCAAACAAGCTATTTCTGCTGTTCGTCGTATTACGATTGAATCAACACGCTCTGCTGAACATGAAAATGCTGATTTTAGTGCTAAACGCTCAGTGTTAGAAAATGTTGAAGCAAGAAGCAAAGACATTATGCCTGCTACATTCCAGTTTACTTGTACTCCTTATGACGAATTAAAAGAACGTAGCATTAAATTACGTTATAGCGTACTCACTGGTGATGATATTCCCGTTTTAGTTCTTCGAATCATTCAACTTGAAAAACTTGAAGAACAAATCGCTCAAGAGTTTCGAGATATGCTTTGCAATGAATTCAATGAAAGCAAAATCGAAACATTCATTGGTAAATTTTCAGCGTAATTAATCGCACAAATGCCACTAACTTGGTGGCATTTGTAAATTGTGTGGAGAGAATAATGTCTTATATTGCAACAGCAACAAATAAACATTTCTATTACCTAGATGTACGGATCGAAGATATAGACATTCAAGATATTGCGACAGGTTTAGCTAATGAGTGTCGCTTTAATGGACAGATTGATAATTTCTATTCTGTTGCTCAGCATTCTGTATATGCAAGTTATTTAGTTGCACCTGAATTTGCTTTAGAGGCCCTACTTCATGATGCCAGTGAAGCTTATGTCAAAGACCTACCGTCACCACTTAAAAAGTTATTGCCTGAATATAAATTAATTGAATTGCGTGTGGAAAAAATGATCCGCAAAAAGTTTGGGTTACCTGAAAATATATCTGATGAAGTCCATTTTGCAGACCTAGTGATGTTAGCCACAGAAAAGCGTGATTTAGACATTGATGCAGGTAGTAACTGGTTAATGCTTGAAGGTATTCCAGCTAGCGATTTTGCTGTCACCCCGCTAACCCCTCGACAAGCAAAATCCCTATTCTTACGCCGTTTTAATGAACTTTATAAAGAGAAAAAGGGCTAATAACCACCAGCATTGACTAATATCTATTTAAACTGTGTACGGACAGTGTGGAGAGAAAAATATGCAAATGTTGACTTTAGAGGAGTGGGCGCAAGAAAGATATAAAAGTCGTCCACCAAAGTTAGGAACGCTACAACGATATGCTCGTGGTGGCCTGTTCTACCCACCAGCAAGGAAAGAAGGTGGCATTTGGCGCGTGAGAGAAGATGCCGACCTTGTCGGTAATTTGACATCACCGGTTATCAATAACAACGATAACCTTATTTTACAGAGGATCCTCAAAGATGGCTGCCAGACCTCGTAAAAATAACGTCAATATTCCTAATCTTTACCCATTACTTAGTCGTAAATCCAGCAAGGTTTATTGGCGTTATCGCCATCCTGTAACAGGTAAATATCATGCCCTCGGTGACAATGAAGCCGAGGCGAAAGCAATAGCCATTGAAGCTAATACAAGATTAGCAGAACAACGAAGCCGACAAGTTATGGCTATTAGTGATCGAGTGGCAAAAATTAAAGGTAAAGAAATCACGGTTAATACTTGGTTAGATAAATACTGGGCTATTCAAGAAGAGCGTTTAAAAGAAGGTGATATAAAGCCAAATACCTATAAACAAAAAAGGAAGCCAGTCGATTTAATGAGGCAAGCCTTATCCATGAAACCATTACCCGCAGTTGATGCCAGAGATATTGCTGGGATCCTTGATGAATATAAATCTAATGGCCAGCACAGAATGGCACAAGTTATTCGTTCTGTTTTAATTGATGTATTTAAAGAAGCACAACATGCAGGTGAAGTTCCTCCTGGTTATAACCCTGCCCTCGCCACTAAACAACCGAAACGAAAAGTAACTCGCCAACGCCTTAATTTTGATGAATGGAAAAAGATATTTGAGATTGCTGACAAACAACATCGTTATATGGGCAATGCCATGTTGCTTGCACTTATTACAGGCCAACGATTAGGTGATATCTCGGCAATGAAGTTTAGTGATATTTGGGATGATCATTTGCATATTATCCAAGAAAAAACTGGCACCAAATTAGCTATTCCATTATCACTACGTTCTGAACAATTAAATATGTCATTACGTGAAGTTGTTGCTCGTTGTCGTGATCGCGTTATTAGCCCTTATCTTATTCATTATTTTCATACCACTTCACAATCTAAACGTGGCGAACAAGTTACAGCAAATACACTAACGACTAACTTTAAAAAGGCGAGAAATAAAACGGATATTGATTGGGGAGAAGGAACACCTGCAACATTTCACGAACAGCGCTCTTTATCTGAAAGGTTATATCGAGCACAAGGTATAAACACTAAAGATTTGCTGGGTCATAAAAACCAAATTCAAACGGATAAATACCATGATGATCGAGGGAAAGATTGGATAAAAATCGTGATTTAATTGCTCAAATTTCAGGCGGTTTTGATAACTCGTTTTGATAACTTTTTGATAACCGTTTCAATATTGATAATAAAAAACGGGAACTAATAAGCTCCCGTTAACTATTTATCAAATCAACAATTACATATGTTTGATAATCGCGTCACCAAACTCGCTACATTTCAGCAGTTTAGCACCGTCCATTAGACGTTCAAAATCATAAGTAACGGTCTTCGCTTCGATCGCGCCTTCCATACCTTTAATGATTAAGTCAGCGGCTTCTGTCCAACCCATATGGCGTAGCATCATCTCCGCGGAGAGAATAATAGAGCCTGGGTTAACTTTATCTTGTCCGGCATATTTTGGTGCTGTTCCGTGAGTCGCTTCAAATAATGCACACTCATCACCAATATTAGCGCCAGGAGCAATCCCAATACCACCAACTTGTGCTGCTAATGCATCAGAAATATAGTCGCCATTTAGGTTCATACAAGCGATAACATCATACTCGGCTGGGCGTAACAGGATTTGTTGTAAGAATGCATCTGCGATAACATCTTTAACAATAATATCTTTGCCTGATTTAGGGTTCTTAATTTTAACCCAAGGGCCACCATCTAACAGCTCACCACCAAATTCTTCACGGGCTAATTCGTAACCCCAATCTTTAAAGGCACCTTCGGTAAATTTCATAATATTACCTTTATGCACCAATGTAACGGAGTCGCGATCGTTATCAATTGCATATTCAATCGCTGCACGAACTAAACGTTTAGTCCCCTCTTCTGAACAAGGCTTAATACCGATACCACAATCTTGTGGGAAGCGAATTTTGGTTACACCCATTTCATCTTGCAGGAACTTAATCACTTTATCAGCTTCTGCTGAACCGGCTTTCCACTCAATACCGGCATAGATATCTTCTGAGTTTTCACGGAAGATAACCATATCCGTCAGTTCTGGGTGTTTTACTGGGCTTGGAGTGCCTTTGTAATAACGCACTGGGCGCAGGCAAACGTAAAGGTCGAGTTGTTGGCGTAGTGCCACATTTAATGAACGGATACCACCACCTACTGGTGTAGTAAGAGGACCTTTAATAGAAACACGATATTCACGAATAAGATCTAAGGTTTCTTCTGGCAGCCAAACATCTTTACCATAAATTTGTGTTGATTTTTCACCGGTGTAGACTTCCATCCACTCAATCTTACGTTCATTGCCGTAAGCTTTTTCAACCGCTGCATCAACAACTTTTAACATTGCTGGCGTGACATCGATACCGATACCATCCCCTTCGATATAAGGGATAACCGGATTATTTGGAACAACAAGCTTACCTTTAGCATCTAATGTAATTTTAGCACCATTAGCCGGAACAACTACTTTGCTTTCCATTTACCTCTCCTTTCATGTAAGCGCACGCTTTGTTAATTTTTTGTAAGAGACCTGTCAATACTACTTGATTATTCAGCTAACGCCAATCGCTTCTCTTTTAAGGTATAATCAATCTCCCATTTTTGACAAAAAATAGCTATGGCAAATCAATTTAACAATAGATCGAAACTACGCAAATCTCACGCACTAGCAGGACAAAAAAAACCTTCTCGCCCTAGAGGTGAGCGTAAAGTGATTATCTTTAATAAACCCTTTGATGTCCTTGTGCAATTTACCGATGACAGCGGTAGAAAAACGCTAAAAGATTTTATCCCCATTCCTGATATTTATGCGGCAGGACGGTTAGATAGAGATAGTGAAGGTCTGTTAGTATTAACAAATGATGGCAAATTACAGGCCAAATTAACTCAACCAAATAAAAAAACAGGGAAAGTCTACTATGCTCAAGTAGAAGGCATTCCCACAGAGATAGCGTTACAACAATTTCGTGAAGGACTTAACCTAAAGGATGGGAAAACACTACCTGCAAAAATTGAAAGGGTAGAACAACCAACGTGGGTTTGGACGCGATTTCCACCTATTAGGGAGCGTCAATCTATTCCGACTAGCTGGTTAAAAATCACCTTATTTGAAGGAAAAAACCGCCAAGTTAGACGTATGACTGCCCATATTGGTTATCCCACATTACGCTTAATTCGTTTTAGCATGGGAAATATTACCTTGGATAATCTATTACCGGGTCAATGGAAGGAGATTAATTTTGTTTAAACCACATGTCACTGTTGCTTGTATTGTTCATGCAAACAATAAATTTTTAGTTGTTGAAGAAACGGTAAATGGCAAAGCCACATGGAATCAACCCGCAGGACATTTAGAAGCAAATGAAACCCTGATCCAAGCGGCACAACGAGAGTTATGGGAAGAAACCGGTTTAACCTTGCCGGTACAATATTTTTTGAAATTACATCAGTGGGTGGCACCGGACAATACGCCATTTTTGCGTTTTTTATTTTTGATAGAAGCGCCAGAACAATTAGCCACACAACCACATGACGATGATATTAATGGCTGCTACTGGGTGACCGCGCAAGAGATAATTAATAGCCAACAATTACGTTCACCGCTGGTAAAAGAAAGTATTCTTTGTTATCAACAAAATGAACGTTATCCACTCTCTTTACTGGATAGCTTTGGTTCAACATTTGCCTCTTAACCATGACTTTCATGGTTAAGAGGCAAAAAATGTATTCGTTTGATGCACCCTTGATAGTGATATGGTAAAGTATGGCGCTTATTTTTCCGCAGTGAGATCCATTCATGTCAGATAACAGCCAAAAAAAAGTCATCGTTGGAATGTCCGGTGGCGTAGATTCATCCGTCTCAGCCTATCTTCTTAAGGAACAGGGATATCAGGTCGTTGGTCTGTTTATGAAGAACTGGGAAGAAGATGACGATACAGAATATTGCTCAGCTTCTGCCGACCTTGCCGACGCGCAAGCCGTGTGCGATAAGCTTGGCATAGAACTTCACACTATCAATTTTGCCGCTGAATATTGGGATAATGTATTTGAACACTTTTTATCTGAATATAAAGCTGGCCGCACCCCTAATCCCGATATTCTATGTAATAAAGAGATAAAATTTAAAGCGTTTTTAGAATATGCAGCTGAAGATTTAGGGGCCGACTATATTGCAACGGGCCACTATGTTCGTCGCCGTGATATTGATGGTAAAAGCCAATTACTGCGCGGTGTTGATAACAACAAAGATCAAAGCTACTTCTTATATACATTAAGTCATCAGCAAATCGCCCAAAGCCTTTTCCCTGTCGGTGAAATGGAAAAACCTGAGGTGAGAAAAATTGCCGAGAAGCTTGATTTAGCCACCGCCAAGAAAAAAGACTCTACGGGGATCTGCTTTATCGGTGAACGCAAGTTTACTGATTTCTTATCGCGCTATTTACCTGCCAAACCGGGTCCTATCGTCACCGTAGATGGCGAAACCATTGGTGAACATCAAGGGTTGATGTATCACACCTTAGGTCAACGTAAAGGTCTGGGTATCGGTGGCACAAAAGAAGGTAGCGAAGATCCTTGGTATGTAGTCGATAAAGATGTTGCAAATAACATATTAATTGTCGCACAAGGTCATGAACACCCTCGATTAATGTCCATAGGCTTAATTGCTCAACAACTTCATTGGGTCGCAAGAGAGCCTATTACCGAAGCTTTTCGTTGCACGGTGAAAACACGATATCGCCAAGCTGATATTCCGTGTACAGTAACACCATTAGATGAAGATAAAATTGAAGTCCGTTTTGACTATCCTGTTGCTGCTGTTACACCGGGGCAATCGGCCGTTTTCTATCAAAACGAAGTCTGTTTAGGTGGCGGTATTATTGAAACACGTATTCAGGAGTAGATGTGGCTAAAGATTTTCGTGATATTACCCTTGCACTGGCTGGTATCTGCCAGGCAAGTCGTCTTGTTCAGCAAATTGCTTATCAAGGGAATGCAGACGAGAAAGATGTTGAAGTCATGGTTAACAGCATTTTTAATATCAACCCAACTTCAACCTTGGATGTTTATGGTAATCAAATAAGTCATTTGAAATTAGGTTTTCAAACTATAAAAGCTATCCATCAAGCGGTAAGAAGAGAAAAACTCACGTTTGAGTTGATGACTTATCAACAAGGCCTGATTAACCTTGAACGTATCATCAACAAAAATAACGATTACAGTTCGCATTTATCACAAAAAATATCTCAACTTGAACGACAAAAAAATTATTTTGAACCGCTTTCTGACGGATTATTTAATGCTCTCGCTGGCGTTTATAGTGATGCGGTCAGCCCTGTAGGGCCAAAAATTCAAGTTAATGGTTCGATTGAGTTACTTAAAAACCCTATTATTCAAGCCAAAGTTCGTGGATTACTTCTGACAGGTCTTCGTAGTGCCGTACTTTGGCGTCAAGTAGGTGGTCGCCGTTTTGATTTTTTACTCCATCAAAAAACCATCTTACGACAAACTGATGATTTTCTCGCTCAATGTTAATACTTTAAAATTCAACCTGGGAGTTGCCAACAATGGAATTATCTTCGCTGACAGCGATTTCACCGATTGACGGTCGTTACGGTAGTAAAACCTCGTCGTTACGGACTATTTTTAGTGAATTCGGTCTTTTGAAATTCCGTGTACAGGTAGAAGTTCGCTGGCTACAAAAGCTAGCATCTTGCACCGACATTAAAGAAGTTCCCGCCTTTGAACAAAACGCAATCGATTACCTTGATGCAATTGTTGCTAACTTCAATGAAGATGATGCTGCCCGTATCAAAACTATCGAGCGCACCACCAATCATGATGTGAAAGCGGTTGAATATTTCTTAAAAGAAAAAGTGGCAGCTATCCCTGCACTACAGCAAGTTTCTGAGTTTATTCACTTCGCTTGTACTTCTGAAGATATTAATAATTTATCCCATGCCATCATGTTAGAAACAGCACGCCAAGAAGTGCTACTACCTGCATGGCGCGAGCTTATTGATACTATCAGTAAAATGGCGCAAGCATATCGTGATTTACCCCTGCTTTCTCGTACTCACGGACAACCGGCAACACCTTCAACGGTAGGAAAAGAGTTTGCAAACGTTGCATACCGTATGGAGCGTCAATATCGCCAGCTTACTCAAGTAGAAATTTTAGGTAAAATTAATGGTGCAGTAGGTAACTATAATGCTCACTTAGCTGCCTATCCTGAAGTTGATTGGCACCAATTTAGTGAAGAATTTGTTACTTCATTGGGGATCACATGGAACCCATATACTACTCAAATTGAGCCACACGACTATATTGCCGAGCTTTTTGATTGCATCAGCCGCTTTAATACAATTTTAATTGATTTTGACCGTGATATTTGGGGTTATATCGCTCTTAATCACTTCAAACAGAAGACCATTGCCGGTGAGATTGGCTCATCAACAATGCCTCATAAAGTGAATCCTATCGATTTTGAAAACTCTGAAGGTAATCTAGGTTTAGCTAATGCCGTTATGGGGCATCTTTCCAGCAAATTACCAGTTTCGCGTTGGCAACGTGATTTAACTGACTCAACCGTACTACGTAACCTAGGTGTCGGTATCGGTTATGCATTAATCGCTTACCAATCAACCATGAAAGGCTTAAATAAATTAGAAGTTAATGAAAGTCATCTTCGTGAAGAGTTAGATAGCAACTGGGAAGTTCTTGCTGAACCAATCCAAACGGTTATGCGTCGCTATGGTATTGAAAAGCCTTATGAAAAACTTAAAGAGTTAACTCGTGGTAAACGGATCACGGCACAAGATATGGTTGTGTTTATTGACGGTTTAGCGCTACCAGAACAAGAAAAAGCACGCTTAAAAGCGATGACACCTGAAAGCTATATTGGTTTTGCCAGTCAACTTGTTGATAAATTAGATTAATTTATCCCATACTTAAAAGGCAGATAATCTCTGCCTTTTTTTATATCGATTACCCGTCCTAAATAAGATAAAAACTATCTATAACTTAAACACATTGTCCGTTACGGTATTCTTTAAGTGCTAGATTGACTATCATTATCTTAATTTCTCTTACAGCAACTGATTTTTACTGATGTACACAAGGTGGAATATGCGGATCTTAATTATTGAAGATAATATCTTACTTCGCCATCATTTATCTGTGCAGTTTCGCGATGCAGGACATCAAGTTGATGCAGCACAAGATGCGAAAGAAGCCGATCACTTTATCGCAGAAAGTACACCTGATGTCGCCATTGTTGATTTAGGTCTTCCTGATGAAGATGGTATCAGCCTTATTCGTCGATGGCGGGAAAATAATATTACTATTCCCATTATGGTATTAACGGCTCGAGAAAGCTGGCAGGAAAAAGTGACCGCATTAAATGCCGGTGCTGATGATTATGTGACAAAGCCTTTTCATTTTGAAGAGATCGTGGCACGCGTTCAGGCATTAATGCGAAGAAACATGGGCATTGCATCACAAATACTGACTATTGCCCCTTTTGAGTTGGATTTATCACGTAAAGAGTTCATGATCTTAGGTGAGCAAATCAAGCTCACTGCATTCGAATATACTATTTTAGAAACATTAATGCGTAATCAAAACAAAGTGGTGAGCAAAGATGTGCTAATGCGCCAACTTTATCCTGATGCAGAGCAGCGAGAAAGTCATACCATTGATGTGCTTATGGGGCGTCTGCGCAAAAAAATTCTCCAAAAATATGATAATGATGTCATTGTAACTGTACGTGGACAAGGTTATCGTTTTGATATGAAAGCTTAATATGCATAAAAAACAACGTTCGCCCTTCTCTTTACGAACAAGATTTTTACTTGCCACCAGCGCCATTATTTTAGCACTGACACTCTCTTATGGTTTAGTTGCCATAGTCGGCTCTATTGTCAGTTTTGATAAAACGACTTTTATGCTAATGCGTAGCCAAAGTAATCTCTACTATAGCTTAGCGCAATGGAAAGATGGGCAATTGCAGATTGAATTTCCGACTAACCTCAATAACAACAACACATCGCTGGTGGTTATTTTCGACGAGAAAGGCAATGTGCTATGGACGCCAACGGATTTACCTCAGGTGATCCCAAACAGTATCGCGCCAAAATGGCGCAATAAAGAAGGCTTATTTGAAATTAGTGTGAATGTTAAAACGACACGTTTTATGTTACAGCAACTGCCTCAATATCGTGCCTATCTAAAAAAACTCAACGAATATTCAAGTAATGATACCTTAACGCATTCCGTGGTTATTAATCACTATCCTGCGGCGGATAATATGCCTTATCTATCCATTGCGGTTATCGATCCTATTCCTCAAAGTCTGCAAAATGTAAGTAGAGTCTGGGATTGGTTTCTCTATATATTACTAGCTAATTTTCTTTTGGTGATCCCATTAATTTGGTTAGCAGCCCATTGGAGTTTAAGGCCGATTAAATCCATTATTGAGCAGATCAGCGCGTTGGAAAAAGGCACTCGCGATAATTTAGATGAAAATCCTCCTAAAGAGCTCAAAGGATTAGTTTATAATCTCAACATTTTATTGCGTAATGAACGCAATCGTTATAGTAAATACCGTACCAGTTTATCTGATCTGACCCATAGCTTAAAAACCCCCCTTGCTGTTTTACAATCAACATTACGTGCTCTACGTGCTGGCAAACAAATGTCTATAGAACAAGCTGAGCCAATTATGCAAAGTCAAATTGAACGAATTTCACAGCAAGTTGGTTATTATTTACATCGAGCTTCTCTTCACGGCGATCACGATATAACAACACGCAAGCTCCACTCTTTATCAGGCTTACTTGACAATCTTTGTAGTGCACTTAATAAGGTCTATCAATCCAAAGGCGTTGATATAACGTTAAATGTTTCCCCTGAAATGATGTGGTTAGGTGAAAAGAATGATTTTATGGAAGTCATGGGAAATGTACTTGATAATGCTTGTAAGTACTGTTTAGAGTTTGTCGAGATCAATGTAAGTCATGATGACAATTGTGTGATTATCACCGTAGATGATGATGGCCCAGGAGTCAGCCCAGAAAAAAGGGAGCTCATTTTTCAGCGTGGTACACGTGCAGATACATTGCGCCCAGGACAAGGCTTAGGATTATCAATTGCTGTTGATATTATTGAGCAATATAACGGTGATATCACCATTACCGATAGTCCATTAGGGGGGGCAAGACTCATCGTCACCTTTGCTGAGCAACAACTCACTACTGAAATAGAGTAACGCTCTTCTCTATCAACTTATATTATTGCTGATTTAATTTAGGTCTTATCACAATAAGATTGCGAGATGTATGATAACTACGCAGTTGTCAGTATATTACTCGTTATTACTCACATTGCACCAAGGAATGTTTAGCAGGAAGTTGTAATTCATTATATGATATTTTTAGGCTTCCCAAATTCAGGAAATACACAATGGACTATAAACTTAATTTAGATTGGCAATCATTTTTAGAAAGCCATTGGCAAAAACGTCCTTTATTAATCAAAAACGGCTTCTCTGGTTTTGTTGATCCTTTATCTCCTGATGAACTTGCAGGTCTTGCAATGGAAGATGAAGTGGATAGCCGTCTTGTGAGTTGTCAAGATGGGCAGTGGGGAGTTAAACATGGGCCTTTTGAGCACTTTGAAGGTTTGGGTGATAAAGATTGGTCGTTATTAGTTCAAGCGGTCGATCACTGGCATTTTCCAAGTGCGGCATTGATGAAACCTTTTCGTGTGTTGCCCGATTGGCGTATTGATGATTTGATGATCTCTTACTCTGTTCCCGGAGGCGGTGTGGGCCCTCATCTTGATCAATATGACGTATTTATTATTCAAGGGCAAGGTCGTCGTCGTTGGCGTGTGGGTGAGAAAATCCCAATGAAACAGCACTGCCCTCACCCGGATTTACTTCAAGTTGATCCTTTTGACGCCATTATCGATGAAGAATTAGAGCCGGGTGATATTCTGTATATTCCACCTGGATTTCCTCATGAAGGTTATGCCATTGAAGAATCACTAAACTATTCTGTTGGCTTTAGAGCACCTAATGCACGAGAGCTATTTAGCGGTTTTGCTGACTATGTTTTAGCAAATGACTTAGGAAGCTACCGTTACAGTGATCCTGATCTTACTCCTCGAGATAATCCGGCATTAGTCCAGCATCAAGAATTAAATAAGTTGCATGATATGATGGAAGACTTACTTGCCCAACCCGAAGTATTCCGTCATTGGTTTGGGGAGTTTATTTCTCAATCTCGCCATGAACTTGACTTGGCCATTCCTGAACCTTTATATGAAAATGCTGAGATCCACGATTTACTGCAACAAGGTGAACAACTTCATCGTTTAAACGGTATTCGCGCACTGCGTGTTGGTGATAGTTGCTTTGTTAATGGTGAATTAATGGATACTCATCATATTGAAGCTGCAGATGCCCTTTGCCAATATGATTGTATTGATAAACAACATTTAGGTGATGCTTTAGCAGATCCAAAATTTATACGCTTATTGACGCATCTTGTTAACCAAGGCTATTGGTATTTTGAAGATTAAGTATAAATAAACTATTTTTATACAAACACACCCAGCTAATTATAGCTGGGTGTTATTTTAACTATGTTAATAAACAGTAACTGTTATCTTATTAAATAATACATCGCCTCTTTTAGTAACGTTCTTGTGCCATAAAATAACCATGGCAAAACGATAAAAAACGCACTCTGTAGCCCTAAAAGTAACCAGGTATGCTTATCATTTGATAAATATAAAGAAAATATAATAAGATGGGTAATTAAAAAATAGCTGAAAACGATAATAAACGATGCTTTATACTCTTGTTTACTAAAAGTATTATCACTGGTTATCGGTATTTTTTTACACAGACATTCTGATCTTGTTTGTTTTATTATTATTTTGGAGAGTACAGCCATTACGCAAATATCCTTATATCATTTTATTTAGATTATAAAGAATATTATTTGAAATAATCGGCCAATAAC
>PPYF01114390.1_pt1 | contig 22680 bp, 23 predicted proteins | sample 1559871 | NCBI WGS metagenome assembly PPYF01 (sample SAMN08240021, study PRJNA423297) | Human gut metagenome, whole genome shotgun sequencing project.
GATGCGGACCATCGAATTCTGCGTGGAGCATGTGGACGGCCGGGTGCCGGTGATCGCGGGCAGCGGATCCAACTCCACGGAGACCGCCCTGACCCTCTCCCGGGACGCCGAGCGGGCCGGGGCCGACGGACTGCTGGTGGTGACCCCGTACTACAACAAGGCTAGCCAGACGGGCCTTATCCGCCACTTCACCGCCGTGGCCGACGGCGTGGGCGTTCCCGTCATCCTCTACAACGTCCCCTCCCGCACCGGGGTATCTATCGCCCCGGAGACCTACGCGGCCCTTGCCAAGCACCCTAACATCAACGGCGTCAAGGAGGCCTCCGGCAACCTGGGGGCCATCCAGAAGACGGTGAAATTGTGCCCGGAGGACTTTTCCGTCTGGTCCGGCAACGACGACGAGACGGCTCCCATCTGCCTGCTGGGAGGCAAGGGCGTCATCTCCGTGGTGGCCAACATCCTCCCCGGCGAGATGCACCGCCTGACGGAGCTCTGCTTCCAAAACGACTTCGCCGCCGCCGGGAAACTGCAGCTCCGGCTCAAGGACTTTTGCGACGCCATGTTCTGCGAGGTCAATCCCATCCCGGTGAAGACCGCGCTGAATCTTCTGGGGTGGAACGCGGGCCCCCTGCGGCTGCCGTTGTGCGAGCCCGGGGAGGAGAACCTCGCACGCATCCGCCGGACGCTGGTGCAGTACGGGCTTTTGGAAACCGACGAAGGATAAGCGGCAGCGCAAAGGAACGCCGCCCGGGTGACCGGGCGGCGTTTCCATGCTGTGTTACGTTTTCACGCCCTCCCGGTACTGCTCCGAGGACAGGCGCACCTGAACTTCCTCTGCACCCACGGAGGTGATCTCCACCGCCAGCTTGTTGCGAAGATCCGCCCCCTGTCCGTCCTCGATGCGGAAGGCCCGGGTCAGGGTTTTGCCGGCGGGAACACGGACCTGGGAGAAGTTCTGGTCGTTGTCCCCCACGGTGTAGGGCCGCGCCACCCGCACCAGGATGTCCTCTTTCCCGGTGTTCTCAATGACTAGGGCGGCATAGCGCAGCTGCGGGATGAAGGAGAAGGTGTAATCCACCTCATGGCCCTGGAAGGAAGCGCCGTCCACGAACCGGCCCAGATAGGAGGCCTTGTCCATCTCCGCCGGATCCACCTCCGTGAAGATGCCCTGGCTCACGCCGTACTCCGGCGCGGTGGGGGTCTCCATCAGCCGCTCCTTCCGGGCCTGGACCTCCTCGTCCGTCAGCTCCGCGCCGGTGGTGATGGTGACGCTGCCCGTCTGGATCTCACTCTTCTGGTCCCCGATGGCGATGATCCGCTCCGTGCCGTCCTCACCCCGCATGGTGCGCTTCTCAAAGAATTCCTCCGCCGACCAGTAGACGGGGCTGCCGTCCTCATCCTTCAGCACGGTCCCCGTTTCGTCCGCCGCCGCCATGGTGCCGAAGTCCACGCAGTTGAGATCCTCCCGGTACACCGCGCCGTAGGCGATATCCAGTACCTCCGCCGCCGTCTCCGCCTCCACATAGTAGTGCTCCTCACCCTTCTCGTCGGTGTAGGTGAGCACAGTGGGCACCTGGGCCCCCTCCGCCGTGGTGCGGGTGGTGCCGGCGGGCAGCTGTTCCTTGCCCAAGAGGGCGATCCCCGCCTGGCCGTATGATACTTCCCCGCTGAGTGTCCCGCTCTGCGGCGGGTTGGTCTTGCCGGTCTCCCCCGCCAGGGAGGCTCCCACCAGGCCGATGAGCAGCAGCATCGTGGCCATACCGGCGGCAAAGGGAATGTAATTTCGTTTCATCATGTCCCGTTCCTTTCTTACCATGTGATGTCTTGGGCGATTGCAAGCACTTCCTCCTGGGAGAGGCCCGTGGTATGGAGGGTCAGAATATAGGGGCCGTCCGTCCACAGCAGCTCCATGATGGAACCGTCCGCGGACTGCGCCAGCATCCCCAGCCGGTCCCCTACCTCCGCCTCCCGGGCGGTGCAGGCGCCGGTGAACACGCCGTTATACTCCTGGGCGCACACCTGGCGCAGGGAAATGCTGCGGCCGTCCTCCGCCCGGTAGACGGTCTGCGCCGTCTCCCCCTCCTGAACCTGCCGGACCTGGGCAAAGCCCTCCGGCACCGCCTCCAGCTCCGCCAGGGCAAAGGGCCGGGTACTCTCCTGCTCCATCCGCACGGAGTATTGCAGCACCCCGTCGGATTCCGACCAGTAGATCTGGCAGTCCGGCTGACTGCCGGCTCCCACGCTCAGCCCCACCGTCAGGGCCCCCAGCACTGCCGCCGCCAGCAGCAGTCCCCGCCAGGGCCGGCGCCGCCGCCTGTGCAGCAGGCGGTCCATCTCCCCTTCAAAGGCCGCCGAGAAGGACACTTGGCACTCCTCCCGGTCCGGCAGAGTGGCCAGGAACCGCTCCGCCGCCTCCGGCGCCGCCGCGTAGAGCATCTCCTCCGTGATGGTCATGGGCATCCGCCTCCTTTCTCCAGCATCTCCGCCAGCCGCGCCCTGGCCCGGTGGAGCACCTGGGCCACTGCCTCCGGCGTGGCGGAGAGGAACGCGGCGATCTCCCCATTGGAATAGCCGTTGTAGTATTTCAGCAGCAGCACCTCCCGGTACCGGGGCGGAAGGTTTGCCATGGCGTCCGCCAGGGTGCCGTCAGAGGGCAGGGGTTGGCTGTAGGAGAGCGGGACCTCGTCCAGATCCACCTGGGGATGGCGCTGACGGCGCCGCCACAGGTCAATGGCCTTGCGCTCCGCCACCGTCACCGCCAGGTTCCGCATCCGCTGGCCGGGGCCGTCGGGAAGGCGTTCCACCTGCTCCGCCAGCTTCACAAAGGACTGGTGCACCGCGTCCTCCGCGTCCTGGCGGTTTTTCAAAATGGCATAGGCCACATGGTACATCAGCCCCCGGTAGGCAAGATACATCTCCTGGAACCTGGCCCGGTCTCCGGGTTCCTCCATGGCCTGTAAATAGATCAGCACGCCCGCTTCCCTCCTGTCCCTCTGTTCTCATAGACGCTCCGGCACCGCCGGGTCTGACACCGGAAGCGAAATTTTTTCTTTTCCCGGCCCCGGCGAACAAGAGCGCCGCCTCCCCCGGATCTGCCCCGGTATGGAGGCGGCGCCGCCGCTGTCTTTGGAAACCGCCCGGCCGCCCTCAGCCCTGCCCCAGAGCCGCCCGGGCCGCCTGCACCCGCTCCAGCCAGGTGCCCGGCGTATCGTAGAGAGTGCCGGAGAAGTCGTCCCCCCGGAAGTCCGCCCCGGAGCCGCCGGAGGCGTATTCGCCTCCCTCCGTGGAGAGAAGGAGCGTACTTGCATCCAGATAGCCGTGGACCTCCTCCAAAAAGGCGGCGATGGCCTCCGGGTCAAAATCCAGAATTCCCGCGTCGATGTCGAACTCCACGCTGCCCTGCCGGAGGAGGGTCAGGACGCCGTTCTTCAGGGAAAGCAGCTCATAGGCATACGCGGCACTGCCCTGGTACACGGCGGGATCGTAGGTCAGCAGGCAATCCGCCCCGTCCACGGTGCAGGCAAAGAAGCTCCGCCAGCCCGCGTGGGGCAGGCCCGCCGTGGCCGACCACAGCGGGGTGCCGTCCCCGTCCGTCACCCGCAGCTCATACCAAGCGGAAGCCCCCACCGTCTCCGGATCCAGTACCGTCACCGCCTCCACCGTCTCCGGCGCGCCGTCGCGGTCGAAATCATAGCTGCCCGGCAGGACCTCTGTGGTCTGCTCCAGGACGGAGCCGGTGAGGGTGCCGTCCTCATCCGGCCGGAGAGAACAGCGGTAGGTATGCTGCGCTCCGGCGTCGCCGCCCTGCCCCACTGTCACCAGCAGCGTATCCATGTCCAGCCACCGGCCCCAGTCCTCCGGCAAAAAGGTGTACTCCGGGATGGGCGAGCCGTCCGGCAGCGTGAACTCCCAAGTGGTCCAATAGGCGGTGTTCACCACGCGGACCGTCCCCCACGTCCTTGCCCCGCAGGCGATGGCCACCAGGTTGTTCCCCGGGGACCACAGGGCGGACTGGCTGACGTACCCGGTGTCCTCCCAAACTACTTCCCCGGTTTCGGTATCCACAATCTGCAGCGCCTCCGGAATCCGGACACCGCTGATCCAGAGATCACTCTCTCCCACGGTCCGCACCTCAAACCGCCCGTTGGGAGATACGGGTTCCCCCACCACTTCCGCCGCCGGCGCGGCGTCCAGCAAAGCCTGATAGGCTGCTTCCTCCTCCGCCTGTTCCGCCGCCTGCCGGGATGCCGTATATCCGATGGCTCCCGCCGTCACCGCCAGCAGCATGATGGCCCCAATGATGCGCCCCTTGTCCACAAAAACACCGCCCCTGTACTGATATACGCTCAGTATAGGGGCGGTTGATTTTTATGTCAACTACAATTCAGTTACAGGGTCATCCGTTCAGCCGGGCGAGCATCTCCTCCCGGATGCCGCCGATATATTCGTCGTAGGTGCCCATCTTGTCGATGAGCTTACCGTCCACGAACTCCATGATGCGGTTGGCCACCGTCTGAACGAACTCGTGGTCGTGGGAGGCGAAGAGCACCACGCCCTTGAAGTCGATGAGGCCGTTGTTGACGGCGGTGATGGACTCCAGGTCCAGGTGGTTGGTGGGCTGGTCCAGAATCAGCACGTTGGAGCCGAAGAGCATCATGCGGGAGAGCATGCACCGGACCTTCTCGCCGCCGGAGAGGACCTTCACAGGCTTGAACACGTCGTCCCCGGAGAAGAGCATCCGGCCCAGGAAGGAGCGCTTGAAGGACTCGGTATTTTCGTCGGCAGAGTCGCCGGTGTACTGGCCCAGCCAGTCCACCAGGTTGAGGTCGCAGTCGTTGAAGAAGGCGGAGTTATCCAGGGGGAAATAGCTGGTGGTGATGGTAGTGCCCCACTTGAAGGTGCCCTCGTCGGGCTCCAGCTCCTCCATGAGGATCTTGAAGAGGGTGGTCTTGGCGATCTCGTCCTCCCCCACGAAGGCGATCTTATCCCCCTTGTTCACCCGGAAGGAGACGTTGTCCAGCACCTTGCGGCCGTCCACGGTCTTGGAGAGGCCCTCCACCGTGAGGATCTCCTTGCCGGGCTCCCGGTCCATGGTGAAGCCCACGAAGGGATAGCGCCGGGAGGAGGCGGGCATCTCCTCCACCGTCAGCTTATCCAGGAGTTTTCTCCGGGCGGTGGCCTGCTTGGACTTGGACTTGTTGGCGGAGAAGCGGGAGATGAAGTCCTGGAGTTCCTTGATCTTCTCCTCCTTCTTCTTGTTCTGGTCCTTGATCATCCGCTGCATCAGCTGGCTGGACTGGTACCAGAACTCGTAGTTGCCCACGTACATCTTGATCTGGCCGTAGTCCACGTCCACGATGCTGGTGCAGACGGTGTTGAGGAAGTGCCGGTCGTGGCTGACCACGATGATGAGGCTCTCGCAGTCCATGATGAAGTCCTCCAGCCACTCGATGGCCTGGATATCCAGGTGGTTGGTGGGCTCGTCCAGGAGGATGATGTCCGGCTTTCCGAAGAGGGCCTGGGCCAGCAGCACCTTCACCTTCTCCTTGGCGGTGAGGGTGCTCATCTCGCTGTACAAAATGTCATTGGAGAGGCCAAGGCCCTGGATCAGGCGGGAGACGTCGCTCTCAGCCTCCCAGCCGCCCATCTCGGCGAATTCCGCCTCCAGCTCGCTGGCCCGGACGCCGTCGGCGTCGGAGAAGTCCTCCTTCTCGTACAGGGCGTCCTTCTCCTTCATGACGTCGTAGAGGTGCTGGTTGCCCAGGATGACGGTATCCAGCACGGTGTAGGCGTCGTACTGGAAGTGGTCCTGCTTCAAAACGCTCATGCGGTCGTCCTTGGAGATCACCACCTCGCCGGTGGTGGGCTCCAGATCCCCGGAGAGGATGCGCAGAAAGGTGGTCTTGCCGGCGCCGTTGGCGCCGATGATGCCGTAGCAGTTGCCGGGGACGAACTTCAAATCCACGTGCTTGAAAAGCGTCTGGCCGGAGAAATTCAGGGAGACGTCGTTGACTGTGATCATAGCGGTTCCTTTCTTAAAAGCTTGGTTTTCACAAAACGCCAAGGCAGGCGCGGAGCGCATGCCCCGCGTCTGCCGTTTGTGTTATTCCTGCAGGAGGGCCTTGTGATAGACCTTCTTGCCTTTTTTGATGATGGCGCCCTCGCCGCAGCAGTCCTTGCAGGAGAACTTGGCCTCGATGTCCGCCACCTTCTGCCCGCAGACGGTGACGCCGCCCTGCTGCACCAGACGCCGGGCCTCGCCCCGGGAGGCACACAGGCCGCACTTGACGAGAAGGGTCAGGATGTCGATCTCGCCATCTTCGGTGAAGTCCGCCCGGCAGAGGGTAGTGCAGGGCATGTGCTCGGAGTCGCCGCTGCCGCCGAAGAGGGCACGGGCGGCCTCCTGGGCCTTTTCGGCCTCCTCCTCGCCGTGGACCAGCTTGGTGAGCTCGTAGGCCAGGATCTCCTTGGCGGTGTTCAGCTGGCTGCCCTCCCAGCCGTCCATTTCATCGATCTGCTCCAGGGGCAGGAAGGTCAGCATCCGGATGCACTTCAAGACATCGGCGTCGCCCACGTTGCGCCAGTACTGGTAGAACTCAAAGGGAGAGGTCTTGTTGGGATCCAGCCACACGGCGCCGGAGGCGGTCTTACCCATCTTCTTGCCCTCGGAGTTGAGCAGCAGCGTGATGGTCATGGCGTAGGCGTCCTTGCCCAGCTTCTTGCGGATGAGCTCCGTGCCGCCCAGCATGTTGGACCACTGGTCGTCACCGCCGAACTGCATGTTGCAGCCCACGGTCTGGAACATGTGGTAGAAGTCGTAGGACTGCATGATCATGTAGTTGAACTCCAGGAAGCTCAGGCCCCGCTCCATGCGCTGCTTGTAGCACTCCGCCCGCAGCATGTTGTTGACGGAGAAGCAGGCGCCCACCTCCCGCAGAAGGTCCACGTAGTTGAGCTTTAAGAGCCAGTCGGCGTTGTTGAGCATCATGGCCTTGCCCTCGCCGAAGTCGATGAACTTCTCCATCTGCTTTTTGAAGCAGTCGCAGTTGTGCTGGATGGTCTCCGGGGTCATCATGGAGCGCATGTCCGTGCGGCCGGAGGGGTCGCCGATATAGCCGGTGCCGCCGCCGATGAGGGCGATGGGCCGGTTGCCGGCCATCTGCAGCCGCTTCATCAGGCACAGCGCCATGAAGTGGCCCACGTGCAGGGAATCGGCGGTGGGGTCAAAGCCGATGTAGAACACGGCCTTGCCGTTGTTCACCAGGTTGCGGATCTCCTCCTCGTCCGTCACCTGGGCAATGAGGCCCCGGGCCTTGAGTTCTTCGTAACAGGTCATGATCGTTTCCTCCGTATCTCAAATGGTTTTTGCATGTTCTAGTTTGGACGCTGAGCGGATTTTCAAAACATTGTAGGCGGCCACTGCTCCGATGACCACCGCCGCTCCCACCAGGGCCAGGGGTCCCACGCGCTCTCCGTAGAACACCGCCACCAGGATGGGGTTGAGCACCGGCTCGATGCCGGAGATGAGGCTGGCGGTGACCGGCGGCGTGGTCTTGAGGCCGATGCAGAGGGCCACGTAGGCAAGGCCCACCTGGAAGGCACCCAAAATCACCAGGGAGGTGATGGCCGTGGGAGTAAAGACCGTCTCCTGCAGCAAAAAGGGCAGCCCCGTCACCGCCGATAAAAGGTCTCCCCAGAACACCGAGGAGATGGGGTCCGTATCCGGCAGGTCATTCAGGAGAAACACCCCCGCGTAGCTGACGCCGGAGAGCAGAGCCAGCACGTTGCCGGCTCCCCCTCCCATCTGGATGCTGTCCAGGAAGAAGAACGCCACCCCGCCGAAGACCGCCGCGCAGGCCATGAGGTCCAGCCGCTGGGGCTTCCTGCGGAAAAACAGGGCGGAGAAGAGCATCACGAAAATGGGGGCCGTGTACTGCAGGACGATGACGTTGGCGGCGGTGGTGAGCTTGTTGGCCACGGCGTAGAGGGCATTGGTGCCGAACACCGCCAGGGCCCCCAGGGCGATCCAGCGGTTAAAGCGCAGGGGGTGATGGGAGAGCAGCAGATAGATCCCGATGACCACCATGGCAATGGCGGTGCGGCCGCCGTTGATGGCCATGCCGTTCCAGGGGATCACCTTGATGCAAAGGCCGCCGATGCTGTAAAGCACCGCCGCCGCAAATACCAGGGCCGTGCCCCGTCTTGTTTCCCGCAACGCACTCTCCTCCTCCGGACGAAACCCGCCGCATTTTTTACAGCAAAAACGCCCCCGTCCCATCCGGGACAGAGGGCGAACGAACTTCGCGGTACCACCTCTGGTTCGCCGGTTTCTCGCGAAACCCGGCCTCATGCCGTGCCATCACACGGCGGCGCGGTAACGGGCGCTCCCGGAGCACGCCTACTGGGCCCGTGGGCCGTTGGGGTGCCAGCTCCAAGGTGTATTCGCCGCCGTCCGCTCTCCCCTTTTCACCGTCCAGGGGTTCTCTTTGCAGCCTCGTGGCGGGTACTGCTCCTCTTCCTCGCTGTATACGGGTGGGATTATAGCCGATAAACGGTCGATTGTCAAGAGGGCTGCCAAAAGGTCCCTGTTCAAGCGAAGGGCTGATGAACAAAGGTCCGTCCTGCCACAGGGGCAAAAACAGAACCTGTGAGAAAATTTTTCGTCTATGTCAGTAAAGGCACATGGGAAAAGGAGGCTGAACGAGATGAAAAAGCTGATGGTGCTGATCGCCGCCCTGGCTTGCATATGGGGGCTGACAGGCTGTCAAAAGACGGTGGACGCTTCCACTGTGTACGAATTTCCAGAACCAACCATCCAGATCAGCGGCTCTTTCTGCTCCCAGGGGATCCAGCGGACCTTTGTCATCGGACCGGAAGAATATGATCCTGACTGCGTATGTACCGCCCCTGTGATGGAATGGTTCCATGGGTTGGAAGTGCGGGCATGCCAGGAACCCGAGGCTGTGGAGGGGGACGCGTGTTACGAGTTCTCCCCGGACGGGCGGCCGGGATTTACTTACGTGGACAGAGGGAGCGAGGCCTTTCTGATCGTAGATGGCACGTGGTACCAGGTGACAAATCCATCTGCTCCTCCGCTGGAGTGGAAAGAAGATGGCAAAATCGAAGAAACCGCAAGCCAGGTGCGGTTCGGAGACAACTGGATCAACGAGGCAAATCTCTCCCAAGAGACCTTGGAATGGCTGGACTGGTACAACAGCTTACCCGAAGAAGAACAGTTGGCCGTGAGCGCAATTCCGGCGGATCTGTTGGAGGAAAGCGGAATTTCCGGTACGGAAGATGCGGCAGCAGCAACGGATTAACGGCTTATCATCAAAAGACACAGCCTCATTTTCGTTTGGCGGCGCCCGAAAAAAGCGCTGCGGCAAAACCTAGCCTCCGCACCTGTCAGTGCGGCAGGCTGGGGATTTTTCCGCAGGAATGCATTCTGCCGCGCCTAGCGAAGCGGAAGGCGCGGAGGCGGTGCGAATGCCCTGCGTCCACGTCCCCCTTTTCGGACGTACTTTCAGATGCGGGGGCTGGCTTCCCATTCTCCTGCGGCCACTGGCGCACTTGGCATTGACTTCCGGCATTGGACAGGCCGGTTCCGAGGGAAACCAACAGCCGGACGGTGAAAACCGTCCGGCTGCCCAATGTTTTCTCTTTTGGACCGGCCGCGGCCCGTGTTCTCTTTTCAAAAAGAGAACATGGGGGGCGGAATTGTTCACGCCCCCGCCCGGGCTCCCAGAGCCCGGCCCAGCCAGACCCCCATAAGGCACAGCCCCAGGCTCAAGGCAATGTAGGCACACCCGGCAGCGGTGCGGCCCTCCTCCAGCAGGCCCAGGGCCTCCAGGGAAAAGGTGGAGAAGGTGGTAAATCCCCCGCACACGCCGGTTTTCCAGAAAAGGGTGGCATTACGGCTCCTGCCCACCCCCACGATGAAGCCGATGAGCAGCGCCCCGGCAAAGTTGGTCAGGAGCGTCAGCACCGGGAAAGACCCGGTATAGGGCAGCAAACTCACGGCGTACCGTCCGGCGGCGCCCAGGGCGCCCCCTGCCGCCACAAAGAAAAATCCACTCATGCCTGGGCCTCCAGGTTCCTGCGGTAGCGCTCCGCCGCGTCCAGCAGCTCCCCGGCGCTCTGGAGCAGGGCCTGCGTCACATTGGCGCCGCCGGTGATCCGGGCCAGTTCCGCCTTCCGGGCCTCCCGGTCCAGCAGCACCACGCGGGTATAGGTACGGCCGTCCCGCTCCCCCTTCTCCACGGAGAAGTGGGTGTCCGCCATGGCCGCCAGCTGTGGAAGGTGGGTCACACACAGCACCTGCTTATGGCGGCTCACCTGGGCCAGCTTTTCCGCCACCTTCTGGGCCGCCCGGCCGGAGACGCCGGTGTCCACCTCGTCAAAGACCAGCGTGCCCACGGATTCCTGCTCTGCCAGAACGTTCTTGAGGGCCAGCATGATCCGGGCCAGCTCGCCGCCCGAGGCGATGCGGGCGATGGGGCGCAGGTCCTCCCCGGCGTTGGCGGACATCAGAAAGCGGATGGCGTCGCACCCGTCGGGGGACGGGTCTTTTGCGGCAAAGTCGATGGCAAAGCGCACCCGGGCCATGTCCAGCTCCCGCAGCTCCCGCTGGATGCGCTCCTCCAGCACCCGGGCTGCCGCCTGCCGCACCTTCGTCAGCTCTGCCCCCGCCGCGTCCACGGCGGCGCGGGCTTTTTTCATCTGCCCTTCCAGGCGGATGAGGGTGTCGTCCGCCGTCTCCATGGCGTCCAGCTCCGCACGGCACTTGTCCAGGTAGGCAAGCATATCCTCCACCGTGGCGCCGTACTTCTTTTTCAGCCGGTACAGCTGGTCCGCCCGGGCCTCCACGTCGTCCAGCTCCCCGGGAGAGAAGTCAAATTCCTCCCGCTTGTCCCGGACACTTTCGGCAAGGTCATATACTTCACAGCGGGCCGCTTTCAATCGCTCATAAAGATCCCCCAGATCCTCGCTGAGGGTGCGCACGCCGTAGAGGGCCTCCTCGGCGTCCCGCAGGGCGGATACCGCACCGCCCCCCTCGTCGCCGCCGCTTAAGGCACAGTCGGCCCCCGCCAGGGCGGCAAGGTACTTCTCCCCGTTGCGCAGGAGGCTCCGCCGCTCCAGGAGGGTCTCCTCCTCCCCGGGTACCAGCTGCGCCCGCTCCAGCTCGTCGATCTGGAAGCGCAGGGAGTCCATACGCCGGGCCTTCTCCGCCTCGTCCATCCGCAACGCTTCCATCTGCCGGTGCAGGGCCTCCATGGCGTCATAGGCGGCGCGGTAGGCGGAAAGGGGCCCCTCCGTCCGGCCGAAGCGGTCCAGGTACTCCCCGTGGCGCTCCTCGTCCAGCAGCTGCGTGCCGTCGTGCTGGCCGTGGATGTTCAAAAGCTCCGACCCGATGGCGCGCAGCTGGGCCACGCTCACCGGGCGGCCGTTGATGCGGCAGACGTTGCGTCCGTCGGCGCTGATGTCCCGCTGCAAAAGGAGGCTCCCCTCCTCGTCCGGGGCGATGCCGTTTTCCTGAAGACCCGGCAGGTCCGCCGGAACGCCGGAAAACTGCGCGCTGACAAAGGCCCGGGCGGCCCCGGTGCGGATCAGGTCCCGGGAGGTGCGCCCTCCCAGCACGGCCCCCATGGCGTCGATGACGATGGACTTGCCCGCGCCGGTCTCGCCGGTGAGGGCGTTGAAGCCGGGGGCGAACTGAATGTCCGCCTCCTGGATCACCGCGATATTCTCAATGTGCAGCAGCTCCAGCATGGGCTCCCTCCCCGGGGCAGCGGCCCCTTGCGCGATTGTATATCCGGTCTTCCCCGCCGGCCTTTACATCATCTCATGGATCTCCCGGCAAAAGCTCAGGGCGGACTCCGTGTCCTTCATCACCAAAAAGGCCGTATCATCTCCCGCCAGGGAGCCCACCATATAGCTCACGCCCATCTCGTCCAGGGCGGCGCAGGCGGCGCTGGCCAGGCCCGGCATGGTCTTGACCACCACGATGTTCTGGGCGCTTTCGATGCTGGTGACGCTCTCCCGGAAGATGGTGCGCAGCCGCTCGGCAAAGTTCAGCTTGGCCCGGTTGCCGGAGACGGCGTACTTATACACCCCCTGGCCCACCGGCTCCTTGATGAGGTGCATCTGCTTGATGTCCCGGGAGATGGTGGCCTGGGTGGAGGTGATGCCCCGCTCCTGCAGGCGCTGGAGCAGCTGCTCCTGGGTCTCGATATTTTCCTGGGAAATGATCTCCAGGATCATGTTTTGGCGGTCATTTTTCATCGTCAAATCCTCCCGGCAGCATTTTTTGGGCAAAAATTTCGCAGAAACTCCGTTCCGTCAGCCGCACCAGGCGCACCGTGTGCTTGGAACGGCGGACCTGGATCCGGTCGTCGGCTTTCAGGGAAAAGGCGCGGCTCTCGTCCACGCACAAGTACACCGGCTTGCGGCCGTTGCGCTCCAGCTCGATGGTCAGAACGTGCTCCGGCGAGAGCACGTAGGACGAAAAGCGCATGTTGTGGGTGCAGATGGGACACACCACCATGGTCTGGGCCACCGGCTCCACCACCGGCCCTCCGGCAGAGAGGGAGTAGGCGGTGGATCCCGTGGGGGTGGCGATGATGACGCCGTCCCCGGCGATGTCCGCCAGGTGCCGCCCGTCGGAAGAGACCTTCAGGTGGATCACGTGGGAGATGGGACCCTCCCGGATCACCGCGTCGTTGAGGCCCAGATTCTGATAGATCTGGCGGCCTTCCCGCTGGACGGTGACGTCCAGCATCATCCGCTCCTCCGTCTCAAAGTCCCAGTCCCGGAGCTTTTTCAGAAGATCCAGCTCCCCGGCCTCCAGCTCCGCGATGAATCCCAGGCCCCCCATGTTGATGCCCAGCACCGGGGTCTTGTTGAGGGCCGCCAGTTTGGCAAGGTGCAAAATGGTGCCGTCCCCGCCGAAGGTGATGAGCAGATCCGCGCTGCGCAGCTCCGCCGTCAGGGGCCGCACGTCGTAGTCGGCGAAGGCCCCCTCCTTCTGGTCCTTGAAGGGGGAGCACACCACCGTCCGAAAGCCCATGGACCGCAGCAGATGCTCGGCCCGGTGGGTGGCCTCCATGCCCCGGTCCCGGTTGGGGTTGGGGCAGAGGATGATTTTCCTGGGATTCATTGGCCGTGCTCCTCTCCGTGTTCCTTGAGCTCCTGGTGGGATGCTGCCACCAGCTCCTTGAGATCCGGGATGCTCTCCTGGGCTTCGCCCGCCTGGAGGTATCCCAGATACTCGATGTTGCCCTCAGGTCCCCGGATGGGAGAGAACGTCAGGCCAAGAACTGTAAAGTCAGATTCCTTTGCATGTTCCAGGAAGTGCTCCAGAACCTCCAGATGGACGGCGGGATCCCGGACCACGCCCTTTTTGCCCACCTTCTCTTTGCCCGCCTCGAACTGGGGCTTCACCAGGCACACCACGTGTCCCTCCGGCTTCAAAAGCCCCCGGAGGGCCGGCAGGATCAGCTTCAACGAGATGAAGCTCACGTCCACGGAGGCGAAGTCCAGCTCGTCGGGCACCTGCTCGTGGGTGAGGTAGCGGGCGTTGGTGCGCTCCAGGCACACCACCCGGGGATCGGAGCGGAGCTTCCAGGCAAGCTGCCCGTAGCCCACGTCCACAGCGTAGACCTTCTGGGCCCCGTTTTGCAGCATGCAGTCGGTAAAGCCTCCGGTGGAGGCGCCGATGTCGCCGCAGACAGCGCCGGTGAGGGTGATGGGAAACTGGCGCATGGCCTTTTCCAGCTTCAGCCCTCCCCGGCTCACATAGGGCAGCACATTGCCCCGGATCTCGATCTGGGCGTCCTCCGCCACCGGGGATCCGGGCTTGTCCACCCGCTGGCCCCCTACGAACACCAGTCCGCTCATAATGGTGGCCTGGGCCTTTTGGCGGCTCTCCTGGAGCCCCCGCTCCACCAGCACCACATCCAGTCGTTTCTTTGCGCTCATGGTTCCCTCCGCGCGCCCTGGGGCGCTCTCTCTTCTCATTTGCGCTCCTCCCGGCCAAGGCCGCGAAGCACCGCCTTTGCGATGCCCGCCCCGTCCAGTCCGAAGCGCTGCTCCAGCTGTGCCACGCTCCCCTCCGGGGCGTAGGTCTTGCCGAGATTCTGCAAAATCAGTTTCTCCGGGGCTCTGCCGGCCTCCGCCAAAATGGCGGCCACCCGCTGGCCCACGCACCCGGCGCCGAAGGAATCCTCCGCCACCGCCAGGACTTTCGTCTCGTCCAGAAGGCCGCCCAGGGCCTCCATATCCAGGGGGGAGATACGGTTCAATTTCACCACACCCGCGTGTACCCCCTGCTTTTCCAGAAGCTCCGCCGCCTCCAGGGCGTTGTTCACCAGCACGCCGTAGGCCAAAATGGTGACGTCCGCCCCGGTCCGCAGGGCCACGGCCGCCTGATCCGCGTGGTCGGCCCGGTAGGCCCCCTCCCCGCCCCGGGGATAGCGGACAGCCACGGGGCCCTCGATCTCGAAAAGCGCCTGGCGGAGCATATGCCGCAGCTCCGCGAAGCTGGCGGGACAGAGCACCGTGAAGCCCGGGATCTCCGAGAGGAACAGCGCGTCGAAGCAGCCGTGATGGGTCTCGCCGTCGGCGCCCACCAATCCCGCCCGGTCCACCCCCAGCACTACATGGAGGTGCATCAGCGACACGTCGTGGATCAGCTGGTCGTACCCCCGCTGCAAGAAGGTGGAGTACACGGCGAACACCGGGATCATCCCCTGGGCCGCCAGGCCCGCCGCCATGGACACCCCGTGTCCCTCGGCGATGGCCACGTCGAAAAACCGCTCCGGATGGGCCTTGGCAAAGGTTTTGAGCCCCGTGCCGTCCGCCATGGCGGCGGTGATGGCACACACCCGGGAATCCTCCCCGGCGCAGTCCGTCAGGGTCTTGCCGAAGACGGAGGAGAAGCTCTCTCCCCCGGGTTTTTTCAAAAGGCCCGTCTCGGGGTCGAAGGGGGCCACGCCGTGGAACTTGCCGGGATTGCGCTCGGCGTAGGCGTAGCCCTTGCCCTTGACGCTCTTCACATGGACCACCACGGGCCCCCGCAGCTCCCGGGCCCACTGGAGCACATTCACCAGGCGGTCCAGGTCGTGGCCGTCGATAGGTCCCAGGTAGGTAAAGCCCATGTCCTCGAAGAGGGTGCTGCCGGGGAAGATGGTCTTTTTCAGGGTGGATTTCACCCGGTGGTTGAAGCGGTAGATGGGATGCTCCGTGGGCTGGGCCCCGAAGAGCCCCCGGTACCACTTTTTAAAGTGGTAATAGGCGGGCTTGGAGCGGAGCCTCGCCAGATGGGTGGGCATGGCCCCCACATTGGGGTTGATGGACATGCCGTTGTCGTTGAGGATGACGATGAGAGGCTCCCCCGAGGCCCCGGCGTTGTTGAGGCCCTCGTAGGCAAGGCCGCCCGTCAGGGCACCGTCCCCGATGAGGGCCAGGACGCTGTAATCCGCGTGCTGTAAGGTTCTTGCCCTTGCCATGCCCAGCGCCACAGATACGGAGTTGGAGGCGTGTCCGGCGATGAAGGCGTCGTGGACGCTCTCATGGGGCTTGGGGAAGCCGGAGAGGCCGTCCAGCTGGCGCAGGGTATCGAAGAGGGCCTGCCGCCCGGTGAGGGCCTTGTGGACATAGCACTGGTGGCCCACGTCGAACACCAGCCGGTCCCGGGAGGTGTCGAACACCCGGTGGATGGCCACCGTCAGCTCCACGGCTCCCAGGTTGGAGGCCAGGTGCCCGCCGGTCTGGGAGACATGGTCCACCAAAAACTGCCGCAGCTCCGCGCACAGGGCCGGAAGCTCCTTCCGGTCCAGGCGCCGGACATCCTCCGGCGTGTGAATGTTCTCAAGTATCATGAAGCTCTCCTCTCAGCGGTGAAACAGATGGAGGAACCGGCCCACCCAGTATACCACCTGGGTGGAGCTGCGGATGGCCACGGTCTTGCCCAGGGCCTTGCCGCCGATGGTGAGGCCGGAAATGAGGGCGGTGACGCCCACGCTCATCAGCACGGACTCCACGCCGAAGGCCGCCTGGAGCCGCACCACGATGACGGCGGCGGTGGTGCCGCTGACGATGCCGCAGATATCCCCCACCACGTCGTTGCAGACGCTGGAGACCCGTCCGGCGTTGCGCAGGAGCATCAGCGCCTCCGCCGCCCCCTTCTCCTTGTGGGAGGCCATGGAGTGGAAAGGCTTGGGGTCTGCGGCGGTGACCGCCACGCCGATGATGTCGAACAAAATGCCAAGGCCGATGAACACCGCCAGCACGGAAAGCGCCGCGGCGATGCCCGCCCCGGAGAGGGTGGTCTCAGACGCCATGGACAGCGCAGCGGAGAGGACAATGGCCAGCACGAACACCTCAGCCGCCCAGCGGTACTGGGAGCTGCGGCCCGGCTGTTTCCGGCCGCCGGCGCGCCCTTTGGAAGACAATGAAAAAACCTCCTGTCAGGAAGGATCACATACAAACTCGCTAAGCAGGCGGCGACGGAAAAGGTAAATCTTACGGCTTAGGTACGGGTTGGCTTTCCCAGCGGCGCACCTCCCGTTGCCGGTGGAGGCGGTTCCCCTTTCAGAGCCGCTGCACAGCGTTGCCGGTCCATGCTACCCGATTGCCACTTAGTCCGCACTGCAATCCCTTTTCCGTCCCGTCAGGACAGCCTAGGTGTTTTCCACCCCAGTCCATCCGTCCCTTTAGCCTCTTTTGCAGAACGGGTTTCAGCAGGCGATCACGGCGGCATCCTGGCCGGGATGCCCGCCGCGTGGTTCCTCCATCCACCCGCCCCACGCAAGGCAGGCTACATCTGCACACAGCGTTACGGCCCCGCAGGGCCGATGCACCGCATTACAGGTTCATAGTCTGCTTCGTACACAGGCCGGAAATACCACGATGGGAGTACGTCTGTGCACAAGAGCAGGTCTCCACGGAAACAGGGTCGGGATAACCATGCCATTGGAAAGCGCCCTGAGTCCGCAAGCGCGAAGAAAAAAACACGCTTCCCCCCAGCACCCACCCGAAACTGGGCGTATCAAGCAGGCACCAGAGGTTTCACCGGTATGCCCTTCAGAGGATTTTTAGGCCCTCCTTAGGGGACGGCGGATCTGACTAGAATACTGCGCCGCCGCTTAGCGGTCTCTAGTATAGCATCTTTTTAATAAATATACAACATATTCCGTATATGCAAAAATGAATTTTTTATGTCCCGTGGCAAATTGTCCCGAAAACAGCGGAAAACAGCGCCGGGAGCCTGTCCCAGCGCCGTTTTTTATGCGTTTTTTATTTGTTCCGCTCCGCCAGGGAATCCGCCAGGGCGGTGAGGAAGCCCGCTTTGTCAAAGGGGGCCACCGCCTCCTTGGCCTGGCGGGTGTAGTCCAGCACCGCCTGCTGGCAGCCATCGATGCCCAGCAGGTTCACGAAGGTCACCTTTCCCTCCTGGGCGTCGGAGCCGATGGGCTTGCCGAACTCCCCGGCGTTGCCCACCACGTCCAGCATGTCGTCCCGGATCTGGAAGGCCATGCCCAGGCCCGCGGCGTACCGGGAGGCGGCGTCCATCAGGGCGCCGGATCCGCCGGCGGCGGCCACGCCCATGCGGCAGGCACCGTCGATCATGACCCCGGTCTTCAGCCGGTGCACCAGCGTCAGCTCCTCCCGGCTCCCGGGGGCGTGGAGGGTGTCCAGCACCTGCCCGGCCACCATGCCCTGGGCACCGGCGGATTCCGCCAGGATCAGGGCGCACGCCGCACGGCGCTCCGCCGGGAGATTGGTGGCCGTGAGGATCAGCCGGAAGGCCTCCGGCTGCAGGGCGTCTCCCGCCAGCACCGCCAACGTCTCCCCGTAGACCTTGTGGTTGGTGGGCTTGCCCCGGCGCAGGTCGTCGTCGTCCATGCAGGGCAGGTCGTCGTGGATCAGGGAGTAGGTGTGCACCAGCTCCAGGGCGCAGGCGGGGCTCAGGGCGTTCCGCCAGTTCTCCATCCCGGAAAGGCGGGCAAATTCCAGCGTCAGCACCGGCCGGATGCGCTTGCCCCCCGCCAGCAAGCTGTAGCGCATGGACTCGTACAGGTCTTCCCAGGGGGTCTTGTCCGTGAAGAGGCCCTGCAGATACCCCTCCACCGCCTGGCGGTAGGTGTCGTAACGGCTCTTGAAAGACTCCATCCCTCAGCCCTCCTGATCCGCGAAGGGCTGCTCCACGGGAGCGCCGTCGGCGCCCTTCATCAGTTTTACCACCGTCTGCTCCGCCGTCTCCAGCTGACCGGCGCAGTCGGCGATGAGCTTGGTACCCTCCTCAAAGAGGGCCAGGGAGTCCGCCAGAGGAGCGTCTCCCTTCTCCAGTGCCGCCACGATCTCCTCCAGGCGGGCGATCTTCTCCTCAAACGTTGCCTTCTTGGCGCTCATTTCCCGTACCTCTCTTTCGTATCATATGCGTCCTCCACACGGCACTCCAGGGCGCCTTCTCCCAGCGTCACGGTGACGGCGTCTCCCGCCGACACGTCCCGCCAGCTCTTGAGGATCTGTCCCTGGGTATTCTGGGCCATGGCATAGCCCCGGCCCAGGACTTTCAGGGGGCTCATGGCGTCCAACGACGCCGCCAGGGCGGCAAAGCGCTCCTTCTTCCGGGAGAGCAAGGTCCCGGACACGTCGCCCAGCCGCTGCTGGACGTGGGTGAGCTCCATGCGCTTATCCTGGAGATAGGCCATGGGGTCCGTCATCACCCGCTTGGCCTTCAGGGTATCCAGCCGGGCGCGCAGATCCTCCAGCCGGGCGGTCTCCTTCCGGGCCATCTGGCCCTCCGCCCCCCGGAGCCAGCGCAGCAGCTCCGCGGAGTCCGGCACCGCGATCTCTGCGGCGTTGGAGGGCGTGGAGGCCCGGGCGTCCGCCACAAAGTCCGCGATGGTGACGTCCGGCTCGTGGCCCACGGCGGAGATCACCGGCAGCTCCGAGTCATAGATGGCCCGGGCCACCCGCTCGTCGTTGAAGGCCCACAGATCCTCCATGGATCCGCCGCCCCGTCCGGTGATGATGACGTCCCCTACCCGCCACTTGTTGGCGTACCGGATGGCTCCGGCAATCTCCGGCGGCGCCTCCGCCCCCTGGACCCGGACACCCAGCAGCACCACCTTGGCGATGGGAAAACGGCGGCGGAGAATGCGGATCATGTCGTGGACGGCGGCCCCCGCCGGGGAGGTGACGATGGCGATGGTCTGGGGATACCGGGGCAGGGGCTTTTTGTGAGCGGGGTCAAAGAGGCCCTCGGCGTAGAGCCGGGCCTTGAGCTGCTCGAAGGCCACCGCCAGGTCTCCCACGCCCTCCGGCGTCAGGGAGTCGCAGTAGAGCTGGTAGGCCCCGTCCCGGGGAAAGACGGTGATGCGGCCGGAGGCGATGACCTTCATGCCGTTTTCCGGCCGGAACCGCAGCCGGGAGGCCTGCCCCCGGAACATGACGCACCGCAGCGCCCCGTCGGCGTCCTTGAGGGTGAAGTAGTGGTGGCCGGAGGGATAGATCTTGTAGTTGGACAGCTCTCCCCGCACCAGGATCCCCTGGAGCATGGGCTCCCCGTCCAGCATGTGCTTGATGAGCTGGTTGACCTCCGCCACGCCGAAAATATGCTGTTCCATATGGTCTCCTTTTCTCCGGGACGAGCCCGGGGGACAGAAAAAACGGCAGACCGGCCGGCGGCACTCACCCGCCGCGTCCGCTCTGCCGTGCGTGTTACTGGGATACCTCCTGGCGCAGGAAGCTGCCCAGGATGCCGTTGATGAATTTCACCGTCTCCGGCGTCTCGTACTTCTTGGCGATCTCCACCGCCTCGTTGATGGACGCGGCGGCGGGGATGTCCGGCATATAGAGGATCTCGTACATGGCCACCCGCATGATGGCGGAGGCCACCAGAGGGATCCGCGCGAAGTTCCAGCCCTTGGCGTACCGGGCGATGTAGCCGTCCAGCTCGGCGCCGTGCTCGGCCACGCCCTTCACCAGGCGGCGGATATACTCCGCCTGTTTGGCGTTGGGGGCCTCCTGATACAGGGGCTCCTCCTCCGCCAGGGCGGCGAAGGCTTCCGGCGTCAGCCGGCGGCTGAGCAGCTCCTCCACAGGCAGGTCGCTGAAGCTCAGCTCATAGGAAAGGTGGATGGCGATCTCCCGCGCGGTATTCCGAATCATAAATCTTTACGTCCTCTTCTCTTTCTCTCTTGAATCTTACTCCAGCGTCACGCCGCCCACATGGACGTTCACCGCACCCACGGAGCAGCCGGTCATGGCCTCCACGGCGGAGATGACAGCCTTCTGGGCGTTCTCGGCCACCTCGGGGATGGGGGTGCCGAACTTCACCGTCAGGTACACGTCCAGCACCAGGGCGGTGCCGGTCATATCGATCTTGACACCCTTGGTGCCCTTCTGCGCGTTCTTCTTGGTGACCAGGTCCGTGACGCTGCCGCCCAGATTGGTCATCATGCCGGAGACGCCCTCCACATCCCGGACGGCCCCCACCGCGATGGCGGCGATGACCTCCTCAGAGATGTTGATGCTGCCGTTCTCCTCCGGCAGCGTCATATATTCCTTGCTCTCGCCCATGGCTCGACACTCCTTATCCGATATCCTTGGTATGAGGATTTCTTACATAAAGTCGCGGCGCGCCTGCGGCGTGATCCGGGCGCATGGCCGCTTTGCGCTATTTTACCATGCTCCGGTGAAAAATACAACAGCTAATTTGCCGGGACGATCTTGATGCCGGAGGCGTCGTAGCCCGTCTCCGTGATGGCGATGTCCGTGATCTTGGCCACGTCCTCCGCCGTCAGGTCCGACCCGTCGTCCTTGGACACCACGATGCTGATGCTCTCCTCCCCCATGAAGGCCACGCAGTCGGCGTAGCCCTTGGCGGTGACCAGGTTTTCGATCTGTGCCTCCGCCAGGGTGTAGGAGGCCAGGGTCTGGATGCCCAGGGACGCCTCATCCGCCACGCTCTGATCCGCTCCCTCCTGGGCCGCCGCCTCCTGCAGCAGGGAGATGGCGCTGTCCCGGGCCTGCTGGCGGGTGAGCCGTGCGGAGGCAAAGTAGTCGTCCCCGCCGTACACGTCCGCCTCCTCCAGGGTCTCCTGGGCCTCGTCCGTCTCCTGGCCGGACACCAGCGTGGCCTCCCCCAGGATCTTGGTTCCGGTCTCCTCCACCGCCTGCTCCCCGGAATACTTCCAGTTGAGGGCCACCGCCGCGCACACCAGCACCGCCATGGTGGCCACCACCGCATTGCGTCTCCATCTTGTCGCCATACCCGTTTTCCTCCTCCAGATAATCACTGCCATTTTGCCACGGACACGCGGTCTGCGGGAAGTCCCGTCAGAGCCGTCACCGCCTCCGTCACCGCCAGGCGCACCGACGCCTGATCGCCCCCCTGGCACACCACCAGGGCCCCCCGGTACGTGGGATACCGGGTGGTGGTCACCACCGGCGTCTGCCCGCCGTCCTGGGCCATCACCGCCTCCCAGCTGCGTGAGAAATCCTCCGGCGCGGAGGCAGAGCCGCTGTATGAGGTTTCCGTGTTCCCCGCCAGCTGCCGCTCCCCGTCCGTCTCCACCGTCAGCAGAAGCCGAACCTCCCCCACGCCGCTGATGTGGGAGAGGATCTCCTCCATCTCCTCCTGCAGCGCCTCCGGGTCCCCCAGGGCCGCCACCGCCGTACTCTGCGCCGTGGAGGTCTCCTTCGTCCCACCACTCGGCCATAGCAGCGCCACGACGCCCGCCAAGATCACCAAAACCGCCCATTTGTACCGTTCCCATATCCTTTGCACTCCTTCAGTTTTCCTGTTCATTCCAAACCTGCCTCTCCGGGGGGATGTTCAGCTCATGGGTGATGTAGTCCGCCAGCTCTTTGGAATAGGGCCCCTCCAGCTCTACGCGCTGGGGCACCGGAAGCCCCGCCTCCCCCGTCCGGGTCTCCACGTTGGCCTTGACCTCCAGCCCCAGGGCGGCCCCTTTGTCCCATATATATGACGCTGTCCGCTCCGCTATGAGTGCTGCCAGGGCGTCTTCTCCCTGCCGGGAGAGGGATGCCTGCTCTTCTTCAATGGCCGCCGTCCACTTCTCCGTCTCCAGCGTCAGATCCGGCAATCCTCCCGCCAGCACCGGCCGCACCAGCGCCAGCAGCAGCACCAGCCCTCCTGTAAATCCTGCCACCCGCCGCATGGTCCCCTCCGGCACCAAGGACTCCGCCATGGCAATGAGCAGCGTCACCGCCACGATGGAAGAAAGCCATGTCCGCAGCGATTCCATCATGGCACCACCGCCCCCACGGAGGAGAGCACCGCCACCAGCAGCAGCAGCGCGCAGGCGCCGGTCATCCCCAGCACCAGCCCGAAGGCGCCTCCCAATCCGCCGATGAGGCGGCACAGCTCCGGCGGCCCCATGGTGCAGGAGAGGAACGCCGTGAGCTTGTAGAGGAGGTACTGCACCCCCAGCTGCAAGAAGGGATAGGCGCAGGCCGCCAGAATGGCCAGCGTCCCGGCAAGGCCGATGGTGTTTTTCAGTACCCCCGCCCCGGCCAGCACCGTCTCCGCCGCCTCGGAGATGATGCCTCCCACCACCGGCACCACGCCGGAGATGGCGGCCTTGGTCATCTTCACCGTCACGGCGTCGGCGGCGCCGGAAATCACCTTGGCCACTGAGAGGTAGGAGG